>Ga0315273_10013647_pt1 | contig 10454 bp, 8 predicted proteins | sample YL17G02_0_MG_FD_205753 | JGI IMG/M metagenome (GOLD analysis project Ga0315273, IMG submission 205753) | Sediment microbial communities from Yellowstone Lake, YNP, Wyoming, USA - YL17G02_0 | ecosystem: Environmental > Aquatic > Freshwater > Lake > Sediment | place: USA: Wyoming | collected... | reverse complement strand
CGAGGTTGTTTCCGTCGACGAGGAAGAGCTCGGCGTCCTTGACCGGCGAGTCGTCGAGCTCGAGCTCCTCTCCAGTCAGCGTCTTGGGGCTCACCCCGCAACTGTACGGGGCGGAGGCTTGACGCAGAGCAAGCATCGCGGCCGCAAAGCGGACCAGGGGAAGGGGTCTGGGGGAACCGGGAGGTTCCCCCAGCATCAACCAGCGACCGGGATCCGTGCATACGGATTCCGGTCTTGCGCAACAGTACGCCCATGCGTCGCGTTCCGCTCCTCTCGGGCTCGCGCGTCATCGTTGTTCCCGTGGACGACGAGGACGTCATCATCCGGCCGCCGCCTCCGCCTTCACGGATCGCCGATACTGGCGCCGCAGTTCGCGACGCCCTGCGATTCCCGCTCTCCGGACCTCCTCTCGAGTCGATTGCGCCGCGCGGAGGCCGGGCGACGATCCTCGTCGAGCCGTCAGCCTTGCCCCTGCCCGGCGCACAACGAGACCCTCGTCAGGAAGCACTCGCAGCGACAATGAGGGCACTCGAGTTCTGCAGCATACGGAACGAGCGGCAAACGATCCTCGTTGCCGGCGGGCTCGTTCGGCGGTTCGGCCAGCGTGAGCTCGAACGCCTGCTGCCGCCACCTCAGGCGCGCGCGTTTCGTGGCAGCGTCCTGGTCCACGATGCGGCTGACGACGGACTAGTCCCGATCTCCGATACCGCCCGCATTCACCCCGCGCTCGTCGAGACTGATCTCGTCGTCGTCGTCAGTGCGGCCGAGACGGTCGTGCACGGCGGCCCGGGTGCGCTTGTCGCGTGCTGCGACGCCGCCACCGTTCGCGCCGCAACAGCAGGTAGCTCGCTCCTCGAGGTGGCGGGAAGCGCTGGTTGGAGTCAAGCGCTTCACCTCGAAGCAGCGCTCGCGAAGAGGACGCCGCTCGTCGGCGTGTCGCTCGTGCTCGATCTTCCGCGGCTCACCGGAGCGCTGGCCGGCTATCCGCATGATGTGTTCGCCGGGGATCGGGTGGCGCACTCTCCGCTCCGAGCGGCATTCTCGCGGCTGCCTGCATTCATCCGACGCGATGTCCTTGCGAACCGCGGACAGCGCCTAGCAGCGACGGCCGCGTTCGGCGGGCTGCCGTCGATCGCCCACAGCGAGGCCCTCGTTCGAGGCGTCGAGCTGCGCGGCGCGAGGATCGACGAGCCACTCGACGTGCTGATCGTCGGCGCGCCTTGGATCGGGCCACACCTCCCGCGCGAGCCGATCAATCCGATCACCACAGCGGCGCTCGCGCTCGGGCTGGCTCTACGCCTGCATCGGGGCGAGTTCCCCGTGCGACCCGGAGGGACAGTGATCCTCTGCCACCCGCTCACGCGTGCCTTCGCCCACAGCACCCAGGCGCCGTACGTCGCGATGTTCAACGAACTTCGAACCGCGCTCGACACTGCTGAGCTCGCCACCGCGGAGGCTGGAGCGGCTGCGGACGCGAAGGCGCTCTCCGCCTACCGAGCCGGGAAGGCGTGCCATCCGCTCCTCCCCTACGCCGACTGGGCCGGCTGCACAGCCGTGCTCTCCCACCTCGGCCGTGTGGTCGTAGCGGGCTGCCGCGACGCAATAGCGGCGCGCGCCCTCGGTTTCATCCCGAGCCACTCGATCGCGGGCGCGCTCGAGATGGCGCACGGCGTCGCAGGTGGTCGCGCCCGCGTCGGGATCCTGCTCGCCCCGCCCTACCCCCCGCTACTCGTGGGTTGATGCGGACTGATGAAGACACGAGGCATTGCGGCCGCGAAGCGGACGCCTTCAGGGAAGACGCGAAGCGTCTTGTCCGCGAAGCGGACCAGGGGAAGGGGTCTGGGGGAACCGGGAGGTTCCCCCAGCATCGACCAGCGACCGGAATCTGCGCTAGCGGATTCCGGTCTGTGCAAGATCAGCCCTCGCCGAGGTAGGTCTTGCGGACCTCGTCGTTCGTCTTGAGCTCACTCGCCGGGCCCTCGAGCACGATGCGGCCCGTCTGCATCACGTAGCCGCGCGTGGCGACGTCGAGCGCCATGAGCGCGTTCTGTTCGACGAGGAGAATCGGCGTTCCCTGCTTGTTGATCTCCACGATCGTCTCGAAGATTCTCTCCACGAAGATCGGCGCGAGGCCCATCGACGGCTCGTCGAGCATGAGCAGGCGCGGCCGAGCCATCATCGCGCGCCCGATTGCGCACATCTGCTGCTCGCCGCCGGACATCGTCCCGGCCTTCTGGCTTCGTCTTTCCGCGAGGCGCGGAAAGAGATCGAAGACGTGCTGCATGTCCTCGTTGATGCCCGCCTTGTCCGAGCGTTGAAAGGCTCCCATCTCGAGGTTCTCGACGACGGTCATGCGCGGGAAGAGCTTTCGACCCTCGGGTGACTGCGAGATGCCCATCCGGACGATCTCGTGCGCGGGCTTGCTCGTGATGTCCTCGCCCATGAATCGGATCGATCCCGTGCTCGGATGATTGAGCCCGTTGACGGAGCGGAGCGTCGTCGACTTCCCGGCGCCGTTGGCGCCGATGAGAGTCACGATCTCGCCGTCGTGCACGTCGATCGAGATGCCCTTGAGCGCCTCGATCGTCCCGTAGAACGTATGGACGTCCGAGAGCTCGAGAATCGTGTCGGGCTCGCCCGTCAACTGACGGCCGCCTTGCCCAGATAGGCCTCGATGACCCTCGGGTCGCGTTGTACTTCCTGCGGCGTCCCCTCCGAGATCTTCTCTCCATAGTCGAGCACCGTGATTCGCTCGGAAACCCCCATGACGAGCTTCATGTCGTGCTCGATGAGCAGGATGGTGAGCTTCATGTCGTCGCGCACCTTGCGGACGAAGCCGACGAACTCCAGCGTCTCCTGAGGGTTCATTCCCGCCGTCGGCTCGTCCAGGAGCAGAAGCTTAGGTCGAGTGCCGAGCGCACGCGCCACCTCGAGCCGCCGCTGATCACCGTACGAGAGGTTGCGTGCGTAATCGTCATGAACGCCCGCGAGCCCGCAGTAGTCGAGCAATTCCGCCGCCCGCTCACGAGCCGCGCGTTCCTCGCGCCTGACCCTCGGCGTTCCCAGGATGCTCCCGAAGATCCCGCCCTTGAGACGGCAATGCATGCCGACGAGGACGTTCTCGAGCGATGTCATCTGCTGAAAGAGGCGGATGTTCTGGAACGTCCGGCCGATGCCGCGTTCCGTGGCCGTGTGCGGAGGCGAGCCTGCGATGTCCCGACCGTCGAACACGACGCGGCCCGAGGTCGGCTTGTAGACCCCGGTAATCATGTTGAAGAACGTCGTCTTTCCGGCGCCGTTGGGCCCGATCAGGCTCACGATGGCGCCCTGGGGGATCGTGAGGTCGACATCGTTGACCGCGACCAGGCCGCCGAACTCTTTTCGCAGCGCCTCGATCTCCAGCAGGAGCTCGGCCATCCCCTACTCCTCCGGCCCGCCGCGAACGTCCATCAGCGGCTCGTCGTGAACGCCGGTCTCGAGCTCGAGCTTCCGGCGCTGCTCGGGTATCAGGCCCTGTGGCCGGAAGAGCATGGTTAAGACGAGAATTGCCCCATAGATGCCGGTCGCGAGCAAGGGCGCGTTGAGGCACCCGGCGCTGAACGCCTTCGCCGGGTCCTGCGCGACCGGCTCGCATTGAAAGAGGACGAGGTCCCGCTCGTTGAACCACCCCGCCATGTTCGAGAGACCTTCCTTGTCCAGGTAGGTGAGCATTGCCGCGCCGGCGATCGCACCCCACACGTTCCCCATCCCGCCGAGAATGACCATGCAGAGGATGAAGATCGAGAAGTTGAACAGGAAGTCGTCGGGGAAGACCCCCTGTTTGAACGAGCCGTACCAGGCTCCGGCCACACCGCCGAAGAACGCACCGCTCGCATAGGCCCACGTCTTCGTCCTCATCAGCGGTATCCCCATGGCGGCGGCGGCCACCTCGTCCTCGCGAATCGCGATCCACGCACGTCCGAGCCGCGAGTCTCGCAGGCGGATGCTGCAGAAGATCGTGATCAGCAGGAGCCCGATCGCCGACCAGTAGATAAGGCTGACGAAGTTCACGTACGAGCCGTTCTCGACAATGAAGTCCGCGGGCAAGCCGAGGTGCTCGGACATCCAGACTCCAAAACCCGGCGGATCGACCGGATTGATGCCGAACGTGCCGTTCGTGAGGTTGAAGTCCGTCTTGTGATCGATGAGCGCGCTGATCCCGTCGGCGTCGCCGTTCAGCGCGGCCTGGTGGACGATCTCCCCGAAACCGAGCGTGACGATGGCGAGGTAGTCACCCCGCAGCCGAAGCGTGGGCAAGCCGATGAGCACCCCGGCAACGGCTGTCGTGATCGCTGCCGCCACGAGGACGATCCAGATCGAGATGTGAATGCCTCCTATCCCCTCCGGCACGCCGATCGCGCCGAACTCGAAGTCGACCCCGTTCGTGGTGAAGTGCGGCGAGGCGAGCCAGGCCGCCGTATAGGCGCCGATCGCGTAGAAGGCGACATAGCCGAGATCGAGCAGGCCTGCGTAGCCGACGACCATGTTCAGGCCGATCGCCATCATCGCGAAGATGACGATCGCGACCATCGTGTCCATGTTCGGAAAGGCCTTGAAGATAGGGATCTCGAAAAGGAAGTTCTTTCCTTCGAGCTCGTTCGCCCAAAGGATCGGGTAGACGAGGGCAGCCCCCAGCACGGTCAGCGGGAGGGCGATCCGCCGGCTGCGTCGCGGCAGCAAGTAGAGGGCGTACGTGACCGCGAGCAGAACGAGCAGCGTCGGGTGCGGCGGCACGCCCAGAGCCCACGCGATCACGACCAGGAGAGCGGCGATCACGATTGGCGGCACGGCACGCTGCAAGAACGGCGATTTCGCCTCCCAGCGCGTACGCGCGTTCCTGACGCCAACGGCCGCGAGACCTCGCCAGAAGCTCCCCTGCACGCGGTCCCGCACACTCAGCCGCGCCACGTCAGCCTCCCTCGGGGACCTGCTCGCCGAGCAGGCCCTGGGGTCGGAAGACGAGGATCAAGATCAAAATCGAAAAGACAACCGTCTGGGTCCAACCTGGACCGGGCGAATGCCAGGAGAGGCCCTCGACGAAGGCCTGGACAAAGCCGATGATCAGCGCGCCGAGAACAGCTCCGGGCAGGTTGCCGATCCCCCCGAGCACGGCGGCCGTGAACGCGATCAGCCCGATCGTGAAGCCGGTGTCGTAGCGGATCGTCTGAAAGTAGAAGGCGAACAGGACGCCCGCGGCTCCGGCCAGGGCGCCGGCGAGGACGAACACGAACCCGATCGTCCGGTTGACGTCGATCCCCATCATCGCCGCCGCGTCCTTGTCCTGGGCGGTGGCGCGCATCGCCTTGCCGCGGCGCGTGTAGCGAACGAGCCACACCAGCCCGATGAGGACCGGCACCGTGATCAGAATAGGAAAGAGGCGATTCCATGTGTAGACGACGCAGTTCGGGCAGGTGCCGATCGTGAAGATCGCCCCGTCCGGAAGCGACCGCGGCATCGCGACCGGCGCGGAGCCCTTCCAGATCAGAGCAATGTCCTGGAGGATGAACGACACGCCGATCGCCGTGATCAGCGGCACGAGTCGCGGTGCGCGCCGAAGCGGCCTGTACGCGACGCGCTCGATCGTCGCATTGAGCATGGCGCATCCAGCCATGGCTATCAGGAGTGCCACCAGGATCGTCGGAACGAGGGTGCCCAATGCAGGGTTCTCCTGCAGGTTGAACATACTCAAAGCGACGGTCGCCGCGATCATCCCGCCGAGCATGAACACGTCGCCGTGGGCGAAGTTGATCAGCTCGAGAATGCCGTACACGAGCGTGTAGCCAAGCGCGATCAAAGCGTAGAGCGCGCCGTTGGTCAGCCCAATCAGGAAGATCCGGAAGAACAAGTCCCAGTCCTTCGCCAGGTTGACGCCCAGCCACGCGAGGACGAGCGCGACAAGGGTCAGGCCGATCGCAGGAACGATGATCGAGGAGGCTGATCTCCGACTCTTCAGCGTGACCCGGTCAGCTTGTATCTCGCTCGCGATATCGGCCTCCTAATTGGCTGGGGAAGGGCTCCGGAGAGCCCTTCCCCAGGGTCGTTTCTCGCGGGCGATTCGCCCCGCTACTACTTCCCGACCTTGTCCACGACCGCGAACACGGGGACGAAGACCTTTCCCCGAATCTGGTCGAAGCTGATCCACTTGAACGGAATCGTGTCGCCGTTCTTGTCGAAGCGGAACGTGCCCATGATGCCGTTCTTGACGTTCGTCTTGAACATCTCCTTGACCACCGAGGCACGCGTGCCGTCTGACCGCGCGATCGCTTCGAACATGATCTGCGCCGCCTGGGCTTGATACACAGCGTACGGAGGCATGTTGCCCTTGATCTTCGCGTATGCCCTGAACTGCGCTATGAACTTCTTGCCCACCGGACCGAGCTTTTCGAGCGGCTGGCCCGCGTAGCTGACGTACATGCGCTCGGCCGCCGAGCCTGCGTCGAGCGTGCCCGACGTCCATCCGTCGGGCCCGACGAACACGACATCCGGCCCGACGACAGCGCGCAGATCCTTGAGCAGCTTCACGCCGTTGTTACAAACGATGCCGCCGAGGTATACGGACTCCGCTCCCGACGAGGCGATCTGCTCACCGATCGCCTCGTAGCTCGTCGCCTTTGCATCCCACGGCACGAAGCCGAGTACCTTGAGACCGCTCTTCTTGGCCTTGATCGAGAACGCCTGAGCGACGCCCTTTCCGAACGACTGGTTGTCGTGAACGATGAAGACGTTCTTGACCGGCTTGAACTTCTTGCCCTGGGCCAATTTGAAGGCCTTGCTCTGGAGCAGAGTCACGCCTGCGGGGCCCTGGTAGTCGTCGGTTGCCGCCACCCGGGCATAGTTCCGCACGCCCGTCGGGTAGTAGATCTTCGGCTCGCCGGGACTGTTCCACGATGCCTTGTGGGTCAGACCCACGTTCGTGTTTGCAGAGCTGAGTATCGCAACCGCTCCACCCGGAGCCCGGTTGAGGATCGGCACGATGAGCTTCGAACAGGGGGAGTTGAACGTCCCGAGGACACCGAGGACCGTCTTGTCAGCTGCGTATGCCCTTGCGTTCGACGAGCACTTGGCCGCGTCCCACGCACCGGTCTGCGCGGTCGAGTCGTCGCAGCCCTGGTAGCCGACCGTGTACTTCCCGACTTTGAACTTGTACTGCTTCTCGAGCACGAACTGAATCGCCTGCTGCATCGCCAGATTCTGCGCGCGGCCTGCACCCTGAAGCGGCAGGTCGCTGGCGACGAGGTACTGCGGGCTTCCGGAGCCCTTGTAGAACACCGGCCCGCACGACGCCGACGGAAGCGTTGACGCGCTATTGCTCGAGTTCGGCCCTGCACTGGCCGCCGCACCCAATGCAAGCCCGATGATGGCAGCGATCGCGCCGCCGATCATGATCCTGGTTCTCACTCATTCCTCCTCGGTCGCCGATCATGGCCTCTTCGCGCGCGTGATCGCGCCCGACGTAAGTACGGGAGTATCGCGCGTTCGGCCGACAGGATCAACCCAGATTACAAAGTCGCTCAGGATCGGAGCTCGGAAAGCGGGAACGAGCGGTGCACACGCGGGGGCACGAGAAAGTTCTGGCGGTGCGTCGTCGCGAGGATCGAGTTGAAGCCGCGGCCGGTACTTCCGGTCTCGAAGGCGAGCTTGGTTCCGTCCGGCAGAACCCCGTCCATGGCGAGACGGGTGCGCCGGAAGTCGTCGCTCGTCGGGTTGAAGACCACGAAGTGGAGCCCGGCCGCTGGTACCTCCGAGTACGTGTCACGCCCCGGAGCAGCGGTCCAGAAGAAGGGGTTGTCGAGAGTGTTGAAGTCGGCGCGCTGGGGCACGGCGGTCCCCTTCGGATACCGCGTGCCGTCGGACCCGACGACGTCGCGATCGAGCCGGGAGGCAGGCTGCATCGAGCCCGAGTGCCCGATCTGCCGGTGGCGCGCATAGTCATGACGGACCTCGCGCTCGGTCTGCACCTCATCGGGGCCTTGGGCGACCGTCTGCGTCGCCGGGGGAACGTCGAGCCCAGGCCGAAACGTCGTGTCCAGCCGATGCTGATGGTCGAACGTCAGATACCACGCTGCCACGTCCTCGAGGAGGTGGGAGAGGTGCATGTGCGTTCCATGGGCGAAATAGCGACGAGGGCCGAGGTCGGCGTAGCCCAGCGTCTCGAGGTTCGCGATCCTCGACGGGCCGAGGCCTGCCTTCTGGGTCGACGTGAACCCGAGGAAGAGCTCCGCCCCATCGGGGATGAGGTCGGCTCCCTCGATGCGTGCTGCCATCGCCATCTGTTTCGGCAGGCCAACCCCGCCGTCGAAGCCACCCCCCACGAAGCCCTTCCGGATGCTCGTCACCCGAAACAAGCCTTCGAGCTCGTCGAACAGCGCCTTCGCACCCTCTGCGATGTGGTCGAGGAAGTCGCTTCGGAACAGAACCGCGACGTCGTTCGCCTCGAGCTGCGTGGTCTTGGGATCGCTTGGGAAGCGAATCGCCTCCTCGAGCGCTCGCACTGGCGTGCCGCGTGACGCCGAGGCGCGCCGGTCGAGAGGTAGGTGGCTCGCCGCCGCACCAGGAACGTAGCGGTCGAAGTACGGGAGACCCCAGGCAACGGTCACACCGAGGCCGGCGGGTGTCGGCTCGAACCGCGCGTCGAGTCGCCGAAGCGCGTTCTCGAGCTCCTCCCGAGCCTGTGCTATTTCGACCGGCCCGTCTCCCACACCTACCGTCGCCGTCACTACCTGGTGGTGGAGCGGCGGTACTAGCACCTCGATGCCGTTGTCTCGTACGACGCGGATCCCGTCGAGAAGATGCTGCTCGGGGAAGAGCGGCCCGGCTGCGACGCGTGCCGGCGGAGCGGTCAGCTCGTCCACCAGCTTGTAGATCCCCGCAGCTCCCAGCGCCGTCGCGGCGGCCGCGCCACCGACGAGCTCCCTTCGGGTGAGCCGCATGCTAGGTCTGCGGCTGCAGCCGCACGAGCGTACGAGTCATTCGATCGAGGTGTCCGATCACTTGCTCGTACGTGTAGGGAGGCGAAACGTGCTCGGAGATGGTGTAGAGGGATCCGCCCTTGCGCCACGCGTAGAGGACGTGCCACATGTCCGCGCCCTGATTCGCGGTGTAGACCGTGACGGTCTCTCCGCCCAACCGCTTGCGCCCCTTGCGGTCGCTGAAGCAGGGGATCTCCTTGTACACCGTCTTCCCGCTTACGGTAAGCGTGTCCTCGCAGGTCGGAATCCGGGTCTTCCCCGGGTAGCCACGGAGGTTCACGTGCACCTCCTGGACGGCCCCTCCGCTCGCCTCGAACCAGGCCCAGCTCACGAGGTAGGAGCGATCCGGATCCACGGAACGACCGTTGAAGAACCTCCCTGAGAACCTCCCGACGAGCGGTTGCGGAAACCACGAGGGACAGTAGACGGGGGCCTTGATCTCGTTCGCGACCTTCTGCCAACTCACCCGCGACGCCTTCGGGCAGGTCGGCGGGGACGGCGCGGCCGCGGGGTCGGCGGAGGAGGTCGACGAGTCGTCCCCGCCACAGCCGGTGACGAGCGCAAGCGCGGCGATGAGCAATCCAGACACAAGCAGCCCTACGCCCTTCCTCATCACAACGGCTCTCTCCCTGGTAATGCGGTGCATAGACGCGCCGCAACGTAGCAGCTTGATTCGCGGAAACTGTTGCCGTGGCGTTGCAAGGAATGAACCTACGTCGGTTCACCAATGCCGCAGGTGGGGGTCGAACCCACACGTCCCGAGGGACACGGGATTCGACGGGGACACATGATCCCCGGGGAACTCCGACGGCTGTCGCTACGTCTTCGGCCCCACGAAGGAATCCAGGAGGGCGACGCTCCCGGCGCGGGCAACAGATACCGTCTTCCAGTTGCTGCACGAGTACGCGATCCCGAGCCGGCCGCACACTTCGCAGAACAGACGACGGATGTCGACCGACACCTGCGTGAAGAAGTAGCGCGGATAGTCGGTTCCGTTCACGCGGTTCAGGACGCGGCAACCGTCGGAGTGAATGAGGCCGCGGAGGAGCTCGCGCGGGTAACGCTCGACAATCTCCGCTTGCCAGAGTGCGAGCTCGATCCTGCGCTCGTGCTTCCTCCCCGGCCCGTGCTGCGGAAAGAAGAGCGGCCACCGCTTTGAGTAGCAGCTGATCTCTACGGCGCGATATGGCATCTGCTGGACCAAGATCCGGTTCCCCGACATGACCGCCTGCATGGCCGCGACGCACTCGGCGATGATCCCCGGGTATTGGGAGTCCGTCTTGATCCGGAGCCGGAAGACGTCTCGACGACCGCGCGAGAGGCAACCGTCACCGAGGTAGAAGCCGAGCAAATAGCTGTACTCGGCCTTTGGGAGTGTCGCTGGGTCGAACGTCAGCGGCCGAGCCTGCCTTGGCCTGGGCTCGGGCTGCGCGAGCCAGCCGCGGA
>Ga0315273_10013646_pt1 | contig 10455 bp, 9 predicted proteins | sample YL17G02_0_MG_FD_205753 | JGI IMG/M metagenome (GOLD analysis project Ga0315273, IMG submission 205753) | Sediment microbial communities from Yellowstone Lake, YNP, Wyoming, USA - YL17G02_0 | ecosystem: Environmental > Aquatic > Freshwater > Lake > Sediment | place: USA: Wyoming | collected... | reverse complement strand
AGGGGAATTTGTACTGTTCCATCCGTTTGACCATATTTTCAAATGAATCTTCCTCGTATGTATGTTGGCTGTTTGAATTTATGCCGACAAACTTCACGCCTTGCGCCGCGAATTTATTTGCCGTCTTGCGGGTTACCTCATCTGACCCGGTTACGTATGGACAGTGATTACAGGTAAAAAAGATGACCAGAACTTTCGCGTCTGCAAAATCCTTCAGCGAATAAACCTTACCATCGGTCCCCTTAAGCGAAAACCCCTTGGCCTTTGAACCAATTGATAATGTAAAAGCCATAATTTATCCCTTCAATAATCAAAAATAGTATACTTCCAAATCCAAATTCGGCAATCTAAAACTTGTCCTGTCCTGCCTGTCCCGCACCTATTAAGTATTTACGTACTGCCGTTTTTTATATTTATTAAAAAAAATGGGTGCGGCGGAAAGGGAAGAAAAGATTTTATTGCCAAAATCAAACAAACCCGCAACCGTGATTAGCCCCCGGACCCGTGCCGGGGGGCAGGGTTATTATTTAAAATATTTAGCCCCTTGATTTATCAAGGGGTTCGTTATTCTGCCATTTTTCCCCTTGCAGTCCTCCTATTTTCCCGCTATAATTAATCCCGTTCCCTTGAGGAGGCAACATCGGATTGGCTTAAGAGACTATACTGTGCCATTTCTCCTGACGGCGAACAGTACAGATTTTATATGATGTTTGAGTAAGTGTCCGCCCATGTCGGGCATTTTTGGGCAGGTGTCTACCGGCGATAGTCGCATCACGTGTATATAACAGATGCATTATGATTTAGTGAAATACCCCGACAGTACTGTTAGAAATGCCCCAAACATCGCCCATGAAATTAGGAAAATGATGCCGTAATGCCATCCAGTTAGAAAACCTAGAATTGCAGCACCGATAATCCCAATTATACCAGTTTTTGCTCCGTTCCTTGTAGCATCTTTGCTTGCTTTTTCATTTTCGTATAATGGCTCACTCTTGTTTACCGCAGTCCAGAGAACTCCCACTACGGACATAAAAAATATAATCAAAAAACCATAAATCCAACCCGCAAACGACCCCACAATTCCGCCTGCTAAAGTTGCCCCAATTTTGACAAAAATACCGTAGGATTTCCCAAGACTCGCACCGATAATTGCTCCGACCGGAATTGACGTTATTACACAAGCCTCAAAAATATTCATTTTCAATTCCTAAACTAAAAACTGGGGACATTTTCCTATTTTTTAATTTTCTACTGCTGTTTCCTTGCTGTTGCACAAAAATTCTATCTCTTTTTCTTTTCAAACTCAACCCCGCACCTTTGTATATTCGAATTTAATCAAGTAAAGGTGCGGGGTCAACGACCGATTTTTACCCGTCTTCTTGTCGCGGCGAAGTTCAACAGAACGAAGACGGACGGCGTGGTTGCCAAATACCATATTTATCCGCCTCCGGAAACAGTAAAACGCAACTGATAACTGATAACCGATAACCGATAACTGTTTTACTTCCTGCTTCTTTTTCTTGACATCTCTTTTCTTTTCTGGTATAAAACTATATTATAAATTTTCAACAAAACGTAACTTGTTTATTTAAAGGTACTTACAATGGCACATAAGAAAGGGCAAGGCTCTACTCGCAACGGCAGGGACAGCAATCCGCAGTATTTGGGCATTAAGTTATATGCCGGCCAGTTAGCCAAGGCAGGTGCTATTCTTGTTCGCCAGAAGGGGACAGTATGGCATCCTGGTTTCAATGTTGGCATTGGCAGGGACGACACGCTTTTTGCTCTAAAGCCTGGCATAGTAAGGTTTAAGGGCAAGAAGGTGCACATAGACGCATAGCGGTTTTTTGTTTTTGTAATGAAAATAAGGATGGCTCTTTGCCATCCTTTTTTTGTATAGTGGAATCAGTAACTAACAACTAAAGACTAAAAACTAATAATGTTTATAGATGAAGCAAAAATCTGGGTAAAGGCCGGCGATGGCGGAAATGGCTGTATAAGTTTCAGACGTGAAAAATATATCCCTAAAGGCGGCCCTGACGGCGGCGATGGCGGAAAGGGTGGCGACGTTTGGTTTGAGGCGTCGAATGATGTGGATACTCTGCTGGATTTTGCCGGCAAACATCACTGGCGGGCAGAAGACGGCCGGCCCGGAAGCGGAGCAAACTGCTCCGGTTTGAATGGAAATGACCTTGTTATTAAAGTGCCGGCAGGTACACAAATCTATGACGAAGACCTGGGCGAACTATTGCTTATGGATATGAATGAAGCGGGGATGAAGATAAGAATCTGCAGGGGCGGCAGGGGCGGCAAAGGAAATAAGGCCTTTGCGACTTCAACAAGACAAACACCCCGGTTTGCCCAGAAAGGACAGGAAGGCAAAGAAAGAAATCTCAAGCTTATACTGAAATTGATTGCTGATATAGGTCTTGTAGGTCTGCCCAACGCAGGTAAAAGCACTCTGCTTTCCCGATGCTCTGCCGCAAGACCTAAAATAGCCTCTTACCCTTTTACTACGTTAGAGCCAATGCTCGGTATCGTGGAACTTAGCGATTACCGAAGATTTGTAATGGCGGATTTGCCCGGCCTGATTGAAGGCGCTCATAAAGGTGCAGGATTAGGTATCGACTTTCTAAAGCATATAGAAAGAACAAGAATCATCGTTCATATTCTGGATATTATGCCATTAGATGGGAGCGAGCCGGTCGATAATTACAAAATAATACGAAAAGAGCTGCTCAGTTACAGCAAAGAACTTGGCAAAAAGAAAGAAGTTATAGTAATAAATAAAATCGACCTCGACCCGGCAGGCGAAATCTTGAAAAAAATCAAAAAGAAGTTTCGCAAAAAGATATTTACAATATCAGCGGTAACCGGCAAAGGAGTAAAAGAGCTTTCTGAAGAGTTGTTTAAACTGGTGAAGAAGGAAAAAGAACGCAGCCATCCGCCACCGCCGGGCTACGGCGGATAAGCTTCGTCGCAAAGACACGAAAATTAACCACGGATTACACGGATTTCGCAGATTTTTGGGGTATCACGCCGGAGGCGGATAAATATGGTATTTGGTAAAAAGAACCGCCGGGGGCGGGCCCCGATGAGATAGCCTAAGAGTCATCTCACAGGGCAAGCAGGTTTTCGGTTGAGATTAAAAAGAAGGAGAGTAGAATTTCGGCAGCGTTAAACGTAAAAGACTGAATGAGTAAAAGGGTAGATGAATAAAGGGGTAAACGATGGACGATAAAGAATTCAAATTGGAAAATGGTGTAAGGTCAAAAAGACGGGTTCCGGCGGCGATTGTGAGTCTTTCGGCAATACTTATCATCCTACCGTTTTTAACCGGCTGCCCGCATAAAGAAAAAGTTACCGGCATTTCGGAAGGGGAGAAAATAGTAAAATTAAAAATTGGAGATACGGCACCGGGGTTTGAACTGCCAGAGCAGGACATGAAAATGGTCAAGCTGTCTGATTTTGCGGGCAAGAAAGTGCTCGTTTATTTTTATCCCAAGGCCGATACGCCCGGCTGCACCAAGCAGGCGTGCAGTGTGCGGGATTCAGCCGAGCCGCTCAAAATTGCCGGCATCGTCGCGCTGGGCATTAGTCCAGACAAGCCGGACGCCCAGAAAAAATTTGATGAAAAATACAACCTGGGCTTTCGACTTCTCAGCGACCCGGACCATAAGACTGCCGATGCTTACGACGTCTGGGGTGAAAGGGCAATCTTAGGCATAAAAAGTATAGGGATAATCCGCTCGTCATTCCTGATAGATGAGCAGGGCAAAATCATCGGAGCCTGGTACGGTGTCAGCCCCGCTGATACGGTTCCAAAAGCGCTGGAGGCGCTGGGAAAATAGCAGCAAAAGAAAATTAAAAATAGGTCCGTCCCGCCGCAGGCGGGTAAACTTCGCCAAGGCTACGGAGGACGCTAACGCGAAATAAAAATGACCCCGATGAGATAACCGGTACCAAAGGCGACCCCGGTTAGATAGCTAAAGCATCGCTAAGTAGATAACAGACGCATCTAACGGGGCAAGGAAAATAGAACAGTAGAAGCGGAGATGGCGGGGGTAACCACGTTGCTTTTGTGATTGATTATTTATCTGTTTTTCGATAAGCTTTTGGCATTAGAAAGGAACGGAATGAATCCCGCACCTTCTAAATATTCGATATGTTACGTATGTTTTTTAATTAATCGAAAGAATAATAGAGTTATAACAGGTTTAAATAGAATTGAATAAAAATAAGGTGCGGGATGAATATTATAGCGATTGATATAGGCAATACGAATATAACGGCGGGGCTGTTTATTGATAATGCCGAGATAATGATGGAGAAAATCGACGGCGGCGATTCGGAAGAGCTTGCCTCGATTTTAAAAACCTACTGGCAAAAAATCCCGTTCGTAAAGGCAGGCAAGGACAAGGATAAAAAGCACGACGGCGTAATTGTTATCGCAAGTGTCCAGCCAGACTGGACGGAAAAAATCAGGGAGATTGTAAAAAAAGAATTGAACGAAAAAATTATTGAGATAGGCGCAGGTAAAGATGTGCCGCTGCCGATGGAGCTTGATGTTGATGAGCCGGGGCAGGTCGGCGTTGACAGGGTATTGTGCGCATTCGCGGCGTATAGTGTTGTCGGCGATGCGGTTGTAGTCGCCGATTTCGGCACGGCGGTAACGATTGACCTTGTTGACGAAAACGGCATTTTTTTAGGCGGGACGATACTGCCGGGCTTTGATATGTCGGCTGATGCGATGCACAGGCAGACGGCGGCTTTGCCGAAAATTGACAAAGTTAAAATTCCGGGAAAACCATTCGGCAGAAATACAATCGAGGCAATCAATAACGGCTTGTATTACTCGGCGATAGGGGCTCTTGAGATGATTACAAGAGTCTATTCTGAACAAATAGGCAAATGGCCGCAGACGGTTGTTACGGGTGGAAATATGGAAATCATCAGAAGCGGCTGCGATTTTGTGGATTCATTTGTTACGGACCTGGGCGTAAAGGGCGTTGTCCTTGCGTATAAAAAATTTATCGGTGAAAAAGAGTAATTTGAAATTAACCACGTCCGCCGGAGGCGGATAAAAATGAACACGAATTTACACTAATTCAAAAAAAATATTTATGGAATACCGCTCATTTACCCAGGACCCTGCCAAAGTGTTGGCAGGGCTAACCACGGCGAAGTCTGTTGCCGCGATATCGAGCATACAGCTTGTGGGGAGTGGTTCAGCGGATATTATAAAAAGCGTTTTCAGATCCATAGATAAAAAAAGCATAGATATTTCGGAAGGGCAGATACTGCACGGTTTTATTTTTGACGGCGAGCGGGATATTGATGAGGTTGTAATCGGCTGTGAAGGCAAAGACAATTTCAGTATAAACTGTCACGGTAATCCGCTTATAGTCGAAAATATTCTCGAACTGCTTAAAAAGCATAATGTAATAATTGCGGAGCCGCAGGAGATTTTAGCGTATCTCGGCAGTCAAAAATATGGCGATAACGCAATCGCGATTGAAGCAGATATCGCAATTACACAATCAGCAACGCTTGACGGCGCAAAAATAATCGCTCATCAGACCAGGATGGGTCTTGTCCAGTCTGCGGACTGGTGGCTGAAGAATCTTAACGTGATGCAGATTGACGACATCAAGGCCGGTGCAGGGCAGATTTTAAATGACAGCAAAATCGCTGATTTGTTTATAAAGGGCGCCAAAGTTGTTATTGCAGGCCCACCCAACAGCGGCAAAAGCACGTTGTTTAATTATTTGTGCGGAAAAGAAAAGGCGATAGTAACAGATATTGCAGGTACAACGCGGGACTGGCTCAGCGCCAGAATTCGGCTCAAAAAAACAGAAGCGGAGTTTTTTGATACCGCTGGGCTGGATGAGACTCTCAGCGGCAAAAACATAATTGACGCTGAGTCGCAGAGGCAGGCTGTCGAACTTGTAGAAACTGCTGATTTGGTTCTGTTCGTTCTGGATGCGACAAAAATAGTTAAACCTGTGAATTTAGCTGTTTTAGAAAAAAAGAAACTCATTGTTTTGAATAAATGCGATTTGCTTAAAAGCTTATTTATTGCTGATTTCCCGGAAGCTGTGAAAATCAGCGCAAAGACAGGCAGCGGAATAAAGGAGCTTATTGACGAGATAGAGCAGGCTCTTGACGTTTGGGATTTTGACATCAAAAAAACGATATGCTTTACAGGCCGACAGAAAAAGATGTTAGAGAAGATTATTTCAGCAGATACAAAACAGCAAATTGAGCGGCTGATTACAGAGTTGTTAAAAGGCACTGTTTTTGTATAATCAGGGCTTATGACGCAACAGCAGGACAAATTGACGCCGGCGATGAAGCAGTATGACAGCTTCAAGAAGAAGTACCCCGACTGCATATTGTTTTTCCGGATGGGCGATTTCTATGAGACTTTTTACAAAGATGCGCAAATCTGTTCACAAGTCTGCGGCCTGACACTGACCAGCAGAAACAAAGGCGACAATCCTGTCCCGCTTGCAGGTATGCCTTTTCATGCCGTTGATAATTATCTCAAGAAAATGATTAAGGCTGGCTATAAGGTCGCTGTCTGCGAACAAATCGAGGATCCTAAACTTGCACAGGGTGTTGTCAAACGAGATGTTATTCGCATTATCACGCCCGGCACACTTACCGATGATATGCTATTGGAGGAAAAGCAGGATAATTTTCTTTGTGCCGTCAGTCTCAACGCGAAAAATGCGGCGATAAGCTGGGTCGATATTTCAACAGGTCATTTCTTTGCCCGTGTTGTTCCTGATAATGCGGTGGCTGATGAGATTTTAAGAATTTCTCCCGCGGAGTGCATACTGCCTGAGACGCGAGGCGAGCTTTTCGGAGCTGAAATCAAAAAGCTTGCGGCACAGTTTGAGGGGTCGGGCAATACGGCGGTAACATATCGGCCTGCGTGGTATTTTGAACCTTATGATGCGTATAAGCGGCTGCTTGAGCATTTCGGCACAAAAACGCTTGAAGGTTTCGGCATAAAAGCCGACAGTCCTGTAATTAATTCTGCCGGTGCGATAATCGAATATTTAAAAGAAACGCAGAAAACCGCATTAGGGCATATTTCAGGCATAAAGCTTGTCGAGCAGAAAAAATTTCTCCAGATAGACCAGACGACACTGCGAAGTCTGGAAGTTCTTTCAACGATTCGCGGCGGCAGCTCCATGGGTTCGCTGATTGAAAGTATTGATATGACTTTGACCGGTATGGGCGGCAGGATGTTTCGATACTGGCTTTGTATGCCATTGTGCGATGTCGGCTTGATTGAATTAAGACAGGATGCCGTCGAGGAACTTATCGAGAAAAAAACTGAGCTTGAAAAAATACGGGGCATTTTAAAGAATTTTGCCGACCTTGAAAGAATTGTCGCAAGGATAACCACCTTAAGGGCAGGCCCAAGAGACCTTCTTGCACTTTCGCAGAGCTTAAAAAAAGCAGAACCGCTCAAGCAATTGTTTTCCAGCTTTGCCGCTGATGTTCTCGTTAAACTTGCGCAGAAATGCGATTGCCTGCCGGAGCTTTCGCAGGTTCTGGAAGCAGCGATTGAGCCGGCATGCCCAAATCATCTTCGTGACGGAGGCGTAATAAAAACCGGTTTCAATTCTGAGCTTGACGAGCTGCGCAGCATTTCAAAGGATGCCAGGACATGGCTGGCTCAGTATCAGCAAAAGGAAGTTCAGCGAACGGGCATAACAAATCTGAAAGTCGGCTTTAATCAGGTTTTCGGTTATTATATTGAGATTACCAATTCTTATGCAGACCGTGTGCCCGCTGATTATGTTCGCAAACAGACGATAAAGAATGCCGAGCGTTATATCACCGATGAACTCAAGAAGTATGAAGAAAAGATCCTTACCGCAGGCGAGAAAAGCCTTGAGCTTGAGCAGCGGTTATTTGAGCAGCTTCGTGCTCAATGTGCAGGTTATATTGATAGAATCCAGTCTCTTGCTGAAGTTGTAGCAACCTGCGATTGTCTTTGTGCTTTTGCTCATCTTGCAGCGGTCAGGAACTATACAAGACCGCAGATAACCGGCGGCGGCGAACTGGTAATCCGTGACGGCAGACATCCTGTCCTTGCCGAGATTCTCGGCAGTGAATTTGTGCCGAATGATGCCGAACTCGGCTCAGGCAGCGGTGATGTGATGATTATCACAGGTCCCAATATGAGCGGCAAAAGCACTTATATCAGGCAAACCGCTCTTTTAGTTCTAATGGCTCAGACGGGAAGTTTTATTCCCGCTAAGCAGGCGACAATAGGGCTGGTTGACAGAATCTTTACGAGAGTCGGCGCTTCCGATGAGCTTGTCAGGGGGCAATCCACTTTTATGGTGGAAATGACTGAAACTGCGAATATCATCAACAACGCTACTGAAAAATCACTTGTAGTTCTCGACGAGGTCGGCAGGGGCACAAGCACTTATGACGGCTTGTCCCTCGCATGGGCGATAACTGAGCACATCGCAAACAAAATAAAATGCAGAACACTTTTTGCAACGCACTATCATGAACTTACCGCTCTTGCCGAGCTTCTTGTCAACGTAAAAAACTGTAATGTCGCTGTGCGTGAGTGGATGGATGAGGTGGTATTTCTGCATAAAATCCTGCCCGGCGGTACAGACAAAAGTTACGGCATACACGTTGCAAAGCTTGCCGGCATTCCTAAATCCATTCTCGAACGCAGCAGGGAAATTCTGGCCGAGCTCGAAAATACTTTTCAAAAGGAAGCTTCAGGCGAAAAGCTCACAAAACAGAGGACAAAAGAGCCGCTTGCAGCCCCTCTTTTTGACCAGAAGGAAAAAGATGTGCTTGAAAAACTCAAAGGTCTTGACGTTAATAATCTTACGCCAATCCAGGCCATCAATTTGCTCAATGAAATAAAGGATTTCCTCAAAAAACAGTAGTTATATTAGTGTTGAATATCTTTCATCGTCATATTAGAATAGTTACAATAAATTTTTAAGCGAGGCGTAATATGTACTGTCAGAAATGCGGAACTGAAAATCTCGAAAACGCTGCGATGTGCCAGCAGTGCGGCGGGATATTTGTTTATAGTAAGCCGACGAGGACGAGCGGCATGGCGATAACTTCGATGATTCTGGGCATAAGCGGTTTTTCAATGTTCGGCGTATTTGGTATTACCTGGATAATCGGTCTTGTATTTGGAATAATTGCACTTAGTCGAGTGGGCAAATCCAGCGGCCAGCTAAAGGGTAAAGGTTTTGCAATCACAGGAATTATAACCTCTGCGATAGGTCTTGCACTCGTCCTGACGATTATCGGGGTCCTTTTATTTGTCAATTCTGCGACGACGTTTTCTTTACACAAAAAGGTTAAGATGTATGATGATTTTATGGCGACTGCGCAGATGTCCGGGAGGCCGGATATTAAGGGTTTGGTTAGTATTGAGGATAAATCTGCGCCCGGCAGAAACTGCGAGAATGTATTATTTGCGATTATTGATGAATCGCAGGAGCAATTTTCCGCTGTTACAATGAATATGACCTGTGGGCCGAGAGGTCAGGAGCCTGTCAGGTTAAGCTGGCAGTTTGCCGGCAAGGAAGAAAAGGCTGATGTATATCATTTTACCATAACATTTCCTGTCGGCGAAAATGCCGTTGGCACAAACAAAAAGAAAGTTGTTTATGACGGCGCAGAGCAGGTAATCTTCGAAGATTCACAGCAGAAGATCTTTATCAAGCCGGAAAAATAAAGGTTATCTGTTTTTGGTCAGTTGTTTTGCCAGTGAAATCAAATACATAAGCACAAATACCGCAAGGCAGATAATGCAAATCCATTTTAGCTGATTATGGATGAGCAATCCCCACAGGTAATTCTTCTGCACCGGCCAGAATGGCCTGACATCGTAATGATATATCCCGTCAATCAATACATGAAACCATACGCCAAGAATACCTGAAATAATCATCTTAAAAGCGTTTGTTTGGTATGGTATCTTTATTATTTTCATAAGCCATTTCAGAATCGGCAGTCCGGTATAAGCGACCAGTCCCCAAACAGCGCCGACGGCGGTGCCGATTAAAAACGTATGACTGTACCTGTGATGAGGTCTGCTGAGGTCTATTAAACTGATAAGCAACACCTCAATGTCCACTACTACATTTGCCAGCACAAAGACCGGCAGGTCTATCCACTTGCGAAAGATATATCCCAGCAATCCCGCTGGTCCGAAATGATAAGGTGTAACCGGCATTTGAATAGTATATAGTATTTGGTATTTAGTGTATAGTGAAAGTCGGCGAGCTTTGGCCGCACCTTAAATTGCTCTAAAAAATCGGCGGAACAGCTCAAGATTTCAGCCAGGTGCTTTTGTGATTGATTATTTGTTCTGTTTGTCTGATAATCCTTTATATGAAATTGAAATTAAGCGGCAAAACTATAGGGAATATAACGGCCTGT
>Ga0315273_10013645_pt1 | contig 10456 bp, 10 predicted proteins | sample YL17G02_0_MG_FD_205753 | JGI IMG/M metagenome (GOLD analysis project Ga0315273, IMG submission 205753) | Sediment microbial communities from Yellowstone Lake, YNP, Wyoming, USA - YL17G02_0 | ecosystem: Environmental > Aquatic > Freshwater > Lake > Sediment | place: USA: Wyoming | collected... | reverse complement strand
TGCTTGATAAACTGTATAACTTCCGAATTGTTAACTTTGGGAACCGCCTTGGTACGTGAACCGTATGCCGGGTGGTGTGAGAGACCGAAGGGGGTAACCCCTCGGTCTACTCGATAGAGAGTAAATGACTCTCATAAGAAAGAAAATAAGAAAAATTGATTACGCTTGAAGATTTCGCAAAGGTTGAACTAAAGATAGGGAAGGTTCGCGAGGCAAAAAGGGTCGAAGGTTCAAATAAGCTGATCGTTATGAAGGTTGACATAGGTGAAGAGCGACAGATAGTAGCAGGGATCGGCAAGGCATATTTACCGGAAGAACTGGTGGGTAAGAGTATAGTAGTTGTTACGAACCTGCAGCCAGCAAAGCTCATGGGCGTAGAATCACAGGGCATGTTACTTGCTGCATCTGATGCTGATGGAAAGCTCTCGATACTTACCATCGATAGAGAAATAACAGAAGGTGCAAAAGTAAAGTAATTCTCATCTGTTAATGATAATATCTCCTCTTGACCAGCAGGGAAGATCGCATCTATAATGGAGTATGGGCATTCTCCACTGCATAGGAAACACCCCCCTCGCCAGTATCGACGGTTTAAATCCTAACCCGAGAGTAAAACTCTTTGCAAAGCTTGAAGGCAATAATCCCGGCGGCTCTGTAAAAGACAGGATAGCCCTCTTCATGATCGAGGCTGCTGAGAAGGAGGGGAAGCTTACGAGGGATAAGGTAATCCTTGAGGCCACATCAGGCAATACAGGGATAGGACTCGCAATGGTTGCAGCAGCTAAGAGATACAGGGTAAAACTTACCATGCCTGCTTGCGTGAGTATGGAAAGGCGAAAGGTCCTTGAGGCTTTTGGAGCAGAGCTTTTACTGAGTCCGGCGGAAGAGGGGACAGACGGCGCAATAAGGTTAGTCCACAGGATACACTCTGAGGATCCAGAGAGATATTTTATGCCGAACCAGTTTGACAACCAGGCAAATGTATTAGCCCATTATGAGACAACAGGAAAAGAAATAATAGAGCAGACAGGCGGGAAAGTAACTCATTTTGTGGCTGGAATGGGAACCACAGGAACACTCATGGGTGTAGGAAAGAGACTTAAAGAATTCAGTAAAGATATAAAGATTATCGGGGTAGAGCCAATTTTGGGTCACAGGATACAGGGACTGAAAAATATGACAGAGTGCATTGTTCCAAAGATTTTTGACCCCTCTGTCCTCGATGAGCGCCATATTGTTAATGATGAGGGGGCCTTTGACACAACACGGATGCTCGCAGTGAAGGAAGGAATATTTGTGGGAATGTCAAGTGGTGCTGCGATGCACATAGCCCTCAGAAAATCGAGTGAACTTGCTGAAGGTGTTATTGTTGTTATTCTGCCAGACAGGGGAGACAGGTATCTCTCTACATCCCTCTTTGCATCTATCTGTGCCAAATGCCCACCTTAAAGCAGCAATAACCAAACTCCAAACACCAAATAAATTCCAATAACGAATCATCAATAATCAAACTTTGTACTTTCCCACAAATCTGCACATTATTTTGTTTTGTCATTCCCGTATAAATGGGAATCCAGAAATTTTGGTACTGGATTCATGCTTCCGCAGGGATGACAACTTGAGCAAAGTCATTTGTTGGGTATTGAGATATTGGTTATTATTTGGTTTATTAGAATTTGACAATTGGTAATTTTGAAGTACAGTTTTGGGACGACTATTTCTTTGTCTTTTCCTTCCCGAAAGGTGAGAGTTCTCGTAGTTCTTTTATGATCTTCGGCACTATATCCAGTACCTTGTCAATTTCATCTTCTGTATTGTACCGGCTGAGGGAAAATCTTATTGAGCCGTGAATGGCAGTGAAAGGGGTTCCCATCGCTCTCAGGACACGGCTTGGTTCGAGAGATCCGGATGTGCATGCAGATCCTGATGAAGCACAAATGCCATATTCATTTAACCTGAGGAGTATTGCTTCTCCCTCAACATATTCAAAACTTATATTTGTTGTGTTTGGCAGGCGGTGTTCTGTATCGCCGTTAATCCTTACATCAGGGCAGCATTTCAGGAGGTTTCCCTCAAGTTTATCCCTGAGTCTGCTGAGATAGGGTATTTCGTGTTCAAGGTTTTTAGCTGCAAGTTCACATGCTTTCCCGAGACCAATGATGGAAGCAACATTCTCTGTCCCGGCTCTCCTTCCGTTCTCCTGATGTCCTCCGATTATGTATGGATAAAACCTTGTGCCTTTCCTCACATACAATGCTCCTATCCCTTTTGGGGCATGAAGTTTGTGTCCTGAGAGAGAAAGCATATCAACGGGAAGTTTTGTCACATCTATTGTGAGTTTCCCCACTGCCTGAACAGCATCTGTATGAAAAGGTATCTTTCTTTCCCTCAGAATTTCCCCTATTTCTTGTATAGGGAAGATCACCCCTGTTTCATTGTTCGCATACATAATTGAAACGACAACTGTATCATCATCAAGTGCTTTTGAGAAAGAGTCAATATCGAGTATTCCTGCATTGTCAACAGGAATGAATGTTACCCGGTAACCTTTCCTTGCGAGATGTTTCACAAAGTTGAAGACAGCAGGATGTTCTACACGAGAAGTTATGATATGCCGTTTCTGCGGATAAGACTCCGCAGCGCTCATCAAAGCAGTGTTGTCACTTTCAGTACCGCAGCTCATAAAGATTATTTCTTCGGGATCTGCACCTATCAGTCCTGCAACTTTCGCTCTTGACTCTTCAATTTTGCCATAGAGCTTTCCGCCGAAGGTGTGCATGCTTGAAGGGTTCCCATAGTAGTCGGTCAGGTAAGGCTTCATCTCATCAAATACCTCAGGCGCTATTTTTGTTGTTGCATTATTGTCAAGGTAAATTGTCTTCATCCTATCTCCACAGTGATGTCCTCGCTGACAAGTTCCCTGAGTTTAGTTTCAATGCCTTTTACTGTCACATCTCCCATGAGACATCCAACACACATTGCCCTCATGCCGATGATAACCTTACTGCCGTCTATGTCTATGAGCTCAAGGTCTCCACCGTCAGACTGGAGTCTTGGTCGAATCTCTTTTTCGATTACATCCTGAATCAGTGCTATTTTCTGAAGATTGGTCAGTTTTCTGGGCGCAGAAGGTTTTTCAGGAACAGGTTTTATTAACCATATATCCTTCAATATGGCTTCTATGTCGGGAATACAGCTGCCACATCCGCCGCCTGCTTTTGTAAAGTTTGTTATATCTTCTACTGTTGTGAGGTGGTTTTCAATGGCGACCTTCCGTATCTTTTCCTCTGATACCTCGAAGCATTCGCACACGATTTTTTCCTCTGTTTCAGGCGGCTTCTCCTCACCTTTGAAATTGGCTATTGCAGCCTCCAGAGCTTCTCTGCCCATGACAGAACAATGCATCTTTTCTTTCGGAAGACCCCCGAGGTAATCTGCAATATCCTGATTGCTTATTATCAGCGCTTCATCAAGTGTCTTTCCTTTTATGAGTTCTGTTAAGGCTGAGGAGCTTGCAATTGCGCTTGCACAGCCAAAGGTTTGAAATTTTGCATCGGTAATTCTGTTGCTTTTTCTTTCAATTTTAAGAGTCAGCCGGAGGGCATCGCCACATATAATGCTGCCCACTTCTCCTATGGCATCAGGGTCTTTTATTTCGCCGACATTCTTGGGGTGAAGAAAAAATTCCTTTACCTTTTTTGTATAGTCCCACATAGTCCTTTTTTAGCATAATGCCTTAGTCATGTCAATGAACGTTGTGATATTATAGTTCAGTCGCTAAAAACTGAATTCATTGGAGCATAATGCCATGGATATAAAGGAATATGTTATGAGGAAGGCCAGGGAGGCAAAAGAGGGTGCAAAGGCATTAGCAAAATTATCATCAAAAGAGAAAAATAATATCCTCCAGAGAATGGCAGAAGCATTGAAGAAGAAGAGAAAAACTCTGATTGAAGAGAATCAGAAGGATATACAATGTGCGGAGCAGAAGGGACTTTCAAAGGCTTTGATTGACAGGCTGACCCTGAATGAGAAACGTATCGAAGAAATGGCTAAGGGTCTCATGGAAGTTACGGCTCTACCTGACCCTGTTGGTGAAATAACAAAGATGTGGAAAAGACCGAATGGGATGACTGTTGGGAAGATGCGCGTGCCTATCGGGGTCATAGGAATCATCTATGAGTCCAGACCGAATGTAACAGTCGATGCAACAGGGCTTTGCCTGAAGGCTGGCAATGCTGTAATACTCAGAGGAGGGTCCGAGGCTATTAACTCGAACAAGGCGATTGTGGACGTTTTGAGAAATATTGTAAAGGAAGAAGCGCTCCATGAGGGCGCTATTACGTTTATTGATATCCCTGAACGAGAGGCGGTTATGGAAATGCTCAAGCTCGAGGGGATTGTTGACCTTATAATCCCAAGAGGCGGGGAGGGTCTTATCAGGACTGTCACAGAAAATGCAAGGATTCCGGTTCTCAAGCATTATAAAGGTGTCTGTCATGTTTTTGTTGACAGAGATGCAGATTTAATAATGGCTGAGGAAATATGTTTCAATGCAAAGGTTCAGAGGCCGGGGACCTGTAATGCTATGGAGACTATGCTCGTTGATGAATCTGTTGCAGAAGGGTTTTTACCAACGATGCTTAAAAAATTTGAAAAGGCCGGTGTAACACTGAAAGGGTGTCCAAAGACTCTTTTCATATATCCAAATATCGTAGAAGTTACAGAAGAGGATTATTACAAAGAATACCTTGACCTCATCTTAAATGTAAGAGTTGTGAAGGATATGGATGAAGCTATGGCACATATTGCGCAGTATGGTTCCTCACACTCTGATGCTATTGTGACAAAAGACTATGACAAGGCCCTGAGATTTCTGAAAGAGGTAGACTCTTCCGCAGTCTTTGTGAATGCCTCAACAAGGCTCAATGACGGGTACCAGTTTGGTCTTGGAGCTGAGATAGGTATCTCAACTGATAAAATTCATTCACGAGGGCCGATGGGTCTTGAGGAACTTACCTGCACAAAGTTTATTGTTCTCGGAAATGGGCAACTGAGGGAATAAGCGAGAGATGCAGGATACACGATGCCTGATACAGAATAGATGAAGATCGGGATATTCGGAGGAACGTTTAATCCTATCCACTACGGCCATTTGAGGGCGGCGGAAGAGGTCAGGGAAAAATTTAAGCTGGCGAAAATTATTTTTATCCCCTCCAAGAAACCACCCCTTAAAACCCAGGATCTTTTGGAATCAGAACATAGGTACAAAATGACAGAGCTTGCTCTGTCAGGCAACGGCTTCTTCGACATTTCCGACATTGAATTTAAAAGGCCTGGTAAGTCATTTACAGTGCAAACCCTGGAAGAGCTTCTGAAAAATTTCCACGACATAGATTTGTATTTTATCCTTGGCATTGACGCTTTCCTTGAAATCCCTACCTGGTGGCGGCCGGATAGACTCATGGACCTCGCAGATTTTGTCATTATCGCACGGCCACCTTTCAGATTTGTTGACCTCCTCACATCCCCCTATATAGAAGCTTCCGGAGATGATCTGGAAAAGCTCGATAAGGCTGAGATCGAACTCTATAGCACAACACTCAAGAGTAAAAGGGTAGCTATGGCATTGAAGATACCCCTTATGGATATCTCTGCAACTGATATAAGGAGGCGAATCAAAGAAGGAAAAAGTATAAAATACCTATTGCCAGAGTCCGTTGAATCCTATATAATTGCTAATAAGCTCTATAAAAGTTAGAGAAAAAAAGGATTCAGGGATTCGAGGGTTCAGCTAAAACTAATCGCTATAACCCTTGAATCCTTGAATCCGTTGACTTCTAATTTTTAAAATCGAAGGGAGGGGAGACCTTTAGAAAGTAAAGAAGAAGCCCTCAGGTTGGCAAGAATTGCCTTGGATAAAAAGGCAAAAGATATACTTATCCTCGACTTAAGAGGCCTTACCATTATTGCAGACTATTTCGTCATCTGTTCTGGAGGAAGCACAACTCATGTTAGGGCAATTGCTGAATCAATTGAGGAGAAGTCTAAAAAGGCCGGGATAAAAATTATTGGAATTGAGGGATTAACTCACAGTCGCTGGGTTCTTATAGATTACGGGGATCTGATAGTCCATGTTTTCGAAGAAGGGATGAGGAGTTTCTATGAAATCGAGAAACTTTGGATGGACGCCCGGAGTATCCCCATAGGTGAGATTGTTAATGAGTAAGCTGTCTATTTCAATCTTCATCCTTTTCCTTGGTGCTGTTGCACTCTTTGCCATTTTTAATCAAGAGATAACAACGATAAAAGTGCCTTTCGGCAGGACTTATGAAATCTCCAAGATTGCCTTATTGCTGTTATCGAGCTCTGCAGGTGCCCTCGCAATGCTTGTTATTATCGCTATAAGGGATACCGGGAGATATATCAGCAACTGGCAATATCAGAAGAAACAGAAGAAAGAGGCAGAACTTCAGGACTTGTATTCAAAGGCCTTGAATTCACTTCTTGCTCAAAATGAAGATGAAGCAAAGGAGTATCTGCAGGGTGTCTTGTCAAAGGAACCGGAACACCTTGGAGCATTACTCAGACTTGGAGATATTGCTATTTCTGAGGAGGACTTTCATAAGGCAGCCGAAAACTACCAGAAAGCGAGAAACCTTAACCCCCAGAACCTTGAAACTCTATTCTCCATGGAGAGACTCATGGAGAAGACTGGCAGATGGTCTGACGCCTTGCATTACCTTGATGAGATTCTCGATATTGATGAGGAAAACCTTTCAGCTCTCTATGAAAAAAGGGCTGTTCTCGAAAAGCAGGGCAAGTGGGATGAGATTGTGAGTGTTCAGAAGCTTATTCTCAAGAATGAACATACAGAAAAGGATAAGAACCGTGAGAGACAGAACATCGTTGGGTACAAATATGAATATGGAAGGCAGAGTCTCGAAAACGGAGAGCTTGAGAAGGCAAAAAAGGCATTCAAAACAGTGCTGAGACTTGAGAAAAATTTTATTCCGGCAACCTTGGGGCTTGCAGAGGTACTGTTAAGAGAAGGTGAAAATGAGGAGGCTATTAATCTCCTTGAGAAGAGTTATGAAGAGACGTTCTCGATGATCATTCTTGCACGCCTCGAAGACTTATTGATAAATGTCGGTGAACCAGGGAGGCTCCTGAGGATTTACAAAAGCAGTCTCTCAAAGTATCCACAGGACCCTGGCATAAAATTCTTCCTTGGAAAGCTTTATTACAGACTCGAGATGATAGACGATGCCTTTGAGACCCTTTTGTCTATTGATACAGGGCATGCTGCTTATCCGGAACTATACCAACTGATGGGAAGTCTGTATCTCAAGAGACACCAGCCTGATAAGGCCGTGCATGAATTCAGAAAGGCCCTTGATATGAAAGCGGCCCTCAAGATCCCTTATTGTTGCAGGGAATGCGGCAACGCTTCATCTGAATGGTCTGGAAGGTGTGAGAGTTGCAAGGAATGGAACACCTTACAATTTAATATTGATGGTTCCTTAAGGCAGGAAGGTTTAAAGTCGTAAATTCAAACATGAAACAGGGTGACTTTCTAACAAAATTAACATATGGAACTTTAGTTTTAGAAAAAACCCAACCTTTTTTTCATTGACACATGTATTTCATAGACCGGATAATGTACTGTCCGGATAGAATTCCGTCCTGAAAGACATAAAATTAGTTCTTTTTAAAGGAGAAGTTATGAATATGCAGATAGGGCTGGACAGAAAATTTCTCTGAGTTTGCCTCTCAAATGGCTGCTAAGCCTTTTGGGAGGCTTGATCTGAAATCGCAGGCTTTTAAAAAGAGAAGGAAGAAGGAAAAATTTAATCTTAATAAGGAGGAAAAGAAGAATGAAGAAGTTATTTTTGGTATTGATTTTGTCTATTATGTTGGTAGCTGTAGCAAGCACAACATATGCAACTTGTAGCCCAACGGGCGTAGTATTAAAGACATTAAACTATTCCACTGCTGGAGTAACAGTCTGGGTGGGAGCACCTGGTGCGGCTACATATTACTACACTTTTACCACAACAAACCTGAACTTCTATCACGTTCTCTCAGGCTTGTTAGGTAAACGTGTAGGTATTGTAGGAAATGCAACGATCTGTCCTGCAACAGGGACAACACGTTTTGGAGGTGCTATACTTAATATCAATGCATGGGATTGAAATTAAGTATTTCACAGGTTGAGAACATTTATGAAAAAACTTTGAATCCTTACAATCGCTATAACCCTCGTGGCAGGGGGAATCTTTGCGCTTGTTACAATAACTCATCCGGGTAAGACCTTCGACTATGCGGTTGTTAAAAGAATGACTTCCGGTAAAAATATATCGGCGGGAAATGAAACACATCTAACATCTGCTGCCAGAAATATTTATCGTCTATGGCAAACAGAGAATCTGGAAGTTGCCTATGACGAGGCTGAGATACAAAGTCATGATGGAGCGACTCCTCAACCTGTTCCTATAGATGAGGAAGCCTTAGAGGATGTCAAGAGATCTCTGAAAGAAGCCGGTATGCCAGAGGGTGCGATGCCCTATATGCTGTCCTTTCAGCAATCTGATGATTCATATGTTTTAGAACGGTCTTACGCAGGTGACCTGACGCCAGATGATCTCAGAGAAGAATTTGCGCAGGGGCTCAGGGATTCCGGTCTTCCACAAGCGGAAGTTGAACGCATGGTTGAGCAATTTATGCCGACTCCTGATTTCGGGATTGAGTCCAATGCTGAAATAGCCTGCCCACCCGGTGCATGCTCGAATTAAATTGAAAATTTTCTGTCCAGCTTACTGGAGTGAAGAGGACCAAGAGAGGATGTATCCTTAGGCCCTCTTCACTCTTACAAAACTTCATCACAACCACGCAGTACATCGTATCTCCATTTATTTTCTCATAACCTTTACTTGTCAATGCTCATTCCCAGTGGATATAATAGCCTTTAATGTTTGATGGAGACAGTTATGGAAGAAAGATATGATCCTCAAAATATAGAGCTAAAGTGGCAGAAGTACTGGGCTGAAAAGGATCTATACAGGACTGAATTTGATCCTTCACGAAAAAAGTTTTACTGTCTGGAAATGTTCCCTTATCCTTCCGGTGAGATCCATATGGGTCATGCACGGAACTATTCTATTGGTGATGTTGTAGCAAGATATAAGAGGATGCGCGGCTATAATGTCCTTCATCCGATGGGATGGGATGCATTCGGGCTTCCTGCTGAGAATGCTGCTATTAAACATGGTGTTCATCCATCAACATGGACATACAAGAATATCGAATATATGAAAAACCAGCTCAATCGCATGGGGCTTTGTTATGACTGGGAGAGGGAGGTGACGACATGTAGCCCTGAGTACTACAGATGGAATCAGTGGCTTTTCCTCAAGATGTTTGAAAAGGGTCTTGCGTACAGAAAATTTTCCTTTGTAAACTGGTGTCCTTCATGTACAACTGTCCTTGCAAATGAACAGGTTATAGATGAAAGATGCTGGAGATGTGAAAGTGTTGTTGTGCAGAAAGAGCTTGAACAGTGGTTCTTAAAGATCACTGATTACGCAGAAGAACTTCTTCAGAGATGTGATGAACTTGCAGGATGGCCTGAAAGGGTTATCGCCATGCAAAAGAACTGGATTGGTAAGAGCATAGGTGTTGAGGTCGACTTCAGGATCCACGGGATGGATGAAACAATCAGAATCTTTACTACGAGGCAGGATACACTTTTCGGCGCAACTTTTGTCTGCCTTGCGCCGAACCATCCTCTCACAGAAAAACTCGTCTCAGATACCAAGGGCATTGAAAAACTCAAGGCACGATATGGCAAGGCTGATGAGAAGGCAGGTCTATTTACAGGGTTCTACGCAATAAATCCAATGAATGATGAGAAGATGCCCATTTATGTCGCAAATTTTATTCTCATGGAATATGGAACAGGAGCGATCATGTCTGTCCCTGCCCATGACCAGAGAGACTTTGATTTTGCCCAGAAATATAATTTACCAGTGAGGGTTGTAATAGTCCCTGAGCACATAGCAAAGAGCAAAGAACACGAGGCGCTGATAGCCTCCCCCACCCATCCCTCCCCCTCGAGGGGGGGTAAGGGAGAGGGTGAAGGTTTCCTCTCTGAACTCACTGAAGCCTACGAAGGTGACGGAGTCCTTGTTCAGTCGGGTCAGTTCAGTGGCCTCGCAAGCGATACTGCGAGAGAGAGGATTGCTCAATTCATAGAAGAAAAAAGTATCGGCAAAAGAGTGGTCAATTATAAGTTCAGGGACTGGGGCATATCGAGGCAGAGGTACTGGGGAACACCTATTCCCATTATCTACTGTGAAAAATGTGGTGCCGTGCCTGTGCCTGAAAAAGATCTGCCTGTGATCCTGCCGGAGGATGTGAAATTAACCGGTAAGGGAGGTTCCCCCCTTCTTGATGC
>Ga0315273_10013644_pt1 | contig 10456 bp, 7 predicted proteins | sample YL17G02_0_MG_FD_205753 | JGI IMG/M metagenome (GOLD analysis project Ga0315273, IMG submission 205753) | Sediment microbial communities from Yellowstone Lake, YNP, Wyoming, USA - YL17G02_0 | ecosystem: Environmental > Aquatic > Freshwater > Lake > Sediment | place: USA: Wyoming | collected... | reverse complement strand
GTTATACTTTCCCTTAACAGGAGCTTGTGGTGGCAAGTGTGACTCTGCGCAATCTCGGCGGGTCGGTCGTCATGGCCGTCCCAAAGAAGATCTTGAGCCTGGCACGGCTCGATGCCGGCTCTACGGTGGATGTCAGCGTCGAAAACGGCCGTCTGATCGTGCAGCGGCGTGAGAAGCCGCAGTATACGCTGGCCGAACTGCTGTCTCGCTGTCGCCCAGCCGACTTGGCGCCCAAGCGCAAGCAGCGATCGTGGCTGCGGGGCGGTCCCGTCGGGAGAGAAATGCTTTGAAGCGGGGCATACCGGAGCGGGGCGCTATTCGCCCGCCTTTGCACGATCCGGGTCCGTGGAAAGATCGTCCCTTGAAAGGAATTTCAAGAGTTCCCGGTGAGCCCCTTTGATGTGTTCCAGGGCGAGGTTCGTGCTGTAAGCTGCGCGATTCGTTGCGCCCGCCCATTCGTTCGTGTCCGGGCCGTGGATCATGATTGCCTGGATGTGCTGATTGGCCCTTCCGATGGCGGTGTAGGCCCGGAGCACCGCTTGCTTCAGTCTCTCGTCGAGCAGTGCGATGGCGCCGTCGTGCATAGCGCGTCGGAACTGGTCATCCAGAAACGTACAGCCGCGATCCTCAGCCTTGCCCTGCGACGTGATTCCAACTGCCATGTTGAATTCGAGTTCGTCAATCAACGCTTGGAGTGGGCCGACGCCGGTGTCCCGACGCTCGCCCGTCACGGCCTCGGGGTGCTGACGGCACAACTCGAGCCATTGTTCCTTGTGCCTGTGCAGTTCGTCCGGCAGGAACTTCCGACCGCGCGGATGGCGATCGTTATACGCGTGAATGTCAGCATGGCATTCAAAGCAGACAGGGATGGCATTCTGGATCTCGTCGGAGCCGCCATCGTCCCGCAGGACGATGTGGTCGGTTTCAATTTTAACCCCACAAAAGCGGTGGCAGATGCAGCAACGCCGGTGACAACGAACCAACAGGTCGCTCACCTCATCGCGGTCGAAAGCCATTGGCTCCCCCTAGCCCCAATTCTAAGCGCAGTTCTGCCCCTCTTTGGCTGCCATTGTCTATCGGTGGCGCTGACCCGTACTCGGGCGGCTGGGCGAGCAACAAGCCATGTGATAGCGGTGCACACCGAGCAGGACCAGCCCTCGTAGGGGTTCCGGAACTACAACACGTTTGCTTCACCATTGTGCGTCTCTGCCATGCCTGGCGATCAGGTGCGCACCGTTTGATGAGGCGAGGTTCACCGGCCTTCATGGTGGCCACCACCGCGTACTACGAACGCGCCCCGCGCCCTTCCGCCTTCTCCGCCCGCACTCTGGCGCACTTGGCCCTCTGGGCGTCGGCCATCCTTACTCGATTTCAAGCTACTGATTCTGGGTGGATCAGGGGATGGCATCAGACGTGCCGCGGTGCTGTTGTTGTGAATCATCGGAGGCGTTAGGGACAATGCCGCGCACCGTCCGGCAGCACCACCGCACGGCGATGGTGACTGTGTGGGACTTGACGCCACCGATGGTGACCATCAGCGGTATGCAACGCTCCGACTTTCCGACGGTAGCCGTCTAGCGTCCTACGAGAACGAACCCGCCCCAGTAGAACGGGAGGTCCTGCCCGTCCCGTTCCTTGATCTTGGCTCTCAACTGAAGCTGCGCCTCCCGTAACGCTTCATGTTTGTTCTTCCCAGAGAGCCACTTGCTATAGAACAGCGTCATCAGTTCCTGTGTCTCCCGGTCCGGCACCGACCACATGCTCATCAGCACCGCCTCGGCACCAGCCATTTGCAGGGCGCGTCTCAAGCCAAAGACGCCCTCTCCACTCTTCGCCCGCCCCAGTCCGGTGTTGCAGGCGCTCAGGACAACCAACTCGGTGCCCTGCAAGTTCAGTCCCGTCGCTTCGTAAGCTGTCAGCACACCGTCTTCCAAATCGCGAGACCGGGGTGTACCCCACAAAACACGGTTAGCCCCGGCAAAGTAGAGCCCAGAGCGGAGCATGGGGTCTTCCCGCCCTGAAGGGAGGTTGTCAGGGGTATCCCGCCGTGAGTCCCTCTGGTCTGGAAAGAAAAAGCCGTGCGTGGCGATATGCAGAATCCTCGGGCTTCTAACGTGTTTGACAGTCTCTTCTAGGGCCTCTTCCTCGGTATCGACCTGTACCTTCCATTGATGCTTCTTGAGCAGGGAACTGACAGATTCCAATTCCTCCTTGGTCCCCGGTAGAGACGCCAGCCCTGTGCCTCGCTGCTCTCGCGACAGAAGGCCACTGCCGACCATAGCCAACAAGGATTTCGATTGTTCGGTTTTTTGCAGCGCTCTCACCACAGCCCTTTGTTGGGCTTCTTCCAAGCCAAAACTCGGATTCCCAATCAGCACTGCGGTGTTACCAGAAGCAGCGCGCCCTTCACGGAGGATGTCCTTGGTGCTGGACACAACGTGCAGGTCGTACCTCTCCACGAGCAGGCTGCCGTCTCCGGACGGCAGGATTCCAAAGGACACCTGATTTAAGATGCCATCTGGCGAAAGGTAAATCCGCTTCCTTCCGGCCAGCGCGCCCTCCAGCGGCTTCCACAAAGCGTCATAGACACTGGCCTCGGGGACAGCGATGGTGGACGCACCACGACGGTCAGCCCACTCCCGGTACTCAAAGAGCGCCGCACGCTCCAGTTTTTCACCCTCCCCCAAAAGCACCAGTGCAGGCGCGTCCCTGGTCTCCGGGGTGACGATTAAGGCGACGTAGTAAGTGGCGCCAGTCCAACGCTTGCCGTCGTAAAACGGAAACCGCACGATCTCTACAGCGGCTTCCTCCTTACGCAGAGCCTTCTGCACGTCCCGCCACGTGACGCGCAGCAGCTTTTTCTCCTCCCCGAGCACAGTCGAGCGTTTCACCAACTGCCTTTCGGCTTCATTTGCCTCCCGTTCCAACTGCTCTATGTTGTTTCTCCACTGCGCCCGGTCAGCAGGCTTCGCAAAAAGCAGCGCTGCCAATTGGCTCCTCTTTGCCGTCAGCTTATCCAGCACCGCGATCGCTTCCTTATCTCCGCTGGCCTCAATCCAAGTTCGCAGCGCTGCGATGCTGTTGGTCACAAACCCCTTGTGCCAGAGCAAAACGTCATACATTCTCCCAACAAGCTGCGGATTCCGGTCCTTGTACCTCAGACAAAAGCTGAAGTAGACGGGGAAAATGTTCGATGTCGTATCCAGAAACAACAGTCTCTCTTTCTCACTCATGTAGGTGAAATGCTGTTCAAACTGTCTTTTAAGATTCTGGAGGGTTTGGTCAAACAATGGTTCCGCTTGGTCTGGCAAATCTCGCGAGTAGTGGAGTATTGCGGCCTGTGACAAACTGTTACCTAGATCAGGGTGATCTGGCCCCAGGGTTTCCTGTCGAATCTTCAAGGCACGTTCCTGAAGCGATTGGGCCTCGGCGTCCTTTCCTTGACGAGAACAGAGCACGGACAAGTTGTTTAGAACCAGTGCAACGTCAGGATGATTCGGGCCTTGGGCTTTTTCGCGGATGCTCAGGGCGCGGCGTTGGAGAGCCTCTGCGTCACCGTGTTTGCCTTGCCGCGAATACCACGCTGCCAGGTTATCTAGCGACTGCGCAACCTCAGGGTGGTCTGGCCCCCACGCCTTCTCGCGAACACCAAGGGAGCGGTGAAGGAGGGCCTCAACCTCGGTATACTTGCCTTGGGACTCATATAGCAGGGCCAAATTGTTCAGCAATGTGCCGACTGATGCGTGCTGGGGTCCAAGCGCTTCCTCATCAATCCTCAGAGCCCTTCGGTAGAGAGGCTCGGCGGCAGGGTAATTGCCCAGAGAGCGGTACAGCTCCGCTAGGCCGTTAAGGGACAGAGCAACGTAATGATGCTTCGGTCCGAGTGTTCCCTCGTGGATGGCTAACGCACGTTTGTAAGACTGCTCAGCCGCCGCGTACTTGCCTTCGTCTTGCTGCAGTTCGGCCAGCTTATTTAACGCCGCAGCTACGTCGCGGTGCTCAGGTCCAAGAATTTTCTCTAAGATCTCCAGAGACTGTTGGAGGAGTGGCTCGGCTGCCGCGTACTTGCCCTGGGCCCTATACAGCCATGCGAAATTGTTCAAAGATATCGCAAAGTCCAGGTGGTCGCGCCCCAGGGTTTTCTCCCGAATGTCCAGAGCGCGCTTCAGAAGCTGTTCAGCAGTGGCATAGTTGGCCTCGTCTTGGTAAAGGGTCGCCAGATTACCCAACGCCGTGGCCACTTGGGGGTGCTCGGGCCCCAGGGCCTTCTCCCAAATGCTCAGGGCTCGCTTGAGAAGCGACTCTGCAGCACGAAAGTCGCCGCGGTCTTTGTAGAGCAATCCCAGGTTGTTCACCGTCGTTGCTACGTCGGGATGCGCAAGGCCCAGGGCCTTCTCCCTGATGTTTAGGGAACGCTTGTACAAGGCCTCAGCCTCGGCATACCTGCCTTGATCGCGGCACAGGGCGGCTAGGCTGTTGAGTCCCGTGGCTACGTCCGGATGCTCGGGCCCCAGGGCCTTCTCCCGGATGGCCAATGCGCGCAGAAAAAGCGGCTCAGCCTCGGTGTACTTTCCTTTTTCTCTGTAGAGCCCGGCTAGGCTGTTGAGTCCCGTGGCTACGTCCGGGTGCTCGGGCCCCAGGGCCTTCTCCCAAATTCGCAAGGCACGCTGCATGAGGGGCTCAGCGGGCGCAAACTTGGCCATTTTCACATCCAGGAGCGCGAGGTTGTTCAAGTCTACAGCGACATGAGGATGGTCTTGGCCGAGTGCGTTCTCATGGATTTGTAGTGCGCGTCGATACAGGGCTTCCGCTTCGAGATATTTGCCTTGATCGCTGTAAAGGGTTGCGAGGTTCTGGAGCGCCGTCGCCACGTCGGGGTGCTCCGGCCCGTAGACCTTTTCAGTGATGCCCCGCCCCCGCTGGTACAGCGTGATAGCAGCCGCATATCTACCCTGAGCGGAATACATGTTCCCTAGGTTATTCAGCACCACTGCCACGTAGGGGTGCTCCAGTCCAAGCGCCTTCTCGTAAACCGCCAAGGCACGGCGATAGAGGCGTTCGGCGTCCGCGTACCTGCCCTGATCCTGGTACAACCCCGCGATGTTGCTCAGTAAGGAAGCGACACCCGCGTGCCACGGCCCAAGAGCCTTTTCCAGGATGGCCAGGGCACGCTGGAACAACAGCTCAGCCGAACCGTATCTCCCCTGGTTTCGGTAAAGCATCGCCAAGCTATTCAGGGGGTGCGCAACGTCCGGATGCTCCGGTCCCAACGCTTTCTCCTGAATCGCCAAGGAGCGCTGAAGTAAGGGCTGTGCAGCAGCATGTTTGCCTTGGGCTAGATAAAGGCGCGCAAGGCTGTTCAGCGCCGCAGCCACTGCAACACCTTCGGGGCCCGACGCCTTTTCTACGATGCCCAGGGACCGTTGAATAAGCGGTTCCACGGCATCGTACTTCCCCTGGGCGAGGTGCAGATCCACCAAGCTGCTCAGTACCGCGGCCACGGCAATGTGATTCGGTTCAAAAACTTTTTCCACGATACCAAGAGCCCGCTGAAGAAGTGGCTCCGCCGCCGCCCAGTTGCCTAAAGCGCGGTGCAGATTCGCTAAGTAGACTAGCGAGACACCCACGATGGGATGTTCGGGGCCGAAGCTCGCTTCCGCAACCCTCAGACCCTCTTGGGCAACCGGGATGCCTTCGGTGTATCTACCCTGCCGATAGAGTTCGTTAACCTGGTCCGTGAGCGCTTCCCAGCGGGCTTCCTGTGCAAGCAGAGTTGGTGCCACTGCTACCGCGAGCAAGATGCTCAGCGAAAGGCCACGGATGACACCGGGTTGCTGGCCCTGCATGACTACCTCCACACTGGCCGTGAGCGTGAGGGGATGTTAGCACGCAGACACGGGCGGTGACCACGCACTTGTCGGGTCGCGCCTGGCAGGATTCTTGAGGCGTCCACGCGGCCAAGCGCCCGAACAAGAGGGGTGCCGGGCACCCTTTGCACAATGCCCGCGAGCATCCTGAGCGAAGCGAGCACTGGCCCAGCGGGCGCGGTGCGACCCTTCCCGATCGATGCCAGGCCCCGACGCCGCAGCCAGGTGCTCCCCTTCAAGGCCCTATCGCCTCGTCCTCGCAAGGTCAGGCACTCGCGTCAATCACGGCGTCCGAAAAGTCGCCCCTACGACCGCGCCCCGCGTGCGCTAGCCTTCTCCACCCGCACTCTGGGGCATCTTGCTCTCTGGCCGTCGGCGATCCCCTTGCGGACGGCGGCGGACGTGTGGTGCTTGGGGGTGCCTGATCGGTCATGGCTGCGCCGGTTTTCGCGCGTTTGCGGCATGCAGCCAGCGACGATTGGCCTCTCGCGTTCCACGCGCCACGCCAAGCGGCCGACGTGCGCCGCGCAGTTTCCCAGAACGCCGGCAGTCACAGCCGTGTCACTCCTCAAATGGCGTGATGGTCCTGAACTTTCCGTGCCTACCCTGGATGTGGATCGGACCCCGACCCGCTAACTCCTTGGCGCGTTCAATTGCCTCGTGTTGAGTGCTAACGACCGCACTTGCGCGCTCAGCATTTGGCTTCCTTACGGCCCATCCGTCAGGGTGGTGAACTACGTACGCGTCGTTGTGCTTGTCAGACGTCATTTCGTTTCTCCGTAACAAAAGGAGTCCCACCTTAGCTCGTCGGTTCGCGGCCCCCGGCGCATTAGCGATTCGAGGGTGGGCACATCCGAAAGATCCAGGGGCTGCCCGTTCGTACAGGCATTCACCGCGTCGCGGATCAGCCGCGATGGAAGAGCCAGCGTCACGTTGGTCCCCGGGAAGCCTGCATGCACCATACCCACCACGGTCGGGGAGTTCGTCAAAAATACGGGGGAGCCGCTCGCACCGCCCTGACTCATGACGTCCAAAGTGAATCCGTGAGGGTTGGGACAAGGGAAAGGCAGAAGGCTGCTCACGATGCCTCGCCGAAGGAGCGGCGTGATCTGACTGACCTTTCCATAGGGAATCAGGGGGTCGGTTCCCAGTGGGAAACCAGCCGTCGCAACCTCCAGACCCTGCCGCAGAACATTAGGTTCCGTGGCCAACAGCAAGGCTGGTATTCCCCGGACTTTTAACTGAACAAAGCCCAGGTCGGGGAGGTCTTCGCCGTAGAAAGGCCCTGTTGTACTGAAGCTGGTGATCGCGCTGTAGGCCTTGATATCCACAAAGAGGAGGGGAAGCGCAACGCCATCGCCGACAGCCTCAGGCTGGCCCCACACTATTGCCACCTCCGCTCGCGCGCCAGTCAGCGGGTGGGGCGGAAGATGCTGTAAAGCGTCCACGACGTGCCGGTTCGTGACAACAATGCCGTCGCTATCGACCACAAATCCGGTCCCGATAATCTCCGGGAACAGAGGTCTCCCTCCAGCGGGCGTGTTTACCATCTTGGAAGCAAAAGCGACGACGCTCGGTCGAATCATGTCGAACGTATCGGCGAGCGTGAACAAACCCCCAGGAGTTGGCTGCGGAGGCCTACCCGGCGGCTCCGTTCTATCCGTTCCGATTAACAGCGCCAAGTCTTCCTTGGACTGAGCGATCAACCTTACCATGTGTTTCCCTCGCTTGTCTGCGTGGCTACCCTTCCCCGCCGTGCTGCTCAGGTAGGTCGCAGCCGATTTGGGAGACTGTTCGAGAATGGCGTTCAAGCGCTTCGAGCCGCGGCGCGCCATGAACACAAACTCGTCCTCACCCTGCCGAAAGAAGCCAGCTATTCGCCGCGCCAACGCCTCCGAAGGCATGGCCCTATCTGACTCCAGCTGACTGAGATAAGGCAACGACACACCCAGGCTCTCGGCAACATCCTTCGCCCTCAACTCGCGTTGCAGCCTCAGATCGCGTATCAATTCGCCGAACGACCTCGTATTCACAAGGCACCCATTTGCAAACTTTGTAAACTTAGTAAATCAAATCGAAGCGCCGGTGTCAAGGAAAACTGCACCCTGAGGAGGGGCCCCCCTTCTACGCCCGCACCCTGGCGCGCCTAGCCCTCTGGGCGTCGGCGATCCGCCTGCGCACGGCAGCCGACATGTGGCACTTCGGCGCGCCCGGCTGCCAGCTTCGTCCCCTGTAGTCTTCCACCGTTCACGCAGCCGGCGCCCGAGGCGGGACTTGCCGGTTTTGGCTTCGTCCGGCAGGGAGGAAACTGCTCCTTCCGGGGCGGCCGGGGCGACCGAGAGGAAAAACCGCGACCCAGAAGCTCGCGAGGAGGCAACTGGGTGTATGCTGGGCGAGACCTGGAACCGAAAATGGAAATCTTGGGAGAAGAGGGCAAAAAATCAGGCGATTGTTACAGCGATACATAAGCGGACGAGGAGGGACGATGGCAAACACGACACGCAGGCATTTTCTTGGCACGATGGGCGCCGGCATGGCGGCAGCGGCGACACCGCGACTGCTGCGGGCGGCAGGTGGGCGAAAGCCGAATATCGTCTTCATTCTGAGCGACGACGTCGGCCTCGACTTGATTGGGTGCTACGGTTCGGATCGTTTCAAGACGCCGAACATCGATGCTTTGGCGCGGGAGGGAATACGCTTCGAGGCCGGTCACTCGACGCCGCTGTGCGGTCCGACGCGCTGTGAATTCAATACCGGGCGCTACCCATTCCGCACCGGCGGATTGACGAACCCGTCGTGGACCAAGGCCGATGGCAAAGGGCCGAAAGCGAGTGACGAATTCCCGATTGCCAAGCTGCTCAAGCAGGCGGGTTACGCGACCTGCTCGTCAGGCAAATGGCGCCAGGTGGGCGAAACGCCGGGCGACTGGGGTTTCGACGAGTGGCTGACCGATCCGACCGCGGGCGGCTGGTACTGGCAGAAGAGCTACACCAAGAACGGCCAGCTCATTGAGCCGGACAAGGAAGTCTACTGCCCGGATGTCGCTCATGAATTAGCCATGGATTTCGTGAAGCGGCATCGCGAAGGGCCGTTCTTCCTCTATTACCCCACGCACCTGGTTCACGGCCCTATCCTGCGCACGCCCGACAGCGCGCCCGACAGCAAGGACTTCTATGCCGACAATGTGGCTTACCTGGATAAATCGGTCGGCAAGGTGGTCTCGGAAATCGAGCGGCTGGGCCTGCGGGAGAACACCGTGATTTTTTTCGCCGGCGATAACGGAACAACGGCGCAATCGTCGGGAACCATCGGCGGCCGCCGGATCAACGGCGCCAAGGGGTCGATGTGGGAAGGCGGCTCGCGCGTCCCGCTCATCGCCAGTTGGAAAGGGACGACGCCGGCGGGCAGGGTTCTCAAGGACCTGGTGGACTTCAGCGACTTCTACGCCACGTTCGCCGAATTGGCCGGCGCCAAAATGCCCGACGGCCTGAAGTTCGACAACCGCAGCTTCGCACCGCAGCTCCGAGGCGAAAAGGGCAGGCCCCGCGAGTGGGTGTTCGTCCAACTCGGCAAGAACTGGTACGTCAAGGAGCGGGTCTGGAAGCTGAACCAGAGCGGCGAACTGTACGACCTGAAGGAAGCGCCGTTTGAGGAAAAGCTGGTGCCCGCGGACACCAAAGATGCCGAGGCCGTGGCAGCGCGAAAGCGGCTGCAGGGCGTGCTGGACCAGTTGAACCCGGCGGGTGGCAAGACCGAAGCGGCCGACGCCGGCGCGGCGAAGAACAGGAAAGCCGGCAAGGGAGAGCGCAAAGCACAGCGCAAGAAGCGCGCCGGGTAACTGAAGCACTTCTGGAACCGGCCCGCCGGCCAGCTCTTCTTCCGGGGGCCCACAGTCGCCGGGGCGACGTGCGCCCCTACATCACGCGATAAGCGCCGCCGGGGCGGGTCTTCATCTCGGTCGTTTTGCCGCCGTAGGATACCCTGCAGGCGCCGCCGAGGCGGGAGCGCAAAGTGGTTTCCGTGATTTTGCCGGCTTTCCAGGCCATGTCCAGCTCGAAGCCGCCGCGGGCGCACAGGCCGGTGACGCGGCCTTCCGGCCAGGCGTCGGGCAGGGCGGGCAGAAGCCGGATCACGCCGTTGTGGCTCTGCAGCAGCATCTCGGCAATGCCGGCCGCTCCGCCGAAATTGCCGTCGATCTGGAACGGCGGATGGGCGTCGAACAAGTTATCGTAGCTGCCGCCGGAGAATCGCACGCCCTCAGCCTGGCGGCTGCCCGCCGGCGAAAGCAGCAGCGCGAGCAGGCGGTGCGCGCGGTTGCCGTCACCCAGGCGCGCCCACAAGTTGATCTTGTAGGCCAGCGACCAGCCGGTGGAGATGTCGCCGCGCGCCTCCAGCGATTTCCGGGCTGCCTGCGCCAGCTCCGGCGTTTCCTCCGGGGTAATCTCGGAGCCGGGGTAGAGACCCCATAAGTGGGACACGTGGCGGTGGGTTGGTTCCGGCTCTTCGTACTCTTCCAGCCACTCCATGACGCGCCCGTCGGAGGCGATCCGCGTGGGAGCCAGGCGGGCGCGCTTGGCGGCCAGCTCTTC
>Ga0315273_10013642_pt1 | contig 10457 bp, 7 predicted proteins | sample YL17G02_0_MG_FD_205753 | JGI IMG/M metagenome (GOLD analysis project Ga0315273, IMG submission 205753) | Sediment microbial communities from Yellowstone Lake, YNP, Wyoming, USA - YL17G02_0 | ecosystem: Environmental > Aquatic > Freshwater > Lake > Sediment | place: USA: Wyoming | collected... | reverse complement strand
ATTGTGATCAACCACTGGTGGACCGACAAATTATCCGAATCGCTGAATATCGATTACCTCACGGAGGAAAACGTTCCGGGCGTCGGGCGGGCCAAAGCTTATGGGCTGGCACATTACCTGACCTACATCTTCAGCGACTACGTTTCCGGCACCTGGCGGGTCGAATGGTTCCGCGACGACGGGGGGGCGCGGACCGGCGTGGACGGGTCCTGGTTCGAGAACACGTGGGGATTGGGCGTCACGCCGTTCCCCAGGGACCGCGTGCTGAAAAACCTGCTCGTGCGGCCGGAGTTGCGCTGGGACTTCGCCGACAAACCGGCCTTCGGCGGCGATCACAAGAACCAGTTGACACTAACGTTCGACGTCATCTTCAAGTTTTAGGCCGGGAAAGGGGACTTTCTACTTTTTGTCTTTCAAAAAGTTGAATGTCCCCTTTCCCCTTTCCGCCGGAACGCTTCCCCGCGGGACGCGGTGCGGGTTCTCCACCCGAAAATTGGCCTTCGTGGATCGAGCGGGGGACGCACAATAGCGCGCCCCCCGCTTTGTTTTTCAGCGCTTTTTCCAATGATATTCACTGGATTTCTACGGCGAAAAAAAGTTTCCGCCTTGCGCTCAAAGCCCGATCTCGCCCGCGACCTTGCGTATGCCCGCGATGACGTCTTCGATGAGCCGTGGAAGTTCCACGCCCAGAAGCCCGGCCCCCTTGAGGATCACGTCGCGGTTGACGCCGGCGGCGAAGCTCTTCTGCTTCCACTTTTTCATGACGGAGCTTACCTCGAGGTCTCGGACGCTTTTGGACGGCCGCACCAGGGCGCACGCGGCCACGAGGCCCGTCAGCTCGTCGATCGCGAACAGGTATTTTTCGAGGTCGGATTTCGGCTCGACATCCGAACAAAGGCCCCAGCCGTGCGAGACGGCGGCGCGGATGTAGTCCTCGGGCCAGCCGAGCGCCTGGAGCATTTCGCCCGTTTTTTTGCAGTGTTCCTCGGGGAACTTCTCGTAGTCGAGGTCGTGGATCAGACCGGTCACGCCCCATTTTTCCTCGTCGGCGCCGAGTTTGCGCGCGATATAGCGCATGACGCCCTCGACCGCCAGCGCGTGGTTGATGAGCGCGGGATTGGCGTTGTGCTCCTTCAGAAGGGCGAGGGCCTCTTGGCGCGTTGGGGTGTGGGGTTCCATTTTTGACTCCCTTAGAATATCACCAACGAAATTCCCGAATGGCGTAAATTATAACGAGCGAGGTTTCCACGGTCCATCTCGTTCTGCGGCCCAGAATGTTTTTGCGCCGTTCGGCGCGGGGGGTTATCATTTCGGCGTGGAAAAACGCATGGCCGAAGGCGCAAAGGCGTATAAGTCGATCTACACGGAAGTTACGACCAAGCTGGACATGGCGCGGTTCGTGCTGGTGCTGGCGGTGGTGGTCGGGGTGTTTGCCGGGGTCGGGGCGTATACCTTCAAATACGCCGAGGGGCTTTCGTATTTCAGCACCGATCCCAAGGTCTGTGTCAACTGTCATATCATGCGGGATGAGTATGACTCGTGGCGCAAGGGGCCGCACCATGGGGCTGCCGTGTGCGCCGACTGCCACCTGCCGCACGACCTGGTGGACAAGTACATCGCGAAGGCGACCAACGGATATCGCCATTCCAAGGGATTCACGTTCCAGGATTTCCACGAGCCGATCATGATCAAGCCGCGGAACGCGCAGATTCTTCAGGAGAACTGCCTGCGTTGCCACGGGGATTTCGTGTATCAGATCGTGCAGGGCTCGAAGACGGGGGCCGACGCGGTGAAGTGCGTTCACTGCCACGCAACGGCCGGGCACGGATCGAGAAAGTAAGGAGAACGGGCGATGAGCGAGAACACCGGCCGCGAGGGGCGAGCGAGGGGTCTTTTGATCATGGGGTTTGCGGTAGTCGTGATCGGCGTAGCGGTTGCCAGCGGGCTGATCGCGGCGTTGCTGATCAATATCTTCGAGCGGAAGCAGGAGGCGAAGAACCCGTACCTGAGACTGGTGAACGTGACGGAGGACACGACCGACCCGGCGCCGTGGGGGATGAATTGGCCGCGGGAATACGAGCAGTACAAGCGCACCAGCGAGCCGAGCCGGACGAACTTCGGGGGCGGCGACGCCGGCGTGCCGCAGGAGAAGGCCGACCGCGACCCATGGCTGACGCGGATGTTCGCGGGATACGCGTTCTCGTTGGATTACCGCGACCGGCGCGGGCACGCGTACATGCTGCTGGACCAGGAGAAGACCCGGCGCGTGACGGAGCGGCCGCAGCCGGGGGCGTGCCTGCACTGCCACGCGTCGATCATTCCGACCTATCGCAAGGCCGGCGACGGCGACGTGATGAAGGGCTTCGAGAAAGTTAGCGCCATGAAGTACGAGGAGGCTCACGACCTGCTGGTGAAGACCGGATCGAAAAACCCGCTGCCCGGTCTTGCGGGGGAGGATTTCAAGCAGGTGGAGGGAGCGCATCCGGTGAGCTGCGTGGATTGCCACGATCCGAAGACCATGGAACTGCGCGTGACCCGGCCGGGGTTCATCAACGGGATCAAGGCGCTTAAAAAGCAGCAGGGGATCGAGAACTACGATCCCAACCTCGACGCAACCCGCCAGGAGATGCGGTCCTTCGTCTGTGGCCAGTGCCATGTCGAGTATTACTGCGGCCCGAAGACGACGCTCTTCTTCCCATGGAACAACGGGTTGAAGGTGGAGGAGATCGAGTCATATTACGACGGATACAAGTTCCCCGACGGGCGCCGGTTTTTCGACTGGATGCACGCCGAAACGGGCGCCGAGGTGCTCAAGGCGCAGCATCCGGAGTTTGAGTTATGGAGCCAGGGGATCCACGCGCAAAGTGGCGTCGCATGCGCCGACTGCCACATGCCCTATCTGCGCCAAGGCGCGATGAAGGTGTCGGACCACTACGTGCGCAGCCCGCTGCTGATGGTGAACCGCTCGTGCCAGGTGTGCCACCCGTATCCGGAAGACGAGCTGAAGGCCCGCGTGGAGACTATCCAAAACCGGAACTACGCCCTGATGAAGCGAGCTGGCGGCGCCCTGGTGGAGATGCTCGATGCGGTCAGGGCGGCCAAGTCGGCCGGGGCGCCGAATGAACAACTCAAGCCGATCTGGGAACTTCAGCGCAAGGCGCAGTGGCGGCTGGATTTCGTGGCCGCGGAGAACTCGATGGGGTTCCACGCCCCGCAGGAGGCGGCGCGGATCCTGGGCGAATCGATCGACTACTCGCGCCAGGCGCAGGTCATGGCGCAGGGCCTGAAGCCCGCGGCAACCCAACCGACGACGCGATAGAGGTCAGCAACGCAATGAACTCAGACGCCGCAAATCTTGTGGGCCTTGGCCAAGGCTTCCAGTCTATCGCCTTTCGGGCCGAACTCCCGGCCACTTCAGTTGATGAGCGCGGGATTGACGTTGTGCTCCTTCAGAAGGGCGAGGGCCTCTTGGCGCGTTGGGGTGTGGGCTTCCATTCGCCTTCCTCCCGAGAATCATTTCACCGTTTTAAGGGCGTTTTTCGTGGAAAAGTTCTAATCGTCGTACGGCCCAAGGAAACGCTTGCCATTAAAATGGATCAAATGCGTTGGGGACTCGGCAATCCAGACTTCGGTTTCCCAAGATATGTCCTGGATATACTTTTTTGTTGTTTTTCGATCATTGAAGGCGGTAACGAAGACGAGTCCGGCCCGGCATCCGGCAAAAAGATCTTTAAGTTCCTGTCTGCGCTTGGGTTCCACGGGGCCATGACTGGTCACCGCTTCGATCAGAACCAGCCATTTCTTATCAGCGCAATAAACCACGACATCGGGCATTTTTCCGTGCTCTTTTACCACAACACCAAGCGCCTCAAGAGCGCGCGAGTCAAAGTAAGCCCATTTCTTCTGTGTATCGCCGACATAGATTACATGAGCTTTTGGCCTGAAAAGCGGACAGAAATTATCGATGATATTTCTCACCAATTCATTGTGACGGCCCTGGGAAAGTCGAATATGGCGGTTTTTAACCCGTTTCACCGGGATGCGTTTTAAAATTCTCTCGCGCGCGTAAAGTCGCTGCAATGTCGGAACCGCAGACAAGTGCTTCCGCAGGTTTTTGGCCCAACCCGTTGTGCCCCATTGCCGAAGAAGTTTCAACGCGGAAGGCTCGATCTGGTACACCACGTTGGGACTGTTGGTTGGCCTGCGCTTATCGGGGTTGGCCACAACCAGACCCGCCTGGATGAACTGATGAACCGTCTGCCTGCGCACCGTCTCCCGCGTGTTCGGCGCATATCGTTTCGAATAATTCCTGCGGAAGAATTCCATCATGGGCGTGATACCCATCATGGGGCTTTTCGCTTTGTTCCAACGGTCTGCCGGCCTCAAGCCAAGAAGAGAAAGAAGCGTCAAGGCCGACCTTTCATTTTGCTGTTGCCGCGGGAGGCCCAATATTTTCAGGATTTTCAGCGCTTCATTGATTTTTTGAGGCCATTTCTCGTTCTTTTTTTCAGCCATCGTGCCCACATTCCTTTTGCAGAATCGAGTCCACCGCTTCCTGATCCGGCATACGATCTTTGACATGAGCACCGAGTCGAATCAATTGCTCGCGGGAAGGATAACGCATTTTTCGAAGGTCGGTCGCGTTAACCTGAGTATGTCCGCTGAAGAGTCGAAAATGGCGGTCAAAAACCGTTGAATTGAGAAATAGGGCGAGGCCTTTTGCCATGACCGCCGGCAGTCCTTTTCCTCTCAAATGAAAATAATTGAGATGGTTTTCAAAGCCAACAAAGGGAGAATCAACCTTTGATGGGTCATAAACTGCGGCTACGACGCGGCGACGCTCTTCCTTGGCGGAGAAACGCCTTGTGAGGACATAGTTTCCCGCCTTCACAAGCAAATCACGTGTTTGTTCCGTGAACAAGATTGCATTGGGTTTTTTCACCGATTTTATCGGCCACTGGACAAAACCACCTTGAAAGTGAGCGGGGTAGATAATCGGAACAGTTCCCTCTTGGGGAAAACGGCGAAGATACTCACGGGCGCGAAAATCGACGACAGGTCCCGTTGAAACCTCCAAACCGAGTTCGTCCATCGTGGAGGTGAACTTCCGCATCTGCCCTATTGTGCGTTCGTCTTCAGGGCCGGCCACGAGATGAATGAAGGCGTCCCTGTCGCTTGCGGATACGATGTATTCGTATGGGACGGAATGAACCTTCGCCGCGTTGAAATCCAGTCCCTCGGATGAGGAGATCGTGATCCTTTCCTGCTCCTTTTTGTCTCGAATCGCGTGAAAAATTACATTTTCCTGAAGCACCTGATCGTCGCCGAAGGCTTTTTTGCGCGACCCGAATACATGGATGCGGCGCAAACTCATGGTATTCAGGAGAAAAAGACGAAACCTTCTGAAGTACGGGCCATTGCAGAAACTCCTTGGAGTAATCGCAACTATTTCGCCCCCCGGCTGCAACAGCTTCAACGAAAGCCAAATGAAAGCGGAGTAAAGGTTGGACGTTTCGATACCGGCGTGGGAAAGCAACCTGCGCGTCGCGGAGGGACCATAAATTTTCTTGTAGGGCGGATTCAGGATCGCATGGGTGAATCGCTCGTCTTGGACGCCGAAAAGCCGGTCTTCCGTCAGGGCCGCCGCCGCGGCGATAAAATCCTCCGTTCGTATTTCGCCGCGAAAGGCGATCCCGGCAGCGGCGCAGAGGGATTTGCACCTTGCCATTGTTTCTTCCAGGCAAAGCAGGGCGTTTTTATCCAATTCGTACGCCACAACCTCGATTGTGCGGGGGCGAACTTTTTTGTGAAGCAACGTTTCAACACACGCCGCAAACAGCGCGCCCGCGCCCGCCCCCGCGTCAAGAATCCTCACGTCCCGCCGTTGGGCCAAAAATAAAGACGCCATAAAGTCCGCAACAACCGCAGGTGTAAGAAACTGCCCAATGCGCGAGCGTTCATGGCGAGGCACTGAGTTCTTCAGCGACTTGTGAAAGTGATCCAATATATTTGAAAGTTCGATTGTCATTTGCTGTTCGGCACGGGTTAAGTTTCCGCATCACTGGCTACTACGCATTATCCTGTTGCGGGGCCGGCCCTTAAAGTCGGCCTCACCGGAATGATAACCCTTTCTCTCAAATTGAACAATTGTAATTTCCGCCCAAAACGGCCGTCCAGAATGTTTTTGCGCCGTTCGGCGCGGGGGGTTATCATTTCGGCGTGGAGAAACGCATGGCCGAAGGCGCAAAGGCGTATAAGTCGATCTACACGGAAGTTACGACCAAGCTGGACATGGCGCGGTTCGTGCCGGTGCTGGCGCCGGGCATTCAATCGGCGCGTCTTGTGACCCGCCATGGCGAAGTTTACTACGTCCTGAAAAACCCGCAGGCGCATAAATACCTGAAAATCGACGAGCGCGATTTTTTTATCTTCGAGCGGATCGACGGCCGAACGGAGGTCCGCCATCTCGTTCTGGACTTCTTCCGCCAGTACAAGTCCTTCGGCTTCCAGCGGGCGAGCGCCCTGATGGCGGAACTGCGCAACGCCATGTTCCTGGCCAACGCGAGCGCGCGGCTGTACGACGAGATCGCCCGCAAGGCCGTGCGGAGCCGGTGGGCGGCGTGGGCCAAATGGGCGTGGGAGACGTTCCTGCGCCGTCAGTTCGCCGTCGGCGGCCTCGACGGTATCGTCACCCGCGTTTATAACGGCGCGGGCCGTTTTTTCTTTACGACGGGCGCGCTTGCGCTTTCGGCGCTCATCACGGTCGCCGGGCTGGTTTTTTTCGCCGCGCTGGTGCATGCGGGAAAACTGAACTTCGTCAAGACCGCCGACAGCTACGTCTTCGGCCTTGTGGTCCTGATCCTCATCGACGCGGTCGTCATTCTGCTGCACGAATCGGCCCACGCCCTTGCGACCAAGCATTACGGCCGGGAGGTCAACCGAGGCGGCGCCATGCTTTATTTCGGCATGCCCGCCTTCTTCGTCGATACCTCCGACATGTATCTTTCGCCCGCCCGGCAGCGCATCGCGGTGAGCTGGGCGGGGCCGGGCAGCGAACTGGTCCTGGGGGGACTGGCCTCGATGGCCGCCTGGTATTGCCAGGACTGGGCGCTCGGCAGCGTCTTGTTCAAGTTCGCCGTCTTTTTCTATCTGGGCGTCTTCATGAATATGAATCCCCTTATGGAACTGGACGGCTACTACATCCTCGAGGACCTGACGGAGATTCCGAACCTTCGCCGCCGGGCCCTAACCTTCGTCCGGGGCGGGCTTTGGCAGAAATTTTCGCGCAGAGAGAAACTTTCGGCCGAGGAGTGCTTCTTCAGCGTGTTCGGCGCGCTTGCGGCTCTCTACTCGGTCTTTGTGGTGGTTTTGGCGGTTTATCTCATCCACAGCCGTCTTCTGGGGGCTGTTCGGGACTTGGCGCGCCAGGGCGGCGTGGTCTCGTGGACGCTGATTTTTCTGTTGATCGTCGCGGTCGCTGTGCCCATCGCCTTCATGATCGTCATGCGGATCATCACGCTCGTTGCCGCGATATTCCGCTTCGCCATGAAACGGCATTTCTTCCGCTCGACGGCCAAGGTGGCGGCGGCGCTCGCCGTGTTCTGGGGCGTGGCGCTGGCGGCGTCGCGCTGGTGGGACCTCGGCGACACGGTCAATTACACGTTGGCCGCGCTGGCGGCCCTCGCGGCCGCCGGGGGATTGATCTCGGCCGGCCGGTTTTTCGCCGGATCCTCGCTGCGCTTGGTTCTCACCCTGATAGGTTTGGCCGCCATGGCGCTCGCGGTCGGATATGGCGAAGTGGCCGTCCGCTATCGCTTCAATCTGCACAGCGCCGCCTTGCTGGCGGTCCTGCTGACGGCGGCCGCCCTGGTGGAGACGGCGCGCAAGGCCCGTTTCGCCCGCGCCGCGATCCTCTGGCAAGCCCTCGGAGTTCTGGCCGCGTGGCTTGCCTTGCCCGGTCTCAGGAATCAAGGCGCCGAGGGCGAAAAGCTGGCGGCCTTTCTGGCCCTTATTGTTTTCCTCCCGCACGTCGGCGATTACCTTTTCGGGACGTTCCGGGCCGCCGCGCTTTCGCTGGCCGCGGGCTTCGCCCTGGGGACCTGCGCGATCTACTTCATGTGGATGCCGCTGACGGGGCTGGCCGGGGCCGTGGCGGGGCTGGCCGGGGCCGTGGCGCTGCTGGCGGGGGCCGTCCTGGTCGTCCAGATCCAGGAGAACCTCGCCGCGGTGAAGGTCCCGGACACGCGGGGGCTTGAACTCGATGACGCCGCGCGCCTTCGTCTGGCGGCGTTGTACCTGGCCGAGGGCGTGCTCGAACACGTCGAGGCGATCGGGGGACGCAAACTTCGGGTGCGCCGCCGTTTGGGCTCGATCCTGGCCGAGAGCCATTCGGGCCTCGCCATGACGAAGGGGAGGATAGAGTTTACTGGGGAGTCCGGCATTCTGGACTCCACGCGCGACGCAGCCCTTCTTCTTCGCCGCGTCAGCGAACTGGGGGCGCAGGCCCTGGGCAAGCCCCTGGTCCAGCGCATCCTGAGGGACCTTTTCGAACGGATGGAATGGCAGGAGCGCGAGGTGCTCTCCGCCTATGTCCTGAAGGACGTGGAGCTTGCCGCGTCGGCGGCCAACGATTTCAGCCGCGAGCGTTCGAGCCGCCGCGCCCTTCTGGAGGCCAACCCCCTCTTTGCCGGCATGGAGCCCGAGGAGCTTCAGGAGACGGCCGCGGCCTTCGCCGAACTGGAGTTTGCCGACGGCCGCCAGATCGTTCGCGAGGGAGAAACCGGCGACCGTTTTTACCTCATCGCCTCGGGGCAGGTGGAGGTGTCGAGGCGGCAGGCGGACGGACGCCCCGCGCGGCTGGCGATCCTCGAACCGGGCGACTATTTCGGGGAGATTGCCCTTTTGAAAGACGTTCCCCGCACGGCCACCTGCGCGGCCCTGGGGCCGGTCCGCGCGCTGGCCCTGGACCGAAGCGCCTTCGGGCGGCTGGTGCGGTCGCGTTTCGAGCTTTTGGGCAAGTTCGAAAACGCCGCCGCTCTGACGGCCATGGTCCGCAAAATGCCTCTTTTCAGCGAATTTCCGCCCAAGGACCTGGCGCTCATCGTGCGTTCGCTCAAAAGCGTCCGGTACGGCGACGGCGCGGCGGTCATCCGGCAGGGGGACCACGGCAGCGAGTTTTACATCGTGCAGTCCGGCGAGGTCCGCGTCGCGGTCGGCACCGAGACGGGAGAGGAAAAAACAGTGGCTAAAATCGGCCCCGGCGATTATTTTGGAGAGATAGCGCTGCTGGAGGACCGTCCGCGCACGGCGAGCGTTTACGCCGTCGGCGAGGTGGAACTCGCGGTGTTGTCGCGGCAGGACTTCGAGCAGTTGATCGCGGGGCAGATGTCGGCCTCGCGCCTGCTTTCGCAGACCGGCTCGCGCAGGATCATGGATACGCGCCACAAGGTGGCCTGATTTTTAAAGGAGGCCCAGAGGTTGAACTGCTGGCACTGCGACAGGCCCGCCCACGGGGTATGCAATTTCTGCGGCCGGGCCCTGTGCCGCGACCACGTCAAATCGATGCCCTCCGTCGTCAGCGTTTTCGTGGACGACGGGATCAAGAAAGCCATCGTGGTGGCCGATACGTTATGGTGCGGCGTGTGTCGGCCGCAGGATAACGCTATGGAGGTGGAAAGTCTGTGAAAAAGCTCATCGTCTTGGCCGGCGTTCTTGTGATTCTCGCGGGCTGCGCCGGGGAGAAGCCGGTCTTTCGCATGGAGGAGAAGAAGGAGCTTACAGCGGCGGAGCAGAACCGGCTGAAGGCCCAGGAGGCCGCGCAGAGGCTTCAGATGGAAAAGGAGCTGGAGATGCGCCTGGGCGCCCTCGTGCGGGAGCCGATGAGCGCGGAGGCCCACCACAAGGTGGCCTACCAGTGCTACGTGATGGGCAACACGGAAAAGGCCGTCGAGTACTGGCAGAAGGCGTTGAAGCTCGACCCCAAGCACGCCAAGTCGCTCTACAGCCTCGGCGTCCTCAACCACAAGCTGAGCAGGGGCGACAAGGCCCTGGAGCTTTGGGAGAAGACGATCGTGGCCGACGCGAACTTCTGGCAGGCGTATTACAATATCGGCGTCGAGTACCACAACCGCTCGCAGTTCCAGAAGGCCGCCGACTATTACGGGATGGCCCTGAAGGTCAAACCCGACCACGCCAAGAGCTACGTGAACCTGGGGCTGGCGTATTTCGAGCTTTTCCGCGACAAGGACATGGTCGCCGCGTGGGAGGAGGGGCTCAAGCACGTCCCGGACGACGTTTACCTGAACTACAACCTCGGCAGCTACTGGGCGGGCAAAATCCAGAACTTCGCCAACGTCAACTATCGCGACCAGGACCCCCAGAGCAAGGAGTACCTGGCGCGCGCGGTTGAATACTGGCGCGGGGCGCTCAAGGTGAAGCCCGAGGAAATGGAGAAGGAG
>Ga0315273_10013641_pt1 | contig 10457 bp, 7 predicted proteins | sample YL17G02_0_MG_FD_205753 | JGI IMG/M metagenome (GOLD analysis project Ga0315273, IMG submission 205753) | Sediment microbial communities from Yellowstone Lake, YNP, Wyoming, USA - YL17G02_0 | ecosystem: Environmental > Aquatic > Freshwater > Lake > Sediment | place: USA: Wyoming | collected... | reverse complement strand
GGTCCCGGGGGTGCCGCCATCATCCTCGAGACGCTCACCGACAACAAGAACCGCACCGTGGGCGAGATCCGCCACCTGCTCGAAAAGCACAACGGCAAGCTCGGCGAGCGCAACAGCGTCGCCCGGTTGTTCCACAAGCGCGGGCAGATCCTCGTCGAGAAGGCCAAGGTGGACGAGGAAACGCTGATGGCGGCCGCGCTCGACGCGGGCGCCGACGACATGACCGAGGACGGCGACCACTGGGAAGTGCTCACCGCGCCCGAGGCGTTGGACGCGGTGCGCGAGGCGGTCAAGAAGCTGAACCTCGAGCCGACGAGCGCGGCCGTCGCGATGATCCCGCAGACCTACGTGAAGCTGACCGGCAAGGAAGCCGGCCAGATGCTCAAGCTGATGGACGCGCTCGAGGATCAGGACGACGTCCAGCACCTGTGGTCGAACTTCGACGTCGAGGAAAAGGAGATCGAGGCCCTCACGTGAGGGTGTTCGGCATCGATCCCGGCTGCGAGCGGACGGGGTACGGCTGCATCGAGTCTGACGGCAGCCGTCACCGCCTGGTTGACTGCGGTGCGATTGCCACCCGATCCTGCGCGACCTTCCCGGACAAGCTGCTCTCGATTCACCAGGGGCTGCTGAAACTCGTGGCGGCGCACGCGCCGGACGTCGTGGCCGTGGAGAACGTTTTTTACGCATCGAACGTGCGCAGCGCGCTCAAGCTCGGTCACGCGCGCGGCGTGGCCATCCTGGCGGCGGTCGCGCGCGGCGTGCCGGTTGCCGAGTACTCGCCCGCGGAAGTGAAGCGGGCTGTCGTCGGCTACGGGCGGGCCGAGAAGCACCAGGTGCAGGAGATGGTCCGGGTGCTGCTGGGGCTCGCCGAGGTGCCCGAGCCGAACGACGCCGCCGACGCGCTGGCGGTGGCAATCTGCCACCTGCACTCGATGGCGCCTGCGGGGCTGAAGGACGCCCTGGGTCCGAAGACCCGGGGCCCACACGCAAGCCGGGCCAAGAGCTGGCGGAAGTATCGTCCCCCCGGCGAGATCCGATGATCGCCTTCCTGCGCGGCCGCGTGCTCGAGAAGCAGCCGAACCGCCTCATCGTCGATGTGCAGGGCGTCGGCTACGAGGTCTTTGTTCCCCTCTCGACCTTCTACCGCATGCCGGATCCCGGCGGCGAGGTGTCGCTGCACGTGCACACGCACGTGCGCGAGGACGCGCTATCGCTGTTCGGCTTCGCCATGCCGATCGAGCAGCAGATCTTCGAGCGCCTGATCGCGACGAGCGGCATCGGGCCGAAGCTGGCGCTGGCGGTGCTGTCGGGGATCGACGCGCAGGAACTCGCGGCGGCCGTGCAGCGCGGCGATGTCGCGCGGCTCACGGCGATCCCGGGCGTCGGCAAGAAGACCGCCGAGCGCATCGTACTTGAATTGAAGGATCGGCTGCCGGTGGTTGTCGCGGTGGAAACAGCGGCGGCATCAGCGGCCGCGAAGGCCGGCCAGATGCGCCGCGACCTGCTCTCGGCCCTCCTGAATCTGGGGTATCATCGAACGTTTGCGGAGAAAGCCGTGGACGCGGCCCTGAAACAGCCCGGCGAGGCCACGTTCGAGCGGCGGTTGAAACAGGCCCTGGCGGAACTGGCGCGGTAACGTCAAACGGCCAGAATCAGGAAAACGTAGAACGTAAAACGTAAGACGTAAAACCGAGGACGGAGCCCGGTCCCTTTACGTTTTTCGTTATCAGGTTCGGTCCCCGTTTTACGTTCGCCATCAGGATCCATGTCCGAAGCCCGCCTCCCCACCGGCGCACGCACCGACGACGACGCGCAGTTCGAGCCGGGACTGCGCCCGCGGATGCTCGACGAGTACATCGGGCAGGACCGGGTGCGCGAGAACCTGACCGTCTCGATCACGGCCACGCGCCAGCGCGGCGAGGCGCTCGATCACGTCCTGCTGTACGGGCCGCCGGGGCTGGGCAAGACGACGCTGGCCTACGTCATCGGGAACGAACTGGGGGTGCCGGTCCGCTCGACGTCGGGACCGGTGCTGGAAAAGCCCGGCGATCTCGCGGCGATGCTGACCACGCTCAAGGAGCGCGAGGTCCTGTTCATCGACGAGATCCACCGCATGCCGGCCACGATCGAGGAGATCCTCTATCCCGCGATGGAGGACTACCAGCTGGACATCGTCATCGGCCAGGGGCCGGGCGCGCGGTCGGTGAAGGTGCCGGTGCAGAAGTTCACGCTGATCGGAGCGACGACGAGGGCGGGGTTGCTCACCTCGCCGCTCCGGAGCCGGTTCGGCATCGTGCACCGGCTGGACTTCTACACCGAACGCGATCTCGAGGAGATCGTGCGGCGGTCGGCGCGCATCCTCGGCGTGCCGATGGCCGACGACGCGGCCCGGGAGCTGGCGCGGCGATCACGGGGCACGCCGCGCATCGCGAACCGGTTGCTGCGTCGCGTCCGCGACTACGCCGAGGTCCGGGCGGACGGCCACGTCACCATGGACGTGGCTTGCTCGGGCCTCAAGCTGCTGGAAGTGGACGAGCACGGCTTCGACGAGATCGATCGGACGCTGCTGCGGACGATCATCGACAAGTTCGACGGCGGGCCGGTGGGCCTCAATACCATCGCGGCCGCCATCGGCGAGGAGAAGGACGCCATCGAGGACATCTACGAGCCGTATCTCATCCAGATCGGCTTCCTCGATCGCACGCCGCGCGGGCGCACGGCGACCAGGCTGGCGTACGAGTACTTCGGACTGACGGCTCCCGGAAGGGATTCGCGGCTGTGGTGAACCAAACCAGTGAGAGAGGCCCGATGCTGAGTCGTCTTCATCGCGGGCAGGCGATCCGGCGCACCGAGATTTCGTCGCTCGCGACCTACGTGCCGCCGCGGCTGTTGACCAACGCGGACCTCGAGACGATGGTCGACACGACCAGCCAGTGGATCCTGCAGCGCACCGGCATCATTCAACGTCATATCGTGGATCCCGGCGTGGCGACCTCGGACATGGGCGCGGAGGCCGCGCGCAAGGCCGTCGCGCAGGCGGGCCTCACCCCCGGCGACATCGACCTCATCGTCGTCGGCACCACCACGCCCGACATGTTCTTCCCGAGCACGGCGTGCCTCATCCAGCACAAGATCGGCGCCACCGACGCCTGGGGCTTCGATGTGGCGGGCGCATGTTCGGGTTTCACCTTCGCGCTCACCGTCGCCAGCCAGCTGGTCGCCACCGGGTGCCACGAGCACGCACTGGTCGTCGGCGCCGACACCATGTCGAGCATCATCGACTACCAGGACCGCGCGACGTGCGTGCTGTTCGGCGACGGCGCGGGCGCGGCGGTGGTGTCGCCGGCGAAGGATCCCGAGCTGTCAATCATCGACTTCGCCCACGAGATCGACGGCAGCGGCGGGCCGGCGCTCAAGATGCCGGCCGGCGGCAGCCTGAACCCCGCCTCGGCGGAGACCGTCGAGAAGCGGATGCACTACGTGAAGCAGGACGGCCAGACGGTGTTCAAGTTCGCGGTGCGCAAGACCGAGGAGATTTCGCGCCTCGTGCTGGAGCGGAACAACCTGAAGGCCGACGACGTGGACTTGTTCGTCTCGCACCAGGCGAACCGCCGCATCATCGAGTCGGCGGCCAACCGTCTCGGCCTGGATCCCCGCAAGGTGATCATCAACATCGAGATGTACGGCAACACCACCGCCGGGACCATCCCGATCGCCCTGGACGAGGCGCGCGACACGGGCCGGCTCAAGAAGGGCGACCTGGTGCTCCTGGCCTCCGTCGGCGCCGGCTTCACGGTGGGATCGGTGCTGCTCCGCTGGGCGATCTGACGCGCCCGAGTGCACGCGCGTCAGAATTGAGAATTGGGGAATTCAGAATTGTTCAGAATTCGGCATTGCATCTCAATTCTGAATTTTGAATTCTGAATTCTGAGGCCGCAAGACGAAACGAGCGGCCGTGGAATTCGGCCGCCCGTCCTGCTCGCCTTCCTCGAGGATCCGCCGCCGAATACTGCGCGAAGTCGATTTTGTGGCGGACGCCGGCGGGCGCGTTCAGCTCCTCGAGGCAAAGTGGACCGAAATCGCCCGGCAGTCCGATGCGGTCAACCTGGCCTTCGTGCGCGATGCCATCGGAAAGTCGCGTTGCGCGCGCCAGCGTTGTCTGCCGCACCCGGAACGCCTACCCGCTCGGCGACGGCTTCGAGGTCGTGCCGGTCACGGACCTCGTGTAGCCTGGATCGACAACGACCTGCGGCACGCCAACGACACGGCCAACCGCGGCCTTCCCCGCCTGGCCCTCCAGATGGCCAGCGCCGGTGCGCGGGGCAACAGTGCCTCCCACCGTGGTCTCGCACGGGCCGCTCGCCCGGCCCGCGACCGCACAGGAGGCCGTGTGGCGCAGGTCCTCATCGAGAACACGCGGGCGCGGATCGAGGAGGAGGTGCGGCGGCTATGAACACGCAAACCAGGGCCTCACGACGTGGCCCTCGCGTGTGTGGGACTGCTCACCACCGCCGTACACCAGGACACCGCGCTTCTCGACGTTTCTCGGCAGGTCCAGCCAGTAGCTCAGTCCGGCAAAGAAATCGCGCGCGACGGTTGCGCCCGACTTGATCTCAACCGGAATCAGGCGGCTGCCCAGGTCGATGACCGAATCGACCTCGTGTCCGGACTTGTCACGCCAGAAGAACAACGGCGGTTCCCGGCCGGCAGCGGCAAACACCTTGAACAGTTCAGAGACGACGAAGGTCTCGAAAACGGCTCCGCGCAGCGGATGGGTCGCCAGCTCGGCATCCCGTGTGACTCGGAGCAAATAGCACACCAGTCCCGAGTCCAGGAAGTACAGCTTCGGGCTCTTGATCAGGCGCTTCGAGAAACTGGCATGGTGAGGCTGAAGCAAATGCACCGGCCCGCTGGTCACGAGCACCGAGAGCCAGCGTCGCGCGGTCGTGTGCGCGGTGCCGGCGTCCGACCCGAGAGACGACAGGTTGAGCAATTGCCCGGACCGGCCAGCGCACAACCGGACGAAGCGGCCGAACGTCTCGATGTCGCCAATCGCCAGTAATTCCCGCACATCGCGTTCCAACACCCTCGAACAGGATCGCTTGATCATCACCATCCGCACGAGCCGCGCGCGGTCGGCTCCAAGAGCCATCCGCAACCCCATCTCCCGCGTCCGATGCGCGACGAGATGTGAAAGCACGCCGTACAGGCCGGCCATTGCTAGCGCCATCGCCAACAGCCCCAGCAGGCCCGCCAGGCCGGCGGCGATCCTCAGCGGGATGTTCTGCGCGCCGCCCAATGCGGTGCCAGTGCCCGCATCGAGGGCGCCGAGTTCCGGATCGACCCGCATGGCCAACGCCCGCAGCGTGCCTGCAAGGTGCTTTCCTCAGGGCGTTTGCCGCCTCGGCTGTAGCGTATCCACCAGATGTTGCGGCGTTTGCGAATCGTCCCATGGTGCCTCCGGTCTCGGAGGCCAGGCGGACTACCCGTGGGATAATGGCGGGCAGACCGTCGGCCTGTTGGCGCAGGTAAGCGAGAGGATGAAGAGGTACTGGGCGCAGCGGCGGAAGACGAAGAGGTAGAATCCGCAGGGCACTTGGCGAACGCTGGACGGAGACAGAGCGATGCCGAGACCGCCGTGCGGTGGCACTCGTGGCTGCAGGTTGTCGCGGGCTGCACGGCGCCCGGTCCCGAAAGACACGGGGCGCCTCCACCGGCAAGCGGCGGGGTCTCCGAAGCGGCCGCGAAAACGGTCATGTCCCGGCAGCACCTTGAGGACGGAGAACAGCCGTCCGGGCGGCGCCGCTCACGGCCTGTGAGGACTCCAGCGTTGTACCAGGCGCAGAGCACCGAGTGCGGCGTCGCGTCGCTCGCCATCGTGCTGGCACACTTCGGTCGCTCGGTGCCGATGGAGGAACTGCGCGACGCAACCGGCGTGTCCCGCGATGGCACAACTGCAGCCGGCCTCGTTCGCGCGGCGCGTCAGTACGGCTTGGACGCGCGGGCTGTCCGCGCCGAACCCGACCGCCTGGCCGGGCTCGGCCTCCCCCTGATTGCTCATCTTGACTTCATTCATTTCCTCGTTGTCGAAGGAATCGGGAAACGTTGTGTCCGGGTGAACGACCCGGAGGTCGGGCGCCATGAAATCCCGTCCGAGAAGTTTGCTGAGCGCTTTACGGGAATCGTGCTGGTGTTCCAGCCAACTGAAGCATTTCAACCGCAGCGTGGCCGGCGCCGACCGGGCTTGTCACTGTGGGCTGACGCTTCGGGCAGCAGGCCCTGGCTGACCGCTGCGGTCGCCGCGGGGACGCTCACCACGCTCCCCACGGTATGGTTCGCATTGTCGCTGGCCCGCCTGACTGACCGGCCGCCCTCAGGTGCTAACGTCATTCTGTTGCTGGCAGGGCTCGCCGCCGCAGCCCTGGCGCGTTTGGTCGTCGCCTGGGTGCTTGAAGTCTGTCTGAAGCGTATCGAAACGTCCGTCTCATCCAGCACGCCTGAACTGCTTCGCCATCTGCTGGACCTGCCTTTTCGCTTCTTCACCTACCGCCTGCCCATGGACCTCCACGCCCTGGCTCTTTCGAAAGATGAGCAGGGGCGGCTGATGGGTGGGCGGGGCGCCGCAGCGATGGCCGCGTGCCTGGGTGCCCCCGTGCTGCTGGCCGCACAGTTCGTCTTCGACACCCGGCTGGGGGCGGCGACAGCCGCGATCGCCGGCGGTTACGCCGCGGTTGCGGCGCTTCTTCAGCGGCGTGCGGCCGGCGAGCGGCGCCATGCCGATTCCTTCCTGCGCGATGAAGAGGCCGACGTTGCCGCCCTCTTGCGCCGCGTCGAGATGCACCGGACCGGAGGCCGCGAGCAGGATTTCTTCAGCGCGCTCGCCGGCCGTGAAGCGCTCATCGTGAGCGCGCAACGCCCCTGGTCCACGGCGCAGGCGATGGTCGCGGTGGCGGGCCGCGCCGCCGAAGGGCTGCTGACACTGCTCGTGGTGCTGGCCGCCGTCCGGCTCGGCGTCGGATCGCTCGTCGCCATTCACCTGGTCGGTATGAGCCTGCTGGCGCTCCTGCGCGAATTGCTCTCCCAACGCGGGACGCTCGACCGGCTGGAGCGAAGCGCGCAGCTCATCGAGGACGTTTCGGGGATACAGGGTGAACCGAACGCGCCGGCTGGTGACTCGGAACGCCTGCGCGGCACGCTCGCCATTCGCTCAGTGTCCTTCGGCTACGCGCGACAGCGCCCCCCATTGCTGCGGGACATCTCGTTCGAAGTTCCCCCGGGCGCGCAGATTGGCATAGCCGGCGGCTCCGGCAGCGGCAAGTCCGCGCTGGCCGCCCTCCTGGCCGGCCTGCACCGGCCCTGGAGCGGTATGGTCGAGTTCTGTGGACGGCCGCTGGAATCGATCCCGCGCGCTGTACTCGCCCGTTCGATTGCCTGGGTGCCGAAGGAACCCCTGCTGTTCGAGGGCACGGTGCGCGACAACCTGCGACTGTGGAACGACGCGGTAAGCGAAGAGGATCTCGCCGGCGCAGTGCGCGACGCCTGCCTGGACGGCGTGCTGGCCGGGCGCCCCGGCGGCCTCAGTGCGCGGGTGACGTCGCGAGGCGTCAACTTCAGCGGCGGCCAGCGCCAACGCCTCGAGATCGCGCGCGCGCTTGCCCGCAACCCCTCGGTGCTCATTTTCGACGAGGCGAACGCGGCAATCGAGACCGACCTGGAGGAGACCATCCGCGCGAACATCCGGCGACGGGGCTGTTCGCTGGTGATTGTCACTCAACGCGACACGACGCTGCGCGCCTGTGATGAAGTGCGGCATCTGGAGAACGGAAGCCTGGTCGCGGCGCCAGGCCGTAGGGAGGATCGCCCGAGCGAGGCCGCGCATACCACGCCCGCCGAAGCCGTCGCGCAGCCTGGCCACAGTCCCGCGCTTGCGCTCGCCTTCCGCATCGTGGCTGAGGCGGCGGGCATGGAACGATGGCAGGGCGCGTGCCGGGCATCGGCCGGAAGCGGAGCTGAAAACCCGGCGCCGCATCCGGCCGACACTGCCGCCACCTGGCTTGCGCCCTGTTCGGGGTCCATGGCGGCGGACAACGTGGAGGCAGGCGTGCTCGAATTAGCGCGTCCCTGCGGCGTGCCTGTCCGGCGCGTGCGCCTCGTCTCGCACGCCTGGTGGCGCCAGGACCATGGTCCGTTGCTGGCATTTCTTGACAGTCGGCCCGTGGCGTTGCTGCCGCGTGGCCGGGGCTACCGCGTGGCCGAGAACGGCCGGGGGCGCCGTCTTGGTGCGAGCGAGGCTTGCCGGATCGCGCCCGATGCATTCGCCTTGTACCCGCCCGACAGCGGCGCGCGCTGCGGCAGCGAGGTGCTTCGCGAAGCGGTTCGGCGCCGCCGAGGGGAACTGTGCCAGGCCGGGTTCTCCGCCGCAGGTCTGGCGGCCGCCGCGACGGCTCCCTTGCTGGCGGCCTGCACGCTACTTGCGGGACAGGCGCAGCCCGGTCCGCTGGCTGCCGTGTTGCTGGCGGCTCTGGCTGCGGGGGTGCTGTTGGATGTCGCCCGCGCCGCGGCGTTGCAGCGCGTCGAAGCCCGCACGGAAGAATCGATGATGGCGGCCCTGTACGCGCGACTGGTACGCCTTCCCGCACGCGTCTTCCGCCAGCATGCGGCCGAAGACGTGGCACGTTGGGTCCAGGCGCTGCGTCATGCCCGCGAGCAGGCAGGGGCGGAACACCTGACGGCCCTGCTCGCTGCTCCCGTGCTGGCCTCCAGCCTGTTCGTGCTCGCATGGATCAGTCTGCCCGTGGCGGCGTGGGCGGCGGCCGCCGCTGTGCTGCTCGCGCTTGCCCCGGTCGCCACCGCCCGGGCGGAACTGGCACTGGAGACGACTCGGTCCCCGCTGGATACTGCGCATCGCCGCTTCCTGCTCGACGCGCTGCGGGGGATCGCGCAATTGCGCATGATGGACGCCGAACGAGGCGCCGCGGCTCAGTGGGAACGCGACTGGTCGGCAGAGCGCCGGATCGCCTTCCGGCAGCGCGGGCTGGCGGCGGCGACCGCCGCTCTGCGCGAGGGCGGCCCGCTGGGCGCGCTTGTGCTGTTTGGCGTTGCCATCGTGCATGCCGGAACCGGTGCGGCAGGGCTGTTTGCTTGCTATCTGGCCTGTGCCCAATCCGCCGCCGGGGCGGCCGCGCTGGGCAATGGCCTTGCAGCCTTCGTCCGCGCACGCTTCTGGCTCGGCCGCATGGACCGGATGCTCGGCGAGCCGGCAGAGCCGGTCCGGACGGGGGACACCAGCACCCGGTTCTCGGGCGCGGTCCAACTCCGGGACGTGGCGTTCCGGTATGAGGATGCCGAGGCCCCGGCCCTGCGCGGCGTGTCCCTGACGGTGCGGCCCGGCGAGATCGTCGCCGTGGCGGGGCCGTCGGGCAGCGGCAAATCGACCCTGCTCCGAGTCATCGCCGGACTGGAGATGCCCGAGCGCGGCGTGGCGCTCTACGATGGCCGGCCGTTCCACGCTTGGGATGCCGCAGCGCTGCGGGCGCAGGTCGGCGCGGTACTCCAGGAAGACCAGTTGAGCACCGCCACAGCGCGCTACAACATCGGAGGGCTTTGCGGCTACCCGCTCGAGGACGTGTGGGAAGCGGCGCGCCTGGCCGGCGTCGACGGCGACATCCGCCGCATGCCGATGGGCATCCAGACCATCCTCGACGACGATCGCGTCTCCACCGGGCAGAAGCAGCGCCTGCTGATTGCCGGGTGCCTGGTGCGCCGCCCGCGCCTGCTGCTCCTCGACGAGGCGGTCAGCGCGCTCGGCGAGGCGGTGCAGCGCGAGGTCCTGGCCCATGTCCGCGCACTCGGCATCACATGTGTGTGCGTCACCCATCGTCCCAGCACCATCGCGCTCGCCGATCGCGCCTGCGTGCTCAACGAGGGGCAGGTGGAATGGTGCGGCCCTGCGGCTGACTGGCTGGCGCACAAGGGGTGGGCTGTGCCGCCACAGGACGAGGCCGGCCCCGCGCCGCTGCCTGCGGCGAGCCGTTTGGGAGGTGAAACAGCCGGGGTCGGCGCACCGCGCGCCACGGAACAGCGCCTCTTCCGCCGCGCCGCTCTCGACCGCTTCTACGGCCCGTTCATCACGCAGGAACCCGCCACCGTCGCCACGCCGCTGCGCACGGCCCTCTTCGCCGGGAGCGCCTTGCTGCTCGCCGCCGGCTGGCTTGCCGCCCGTGCGCTTGGATGGCGGCTCTGACCAGGCACCAACCCGGCATTGCCAGCTCACCCACATCCATGCGGCCACGGTCGAGCGGACGTGGCCCCGTCGAGCCTGGCAAGCCCTTCAGTCCCAGGGCCAAGGCAAAGTCGTGAAAACACCAAGCCGCTGAACGTGATGCGGAACCACCTGGTATTTTCGCTGCGCGTTTGCTACGCTGTGGGTGATGACCGAGCCGACGGCGCCTGCG
>Ga0315273_10013640_pt1 | contig 10457 bp, 10 predicted proteins | sample YL17G02_0_MG_FD_205753 | JGI IMG/M metagenome (GOLD analysis project Ga0315273, IMG submission 205753) | Sediment microbial communities from Yellowstone Lake, YNP, Wyoming, USA - YL17G02_0 | ecosystem: Environmental > Aquatic > Freshwater > Lake > Sediment | place: USA: Wyoming | collected... | reverse complement strand
AGGTCATAACACAACAAGCATTGATTGTAAACTAATTATTGATAAAAATGACAAACTTAAACAAAAAATAAAAAATTATATTTTATCGCAAGATTGTTTAGAAGACAAAAATATTGAAGACTATTGTGTTGAATTAAGCGTTTTATTAGATATTACACCTAACTTGTGTAAATCATTATATAACGAAATTCCGTTAAATGAACTTTTAAATAGACAAATGAATATAAATATATATTTAACCAATATTAATCAGTTATCAAAAAAATGCAATGAATGTAAGAAAAATATAGTATGTATTCAAACAAATACACACCGAATATGGAAAGGAAATGATATATGTGATACTTGTTGGTCTAAATATGAAGATTATCGTAAGTTAATTTGGGAAAAAATTAAAGCATATAAAACTATACAATGTGAGATTTGCTGTAGTATACAAACGCACATCATCTCAGAGCGGTATCATTATGACCATTTAAATATGTTCAATAAAGGTAATAGTATATGTAGCATGGTTAATGAATGTGTAAGTATTGAAGAAATTTATTCTGAAATAGATAAATGTCAAATTTTGTGTTTATCGTGCCATCATATTGTTACAGATATAGAACATAAATTAGGTTTCACACGAATAAAACAAACATTAACAAGAAAATTAAATCAAAGTGAAATAACAAAAGAAGAATATAATAAACAAACGCAATATTATCAAAATATATATGAAGAAAAAATGAAATTTATTTATAAAGAATTAAAACTATTAGGCGTTTGAAATGTAAAAAGGTGTAAACTCATATATATAATTGGAAACAAAATATATTAAGAATTTTTTAAAATTAAATAACATAATATAATAGGAATGAAATTAACAAAAAACAGTAAACGTCTTATGTTATTTTTTAAAAATAATAACCATCATAACTATATTAAACAAACACAAAAAACAAACAAAATATTAACAGAACTTTATAATGATATAATGAATTCATATAAGTTTCTTATTAATTTAAAGAATACAAAGGGAAATTACTACAATGTAACTACAAGAAAAATACAAAGCTCAGTTGAAATAACAAAACCTCAAAATTTTAATTCAAATAGTTTTCCTGAATTAGTAAGAAAAGAAATAGACGAATTCGCATTATCAGAATTAACATATCATATTTCTCTCTTTGGAAGAAATATAAAGATTTTTTTTGTAGTCGAAGAAACCAATGTTGAGCTAAATTTAGAGACTTATAACAAGCATGTAGACATTATAGTTATGTGGTTATACATATTAAATCAATACGCATCTAAACAATGTTCAACTTCACTTAAGGTTTATTTTTATTTTACAAATCTTGAAAAACAATTACCTAATTCTAATATATCTATACTTGACGAAAATAATGTAAATACTGCCTTTACTACAACTTGTCCAAAAGATTCTGAAATTGTAGTTTTTAGAAAGGAAGAATGGTTTAAAGTATTTATCCACGAAACATTTCACAATTTTGGATTAGACTTTTCAGATATGAATAATGATGAAGCGACAAATTGCATTTTAAATATTTTTAAAGTAAACTCAAGTGTAAATTTATACGAATCTTATACAGAGTATTGGGCAGAAATAATAAATGCATTATTTTGTAGTTTTATAACATTAAAAAACAAAAATAATTTAAACGAATTTCTCTCTAACTCGGAATTTTTTATTAATTTTGAACGAACATATAGCTTCTTTCAGCTTGTTAAAACATTAAACTTTATGGGTCTTACTTATAAAGATTTATATTCTAAAAATGAAAGGAGTAGAGTTGTTAGAGAGAATTTATATAAAGAAAAAACAAATGTTTTGTCTTACTACATTATTAAAGCAATATTAATTAACAATTATCAACCGTTTTTAGGATGGTGCAAATTAAATAACTTTTCAATATTGCAGTTTAAAAAAACTTCTTCCAATCAATTAGAGTATTGTAAATTTATTGAAAATAATTATAAAACAAAAAGTATGTTGAATGGTGTTGATAGTGCTCAAAATTTTTTAAATAAAGTACACAGTAAAAGACCTAAAAATTTTAACTACTTATTGACTAATATGAGAATGAGCATATGTGAGTTGGGTTGAAGCCTGCCTTCTTAAAACATTTTTAAATGCGCAAAACAGTATTCTTCACCTTGCAAACATTTTTTTTTACATATATTATTTCTAATTCCTCTCTTTTTACATAAGTATCTGTAACTACCGTTACCAATGCTTAGCTTATTTTGTTTCCAAGCTTTGCTTGCTTCATCAAAGTCAATGTTGACTTCATATAAAGAGCTGACATCGTATTTAGTTTGACTTCTTGTATTCATTTGTACTTCTATATCTTTATTTAAGCAAACGCAAACTGTTTTCATTTTTTTATTTTATTTTTATAAAAAAATTGATTCGTTTTTTCATTATATTTCAATCATTATATTACAATACTAACGCAAAAATGTTTAAAATTATTAAATTAAATGATTTCAATTATCCTGATAGTTTGGGTCTATTAACAAACGACCCAATGATTAAAAGTGAAAATTTTGAAAGAACATTAGCAGGTAAAGGTTTAACCGATGTTTTAGATTTGGAAAAGCGTTCCAGCTGGACACATAAAACAAAATTTATTATAAATACACCTCCTAATGAAGTATCAAAATTTATGGAACAAAATAATATTTTAACTCACAAAGATGATATAAAATACGCACCTTTTAGTTTGATAAAATATGAAGAAGGCGATTTCTTCTTAAATCATCGTGACACAAATATGAGTAATAATATAGACGGAAACCACGAATATACTTGTTTAATATTTTGTCCCTATGGTGAAGATTACCAGACATTGGAAGGAGGGGAACTAATGTTAAGACAACCTAATGGACTTTATGAAATTAAGTTTGACCCAGCAGTAGAAACAAGACACGGTCGTTTTGTAATGGTAATATTTTCTATAGATATGTATCACGAGGTGTTGCCTATAATAAAGGGTCAAAATATGTATTTAAGAAACCTTTGTTTGTTAAGACAACTTCAACAAAAATAATTAAAACGGATGAAGTTGATGAGTTATGTGATGGTTACTGCTGTTTTCTTAAAGGAGATGATGGAGATTATTAAAAATAAATAATCAGCGTTTGAAATGTAAAAAGGTGTAAAAACATTAAAATAACAAATAAAAATAATTAAAAGTGAAATTAAAAAAATTTAAAAAACAGATAGATTTATCTTTTCTCTGTTGTAAATAATATAAATTTTTTTTTGCTTAAAAAAATATAAATATTATATAAATGCTAGATTTATATAATAATAAATATAATAGAAAAACATTGAAAGAATATATTTATGCCTTAAAATTAATTGATATATTAAAAACTCAAACAATCGATATAACGTTTGCGGTGCGTTATATTTTAAATAAAAAGTATCAGATTCACGATGATGACAATTTAACAGCTCAAGATGTTTTAAAATACCAAACACATATAACTTATAAGCAGTTGCAAAAATCTTTTTTAGACTATGATTCCGATGATGATAGCGTAGACGATTTTGAAACAATATCTAATAGAAAATAATTTTTAAATAAATACTTGTGTATCAATATTTTCAAAAGTGCCTGATGTGAATTGAGGTATTTGGTCAAACTCAGATGTTTTTAATAAATTACGCATAGATTTTACTAGTTCTCTCCAACTACAATTTGGGTTTTGTTTTAATGCTTCTAATAAAGACCAAGTCATTGCTCCATTAGCTTTATTATTAATGAAAGCATCAGCGCTTGTTTGGTAGTCGCTACAGCCGCTAATCATAAATACATTTCCTTTCGTTTCAGTTTCTTTAATATTTTCCGTATAATTGTCATAATTAAGACTATCCATGTATTGATATCTTAAATCTAAAACAGAACCGCTAAAGCAACTATCAAACATAGCAAATAAAGTTACATTTGGTTTTAAATTTGCTTGAATAATAGACTTAAGCTCATCATCAACAATCGCATTAAAGTCACAAGGAATAATTAATTGGTCATAACCTGTAGTTTCATCATTGTTTCTATCAAGTGTGTATGAACCGTGACCGCTGTATAAAAAAAATAATAAATCACCAGTTTGAGAGTTAACTAGTAAGTTTTTAAATTCATTTAAAATATTATTTTTGGTAGCTTTTAAAGAAGTTATGTCTGTCATTATAGATATATTATTAAAACCTTCTTCAGTTATTCTCTCTTTAATGCAGTTTACGTCATTTATGCAACCAAACAGTTCATTCTGAGTTCCTGTATAATTAATTCCAATTAGAAGAGCTTTTTTTTCCCCATTAACTATTATTGTGTTTGGATTAAAATTTTGAATAACTGTAATATTTTGATTAAGATTTGGTTTCAAAATATTTACATTATTATTGTATTGTTTTATTAAATTATTAATTTGCGCTTTCTTTACTTTTGCACTTAGTCTGGTTTTTTTAATGTTTCTTGCATTATTTATTAACGCAGAATTTAAACGCGCTACATTTGAATTAAAAATATTTTGCAATTCATTAATTCTATTTTTTTTATAAATAGCTAACTCTAAACTCATTATAATATATTAAAATATAAAATAAGTATTCCAAAAATATTAACTCTAAATTATGTAGTCCATAAGGACCATATAATTTTTATTTTGTTTTATTTATATTTATGCCTTAATATTTAAGCAGAAGCAGTAGCAGTAGGAGTAGGAGTAGCAGTAGCAGCGGTAACAACATCCTTGGAAGCCTTGGCGAAGTGAGGGCTCATATATCGTTGGAGGTTGAAATATGTGAGCTCATCAGTTTTCTTGAGCTTAAGAAGGGCAGCAAGCTTAGTGTCGGGGTTAATCTTGCGACCATTTTCCTTGTCTTGAAGGTTATGAGTTCGAATGTACTTATTGATATCACGGGTAACTTCAGTGCGAGCCATCTCGGAACCAGAGGGCTTCTCGAGAAACTTAGCAAGCTCATCAGAAATGCGTGTGGGCTTGACAAACCCAGAAGGAGCACGGTTTCCAGCCTTGCGCTTGCGCTTGGAGGATTGCTTTAAAGCAGACTTAAGCTCACGAGACCATTGCTTCTCAAGAGTACGGTACTCGGTCTTCAAAGAAGAAATAAGAACACCAAGCTGTTGAAGCTTGGCAAGGAACTCAACAGACTTCTCGGCAACAGGGGCGTCAGTCTCAGTATCAACTGGTGCATCAACGGCGGCAACAATAATAGTAGGCTCAGGAGAAGGAGAAGGAGTAACCTCCACCTTAGGAGCTTTGGGCTTTCTAGCCTTCTTTTCTGCTACAGGAACAGATTCAACAATATTAGTAGCAACAACAGGGGCGACTTGTTCAGTCACGGCAGTCTTAGTGGAAGATTTCTTAGGCATCTTATTATACTATATCTTAATATTTACTTTTTAAGTTATTTAACGCAAATAATATATATTGTTACGGTAGTATGGTAATAAGACATTCATTATTTTCCTACATATATTTAAAAATAACTAACTGATTGAAAAAGCCAAGGAAGCGATGTAGCAGCCTCTTGATTAACTAAAGTTAAACTACAAAGCACGTAATAAGCCCCTAAAGATTTGCTATCTTTGTCTGAACCGCTATTTACTAATTTTTCTAAAACTTCTAAAACTACTTTTTTTATATTAAACATGTTTACTTCTGTGTGTAGGTATGGCATACTTAAGTTCCTAAATGGGTCGCCGTTTGGAGGACATATATTGCGTTTAGTTTCTTGAGATAATTGAGCTCTATAATTCCAAATATCGCCAAGTTCTCTAATAAATTTGATTATTTGATTTCTATTCAAAGAGAGAAACCATTGAGGATTGCTATAGTTGCCTAAAGAATCAATAGTTTGAAATAAAGCTAATGCTCTTAATTCAATTGCCTTTTCACTTGAAACATTTAGGGAATCGTCCTCAAAATGCAAGTTTATATGGATTTTTAAAATTTTACTTAATCTTAGCATTGTTTTTATAACTTTAAAAACGGTTTCTGGAAATAAATTACGATTATATGGATTTCTTATTTCTTTAGAAGATTTAAAATATAAGTTGTGGAGAGAAGTTATATCAAACCCGTAAACAAAACTATCTTCATCTTTGTAGCTTAAAAATTGATGAAAGTTGATTTCTTCAATAGGTTCCATTGTTATAAAATCAGAATTATTATTACATAGTTTTCTATTAATTGAAGCTGGTCCGTGCAACATTTTATATTTTTTTACGAGCATCCGTCTAAAATTTTTCTGAATTTTAATTATAAATAACGAAAAATGCAAATATGAATATACCCTTATTAAAAGCTCACTTTTATTACCGCTTAATTTTAGCTTGTAATGTTTTGCAAAACTTTTTAATTGTGCTACATTATAATTGTATTTTGTAATTTCATTATAATTTTCTAATGTTGGAATACTTATTTTATCGTCATTTATTTTTATTGGTTTTTTTACTATAGGTATAGTTTTTTCGCATTTATTTGTAATAGAACTCATATAGTCTTCGACTTCACTTTCATTTACTTTATTTTTTTTAAAAGTATTTTCCATATATTATAATCATATATTTTTCTTTTTGAATTGTTTTTTATATCATTTTTAAATTTAAATGCTTACCATATTCAGTAAGCTTAAAAACGCATACCATACCACAATTTCATTTATATTTAAAAAAAAAATTGATTTAAAGATAAATCAGTATTATAAATTATACTAATACAATGGCAAGCGCAATCATCGACGGTACTAATATTGACACTAGTGTGTTTTCATATTCTGCTCCTAAGGCTAACCCCGCTGGAGGCAAAGTTGTGAATTTATATAATAAAAATTTTAGAGAATCACTTACCATATCTACACCCTTAATTTTGACTTGGGGTGCGCAAGAGGGAGTGGACCAAGCAAAGAATCCTACTGGAAAATTTACTATGTCGCTCCAATTTCCTAACTCTCAATATCCTAATGCTGACTGCGATGCTTTTCTAGCTTCAATGCGTATCTTGGAGGCTAAGATTAAAGCTGACGCATTAATTTATTCCAAGGAGTGGTTTGGAAAGGAAATTAAAAGCTCGGATGTTATGGATGAGAAATTTAATACTATGCTTAGACATCCAAAGGTAGAAAAATCCAGCGCCGAAATGGATTACAATAAACCTCCAACTTTAACGGTTAAGATACCTTGTTGGAAGGGGGGAGTTTGGCAATCAGAAATTTATGACGAAGAAGGGGAGCCGTTGTTTCTTAAGGGAAATAGTCATGCTCACCTAACTCCTTTGGGTTTCTTAAAGCCTAAGACTCACGTAATTTGCTTGTTACAATGTGGTGGCTTATGGTTTGTAAATGGTAAAGTTTCTATTACTTGGAATCTTAAGCAAGCTATTGTGCAGAAGCCTAAGACTTCGACAATTGTTGAGGGCACTTGCTTTCTTAAGCCTAAGGCAGCTGAGGTTCAAAAGTTGAAGACTTTGCCTCCTCCTGAAGACGACAATCACTTAGATGGAGCAGTTAGTAGCACAATTGTTGAAGACTCAGATGATGAGTTTGAATTACCACCTCCATCAAAAGTTTTAGATACTGTTGTAGAAAAACTTGTGGAAAAAGTACCGGAAGTTATTTCTGTAGAGCCTGTAGTAGAGCCTGTTGTAGAGCCTGTAGCAGTAGCTGTTGAAGAACCTAAGAAAAAGAAAGTTGTTACCAAAAAGAAGGTTGATGCTTAAAAATAATAAATATAAATTTTAATAAATATAAATATAAATTTTAATAAATATAAATATAAATTTTAATAAATATAAATATAAATTTTAATAAATATAAATATAAATTTTAATAAATATAAATATAAATTTTTATAAATATAAATATAAATTTTTATAAATATAAATTTTTTTATAAAAATAATTCAAAAGCTTATTTATCTTCATAATTATTTATCTTCATAATATTAGTTTCATATAAAATATTTAGTTATTTTATATGAAAACATTAAAAGAAAATTTTCCAAAAGAAAGAAAACCTATTCTTACTGAAAAAGACAATTGCATTAAACTTAAAAATATTACATATATTCACGATTATTCTAAGTTTGACAAAATTATTATACAGCCATTTAAAAAAGTAATTAAAGAAGATTATGTAGAAAAATTTATTAATACTTGTAATTACATGTTTAAAAAAGTAGGCTTTGGCGTATTTGTATTTATTTTAAATGGAGAAATTCATACATTTCAGTTATTTGCAAATACAACAGAAACTATACCTGGTAGTAAATCCATTACAAAAAAACAAATGTTTACAAATAATAAACGCATTATTAAATCTAACAAAGAAAAACTAAAAACATATAAAAAAAATCTTAAAACTAATGTTAAAACACGCAAATTTGGTAATGATATACCAATTAAAAATAAAAAAAAAATCGGTTATCATTATTGTTTTTTTAAATCATACAATAACTGGTGGAAAAGAGACCACGATAAATCTCTCTACTATAACTTAATACAAACAAGTTTAAAAGGAAGTAATATAACTACGTGTTTTTTTTTAAATTTATACACATTTCCAGTGTTATATAAAAAACAATGTGGTCAATATATTTTACACCAAGACGTTTGCACAAATAATGAATTTCAAAAAAATAATTATATACCTGTATTATCTGGTTGTACAACAAAAGAACATTTTGATAAGTGCATTGTTTATTCTGATGCTTGGGAAGTAATTACTAAAAAAAAATTTGGCCTAATATGTAGCAATAATTTTATGGATTCGTTTGGTAAAATAAACACAAATTGGTATTCAAAAAAAAACTCAATCATATTTAGAGGAGAAAATAAAACTTGTTATCAAATAGATGAAAATAAAAATGAGAGAATTAAAACACTCCGCATTTTAAATGAAATTAATAATGAAAAAAAAAATGGCATTGAAATAGATACAGGTCTTGTTTTTTCTGATTCCAAAACACTTTATATTGATGACAAAATGAATACAGAAAATGCAACAGATGTATTGAAATTAATAGGTGTGCAAAAGTTTTCAGAATCAGTTCCTATGTATAAGCAATCAGATTGTAAATACATATTAGACATAGATGGACACGCAAATCCTTGGCGTATTTGTTTCGAACTTAGTTATAATTCTTGTATTATTGTAATGATGTCTAAATACTATTCATGGTTCTATGATAAGCTAAAACATATGAAAAATATTTATGTAGTAGATGTAAATAGTAAAACGTTAAAAAAAGATTTATACAAATGTATTCAAATTTTAGAAAATAATGATAACATTGGCAAAAAAATAGCTGAAGGTGCACTCAAGTTATACGATGAAATTATGAACTTAAATTACGTTAAAAATTATATGGTTAGTTTATTATCAGAGAGAGAATTTGATATAATAATTTAATTATATAATATTAATTTTTACAATTATATCTGCTTTTTCAGATACATCACATACATCATTTTTGATTTTTGATATGCCTTCATTTTTAATTTTATAATACTGCTCTGGTTTTATATTTAATTTAGAGAGATAAATTGTAAATTCATTGTCACCAATTTTTACAATTAGGTTTTTATTATTTTTTAGCAGAATTGGAATATCATTTTTTAAATCAATAAATATTTCAGTGTGAATATTATTTTCATCGTCAATTTTAATGCATTCGGGTAGCTCGGGTTCGCACATTACTATTATTTCGCACCCAGAACCATCAAAGTAAGACTCATTATGCCAAAGAGGAACCAAATACAATTCATTATCAACATATAGTTTATAAAAATTGTTATTTAACAAATCGTTTACGATAGGATTTAATTTGAATATTTGAACATTTTCATACTTTTGAATAACAACTTGTCTAACTTCTTCTAAAATATTTTCAGTTAAATGAAGTATAAATCTATGTTTAGAGAGAAAAATATATACACTTAGTGCAGAATCCTTATCTAGGTCTTCAAATAGTTTAAGTGAAATCTTTTTACTTGCAAAAACAATGTCGCTTACAATTTTTGAAATAAATTCAGTATATTTGCCTTCCATTGCGCTTTTCATAAAAATATTTAATACATCAAAGTATACAGATGACGTTGAGTCTTCATTATTCTCTATTGTATTTATATTTATTTCTCTCTTTAAGTAATCATAAGCTTCGTTTATTTGTTTAAATTTTTGATTAGATTCAGGAGTATTACCATTTTTATCCGGATGATTTCTTAAAGCTAACTTATGGTATTTTTTCTTTAAGTATTCTAATGTTAAATCATTGTAACTAATTTCATATGTGTTAATTTCTAGTATGTTAAATGCGTTTTTAATGTCCATTTAATTAAATTTACTTTAAACTTTAAGTATTAAAATAGATAATTTTATTTTTATATTTTAATAATATAAATGGCTATACACACAAGCGCTA
>Ga0315273_10013639_pt1 | contig 10458 bp, 10 predicted proteins | sample YL17G02_0_MG_FD_205753 | JGI IMG/M metagenome (GOLD analysis project Ga0315273, IMG submission 205753) | Sediment microbial communities from Yellowstone Lake, YNP, Wyoming, USA - YL17G02_0 | ecosystem: Environmental > Aquatic > Freshwater > Lake > Sediment | place: USA: Wyoming | collected... | reverse complement strand
ACAAGCCGGTGCAGTTGCTATGGCTTCTCGTAATGCTCACTACCAAAGAGCAGAAGAGATTAAGGCAGCTTCTGAGCGAGATGCCGGACAATGGCGACCTCAAGTTGGAGGCTCATCTCCGTTTAATGGTGGAGGAGGAGGTCCAAGACCTGCAGCTCCAACTAGTCCAGGAGCGGCAGCAGATGACTTGCTCGCTTCGATAGGGATTAAGGGATGAAATGGAACAATATAGATATTCAACTGCCAATAATAGGTGAGAAAGTCTTATTATGTATTATTCATTGGAAAAATCAATTTCCCTTGAGTTATGAGATATATGGAGCGGAAATAGATTGCGATAACGATAATGAAATTTATTTTAAGAATATTGACGATATAGGGGCTGGATGTCTCACTTGGTCATTAGATTCGCTAAGAAATGGCGGCAAGGCTTATTGGATGTCTGAGGCAGATGCTCAGACTATACTACCATCAATTAAAGAATAATTTTTCTTCTTGCGCGATTTTATCTTCACGCTCATTATAATCCTACGACTGGTCACTTGCGATAACTGACTAAACACCTGCAGTTTTAAAAAGCAGACACAGGCCCCTTCGTTGGCAACGCAATAGCTGCTTGTGAAAAGAAAACAAAAATAAGCTCAGTGCAGTAAGTGCACCAATTTTAACTCTTTTCATTAAGTGAATAGATATATGTCAACGCTAACACCCGAACGTGTAAATCAAGCCTTCCTTGCAGCTCCTCCATACTTGGCGCAGCAAATTCTCGACCTTTCAATTAAGCACCCTAACTTCCTACGAGACATCCCTTCGATGAAGGAATGGCCGGTTGGAGTTGGCAACACTATGCAGCAACTTATCATCCGAGGTGCGATGCCTCAGATTGAAAGAGGCTTTGAGAAGTGGGCCAAAAAGGGCGATTTAAGTGGTTGCGAACCATGTGAAGGAGATAATTGCTCATACAACTGGACAACTTTTCCAGGTCACGGCATCGACAGGAAGACCACTTCCTTAATGTCTAGGGACTTTCGGACCCCAAATTATTGCATCAAAGAAATTCAGTCTACAGCACATTTCCGAGAAGTGTTTGCAAAAGTAGTCGAGAACATGTTCGTGCAAATCGACTTCTTTAAACAAATGAACTTGGTCATGAACGGATTTTCCGCTCTGTCTAAGAAGTTTGTCGTCGATTCTGCAGGTCCAAAAGGAAATACCCAGAACCCATACGTTTATAGAAACGTAGGTGCGGTAGTTCTTTCAAACTTAAACATCGAACTCTGCGAGCTTTTCTATGAGCAGATGAGAAGAATCCCTAGCGTTGTTCCTTACGACGTTACCGATGGCGCTCCAATCTACTCTTTAATTGCTTCACAAAGAGTTCTTGCCAGAATGTATCGAGATGACCCAAATCTTCGTCAAGATACACGCTTCTCTGGTTTAGCCAATGACATGCTGATGAAGTACAACTTCATGAGCACCATTCGTGGAATGTTCATTGGTGCACCTATCTTATGGCCTAGACGCTTTAAGATTGTTGCTGGTGAGCCGGTCGAGATTCTACCATTTGTTAATGATGTTCCATCAGAAGTTGGCGCATACACAGATGTAAACCCTGACTACCTAAATGCAGCAACGCATGAAGAAGTGATTTTCCACGGCAAGTATCCATTTGAAATCTTCTATCAACCAACTGAGACTGCGCTTCCAGGCAATGCTTCCTTTGGTCCAGAGTATTCAATGATGCAAAACTGGAACTGGATTAATCCACTCACTACTGCAGACCCTGCACGTAGAGAAGGATTCTTCTTTACCAGTGCCACAATTGGATTCTCACAACAGTTCTCGGACGGAATGTTTGCGGTTCTCGTTACTATTCCAAGTAACAGACTGGCATCACAATTCGATCCAGTTCCAATTACACCACCAGTTATCCCACCAGTTGGATCGAACGTAGTTCCTGCGGTTGGATGCCCATGCCCAATGGTTATGAGTATTACAGCAGATCCTTTTGCGGTGAACACTTACGACTTTGTATTCTCTGTTCCAGTTACTGGGGTAGTAGATGACCCAATTAATTTTGCGCTAGATAATGGCACAGAAATTACTGGGAATATCGAAGCAATTACCGCTGATGGATTCAATGTCAAGGTATCCTTTGCTAACGGACTACAAGGTGGAACTTGTGCGAACATCATTAGTGTATTCTGCACTAACGTCGCTCAGTGTTCTGCGGTTGTTGCATCGGTTAGCGATTGCAGAGCAGAAGAGACCGACCTTGTTCATGTCATCGTATCTAACCCACTTGCAATTACAGCAGGTCAGGTGGTTATCGGATACATGGGTGATTGCACAGACCAAGAGTTTGTGGCGACACTGGTTGACCCAGTTACGCTCACATACAGCTTGGCCTACAATGCAGGCTTTGGACCGACAGACAATCCAACTGGAGCAGGTGGCCCACCAGCCACGAACTCTCCACTAAACGCTGGATTAATCTGCGACCGTGGCGGTATCTCGTTCATCTGTGTTCCAACAAGCACTAACGCTGCGTGCCCAGGATGTGCACCAGTAACTACGGTTTGTAGCGACGACTAAGAATCGTTTGATTGCCTCGCTGGAGGGAGAGTCACTAAGCTCCCTCCAGCATTTTTAAAAACTCTTTTGTGGAGTACTCAAGATGAGCTTCAAAACTTTAATCTGGACATCAAGCACAAGACTATCGTGCGTCGGATGCCTTCCAGCAGACATAGTAATTTGTGTTCCCAACACATTTATCGCTCATCCAGATACGACTTACCAAGCCGGTTTCATTAATGCTACCTTGGTCACGGCCCTCGTTAAGAAAAATAATTGTGGTCAAACTTTCTATCAATACGCCGCTAACTATGACGACGCTCAGGTTGTTATTGGGGCAAATTTAACAGCGACAGATATTCTTGGCACATTCTGCAAAGGATGTATGACGAGTTGGGTCGAAGACTTGATTGCGCTTTCAAGTGAGGGACTAGAAAGAACCTACTTCCCGTCTGTTAAAACTGGCCCTGACGTAACAATCGGGGTTCTCCTAGCTTCTCTGGCGCAAATCCCGAATGTTGTAACAGTTCTAAATACCAATACTGTTTCTTTTACAAATACTAGCGATAAGCCGGTCTTTGTAGACTTCACATACGAAACTCCATATCTGAGATGGGCAGGGCTAGAGAGTACTTATGGATACGCCTATACCGCTGATGTAACGGTCGTTAACGATGGTTCTACTGTCGTATCCGTCGTAGGTAGCCCAATTGCAGAATATACAGATCAGGCCAGTGGTAATATTCTAGCTATTCCTCCATCTGGAGTAAAAATAGGAACTGGCTCTTTTGAAGTCGCACCTGGGACAATAATTTCTATGACCACGAACTTAACGATTACTCCTGCCAATATTGGAGGAGGCTCGGTCCAGGGTTCAGTCACTGTCTTTGGTCCTTGGATTAACTACTCAGTATCACCAGCGAATGTGTAACCTATGGAGCAACTAATAACATGGCGGTCTAACACAAAGTTAAGTTGCGCTGGATGTGCTCCATCTGACGTAATTATTTGCGTTCCTCAAGCCTTTGTTGCTCATCCAGATACGGAGTTTCAGCCTAGCTTTATTACAGGTCGTTTAGTTTCTTCTGTCGTTACTCGCGGAACTTGCAACAATGTTTCCTATAAGTATGCAATCGCTTACGACGATGCACAAATCTCAGAAGGCTACACGCTTACGTGCCAAGATATTACTGGGGTATTTTGCAAGGGATGCCTAACTCAGTGGGTCGAAGATCGGTTTGCTCTCTTGCCAGAGACAGACATAACAGCAGTCGCTCCCCTTACATCTACTGGCGGTCCTGACGCGGTTGTTTCTACGTCGATGAATACTGACAGGCTCATAGGAAGGGGAACTGCCGGAATTGGAGTAATGGAAGAGATTACTCTTGGCACAAATTTAAGTCTTACGGGAAATGTTTTAAATGCCGCTGGAGGAGGCGGTGGGGGCGGAACGGTTACTGATAACGGAGATCGAACCTTCACATTTACTCCAACAGTTGGGCCTTCCGTAGATTGGTGTCAGGGGGTAGAGACACTTAATACTACATCTGGGAATCCTGAATTTGGCGTAGGAGCAGGATACACATTAAACGAATTAACTTTCACCGATCCATGCACGCTAGAAATTAATTCAACTAGAGATCATGGAATAATTCATGGAACTGCATCCGCAATTGTTACTAATTTTGATACATTAGGGATTCCAGGGCAGATTGAAGCGGCAGATGGACTAGTAGTTGGCACACAAGTCGCTACGTTTTTCATTACCAATACTCTGCTTAGGGATGTAATTATAAGTTTATCTCAAGCTGCTACTTTCGTATTTAGTTTAACAGGAGGGTCTAACTTACGATATGCTATTCAGCTTGATATAGACGGAGGTGGATTTCTCGATCAAATAGTTAAGTTATTACCAGGGGCAACTGGATCGTTTGAACCTTATATAGATCCTCTTGCGGTTCCTACGGTCAATATTCCGTTAGCATCAGGAGCATCAATTACATTAACGACTCGCATAACTCTGCAAGCAACGGCGAATCCACTACTGATTTCCGACATGAATATTTTTACGACTTATGTAGCCAATACGGAATAACCTATGCAACAATCAGTTACTTGGTCATCGAGGGATAGATTGAGCTGCGCGGGATGTGCTCCAGCAAATGTCATCTTGTGCGTTCGATCTAATCTCGTTGGACCCAAGGCTTGTGCTGCAGGAGCTACTTCTCCAGATACTACTTTTGTTTTTAGGACCATAGAAGGAACAGTAATGACGGCTCTTATGGCCGACACTTCCCCATGTGGAACTACTTACCGCTACGTTATTACTTACGACGATTCTCAATTGCTTGCTGGCAAAAAGCTCACCGCAAGAGATGTGCTTGGAGTTTTCTGCCAAGGTTGCATGACCGATTGGGTCAAGGAACAAGTTGGTAATGAAGTAGTCATTGAAACAAATATACTTGGTGGCCAAACCTTAATTACTCAGCATGGATGTCAATTTCCAATTACTGCCTCTGGAGGCGGAGGAGGAGTTTTAGCAATTGTAGATAATGGAGATGGGACTTACGATATTACTCAGGATGGGATTCCTATTCCTGGAGGACCAATTAACGTCAACTCGTTCCCTTAATAAATTATGAAACGTCTACTACTCTTACTTTTGGTTCTTATCTCGATAGCTTCTTCTGCTTTTGCCGAGAGTGAGTTTTCTGAATATCGAAGAAAGAATGTCGCTACAAGATTTTGCGGCACATTAATGAGCGTTCTAACTGGAAGACAAATACAGGTAGCCGCTACGGGAGTTACTTGCGTATTTACTTCATATACCGATGGAACATCTGAATCATCCGCTGCGAACTTTTCAACTGCCGAAGTCGTTATTGGAACAGGGGGTCAGTTTTGTCAGCCTATCACCGCCTCAGAAATTAATATCGATGGATATATGAGAATCTACTGCGAAAGTGGTGGAATCGCAAACTCTACGGCTTATCAATTAACCTTAGTAACCATTAAGAGTGACGTTGCAGATGGAGCAATAAGCTCTACGACTTTTGCAGCAGGAGCAATTGATTCAGCAGCAATTGCGGCAAATGCCATTGGAGCTTCTGAGATAGCTTCGAGTGCAATTACGGCGGGAACTTTTGCCACAGGAGCAATCGATGCCAATGCTATTGCTTCGGGAGCAATAGACAATACTGCAATTGCAGGAGGAGCAATAGGCTCATTAGCATTTGCAGCAGGAGCTATTGATTCAGCAGCAATCGCAGCAAACGCTATCGGCTCATCCGAGATAGCAGCAGGAGCAATTACTAATGCTAAGTTTGCAGCAGGAGCAATCGACTCTACGACGATTGCAGCAAATGCAATTGGCTCTTCGCAGTTAGCTTCTGGAGCGATTACTAATACTAAGTTTGCATCTGGGGCAATCGACTCCACTACGCTTTCGGCAAATGCAATCGGCTCTTCGCAGTTAGCTTCTGGAGCAATTACTGCTACTAAGTTTGCGGCATCAGCTATTGATTCTACTGTAGTTGCGACAGATGTAATTGGAGCTACTCAATTAGCTACAAGCGCGGCAACGGAAATATCAGGGAATCTTTTAGCCACAAGCCTACCAGAGCTATCGGCAGTTCCTGACGATACAGCGCAAACAGTGCAAACTAACTTAAGGGCTCTATATCAAAGAACCTTCAATAAGGTCACTGATGATAATGTCTTAAGTAAGAGGATTTTCTACAAGACAGGCGGAGCGATCCAGCTTTGTCATCAGCCATTAACGAAAGTCGGCAATGTGTTTACAACTGGGGTTTGCGTTCCATAACTTAGAGAGAAACTATGAAACATTTGATTAAAATATTTGGAATCCTCTTACTGTTATCGCAGATAGCTCAAGCAACTCCGCGTGACGATCTAATGGCGGATGTTCAAGATCCAGATAAAATGTCGATGACGATTGGCGATCCGACATTTCAAACTCAGTCGCTAAGATTGCTCGATGATATTCGAGTTAATACTGGCGGAGGTGGAGGTGGTGGTGGAGATATTACTGCAATCAACGGAGTTAGTCCTGTTGCAGTAGGGAATGGTGCGGCAAATACTGGAACCCTTAGAGTTACTGTAGCCAATGATTCAACTGGAGTTATTGGTGTCACTGGAACCGTAGGAGTAACTGGAACTGTCACAGCAAATGCTGGAACAAATCTTAATACCTCTCTTCTTGCGCTTGATTCTACGCTAACTAATGCAAGTCAAAAAACTAAATTAGTCGATACTGGTGGAGTAAATGAAGCGAGTGTTTCTGCAGCAGGAGCAGTAAAAGTTGATGGCTCTGCAGTTACTCAGCCAGTTTCTGGAACTGTTACGGCAAATGCTGGAACGAATCTTAATACCTCCCTTCTTGCGCTTGACTCTACGTTAACCAATGCGAGTCAAGTTAGTAAACTTGTAGATTCGGGCGGAGTAAACCAGGCGAGTGTTTCTGCAGCAGGAGCAGTAAAAGTTGATGGCTCTGCGGCTACTCAGCCAGTTTCTGGAACTGTCACAGCAAATGCTGGAACGAATCTTAATACCTCCCTTCTTGCGCTAGAGACTGGAGGTAATCTTGCTTCTGTAAAAACAAATACAGACAATCTAAACCTTACTCAAGGCGCTGCAACAGCAGGTCAAAAGGGAAGTCTACCACTTGGCGCAGTAACTACTGCAGCTCCAGCTTATACAACCGGCAATTCTAATCCATTGTCGCTGACAACAGCAGGGTCTTTACGAGTTTCTAATACGGATGCCATAGCAAAGTCAGCGTCGGGAAGTTTGACTGCGGCAAACCAAACAGTAGATATAACGGGGATAAATAATCAGGCGAGTGCCCACATAACTGTGACCTCAGTTGGTACAGGAGGAAACTTTTCTTTAGAAGGATCGGCAGACGGAACAAACTTTGCTGCGGTTCCTATTGTTCTTACTACTACACCAAGCACTAGCTTTGGAAGTATCCAAGGGGCTGTTGGAGATTATGTAGGCACTGTTGCTGGATATACAGCAATACGAGTTAGATGTACCTCTATTACTTCTGGGACTCTTGCGCTAACCTTACGAACTTCCGATGCACCAACGGTCGTATCGTTAGCAACTTCACTTCCTTCTGGCGGGAATAGTATTGGTTCTATTGGATCTATTTTAACTCAAATAATTCCTGGAACGGCGGCAACTAACTTAGGTAAGGCCGAAGATACTGCGTCTGCAAATGCAGAGACCGGCGTTGCATCTTATGCCGTTCGTAGGGACACTCCAGTAGCAAACGCCAACGTATCGGCAGATGGAGATTATCTACCATTAATTACAGATAACTTTGGAAAACTTTGGACGAGCACTACTATCGTTCCAGATACTGGTACTGGGACAACAATGTTTCACTTAATTTCTGCGGCATCAACAAATGCTACTTCTATTAAGGCTTCGGCAGGGAATGTTTTCAGTATTCAACTTTTCAATACCGCAGGTGGTCCGAGATATTTAAAACTCTATAATAAGGCTTCTGCTCCTACGGTTGGAACGGACGTTCCGGTTAAGACTATCGGTATGAGGGCTAATGATGGAGAGGCCATAACAGTTGGCTTGTCTGGAGCCCAGTTCTCTCTAGGCATAGCAATGGCCCTAACCGTAGGAATAGACGATGCCAATACTTCTGCCGTGGGCCTTAACGACATCGCAGTAAATATAGACTATAAGTAGGTTTTAAAATCATGTCTGAGGAGAAAACCGATGCGTCTGATATTCTTCAATCCGCTCCGCCTGGTACCCCTTCGTGGTCCCTTGGTATTGGGTTCTTCATTGCAGTCATCCTCACTAATTCGCTCACGCTCTATCTTGCGGTCTCACCGGACGTTAGGCAGTACCTCGCTTCAAAAGCAGATGGTGAGAAGCAAGAAAGAGAGCTTACTAAGACGCTTTCTCAGGATGCTACGCAATCTATTCTTCAAATCGTCGCCACGTATTCAACTCAAGTTGCCGAATTATCGAAGAGCGTTGGTTCCCTTGAACGTGATAAAAGCGAACTCACGAACAAACTTGCAAGTCTTCAAAGAGAAGTCGATGCCATGCAAAGAGAAACCAGTTTATGCGAGAAGGAGCTGGAGGCGTGTAAGGCTGCAGGAGTCAAGTAGATTAACCCAATAGGAGAAGGTATGAAACTTATATCATTACTAGATTTACTATTAAATAAACTGCCAGTTATTAAGCTACTCAATGGTAAGAAAACCATTATTGCGGCAGCGTTAGTGGCCGCATCCGAATTTTTGAAGCAAGTGGCTCCGTTCTTACCGGCGGCACAACAAGCCACGGCACTTTCAGCAGTAGAGATATTAGTTCAATTAGCGGCATATATTGGCGCAGTTGGCTTAGTTGGGAAGGCGGTAAAATAGTGAGGCTAAAGGAAGGGGTAATTATTAAAGGGGCTCAACCGGAATTAGTTCTTGGATTAATGATCGTCCAGGAGATATTTCGGAAGAATCAGTTAGAGCTTACAATTACCTCGGCTTTAGATGGGCATCATATGGAGGGCTCTTTGCATAAAATGGGGCTTGCCGTAGACATAAGGATTCGAGATATCGCACCTGAATTACGGTCTGTCGTTCTCACCGAGATGAAGGTATGCTTAGGGCGTGATTTTGATGTGGTCTTAGAAGACGACCATATTCATTTTGAGGTACAACCGAAGGGATAAATTATATGAGTTGCTGCGGAGATGATGATTCAGCTAATGAGGCAAAACCAATCCCTCAAGGAGTTTCTTTGAGTAATACTCCGTTTGACGCAAATACTCTTTGCGCTCCAATTTGCGAGACTGCTCAAGCAGTTTGTTTAAACGAAACGGTGACAGCATCTTCGCTAATCACCTGCCCAACAAATACAATCCCTGGGTGTGGAAGTTGTCACCAGTCTCCTTGTAGCTGTAGCAATCAATCTCGAATTGGAGTTCCCTTTTATCAAACAACAAAGGTTTGTAAGGAAGACAATAAGCAAACTGTTATTATTCAAAAACTTGTTGGGAATTTTAAAAACAAAGCAGCGTTTGCGGTCCCTGCATGTAACGCAAGTCTTAGAGTTTTATTTGATAGCGTTGGCGATGTGCCAATTGGTGCGTGGCTCTGGAGTTACGGAATTGGATACTTAACTATCTCAGGATTCAATCCATGCACCGGAGAGATTGAATTAAGAAACGATTGTCCTACTACAACGTGCCCAGGACAAACTCAGGCAGCGCCAGGAACTCCAGTTCCAGCTTGCTCGATATTTGTTCTTCTTGCCCCAGTTTGCTCAGGAGCTTCTGCGGGACCAGGCAATCTTTTCCCTTACTTAAATTCAGGATTTACAGCGCCTCCAGTAGATACTTGTATCGACATCGCAGTAACAAACGTCAATGGTCTTTCCGTCGGGAAGCATATTACGATCAACACTGGGACTTATAGAATCTCTGCAATTAAATCTGCGACACTCATTACAATTTGTAACGACGGTGCGGGACTTACTCCTGGCACAGTAGTTAATTATCTTGATGGTGCAGGAAACTTAATTGTTCCGATTGTTGTCATTGATGCAAATCCTTGTCTAACAACTCCGGTATTAAGTGCCACAGTTCTTGGATGTCATGATGGTCAAACAGTGCCGCTAACAGCGCTCTTAGACCAACAAGTTCTTGTTTATAATCAAAGCACCGGAGAGTGGGAAGGTAAGTCGCTAGGGATTCCAACCCTAGTATGTACTGCTCTAACCTTCTCTCTAACTCTAGATCCGATTAATCCTCCAGCGACTTCTTACCTAGTTCAAGTAGCAGATACTTCGGCTTTTATCGTAGGTCAGCTTGTCTCGATTGGTGGAACTGAATTT
>Ga0315273_10013638_pt1 | contig 10458 bp, 10 predicted proteins | sample YL17G02_0_MG_FD_205753 | JGI IMG/M metagenome (GOLD analysis project Ga0315273, IMG submission 205753) | Sediment microbial communities from Yellowstone Lake, YNP, Wyoming, USA - YL17G02_0 | ecosystem: Environmental > Aquatic > Freshwater > Lake > Sediment | place: USA: Wyoming | collected... | reverse complement strand
AATCCGCTTGCTTTTTTATTATTAACTCTTTCTCCGTGCCCCTGTCTGCCCGACACGCAGGCTCTGAGGTTTACTTTTTATCTTTGCGGTAAAATTTACTCCAGGTCTTTATTCCCTTTTACAGTCTGTATCCATTTAAGCCATTCGGGCTCGATTTTGTTGGTTCCTTCAACTGTTAAATCTGCTCCCTAAGGCGGGCTTTCAGCTAAAGGCGTTACTCTTTTTAGCCTATGAAGGGGTGTTTAGATTTACACCTATCGGTGTAACTATTTACACTTCCTTGTTACCCGGTCGGCCTGATAATCCGCACGGGCTTCACGAATACTGTTGACATATTCAGGACTGGCTAATGCAAGCAGGTCTTCAAGCAGGGCATCCCGCTCTTCTTTCTTCATTTGACTGAATGCGTCTATAATGGCTTGGTAGGAGATATTGATTTTAATAGAACCGGCTGCTTTCATAATAAATTCCTTTTGTTACTGCAAGGACTTAACTCTATTTAACTGAGATAATATCATCTTATTTCCAGACTGTCAAGCGATAGATAATCAGTTATGTCAATATGCTTATTATTAGACAATTAGTGAATAAACCACAGATACACGCAGATTGACACAGATAATTGTTTTGCTTAATGCATGCGGAAGTTAAGTATTAAATTGGCCTGAAACGGACTTTACCTTCACTTATGACCGTAAAATGTCCGGGTATTTTGCCACGGTGTTCAGCAATAACGTTTTTGAGCAGGTCTATTTTATGTTGAGTGTTTTCTGAATAGCAGCGCAGTAATAGAATACCGTATTTGGTCTGGCGCTGGAGAAAGGTTAACTCGCCAAAATCCTTGTCATTGGTAATAATGATGCGTTGTTGGGCGTTACCCATCCGTAAAACCGCCGCATCATCCAAACGTAATTTGGCTTCGGTGCACCAAAAAACATCAAAGCCGGAAGCGCGCAGATAATCCACGATGCCTTTTTCGACATTTTCATTTGCCAGGAATTTCATAGTTATTTCCCAACGGTAACCGGAAAGATTTCTTCAGTGGACAGGCATTCCGAGGCGTAGGCAATAGCTGACTTTATGTCGTCAATGGTAAGCTTAGGGTAATCCCGCAAAATCTCGTCGCCAGAGATATTCTGTGATAACTTTCTTAAAATTAGTTCCACTGGTATCCTGGTGCCTTTGATAACCGGCTTCCCGAACATGATTTTGGGATTAATTTCAATCCGCTTTGAATAAGGTACATTATTTTTCATATGCTATTATATAGAATAATATGGGCTGTTAGTCAATATTAATCAATTTCGGCAATATGCTTATTATTAGACATTCAAACATATTTTTGTTAAATTCAAAACGAATAAGAAACCACGGAGGGACCCCCGATAAATCGGGATAAGTCGCACTAAAAGCCCCGTCCAACTATGGCTTAAGTGCGACTAAACAGATATACGCGGATAATTAAAACCATTTAATTCGGTTTTATCTGTGTTAATCAGTGTTATCCCCGCCCGACTGAACGACTTCAGTCGTTCGGGCAGGTGTGGTTGCATTTGTATTATGAACAAAGTCCAGATTACATTTTTACCCAGCAATAGAAAAGTCGAGGTCGAGCGGGGTACGACGATTCTTGACGCGGCGCGGCAGGCTGATTTGCATATCCAGTCCGTCTGCGGTGGCGACGGCGTTTGCGGTAAGTGCCGGGTGAAGCTGATTCCATCCGAATCAGTCACCAATGGTAAAATTGAAACCACGCCGACCGGATTGCTCACACCCGAGGAACTGGACGAGGGTATTGTGCTGGCCTGCGAAGCTAAGGTATTTGACAATATACAGGTGGAAATTCCGCTTGAGTCCCGGGCTGATGAAGGTGAGATTCTGCTGGGCGCGGTCAAAAAGAGACTGGACATTTATTCCGGGGTTGAGGAATTGGCGCCGGATATTATCCACGAGGCCAAGATTCTGGAACATAGCCCGCTTTCCACTAAGATATTCCTTAAATTACCTCCGCCCACGCTGGAGGATACCATCAGCGATTTGGAGCGGATTTACCGCGCGCTTAAGAAAATCGGTATTACCAAAATCCAGACCGGGCTGGCTAATATTAAAGGGCTGGGCAAGCTCCTGCGAGATAATAACTGGCAGATTACCGTAACCTTGGGTAAGCGCAACGGCACGACCGAGCTGGTATTGATGGAGGGCGGCGATACTTCCAAGGTGAATTACGGCGTGGCGGTGGATATCGGAACAACCACAGTGGTGGCGCATTTGATTGATTTGGTCAGCGAAGAGACCATCTGCTCCATGGGCAGTTTTAACAAGCAGATTACTTACGGCGATGATGTTATCAGCCGGATTATTTTCGCCAGCGAGAAAGAGGGCTTGGAGAAATTGCATCTGGCCGTCACGGATAATATTAATAGTTTGATTAGCAGTCTGGCAAAAGATTACTGCGGTTGTGGCAGGATAGTTAAATTGGATGATATTACAGCGGTGGTCTGCGCCGGTAATCCGACCATGACTCATCTGCTTATGAACATTGACCCGACCTATTTGCGCAAGGAGCCCTATGTGCCGATTACCAATGAGATGCCGGTCATCCGGGCGGCTGAGGCGGGCATCAGGATAAATCCGCGCGGCTTGTTGGATTGCGCCGCCGGTGTTTCCAGTTATATCGGCGGGGATATTTCCGCCGGTCTGCTGGTATCGGATATTACCGAAAAATCTGATGTGGCCATGTATATTGATATGGGCACTAATGGAGAGCTGGTCTTGGGAAATAAGGATTGGCTGGCCTGCTGTGCCTGTTCCATCGGCCCGGCTTTTGAGGGCAGTGGCATCAAGTGCGGCACCCGGGCGGTTAAAGGCGCGATTCAGAAGGTTAAAATTAAAGATGTACACACACCGGCAGAAGTTGACACCATTCAAAACGAGCCGCCGCTGGGTATTTGCGGGTCAGGTTTGATTGAGATAATTTCCGAATTGCTCAAGGCCAAGATTATTAATAAGGCGGGCAAGATATCTGACGGCCTTAATTCGAAATTCATCCGGCAGGGTAATGAGGGGCTGGAGTATGTGATTGTGACCAAGGACAAAACCGCTACCGGCAGAGCTATCATAATCAGCCAGGCGGATATTGACCATATCATTCGTTCCAAGGCGGCGGTTTACGCCGGTATCGCCACGTTGCTGAAAAGGATGGGATACGCCATAAGTGATGTGACTAAGTTTTATATTGCCGGTGGGTTCGGTAGTCACTTGGACATAGAGAAGAGCATAGCTATCGGATTATTGCCGGACGCGCCGGTGGATAAATTCCAGTATATTGGAAATGGTTCGGTTGAGGGCGCCCGGATGATTCTGCTTTCTTATATCGCTATGGAAAGGGCGCGCCGGATTGCCGATAAAATGACTTATGTGGAATTGTCCACGGATAATACTTTTAATGAGGAATTTGTGGCGGCGATGTTTTTACCGCACACTTAAGAATTAATATTTTACCACAAAGACACAGAGGACACAAAGAATAGAATGGGAAAAGGTATAAGAACAAAATGATAGTGGTTTTAAACTTTGTGTTCTTTGTGCCTTTGTGGTTATTCTATTATTATTTATGATTATAGCTGTAGCCGGAAAAGGCGGGACGGGCAAAACGACCATCGCCGCTTTGATTATTGAAACCTTGCGCCACCAGGGTAAGAAACCCATTCTGGCAGTGGATGCCGACCCGAATTCCACTCTGGGCGAATATCTGGGTATCAAGTATGCCAGGACTATTTCTGATTTGATTGACGAGACCAAGGGCCTGCGTGATTTGCCGGATGGGGTTTCCAAGCCGGCACACCTGGAGTACCAGCTCCAGCAGGCGATTACCGAGAGCCCGGGCGTGGATTTGCTGGTGATGGGCCGGCCTGAAGGACCGGACTGTTACTGTATGGCCAATAACATCCTGCGCGACTATATGCATAAAATTGTGCGTAATTATCCTTATGTGGTCATGGATAACGAGGCTGGGATGGAGCACCTCAGCCGGAAAACCACTTCCAATATAGACGCGCTGGTGATGGTTACTGACCCGACGGTCATTGGACTGAAGACAGTTAAACGCATCAAGGAATTGATTGACGGGATGAAATTCCTGAAAATCAAAAAGAAATATCTGTTGGTGAACAAGACTGAGAAGAGCAACACTGGGAATCTTGAGAGTATTCTGCAATCCGCCGAATTTAAGGTATTGAATGATATATTATTGGGGTTTGTTCCCAACAGCAAGGAATTAATCAAGCTGGGGCAAACAGAAGAACCTATTTCACAATTATCAGGTGATGACATTTTGTTCAAAGTGATGGATAAATTGGTGAATCAGATGATGGACAAGGCGTCTAAATAGTATGGAGTCCTGCGACCCTGCCTTTGCCGGCAGGCAGGCGTGTCGCAGGAAGCCATTGACGCGGTTAATATATTTCACAAATATGGAAGAAATTTATAAGGCCTATAGAAGCAATCCGTCTCATCTTTTTAAGCCGCATTCAAAATACATGGTTACGGCCGGGACTTATTTGAATAGAGGTTATTTGCAGGACCCTGCGGCAAAAGAAAAACTGCTGCAATCCATTTTTAAGGGTTGCCAAAAACACAATTGGAAAACTGAAGAATGGGTAATACTGGATAATCATTATCATTTGATACTTGAGGCTCCTGAGGATGCCGCTTCATTGCCCAAATTGATAAATGAGGTGCATAAATTTACCGCATTATGGATAAAAAAGCATTTAAATATACAAGCCAATAATCACATCTTTTTTAATTTTTGGGATAGCTGCCTGACACACGAAAGATTCTATTATAGCCGGATAAATTATGTTTATTTAAATCCCGTTAAGCATAAATATGTATTAAATGCAAAAGATTATTTATTTGGGAGCTATTATTATCGTTTTAAGGAAGGTAAAGATGAATTGGAGAAACTACGGCTCAAATTCCCTTGTGATCGGGTAAATGTCAAGGATGATTTTTAGCTATATAATTCCATTGACATGGTTAATGGAGTCCAAAGAAATAGAGTATGGAATCCAAAAAATGCTTCAGCGCTTTTCTTTATTTTATTTACTCGCAAACAGATTTAATATACTATTTCCCAAAAGCCAAATTATTTAATGAGAGGAGTTTTTAATGGCGAAGCCGAGAATACTATCCGGGATGCGGCCGACCGGTAAGATGCATCTGGGGCATTTGGTTGGGGCATTGGAAAATTGGGTGCAGTTGCAGGACGATTACGAATGTTTTTATATGGTTGCAGACTGGCATGCCTTGATGAGCGAATACGAGACCAACTCCGGGAATATCTGGAACTATGGCTATGATAACGTGATTGACTGGCTTTCTGCCGGCATTGACCCCAAGCGCAGCACTATATTTGTCCAGTCCGATGTGCCTGAGCACCTCGAGCTTTATATGATTTTGTCCACGATTACGCCATTGGGCTGGTTGGAGCGATGTCCGACTTACAAAGAGCAGATGGCGGAAATCAAGAACCGGGATATTTCCACCTACGCTTTTTTAGGCTATCCGGTTCTGCAGGCGGCCGACATACTTTTGTATAAGGCAAATGCCGTGCCGGTGGGCGAGGACCAGTTGCCGCATTTGGAATTGACACGGGAGATTGCCCGGCGTTTGAATTTCCTATTCGGCCAGAAGAATGGGAATGCCAAGGAAATTCTGCCTGACCCGCAGGCAAAGCTGACACGGTTTCCGCGGTTGCTCGGAGTGGACAAACGCAAGATGAGTAAGAGTTATGATAACTCTATTAATTTGAGCGATACGCCCGATGATATCCGGCGGAAAGTCCAGACTATGTTCACCGACCCGCTGCGCCTAAGAAAGACTGACCCGGGTCATCCGGCTGAATGTAATGTTTATGCTTACTATAAGGTATTCGCCGCTAAATTGACCGACACATTGGCGCAGGATTGCGCCGGCGCTAAAATCGGGTGCACGGATTGCAAAAAAAGATTAGCCGATTTGCTGATTGATTTAACCAAGCCATTCCGCGAGAAACGGCTGGAGTTGGAAAAGGACACGGAATATATCAAGAAGATTCTGCAGGAAGGCGCGCAAAAGGCGCAGGCGATTGCCAGTAAGACGATGAAAGAGGTTAAGAAAGCGGTGTTTGGATAGAAAGATGGGTAGTTCAAAAGTTCAACGGTTCACGGGTTCATTAGTATAAACTTGTGAGCTATTGAACTAGTGAACTAATGAACTGATTTTTTTATGGAAATAATGGATTATAAATTACAGCTGGAGAATTTCTACGGTCCGATGGATTTAATGCTCCATTTGGTTAAAGAAAACGAGCTGAATATTTACGACATACCCATTGCCCGGGTGACCGAGCAGTATCTCAGCTATATGGAGATAATGAAGAAGCTGGATATAAATCTGGCCGGCGAGTTTATCGTCATGGCGTCAACGCTGATGCAAATCAAGGCCCGCACGCTGGTGCCGGTCTACGCGGATGAAGAGGAAGAGGAAGAAGATGAAGACCCTCGTTTTGAATTAGTCCGTCGTCTGCTGGAGTATAAGAAATACAAGGATTTCGCGGTGCGGTTCAGGGTATTGATGGATTTTCAGTCAAAGACTTCGCCCAGGCCTTACACAAAATTAGAGACCGGGGCAGAAGATGATGAGTCGGCTGAGAAGAAGGTTGAACTGGAAATGTGGCCCTTGGTTAAGACCTATGCCCGGATAACCAAAGAGATTAATCTGGAAATGCCTATTTCCCTGCTTTATACCGATATTCCGATTGAAACAGTCATTGACGGCATCATGGCATTGCTGGAGCAGAAAAAGGAATTGCTTTTTACCGACTTGCCCAGGCGCGAACGTAGTAATTTGAGCCTGGTCAGGAATTTTCTGGCAGTATTGGAGATGGCACGGAAAAAAGCAATAGCGGTTACCCAGGAAAAAGATTTTGCCGATATCAAGATACGTTTTAGGACTTCGGAAGAAGTTGCTAAATACGAGGAAGATTACAGGCGGTCTGAACTGGCCAACCAAAAGCCAATTGTGCCTGTTCCGGCGGCTTCTTTAACCGGGCAAACTGTGGTACCGGCCGGAGAGGAAATTGATGAAGGGAATAACGAGGAAGATATCGTTGAGGAAAATGCTTCAACTCCAGGCACGTCAGGTATAGAATTAACTCCAATTCCGGAGAATGATTTAGCAGAACAAGAAGAAAAAGATCAGAAGTATCAATAATCCGGCTAGCTACTTTTCCAATTCCGCAGACAGTGTTTCCTTAATGACTTCTTCCACGGTTGACATCCCATCAAAGATGGCTTTCAATCCGCTTTCCCGTAGGGACCTCATGCCTTCTTCAGATGCGGCAACGCGGATGGCTTCGGTTGAAGCGTGAGACATAATGAGCTGTTTGACTTTGCCGGTCATCAGCATAATCTCAAAAATGGCCATCCTGCCTTTATAGCCGGTATTATTGCACTGGGCGCATTTTTTGCCGTAATAGAATTTTTTATCTTTAATATCTTCCCTGGAAAGGTTCAATTCCAATATCATCTCGTCGGTTGGGACCATTTCGTCCTTACAGTGCGTGCAGATTTTGCGGATGAGACGTTGGGCGATAATGGCCTCGATAGTGGCGGTGAGAAGAAAAGGCTCGATGCCCAGGTCTAGAAGACGGCTGACCGACGAAGGCGCGTCGTTGGTATGCAGGGTAGTCATGACCAAATGGCCAGTCAGAGACGCTTCGATGCCCATCTGAGCGGTTTCCAGGTCTCGGATTTCGCCGACCAGGATAATGTCCGGGTCCTGGCGCAGGATGGCCCTGAGACAGCGGGCGTAAGTTACCCCGATTTCATCGTTGACTTGGCACTGGATGACACCGGGCAGGTCATATTCCAGCGGGTCTTCGGTGGTGATGATTTTCCATTTAATATCGTTGAGATAATTCAGCGCCGAGTAAAGGGTAGTAGTTTTGCCCGAGCCGGTTGGGCCGGTGACAATCACAATGCCGTTGGGCAGGGTAATAAGGTTTTTAATAAGTTTTTTATCTTCGTCCGCCAAGCCGATATTGTCAATATCCAGCGAAACAGTTTCCCTGTTTAAAACCCTGAGCACCACGCTTTCCCCGAACATAGTGGGCAGGGAGGAGACGCGGATATCAACCGGCTTGCCGCCGACCATCAGCAGGATGCGGCCGTCCTGGGGCAGCCTGGTTTCCGAAATATTCAGGTTGGCCATGATTTTAATCCTGGAAATCAGCGCCGGAGCCAGAGACAGCGGCGGGGGCACCATTTCATATAGCACGCCGTCAAGACGATAGCGGATTTTCAGTTCGTTTTCAAAAGGCTCTATATGGATATCGGAAGCCTGGTCGCGGATGGCGTGGAGCAGAATCAAATTTAGCAGTTTTTTTACCGGCGCCTGCTCTGCCATTGCCTGGAGGTTGTCAAGGGTGAATGATTTTTTCAGTTCCTGCTCGTCCAGGAAATCTTTGACATTATCTACGGTGTTAGCCATTTTTTGGATCAGGCCGCCCATAGAATCCTTGTTTTCCACCGGATAATATTTATTAAGAGCGGTATTGACCATATTTTCATCGCTCAAGGCGCCTTTGACCGGGCAATTAAGCATAAAGCGCAGGTCGTCCAACACGCTGATATTGAGCGGATTGGACATAGCCACTACCAGTGTGCTGCCATCGTATTTAACCGGAATAATTTTGTAAGAGCGTGCCATGGAAGGCGGGACTTTCTCGATGATATCTTTGGCGATTTCGATTTGGGAAACGTCAATGATTTCCATGCCGACCTGGGCGCCCAATGCCAGGAGAACATCTTCTTCAGTGGCATAGCCCAGTTGTATAAGGATTTTACCGATGGCGCCGCCCTTTTGGCGCTGGATAATCAGCGCCTGCTGGATTTGGCTTTCGGTGACCACTTCCATTTCTTTAAGAATTTGCCCCAGCAGTTTTCGTGTAGGCATAATTTTATTTAATAATTGGTCCAAAAGTTGTATGCCCGTTAGGCCGATACAGTGTGGCCGTTTCGCTTTAGCGAAATACGGCCAACTATACCCGACAGTATTCCGCTGAAGCGGAACTGCCGGAGTACAATAACAAAGAATGAAATATACAGAAAATTCCCGGGTAGGTCAAGAAAACTTGAGATAAGATTATTTTTGAACTTTAGCGAGTTAAACTTTACAGCAGGTGAAAAGAATTAATATTTAATTATAATGCCGTAACTCCAGAGAAACCTGAAGGATATTTTCGACTCTAATTTATTATTCTGTGACAAAAATCTTTCACCTTTAGGGATTCCAATATTTTAATTTTATAATATTGACACTAAAGCAAGGCTAATGATATAAAAGAAAATTAGCTAATAGATCTAATAATCGAATTACAGGCATAGATTAAGAAAAATTGTGACAAAAAATAAAGGCCTATTTATTATTTCGTTGGATCTTGAGCTTTATTGGGGAATGAAAGATAAGACGAGCATAGAGAATTATATTGAAAAATACCCAAAAGCGATTTCAATTGTTTCCACTCTACTAAGCTTGTTTGATGAATACAAGATTCATGCCACTTGGGCTACGGTAGGTCTATTGTTTTTTAAAACACGAGAGGAATTAATTAATGGATTGCCAACCAAAAAACCTGATTATGAAAACAAAGCTCTTTCTCCATTTGGGTTTATCAATGATTTAATCAAAAGCGAAAATCACACTCCTTATTGCTACGGATCTTCATTGATAAAGCAAATTGCGGCCGTTCCTGGCCAAGAAATTGGGACACATACATTCTCCCATTATTATTGTTTAGAAAAAGGGCAGAATGCAGATGATTTTGAGTCTGATTTAGATGCAGCTATTAGGATTGCAAAAAAATATAATATTCTTCCAGAGAGCCTAGTATTTCCAAGAAATCAGTTTAATTACACGTATTTAGAAACTTGTTACAAAAAAGGGATAAAGGCTTTTCGAGGTAATGAGTCAGCTTGGATTTATAATGCAAGAAGCGAGGAAAATCAATCATTATTCCTAAGGGGATTAAGATTGCTGGATGCCTATTTTAATCTTTTTGGGCACAATTGTTATTCGCCGGATAAAATAGAGCGCAAGTTGCCTTTTAACTTTCCCTCCAGTCGGTTACTTTTCCGTCCAATCAATGCCAAATTAAAAATATTAGAGCCATTGCGGCTTCGCCGAATACTCAGTGATATGAAATATGCGGCGCGCAAAGGATTAATTTATCATCTATGGTTCCATCCACATAATCTGGAATTAAGTCTTGAAACAAATTTAGTATTTATTGAAAGAATTCTAAAGCATTGCCGATATCTAAATGAATTTTACGGAATGGAAAACCTTACAATGGGTGAGTTGTCTCATCGGTTACTAAAGGAAGAAAATAATGGGAAATGAAACCGGTACCTT
>Ga0315273_10013637_pt1 | contig 10458 bp, 8 predicted proteins | sample YL17G02_0_MG_FD_205753 | JGI IMG/M metagenome (GOLD analysis project Ga0315273, IMG submission 205753) | Sediment microbial communities from Yellowstone Lake, YNP, Wyoming, USA - YL17G02_0 | ecosystem: Environmental > Aquatic > Freshwater > Lake > Sediment | place: USA: Wyoming | collected... | reverse complement strand
AGCCGGGCCCACCGTCAACCACTCGCTCGCTGCACCTGCGTCGGCCGGAAACGCCCGTCGGGCCGCCTCCTCACAGACGCCGCAACCCCATCTCTTGACGCGACGCGACCTGCCTGTCAAGATGCCCCCGGGAACGCGACGGTCGCCAAACCGGCGGAAGGGACGGCGGAAGGAAGGAGCGACGGCGAGCCCTCTTCCTCGGCCCGTGCACTCGACCGGTTCCCGGCGGCGCTCCGGTCGACCGTTCAGCAGACGATCGATGAAAACTCGAGAAACCTGCCGCAGCGAAAAAGATTTGTCCCCACAAGGCGTCGGACGCTCCACGGCCATGGACCTCCTGCTCGTCCTCCTCCTGGCCGCGAGCGTCGTCCTCATCGCCGCCCACGGACCCAGCACGACCCACGCCTACGCCCAGGTCTATTCCATCGGATCCATCATCTCCATCACCGAAGGCGGCCACTGGCTTCTGCCCAGCAACCCGATGCGGGGCCTCTATCGCAAACCCCCGCTCTATCTTTGGCTGGCGGCCCCGGTTCCCAAAGTGACGGGCCTCTACAACGATTTCGTCTTCCGCCTGCCGACCGTCGTTTCGTTCCTGGCCGCCGCCGTCATGGTCTACTTCATGGGCCGGCGATGGTTCGGCCCGAACGCCGGCCTCCTCGCCGCCGCCCTCTGGATCATAATCATCCACATGGCCAAACTCTCGTATCTCGCCATGACGGACATGCTCTTCGCCGCTTGCATCATCGGCTCGATCCTGTGCGCCGACCGCTTGCTCTTTCACCGGTGCCCAGCCCCATCGCGATGGAAATGGGCCGGCGGATTCTGGGCGACCATGATCCTGGGCGCGCTGACGAAGGGGTGGGGCCTCGTGAATCCGGTCCTCGTCGGCGGGACCATTGCCCTCGCGGCTGCGCTCGGCCCGGGCTGGCGGCCGCTCCGAATGCTGCGCGGCCGACGGAACCGTCTGCTCATCGTCCTTTCGCTCGTCCTTCGCCGGTGGAAACGGGCCGCGAGAGCCCTTCACCTTGGCTGGGGCATTCTGGCCATGGCGTGCGTCCTCGTCCCGCTGATCGCGGCCATGGTCATCGCCGGCGGCGAGGATTTCCGCTACGTCCTCTACAAGGAGTTCTGGCAGCGGCTTACCGGCGCGGGCGCCAAACCTCCCCGGCCGACCTCCGTGCCGCCCGCCGTCCAACTCTTCTATTATGCGTTTCCGGCCTCCTTCTTCGCCCTGGGGGCCCTCGTTCTCGTCCCCCTGCGCCAGTGGTTTTCTCGCCGCGGCCCTTTGTGGCTCTCCCTGTGCTGGATTCTGGCCGTCGTCGTCCCCTTCTCCTTCGCCCACGGCTTCCGGCCGGACTATCTCTTGCCGTGCTACGCGGCCGTGGCGCTTATGGGCGCCTGGGCCGTCCACTGCCTGGCGGACGCCGAGCAGACGGGGAAGTTTCGCCTCTCGATGGTGAGGCACCTCTTTGCCGCCGCCCCCGTCATCGCCGGCGCGCTGCTCGTGGCGCTGCCCGTGCTCTATTTCCTGAGTCCGTACCTGGCCCATCCGGTCCTTGCGGTGCCGGAGACCATCGCTCCGGCCACGCGATGGGTGCTGGCGGTGATCCCCGTCTTCGGAATCGTGGTGATCCTGCTGGCGGTGCGTGCGAGTCTGGGGTGGCGCATTCGCCGGCTCGCCTGGATCACCATCTTCGCCCTGCCGGGGGTGATGTTTATCAAGACGCACGTCCTCAGCGAGCAGGCCCGGACGCTGGACGGCGAAAAGATGATCGCCTTCGCCCGGGCCGTACGCCCCATCGTCCGCGATGACCCGCTGGCCGTCTTCCGCGTCGAACGTGCCTGCGTCCCACTCTATCTCGGACGCTTCGGCAGGCAGGTCAAGAGTTCCCTCGACCTGGCGAAGGAGTTGAACGCTTCGGACATTCGCTGGCTCATCATCTCCGACCGCGGCCTGGTCGAGGCGGGCGCCGCCTTGCCCAATCCCGCCGGCGCCTATCGCCTCAAGTACGCGGGCGCCTGGTACGCCTTCGATCCCGAGCCCGACCGCTTCGGCGACGTCCGCGTCCGCAGCGACAACCCTATCCTTCTCCAGGATTTCGGGCGCCTCTATCTCATCGAGGTCCGCCGTCCTGTCGAACTCCCCGCAACACCGGCCGGGCCCCAAAGCGGCTGGCAAGAGTACGAGGAGATGAACGATGACGACGCGTGACCCCACGCTCGCCCCCCGGACCGGCCGACACCGTTGGCTGGCCCCGCTCGGCCTTGCCGCTCTCTTGGGCGCCCTCTTCTTCTTCCGCCTGGGCGACGACCTGCCTTTCCGCACCCACGAGGCCCTCCTCGCCGTCAGCGCTCGCAACATGGTCCTCAACCGGCCCGTGCAACTGGACGACGGCTCGCACCCCAGCCCCTACCTCGTCCCGAACTTCAACGACGAGCCGCGCCTCCGAAAGACGCCGCTTCCCTACTGGATGGCCGCCGGCGTCGCTCTCCTGACCGGCCGCCTCGACGAATGGAGCGCCCGTCTGCCGAGCGCCCTGTCGGCCCTGGGCACGGTGCTCATCCTGGCGGTTCTCCTCGGCCGCTGGTGCGATCGGCGAACCGCGTTTCTGGGGGGTGCGGCCCTTGCCACGACGCTCGGGTTCCTGACGCTGGCGCGCACCGCCCTCGCCGACATGCCTTTGACGCTCTTCATCACGGCCTCGCTGGCCGCCCTTTGGATGGGTGTCGAACGCAGCGGCCGGCGCCGGTTCGCGTGGTTCACCCTGGCCGGCGCCGCGGCCGGCCTCGCGGTCCTCGCCAAGGGGCCCGTTCCGCTCATCATCTTCCCGGCGCCGTATGCCGTGGCGGCGAGCGTCATTCTGGCCCGCCTCATCCGCCGCCGGCGCACCTCCGCAGGATGCTGCGCAGGCGAGGTCGTCCGCGGCGAATGGGGCTGGACCCTGGGCGGTGCCGCCGTCGCTTTGTTCGTTTTCCTTGCCATCGCCCTGCCCTGGCCGGCGTATGTGGCTCTGCGCGTGCCTCACGCGATGGCCCTCTGGCACGCCGAATCCGTCGGGCGTGCCGCAGGCGAACTCGGACGCGAGGAACCGCCCTGGTTCTACTTCCTTCGCCTCCCGATCCTCCTGGCGCCCTGGACCCTTTTCTTTTTCTGCGGCCTGGCGCTCGCGATCGGACGGGCGCGCCGCGTGGTCGAGGATCGCCCCTGGCTTCTCTTCGTCGGCGCCTGGCTCCTGGGGCCGCTCGCCGCGTTCAGCCTCGCCGCCGGAAAACAGGAACATTACATCCTGCCGGTCCTCCCGGCGGCCGCGGTTTACACGGCCCTGGCGATGCGGCATTTTCTGGCGCCGGCGCCGCCCCGGACGGCCTGGACCGGCCGCGGACTTCTCATCGCCCACAGCGCCGCAGCCGTCCTCGGCGGGATTCTCGGCCCGGCAGGTTATCTGCTCTCGCGCCAGGCGCCAGGGGGCCTGGCCGCCCTCGGCCTTCCGCCGCACCTCGCCACAGCCGCCGTCCTCGGGCCCGCGGCGATCCTGGGCATTCTGGGGATGGCGGGCGGGCTGGCGGCCCTCTTCCTCGGCGTGCGCCGCCGGCTGGTCGCCGGCCAGGTGGTTCTCTTCGTCACCTTCGCCGCCGCTTTCGTCTGGGCCTGGCCGACTCTGATCGGTCCGATGGCTCGGCCCACGACGGCCGCGAACTTCGCACGTCATGTTCGCCAGGTCGTTCCGCCCGAGGCGCCCCTTTTCGCCTTCATCGAACCGAACCATACCGTGGTCTTCTATCTCGACCACCCCTTGCCGGTCCTCGCGAGCGCCAAGGAGGTTCAGGACAAGATTGACGAGGGCGACCCCTTTTTCCTCCTCTGCAACGAGAAACATCCCGGCGAGGTCAAGCAAATGCTCGGGAACGTCCGCGGCCTGGCGCCGGTCCTCAGCGTCCCCGACCCCTACCGCCCGGAAGAGACTCACTGGCTGTTTCGCGGGGCGGCGGACGCCTCGCCCGAAAAAGCCGGGCCCGGCAGCCAGGCTGAACCTCGAGGAGCCGGTATCCCACCGGCATAGATAAAGAAAAGGAACCCCAATGAATCCATTTTCCGCGCTTCGCCGCTTCGTCGCCGCCCTCGGAAAGGCCCTTCGTGGCCGGCCCGTCAAGGCGACACTGTTTGCCGCCTGCCTCGCCGGCTATCTGGCGGTGGAAGTCTGGGACGACGTCGCCCCGGTCGGCACCCACGACTGGATCGCCGACCAACTGAAGACCCTCCACGTCGCCGACCCGACCGATTTCCACTTCATCGTTTACGGCGACAACCGGGGCAACAACCCGCCCTTCGCCTCCATTCTGGACGAGGTCGCCGCCGACCCGAGCATCGCCTTCGTCATCGGCAGCGGGGACCTGGTGAAAACGGAGGGAAAGGAACAGTTCCGGCAATCGATCCGGCAGATTCGCTCCCGCCTCCACGTTCCGTTCATACCGGCGCCCGGCAACCACGACCTTGAGAAGGGCGGCTTCCTCTGGCCGAAGATCATGGGGCCCCTCAACTACAGTTTCCGCATCGGCGCAAACGCCTTTATCGTCTTTGACGACAACACCGCCGACGCGCTCGGCGAGCGCGGGCTGCAATGGCTCGAGCAGACCTTGGCCGATTCGCAGGACTGCGACACACGCATCGTCGTCATGCACATACCGCTCTTCGACCGCGCCAACGGCACCATCGGCCACTGCATCCCCGAGGACTTGTCCCGCCGGCTCATCGAGATTCTCCACAAGGGCCGCGTGACCCACATCTTCGCCTCGCACGTCCACGGCTACTTGAAAGGCGACTACGAGGGGATTCCCTACACCATCAGCGGCGGAGGCGGCGCCAGGCTGGGCGGCAGTAACCCCGAGCACTACTTCTTCCACTATCTCCGCGTGCACCTGCACGGCGGCCAAGTGGACGTCGAGGTCCGGCCGGTGCCCTCGCCCTTATCCCAGCGTTGGTTCGGCCCATACGGCTACGCCGCCTGGATCACGATCCGCGACCTGGCCACGTTCCAGGGCCTCGAAACGTCGCTGCTCATCGCGACGATCGTCCTGGGCCTCCTGCTCATCCGTCCGCTCCCGCGCCAGACCAAGCCTTGAAAATAGGAAAATAGGGACAGTCACCTATTTTCCAAGAACAGCAAGAGCTTCTGAAAAAAGTACAGCAGTCTAAAAGATGCGAGGATGCGTGGTAATCGAGGGAATCATGCATTTTCTGCTAACCGGGTTTGTCACCTCATCTAAAATAGGTGACTGTCCCTATTTTCCCCTATTTTCCTATTTTCCCCTATTTTCCTATTTTCCCCGACTGTCCCTATTTTCCATTTTCCCTCCGGCGCCGATCCGGTCAGGATGCCGCGGCATGATCGGCGCACCCGTTGACGAAGCGCGCAGGGCAAGCCGGAGCAATCGCAGCGGGTGAGAATCGGCGCGGGCCGTCAGAACGAAATCGTCAGGGCCGTGAAAAGGAAATCGCGCGGCTGGCGGTCCGGGAAGGACTGCCCCGGATACAGCCGGCCGTAGTGCACCGAAAGCGACAGGTCCGAGAGGATCCGCCACTCGCAGAACACGTCCACTTCCTGCCCGAGGTCGGAGGAATCCTCGACCGCCGTCGGATCGCTGATTGGGCCGCCCGGGTCCGACTTGAAGAGGAAATAGTAGTTCAGACCCACGTTCAGCCGGCCCAGGGCTTCCTTTTTATTATAGGGCGTCAGCCGGCCCCCCAGGCGGACGAACTGAATGTTCGTAAACCGCGCCCCGAGCGCCAGGCCGCTGTTGACGTACCCGAACCCCAGGAACGACGTATCCACCGTCCCGGCGCGGTTGCCCTGGAAAGCGTTCGTCGCGTTCAGGCGGTCGCCGTCGCCGCTCGCGTAGGCATATTCGAGGCTCAAGGTCGGGTCCATCGGGTGCTTCAGGTAATGGTCCACTTCGGCGTCGAACGCGAAGCCGCGGATCCGTTCCTGATGGTCGTCGATTTGGCCGTTCGCGGCCCCCCGGCCGAACTCCCACACGCTCTCCAGTTCGTACTTGGTCCGCGGCGCCAGTTGCCCCCGGCCGCCGACGGCGTAATAGTGCGAATCGTACCGGTAATCCTGGGCCGCGTTCTCCGGACGCTCCTCGGACCAGTCGCGCTGGAGGACCCAGTAGGCGTACGGTTCGTGGCGCGGAATGCCCTTGTAGCGGACCTCGGTCCCGTAGAACGTCCGACGCGAACGCGAGTAGCCCGGAACGCTGCGGTCGATGTTGTCCTGGCTCTCGATGTTTCGGCCGGCGAAGCCCGTGAACCCGATTTGCCCCGTGTCGATCGTGAAAAGCCCCGCGTCGAGCGTCTGGTCGAGGACCAGCCCGCGCCCGAATTCGATGTACTGCCGGCCGCCGCGGGCCATCATCTGGAACGGCCATTTGGCGCCCCAGTACTTTTCCGCCGCCCGCGCGACGTCGAGTTCGTAGTACCCGATCTCGAGGTTCATCCCTTCCAGGTCGTGCTGGCGGAACGCCCCCGCATCACCGTCCGACCAATCCGTGTACGCCAGCCGGCCGCGGGCGAAGATGCGATGGACGTCGTCCAGCGTGATCTGCGTCCAAAGCCGAAGGTCCTGGACCGTCAGGCTCGCCTCCTCGTTGTTCGTGTCGTTGAAGTAGGTATAGGAGGGGATGTACATGCCGCCCCATTCGACGAGGGCGGGCTGCTTGGACGGAACGGCCCCTTCGAGGCGCTGGCGGACCTCTTCTTCGAAAAAGTACGTCCGCTGGAAGACCCGCTCGGACGGCTGAGGCGGCTGTTGGGCGCCGGCGACCGGCGCCAGAAGGGCCACGCACGCCGTTGCCGCCGTCACGAGGTGCAATAGCCTCATCCGCTGTTGTCCTTCGCCGACGGTATACCCCCCCTCCAGTGGCCGTTACGCTAGCGAATCCGCCCGCCGGCCGTCAACTAAAAACTCGCGGCCGCACGGCGTGGTGACGCGGCAATCATCGGACTTCGCTCCGACGGCGGGACAAGGATAAGGAAGCCGTAGTGTCCGGGGCCGGGGCGTCGGGTGTAGGAGAGGCCGGCGTCCTGGAGGAGCCGCTCGAACTCGTCTGCGTTTTCCTTGTAGATCACGAGATACCGCGGATGGCGTGGCTGCGTCGCGAGTTCGCGTACGAGGTCGGCGGCATCGCGGTCGGCCGGACGCTCCTGAGGCCGCATCGTGGCGAACTCGAGCCGGCCGTCCAGATAGAACTCCAACCCGTATTTCGCCGGCCGATCGAGCACCAGGATACACGTGTCGGGAGTCGCGTTCTCGAGGACAGCCTCGGCAAGGGGCCGCTCGTCCCTGTCGGACGGGAGGTAGGCGATGACGCCCTTGCCCGCGATGGCGGCCAGGGCGGCAAAGCAGGCCAACGGCACGACCTTGCGCCACAGGGCGCGGCCGGGCCAGGCCAAAACCAGGCCGCGGGCCGTCGCCAGGACCACGATGGGAAACAGAGGCACCATGTAGAGCGGCAAGCGGCACCGAATGAGGAACAGAATGGCGAGGGGAACGAGGAGCCAGACGGCAAGAAACAACGCTGGCTCGCTCGAGGCGAACAGGCGTTTCATGGCCGACAGGTGAAGCGCAGCCCGTCGGCGGTAGGCGAGGACGGGCCAGAAATAGGTCCAGACCCCCGGACCGAAGACGAGGATCGGCAGATAGAGGATGAAAGGTTTGTACCATTCGGGGTTGTGGTCGATCTGGCTGACGGCGATGCGGCCGAGCATCTCCTCGCGGAGCCAGTAGCCCAGCACGTCCGGATAGCGGACGATGACGACGACGTACCATCCGAAGGCGACCACAAAAAATAGCCCCAGGCCGACCGGCGCGAAGAGGCGCGGAAGGTCGCGTCCGCGGCGCCGCATCCACGCGTGAAAGACGAAAACGGCAAGCAGCGAGAGCAAGCCCGCCGGGCCCTTCGTCAGGAACGCGAGGCCCGCGAAAAACCAGAGTCCGAAGATCCATGCACGGCGCGGGCCCGTCGGCCTCGCCCGGCGAGACCGCCGAGGCGGGCGGTCGGCGCCGGAGCGGATGGCTTTCCAGTAGGCGAGGACCACGAGGAGTTGCCACAGGCCGAGCGGCGTATCGGTGGAGACGACGTTGGCGGCGGCGATGGCGAAAGGGCTGGTGGCATAGAGGATGGCCGACACGAGGCCGGTCGCGGGGTCCCAGAGGGTCTTGCCAATCGCGTAAACGGCCCAGACGGCGGCAACGAAGGCGAGGGCGATCGGCAGCCGCGCGCCCCAGGCGTTTCGGCCGACCAGTTCCATGCCGCCGGCAATGGTCCAGTAGGTGAGCGGGGGCTTGGTCCAGTGCGGCTGGTATCGGAGAGTGGGGACAAGCCAGTCGCCCGTTTCGAGCATTTCGCGTGCGCACTCCGCGTAGCGGCACTCGGTGCTTTCCCGGAGTCCGCGCGTCCCCTGGAAGGTGAAGGCGACGGCGATGGCGAGGACGGCGACAAAGAGGATGAGGCGTTTGTCCGGGCGCAGTTCGCGCGGCGTCAGCGCGGGAGTCATGAGCCGGTCTTCTCGAGCGGGGGCACCGAGCGCCGCTCGCGGTAAATAAGCATCAGATTCCGAAGGTAGATGATAGAGCCGAGGCTCTGGCCCAGGATGAAAATCGGGTCGGCGCGGACGATGGCATAGACGAGCAGGCCCGCGCTGCCGAAGAGGCTGAAGTACCAGAAGCCGAGCGGGATGATGCTTTTTCCGGCGCGCTCGGAGGTGATCCACTGGACGACGAAGCGAGCGGTGAAGGCGAGTTGGGCGACCAATCCGAAGGCGGCCCAGAAGTCAAGTTTTGTGACCAAATCCTGCCATATCGTCATCGTCGCGCTCCCATTCCTTGACACAGTAGCGGATCATGCGCCGCTGCATCCATCGGACGGCCAGGCAATCGCGCAGGGCCCTGAAGACGCGGTTCCACACGCCGTACTTGGCCGTGCCGGCGGCGCGCGGCCGATGGTTGACGGGAACCTCGGCGACGCGCCAGCCCTCGAGTTTGACGAGCGTCGGCAGGAACCGGTGCATGCCGTTGAAGAGTTTCAGGCGAGCGATGCACTCGCGGCGAAAGACCTTCAGGCCGCAGGCCGAGTCGTGAATCCGTTCGCGCGTCAGCCGGTTGCGGACGCCGTTGGCGATCCGCGTCGAGACGCGCCGCAGCCAGGGGTCGTTCCGCCGGGCGCGCCAGCCCGTGGCCATGTCGCATTCGTCCGCCTCAAGCATCGCAAGCAAGCGCGGGATCTCCGCGGGGTCGTTCTGTCGGTCGGCGTCGAGGGTCGCGACGAAGGTTCCGCGTGCGGCGCGCAGGCCGGCGTCCAGGGCGGCCGTCTGCCCCGAGTTCCGCTCCAGCGCGAGGACCCGCAGTGCAGGGACCTCGCGCATCAGCGCCCGCAGAACCTCGGCCGAGCGGTCCGTGCTCCCGTCGTCCACGAGGACGATTTCGTAGGCCTTGCCGAGGGGCGCGACGGCCTCGGTGATTTCGCGGACCAGGGGTTCGAGGTTGTCGGCCTCGTTGTAGGCCGGCGCGACGACCGAGAGGTGAATCGCGCCCGGGTCAGGACCGGCCATGGCGCTTTCCCTTTCGCCGGTACGGCGCGTACGTCGGGTCGTCGGCGCGATGGGCCTCATTAATGTCCATGACGCTTTCCAGCAGCGGCGGCGCGAAGCCGTGCTCCGCCGACGAGCGGAGGATCGCGCTCACATCCTTCGGCAAACACTTGCCCGAGAAGCCACGGTTGTCGGAATAGACAAAGGTGTGGTCGCGGCTGATGCGCGGGTCGGCGAGCCAGATCTCGCGCAGTTCGTTGTAATCCACGCCGTGCGCCCGGGCGATCTGGAAAAACTCGTTGCAGAAGATAACCTTGACGGCGTAGAAAGAGTTCTCCATGTATTTGGCGACCTCGGCGGTGCGGCTGTCGGTGAAGTAGAATCGCAGATGAGCGTGGTACACGCGTTTGTAGAGGTCGGCCACGGGGGAGGTGTCCGCGATGGGACCGCCGAGGATGAGAAAATCGTGCTTGGAGGCGTCGGCCAGCGGATGGGCGGCCGTCTCGCCGATGTACTCCGGCTGGAAGACGATGCGCTTGCCGGTCTCCTTGCGGAGGCGCTCCGTCGTGCCGGGCGCGACGGTCGAACGCAGAACGATCAGGGGGGCCGTGATCCACTCCACGCACTCCTCGACGATCGAGGTGTCGCACGAACCGTCCGCCCGCACCGGCGTCGGGACGCAGATGAAGACGACCTCGCAGGCGTTGATGCGGGCGCGGTCGGCGTCGTTCGCGCCTTTGTCAATCGTGACGACCTCGCCCGGGGGGAACAGTCGGCACATGCTCTTGCCGACGAAACCTTCTCCGACGATTCCGATTCTCGGTTTGGTCATGCGGCTCGCTCCTCGTGTTATGCCGCTGCTCGACATC
>Ga0315273_10013634_pt1 | contig 10459 bp, 8 predicted proteins | sample YL17G02_0_MG_FD_205753 | JGI IMG/M metagenome (GOLD analysis project Ga0315273, IMG submission 205753) | Sediment microbial communities from Yellowstone Lake, YNP, Wyoming, USA - YL17G02_0 | ecosystem: Environmental > Aquatic > Freshwater > Lake > Sediment | place: USA: Wyoming | collected... | reverse complement strand
CTAAACCGTATCGGCAAGGGTTGTCAAGTGCCCAATTCCCCCTTCGGTAATGCCTCAGTCACGGGTGGCTGGCGGCTCCTCCTACGTTCGGAGTGCGGGCTTCAGCCCGTTCCTCTGCCCTGCGACGGCCGGAAGGCCGCACTCCGAACGGGGAAGCCCTCCTTGCGCCACCCGTAACTGAGGCATTACGGGTGGCCAGACTCCGACCTTGACTACGCCTCGCCGATCTGGTACTTTACGGCGAAAGGTGCAGGGGCTTGGCGATCCTCGAGTGGAGAGCGATGCGACTCATGCAGCGGTCCATGATGGCTGGGGCGAAGGAATGGGCTGGCGACGCCCGGAGGGGGGTTTCCGCCGCGTTTCTTGCGACAGCAACCCTGCTGGCCGTGCTGGGGGTTGGCCCGGCCGCGGGCGCGTTCGGCGCCGAGCGTCCCGGCCCGCCGCCGGGGCGCGGGCTCGACCGGGGGAGAGTGGTCGCTGAGCTGGAGCGACTCGTCGCCAACCCGGCGCTCCGTCGGATGCGGGTGGGCGTCGCGGTTCGGGACCTGGTGACGGGGGAGACGCTCTTCGAGCACAACGCCGACGATCTCTATGCCACCGCCTCGAATAACAAGGTGATCACGACCGCCGCAGCTCTCGAACTCCTCGGGCCGAGCTTCCAGTTCCGCACGACGGTCTCGGCGGTCGGGCGGCTGCGGACCGATGGCCTCGTCGAAGGCAACCTGGTGGTCGTCGGGCGGGGCGACCCGAGCATCTCGGGCCGCTTCCACGACGGCGACTGCACGGCCATTCTCGACGCGTGGGTCCGGGCCGTGGCCGACGCCGGCATTCGCTCGATCCGCGGAGACCTCATTGCCGACGACACGTACTTCGACCGCCAGCACCAGCACCCCGACTGGCCGCACGGCCAGGCGCTGAACTGGTATTGCGCGCCCGTCTCCGCGCTGTCGTTCAACGACAATTGTATCCAGGTCATCGTGCGGGCCGGGGCGTCGGGCGGCACTCCGGCGGTCGTCGCTCTGGCGCCGCCGACGCGCTACGTGGAAATCGCCAACTCCTGCACGACGAGCCGGGTCCGCCACAGCGGGAACGAGGTGCTCGTGCGGCGCCGCGCCGGGAAGAATACGATCACCGTCAGCGGCGAGATCAACCCCGGCGGCCGCACGTTCCAGACGTGGGTGACGATCGAGGAGCCGGCGCTCTATCTCGCCACGGTCTTCCGCGAGCTGCTCGCCGCTAAGGGGATCGCCCTAGGCGGGCATGCGCGGCTCCGCCTGCCGGCCGACCGCTTCGAGCCGGCGAACTCGCGCGACATCCTCACCTCCGGCTCGAGTCTGCGGACCGCCATCGCCGTGGCGAACAAGAACAGCCAGAACTTCTACGCCGAGCAGATCCTGAAGACGATCGGCCGCGAGGTCGGGGGCCAGGGGACGTTCGCGGCGGGCGCCGAGGCCGTCTCCGCCTTCCTGCGCCAGATCGGCATCCAGGGGGCATTCACGTACGTCGATGGCTCGGGGCTGGCCTCGACCAACCGCTTCAGTCCGCGCCAGGTCGTCGATCTGCTGGCGTACATGAACGGGCGCCGCGCGGGCGGCGTCTATCTGCACTCGCTTGCCGAGCCCGGCTGTCCCGGCACGCTCGAACGCCGTCTCGTGCCGCTCCGCGGCCGACTCTTCGCCAAGACGGGCTACATTGCCAACGTCTCCTGCCTCTCGGGCTACGTCGAGAGCCGCCGCGGCCACCTCCTGGCCTTCTCGATCCTCGTCAACGACCTGCACGGCGTCCTCGGCGACGCGAAGAACACGGAAAACGAGATCTGCATGAAACTCGCGGACTATGAACCCTGACGAATCCATAACCAGACAAGAGACCAAGACTGCGCCCGCGAAACACGCGAAAGGACGCGAAAAGGAACTCTTACCACGGATTACACGGAGGACACGGATAGGAGCAGAAGGCTCTTGAGGTTGAAACCCAGAAGAGTCTCGGTTGGCCTTCTCCTTGTGGTGGGTGTCCAGGGGTCCGGCCACTCCTGCGAAGAACAGCAAGACAGGGCACCTGCACACAGAATGCACGCAGGACATGGCTTACAAAACTTCTGGGGTCCAAACCCTGTCATCCTTCTCTTCTTATCCGTGTAATCCGTGGTGAAGTGTTCTTCCTTTGGTCTTTTTCGCGTCCTTTTCGCGTGTTTCGCGGGCCGATCCGCTCTTCCTGCCTCTTCTGGTTGCGGATTGCGGATGCCCCATAGCGGCTCGCGCCGCAAATCGCGGAACGTCGCAATGGCCGAAGCCACACCCCTCTTGGTCCGTTGTCCTGCCAAGCTCAACCTCTTCCTCGAGGTCGTCGAGCGCCGGCCCGACGGCTACCACAACCTCGATACGATCATGCAAGCCGTCGACCTCTACGACGAACTCGAGATCGTGGCTCAGCCCGAGCCGGAGCTGTCCCTGGAATGCTCGGACCCGACGCTGCCGTGCGATGAGCGAAATCTGGTGCTGCGGGCCGCGCTCGCGCTGCGCCAGGCGACCGGGTGCCGCGTCGGCGCCCGATTCCGATTGGCCAAGCGGATTCCCATGCAGGCCGGCCTCGGCGGCGGAAGCTCCGATGCGGCCGGCGCTCTCCTCGGACTCAACCAGGCCTGGTGCCTCGGCCTCTCGACGGAGTCGCTGCGGGAGATCGCCGCGTCCGTAGGCTCGGACGTCGCCTTTTTCCTCTACGGCGGGACCGCGCGCTGCCGCGGACGCGGCGAACTCGTCGAGCCCCTGCCCGTGAGCGCACGGTTCGACTATGTTCTCCTCTTCCCACGCGTCGGGGTTTCGACCGCCGAAGCCTACGGGCGGCTCCGTTTCCCCTTGACTCCCCAGGCGCCAAGCGCTACCATACTCCTCGACAGCTTGTTGGCTGGCGACGTGTCGAGCCTCGGGCGGTCGCTGTTCAACCGCCTCGAAGGCCCCGCCTTTGGCATTCACCCCAGGCTTGCCGAGGCGAAAGGGCGGCTCGCCGCGTCGGGCCTCTTCCAGGGCGTGTGCATGACGGGAAGCGGCTCGGCGCTCTTTGGCCTGTGCCGGCCGGAGGATGCGGAGCACGCCCGTGAGGGCACGGTTGCCCTACGTCTCGGCCAAGCGGCCAGCGTTCGGAGCGTTGGCCGCGGCGTAGAGCGGGAATTCGCACTGGCGCCCCGTTCCCAGGGCAGGGAGGTCGCTCATGGAAGTGACCGAGGTCCGCGTCAGACTTAGCGACGAGCGCGACGACAAGCTTCTGGCCTTCTGCTCCGTGACGTTCGACGACTGCTTCGTTGTGCGAGACATCAAGATCATCCGGGGCGCCCACGGCGCCTTTGTAGCCATGCCAAGCCGCAAAATCACAGACCAGTGCCCGAAGTGCAGGGGCAAGAACCACCTCCGCGCACGCTTCTGCAACGATTTCGTTTCGCGGCGAAACAAGAAACGAGTGTGGCTTCCGCCTTTTCGTTTCGCGGCGAAACAAGACTCGCCCGAGCGGGCACCGACCGACCCCTCGGGCCGCGCCCAGCTCTACGCCGACATCGCTCACCCCGTTCACGCCAACTACCGTGAGGAACTCCAGCGCCAGATCCTCCAGGCCTATGAGGCGGAGCTGGTCCGAGCCCAGCAGCCCGGCTACAGGCCGCCGTCGGATGTCTACCCCGATGGGGCCATTGAGCATGCGGACTTCAGGGAACCCGTGGTCACCAAGTCCGCCCCGCCTCCGCCTCCGCCACGCACCAAGCCCAGGTCACCCACCCGATTTGGAGAAGGTATTTTCCCTTGACCAGAACAGGAGCCCAGGTCTTAGTCGAAACCCTCGTCGATGAAGGGGTGCAGCACCTCTTTGGGATCCCCGGCGGCGTCGTGATCCCCATCTTCGACGCGCTCTACGACTCCCCGATCAAGGTCATCCTTACCCGCCACGAGCAAGGCGCCGGCCATGCCGCCGACGGCTTCGCCCGCGCCAGCGGCAGGGTCGGCGTCTGCCTCGCCACGAGCGGACCCGGAGCCACAAACCTTGTGACTGCAATAGCTACCGCCAATTTCGACTCCGTGCCCATGGTCGCCATCACGGGCCAGGTCCGCACGAACCTGATTGGCAACGACGCCTTCCAGGAAGCCGACATCACGGGCATCACCCGCCCCATCACCAAGCACAACTTCCTGGTCAGACAGATCGACAAGCTCGGCTACACCCTCCGCGCCGCCTTCCACATCGCCCGCACGGGCCGGCCCGGTCCCGTCGTGGTCGACATCCCGTCCGACGTCTCCACCGCTCAGACCGACGCGGTCACGCCCAAGGAAGTCGACCTCCCGGGCTACAAGCCCCACGTCAAGGGCAACATCCGCCAAATCCAGCTCGCCGCCGAAGCTATCGACAAGGCGAAGCGCCCCATCCTCTACGTCGGCGGCGGCGTCATCATCTCCGGCTGTGCCGACCTCCTTCGCCAGCTCGCAGAGATCACGCAAATCCCTGTCACAACGACCCTTATGGGCCTCGGCGCCTTCCCCGAAGACCACCCCCTCGCCCTCAAAATGCTCGGCATGCACGGCACCGCCTACGCCAACTTCGCCATGCAGCACGCCGACTGCATCATCGCCATCGGCGCCCGTTTCGACGACCGCATCACGGGCAAGCTCGCCGAATTCGCCCCCGAGCGCGAATGCATCATCCACATCGACATCGACCCCGCCTCCATCTCCAAGAACATCCGCGTCGACATCCCCGTCGTCGGCGACGCCAAGCACATCCTCCGCGAACTCGTCAAGCACGTCCACCCCGTCGACCGCGCCCCCTGGCTCGACCTCATCCGCGATTGGAAAGAAAAGCACCCGCTCACCTACGACCCCAACGACGGCAAGCTCAAGCCCCAGTACGTCATCCAGCAGATCCGCGACGTAACTCAAGGCGAAGCCATCATTTGCACCGAAGTCGGCCAGAACCAGATGTGGGCCGCGCAATGGTTCAACTACAAGTTCCCCCGCCAGTTCATCTCCTCCGGCGGCCTTGGCACGATGGGCTTCGGCTTCCCCGCCGCCATGGGCGCCCAAGTCGCCTGCCCCGACCGCATCGTCTTCGACATCGCAGGCGACGGCTCCATCCAGATGAACATCCAGGAGCTTGCCACCGTCGTCCGCGAAAAGCTCCCCGTCAAGGTCGCCATCCTCAACAACGGCTACCTCGGCATGGTCCGCCAGTGGCAGGAGATGTTCTACCATCGCCGCTACTCCTCCACCGTCCTCTCCGACGGCAACCCCAACTTCGTGAAACTGGCGGAAGCCTACGGCGCGCATGGGATTCTCGTAGAGCACACCGACCAGGTTCGCCCCGCCCTCGAAGAGGCCCTCCGCATCGACGGCCCCGTCTTCCTCGACTTCCGCATCAACCCCGAAGAGAACGTCTACCCCATGGTCCCCTCCGGCGAGGCCATCCACAAGATGAGAGGGCTGGCCTGAGCCGGGAGACGGTGTTCGGTGCTCGGTTTTCGGGGTGAAGATGCCCACGGCCGGCGCTCGCACCTTGACCATCCTGACCATCTCGACCACCCTGACCACCCTGCGCCCCCCCGTCTCGACCATCTAGACCATCTCGACCACCCTGCGCCCCCCATCTCGACCATCTAGACCATCTCGACCACCCCGCGCCCCCTCCATCTCGACCATCTAGACCATCTCGACCACCCTGCGCCCCCCCATCTTAACCATCCTGACCATCTCGGCCATCCGCCGTACGGCGGACGCCCTCCCCATCAGCTTCCCTCCCGAAGGTTTCACACCTTCGGGAGGGTATTCATGCCCTCCCCGATCCTGTCGATCCTGAGCATCCTCGCTCCTGCTTGACGGCGCCCTTGAACAGCAGAGGACGTGAGGCTATAATCGCCTTGCGAAGTGGGAAGCTTGAGCATAAGCATGCCCTCGAAGTCCGGAGCAACAATGCCGATTCGCGCTCAGGAGCATCTCAGATCCCCTCTACGGTATCCTGGCGGCAAGGCCAGGGTGGCGAAACTTTTCGCCGAGTACATTCCGGAACACACGGAATACCGCGAAGTGTTCGCGGGCGGAGGGGCGCTGTTCTTCTACAAGCCGCGCGTGGCGTCCAACTGGCTCAATGATCTGCACCCCGGTCTCTATGCCCTCTATGTGGCCCTGCGCGACAGACTCGAGCAGTTTGCCGATCTCTGCCGCAAGCAGGAGGGCGATCTCCGGAGCATCTTCGGTTACTGGGCGGGCCGCAAGGACCTTATGGTCGCTACGGGCGACGAATCCCTTGTGGAACGCGCCGTCCAATACTTCTACATCAACCGCACAGTCTGGACCGGGCGAGTGATCTACGACCCGACCCGCCAATCGCGGCTTTACTTCAGCAATCCCGAAGGTTGGAGCAATCTGGAGAAGAGACTCGCGCACCTGGCGCGGATCTCCCAGAAGCTCCAGGGCGTCAAGATCACATGCCTACCCTTCGAACACAGCCTGGGCGACGCCAAGAAGCAGACTTTCATCTACTGCGATCCGCCGTACATGCGCGATAGCGTCTGCCCCCGCACCGACAAGCTCTACGACAAGGAGTTCCCGCTAGAGGCCCACGAACTTCTCGCCCGCCTGCTCTCCAAGAGCAAGGCGAAGGTCATGGTCTCCTACGACGACTGCCCCGAAACCCGGAAGCTCTATGGGTCGAAGCCGTGGCGCATCGTCGAACTCCAGTGGAAGTACTGTGGGCGCTACGCGATGACCAACGAGAACAAGGCGGCTCAGATCAAGGAGAAGAAGGTCACGGGGAACGAGCTTCTCATCTTGAACTACTGAGGCACGGGGAGGGATCCGAGCGAGATATGGGAACGCTTCAGCCCACAGACCGGAAGGCAATCGCCCGAGCGATCCTCGATGCCTTCCACCGCACTCACGGCGGAAGAAGCACCGACGACGTCATCATCGATGACGAACTCAACGCACAGTTCCTGGCCTCGTGCGCCGAAGTCCTTCCGCAGTTTTCCGCAGCGGAGATCAACTGGCGACTCATGGGGCTCCGTAAAGCCGGCAAGATCGGCCGGGTCACCACGATCCGCGTTTCGCTCAAGGACTGGGACGAGTACCTTCCGGCCGCCGAGATCGCGGCGCGATGCCTGGAAGACAAGCATGGCCTCACCGTGGACCGCATTTTCTGCGATCCGGCGCATCGGCGCGATTTCGATCAGATCGCCCAGTCAATTGCGCCGGGTTTCAGCGCGTACCTGTATCGCAAGGCGGCGCTCAGCCTTCGGAAGAATCGCAGGCTCAGGCCCGAGCTGATGAAGAGGTTGGGCGCCTTCAAGGCGGACGTGCGTATGAAGGACGCCTCAGCCTATGAGGCAGACGCTGAACTACTTCCCATGTCCCCGGGAGCCTACGCGTTCCTTGACGACACCGGCTACCTCTACATTGGCGAAGCCGACGACCTGCGGAGCCGGCTCAAGAAGCACCTGTTCCACTCCGACCGCCCCGGCCTCGCCCGATACCTGTGGGAGCATGGAACGGGAAGGATTAAGCTCGAGTTGTTTGTCTTTGGAGAAGGGTCCGAGGGCGCGAACCGGAGTTCACGCAGGGCCTTCGAGGCGGCGTTGATAGCCAGCCGAGCACCGCGTTTCAATGTTCAGTGCGTGTGATTCGCGCACCGGTGATTTCTGGGAAGGGGGTGACACCAGTGAGTCTCCCGGCGGATGCAAGCCCGGTCCACCAGCATACCATCGATCCCCTGTGTGCTGAACCGGTCAGTGGCCGAGCGGTCCTCACCGTGGCAATGGTGGCAAAGGGGTCAGGTCTCTGGCGATGTTCGCTCATCATTGCGGACGACGCTCTCGAGTTGCCCGGGGTAGAGTAAAGTTCCACCGAACAGGAGGACCGAACCATGGAGAGCCGCCCACCCAATTCACCCCCGCCTCTCCCTGTGGCCCCAGGGGGCGAGCTGAACAAATGCAGAGCTTACGTCAGTAACTTCGTGGCATACCTCTGGCACTGGCGGATGCCTTTGGCGATTCTGCTGTTCTTCATCTGCGCGGTCCTGCTGCCTGTGCGGGTCACGCCGTTCAGCTTACCCGGAGTGCCCGAGAAGGCTTCCGAACTCATGTTCTCCATGTCTGAGACCCTGGGTGGGTTGCTCGGCATCATAGTTGCCGTTGTTCTCGTTGGCTTTGAGATCCTCAAGAAGAGGATCGGGCTCGCCGCTGCACGAGAAACGTTTCGTGACCCGGCGGTGACCGCCCTGCTTTGGCTCTATGGTGTCTGCATCTTCATTGACGTTCTCTCGGATCTGTGTGTGGAGCAGGGAGCCCCTGTGCGGGCCTCCAACTTGGTCGCACTGAATGTGTGCCTCTTCGTTATCTGCATCGTCAGGTTGATCGGAGGAATGAGGCGTATCATCGAGCACTCGCAGTCTCCGGAACGTTACCGAGAGTTGGCCCAGAGCATTCAGCCGCTCAGGGCTGTTGGCTCTCTGCACCTCGGCGGGGTGGTCGAAGGCGGGATCATCGGCGGTACCCGTTCCCTGCACTTGCACCCTGCGCATGTGTTGGCCGACGCCGCAGTCCGGGAATTGGAGGACGGCAATGAGCAGGGCGCCCGCCTGGCGGTCGCAGAAGCGGCTTCTCGGCTCATCGATCTCCTCCGCACACGACGGGAACTGGACTGGGTCGCGCCTACGTTCCTGCCCGTATTCGACAGGGTTTTCGAACGCGCTCTATCGGGGGAAAGAGAAGGCCCCAGAATTCCCGGCATACCCTCCCGAAGGTGTGAAACCTTCGGGAGGGAAGAGACGCCTACTTTTTGTGCCCCTTATTCTGGGTGGGCGTACATGCGGTCTTTTTCCATGCCGCGGGATGCGGCCTCGGTTGGGGTGCGCCCAATCTGTGCCGCCCACCCCCGTTCCGAAGGGGGGGGAGCCTGTCCCAGGTTGCGTCAGACTGCGTCAGACTGAGCAGACTGAGGAGATTCGCCCAAATGGAGCACTTTACGCGATGTGACCGATTGCGTCAGACTGCGTCAGACTGCGTCAGACTGCGTCAGACTGAGCAGACTGGGGAGATTAGGCCAAATGGAGCACTTTACGTGATCTGCCCGATTGCGTCAGGCTGCGCAGGCTGGGGCCGCGGCGCCAAACGCCTCAGACAGAATGCTCGCGGCCGGCTCATGGAGAAGTGCCTTTCCTGGATTTGATCGTTGCTCTGGCAACCGGTATCATAGGGCTTCCCAATAGCTGCCCGATCCCGGCCCTTCGGAGGTCGATCCATGGTCCGCGAGTTGTCGGTTCTCCCGCAGTTCGGCCCGCAGACGCTCACGTTTCCCGACATCCTGGTGTTCCAGTACAACCGCACGCTCGAGCAGGAGCTGGCGGACGGGCGGTTGACTGCGGACCAGGCCAGGCGGCTGCTCGAGTACATGATGGCCATCCGGGCGTTCGAGGAGATGATCCTCGCTCTCCGCATGCAGGCCTATGAGCCGCTGAAAGGAATGGTGTTCGAGTACCGCGGCCCGACCCATCTCTCGGTTGGGCAGGAGGCGACGAGCGTCGGCGGCTGCGCGGCCCTGGCGCTCACCGACTTCATCACGAGCACCCATCGCGGCCACGGCGATGGCATCGCGAAGGGCTGCTTCGCCATCGAGCAGCGCGACCCGGCCACGCTGCGCCGGGTCCTGGGAATCGGGGAGGGCGAAGCTCCCGCTGAGCCGTCTCGGGACGCCCGTGCCACGGTCGGCTTGTCCGACCGTGCGAAAGGGGAAGACACGGCTGGACAAGCCAGCCGTGGCACTCTCGCTTCAGGGCATCCCGAGATCGGCGACGCGGAACTCCGCGAGCAGGCGATGGAGCACCATCTTTTCCGCACGGCGGCCGAGCTGTTCGGCCACGATATCGGCTACTGCCGGGGGCGAGGCGGCGGGATGCACATCGCCGATTTCTCGGTCGGCCACCTCGGCGCGAACGCCATCGTCGGCGGCAGCATCGGCATCGCCGCGGGCGCGGGCATGTCGTCGCGCTACCGCCGCAGCGGCCAGGTCTGCCTCTGCTTCGCGGGCGACGGCGCGTACTGCAACGGGATCTCGTTCGAGGCGCTCAACGTCGCCTCGATGGGGCAGTTCACCAACGGGCTGGCCGGCCCGGCGTTCGGCGTCCCGACGATCTTCGCCATCGTCAATAACCAGTACATGATGACGGGCCAGGCGGCGGGCGAGGTGACGGGGCTCGACTTCATGGCCCGGCGCGGCGCGGGCTTCCGGCCCGACAACCTCCATGCCGAGGTGATCAACGGCATGGACGTCCTCGCCGTCATCGATGGGATCCGCCGCGCGGCGGAGCTGGCCCGCGAGGGCAAAGGCCCCGTGATCCGCGAGCTGATGACCTATCGCTACCACGGCCATTCGCTGAGCGACCCGCGCACCGAGTACCGCACGAAGGAGGAGGAAGCGGCCTGGAAGGCCGTGGA
>Ga0315273_10013633_pt1 | contig 10459 bp, 6 predicted proteins | sample YL17G02_0_MG_FD_205753 | JGI IMG/M metagenome (GOLD analysis project Ga0315273, IMG submission 205753) | Sediment microbial communities from Yellowstone Lake, YNP, Wyoming, USA - YL17G02_0 | ecosystem: Environmental > Aquatic > Freshwater > Lake > Sediment | place: USA: Wyoming | collected... | reverse complement strand
AGCGGGGACGCCGGCGCGACGCCGGGCGCCGTGCGTGCCGTCCGACCGGCGAGCGCCGCCGTTCCCGCGACGCAGCGCCGGCGGACGACCAGCGCCGCCGTTCCCGCGACGCAGCGCCGGCCTCGCGCCCGCGTGATCCGCCACTCCGGTGTAGTTCGTGCTAAAGACCTAGCTGCTTCACCGCCAAGAGGATGGTCAGCAGGCTCGTGGCCGTGCCTGTCATGAGACTGACGATCTGCGCCCAGTTTGTGCCAGTCGCCCCCGCCGGGATCTCCGGTACCACCACGCGCGCGCCGGGCTCCACCGTGGAACCGCGCCGCATCGCGGCACCGTTCAGTTGCACGATGTAGGTCCGCCGCTTGTCCGCCCGCCGCGTATAGCCGCCCGCCCGGTCCACGTAATAGCCCGCGCTCCGGTTCGGCACATACGCCACCGCCACCGGGCTGTTCACCGCGCCCTCCACCGACACCACGGACTGATACTGCGGCACGTGCAGGGAGTCGCCAGGGAAGAGGGCCATGTTGTCGCGGTACCGCGGGTCCCGCAGCACCCGCTCCAAGTCTATGCCCACCCGTCCGGCACGCCCCTCGGCACGGAAGAACTGGGCTCCCCGAGTATAGGCGTTCTCGGTGACGCCGCCGGCGCGATTCACGACGTCGAGCAGGCGTTCGCCGCGGTGCGTCAGGGTGTAGCGCCCCGGGAACCGCACCTCGCCCGAGAGCACCACATTGCGTGGCAGTTCGTAGCCGGGCACTCGCCGGATGAAGACGTTGTCGAAGGGCTCGAGCGCCGGATCCGCGCCGCGGGCCCCGGTCGGTCGCACGATCCGGCCCGTGGGGTCGAGCACGTACGTCGAATCCAGCGGCACCTTCAGGATGGTCGCGAGCCGGCCATTCCCCGACGAGTCGGAGACCCGCGCAATCTCCGCCTCGAGGAGATACGCCTCGTCGCGGAGGCCCCCCGCCTGGATCACGAGGTCCCGCAACTTCATGGAGTCGCGGTAGACGTAGGGGCCCGGCCGCTGCACGCTGCCGAAGATGAGCACCTGGCGCGCGGGCCTGAAGCTGGTGCGCGAGTAGACACTGATCTCGTCGAACTCCCGCAACTCCGGGTCCTGCACAGGCCGGCCGATGTCGAGACCGGCCGCTGCCTGGGGCGCGTCGCCCGCGCCGAGCCGCTCGCCGCTCGGACGCATGCCCGTCAGGTCCGCGTGCACAAGATGGCGCGTGGAATCGGGGAAGAGCCGCAGGATGAGGGCGCGCTCCAGGTACGTGTCCGGCTTGAGCCCGCCGGCCGCCCTGATCAAGTCCGAGAGCGTCATTCCCCGAGCGAGTTGGTACGCACCCGGCCGCCACACGTTGCCTTGCACGGCGACCCGATCCCGGATGGGGCGCGCCACCCCGAACACCACGATCTTGTCGCCGGGCTGCAGCGCGAACCGCACCCCCGGCGTCGCGCTCAAAGCCGCGCCGAGGTCCACGTCAATCACCGTGCGGTCGCGTCCTCCAAGCGGCCGTTCGGCGGGTGGGAGGATGCGTTCCAACTGCGCCCGGCCCGTATATGCCTCGGGGAGCAGGCCCCCGGCGATCCGAATCAGCTCGCGGAGGTCCTCGCCCTCGGCCAGATCGTAGAAGGCGGGACGCAGGACGCTCCCGGCGATGCTGACCCGGCGAGAACGCGGCGGCACGTGCACCACGTCGCCCTGCTCCAGGCGGATGTCGTCGCGCGTCTCGCCGCCCAGCAAGTAGTCGTAGAGGTCCACGGTGCGCAGCAGCGCACCGCGCCGCAGCACGCGCACCGCGCGGAAGTCGCCGCGCTCGTTCGGGCCGCCTGCCTGGTAGAGGGCGTTGAGCACCGTTCCCAGCGCGCTCACCGCGTACGCCCCTGGTCTCGCCACCTCACCGTTCACGAAGACCTGGTTCACGCGGATCCGGGTGACCGTCACTTCGAAGTGCGTCGTCGCGCCCGGCCCGCGCCGGACGCCGGAATACACCCGGCCGAGCCGCGTGAACAACAGGTTCCGAAGCTGCTCCATCGTCAGGTTCGCAACGAAGACCTGGCCCACCTGCGGGATGACGATGAAACCCTCGCGGGTCACGGAGAGGGACTGGGCCAGCTCGACGTCCCCGGTCACGATCAACACGAGTTCGTCGCCCGCGCCCAGCCGGTAGTCCGGGTCCACCGGCCCGCTCGTGATCGGCGAGAACCGCGTGCTGGCCCGGCGGAAGACGTCGAGCCCGAACACCTCGAACCGGCGCAGCCGAGCGCCGGCGCGGATGGCTGCCGCGGAGTCCAGGCGCAGGACGCCCTGGCTGTCGAGCTTGCCGGGGATGGAGTCCACGCCGATGATGAATCCCAGGGAGTCGGCCAGCAGGGAGTCGCCACGCGTGAGGACCAGGCCGTCGAGATCGACCAGAGTGCTGTCGCCGTCGGCCGTAGCGTCCAGGAAACCGATGGCCGTGGCCGCGCGGATGACATCCATGGCGGGCGCGGTCGCCGCCTGGCCCCTTGCCGGCTCCGTGAGGTAGGCATCCACGAGCGATTGGCTGTAGCCGGCCGACTGCAAACGGGCGCGGATCTGGTCCGGCGTCAGGCCGCTTTGAGCAATGCGCTGGCGGATCTGGTCTCCCAAGCCCTGCTGCTGGATGGCCCCCTGGATCTGCTGGTCGCTCACGCCTGGGGGGCGCGGCGGAACGGCCTGTGCGGAGAGCGTGCCGGGCCACGCCGGCGCGAGGAGGCCCAGGGCGAGAAACGCGGATCGGGCAGTTGAAAAAGTACTTTGCATAGTAAAGCGAATCTGCCGCGGTTCGGGCGGCGCGTCAAGGGAAGCGGGGAATGTCGCGCCGGCGCCGGTGCAAGGCAATGGGAAGGCCCGTAGCCGCCGGTGCCGATGGGAGTTAACTTGAGCCCATTACTCCACCCCTGAGGCCTGACTTGGCGGAACCCTCACTCGAGACAGAGCGCTCCAACGGCGCTGGCCACCTCAAGATGGGCCTGCAGCGCGGGGCGCCACGCATCCTGCGCCGGCATCTCGTCCGCGCGGCTGTGCGCGTGGTCGTCCTCGCGGTCGCCGACCTGGCCGCCTTCTGGGTCGTTCGCGCACTCTACCGCCTCGTGGGTGAGCGCGACATGTTCGGTGCGGCCCTGGCCGGTCCAGTCCGCTCCCTCTATCCCAACGCCGCCTTCGAGGGATGGCAGTTCGCCGCAGCCCTCCTCATCGCGCTCCTCGTCACCGGGAACTACGGCGCCGGCGACCACCGCCGAGACCCGACCCGCCTCCTCCTTGGCTGCGCCTTGGCCGCGGCGCTCCCGCTGTGGGTGCCCCTCTGGGACCTGGGCCTCGCGCTCGTCGCCGTGCAGTACGCCGTGACGACGGTCACGGTTTGGGCTGCGGTTGCCGTCGTCCGCCTGGCGCTCGATGCCGTGGACGCCCGCGTCATCGGCCGCCAGCCGGCGTCCTCGCGCACCGTCTTCGTCGGGCCCGCCGCTGACTGCCGGGGCATTGGCGGCCGGCGCGCCTTCGCCCACCGCTCCGAGCACGCAGTCCTCGGCTTCGTGGACATGGCAGTGCCTTCGCATCCCGAGTCTCTCGGGCACGTGGCCGCGCTCCCCGGCATCATCCACGAGCGCCACGTGGAGACGGTCGTGCTGTGCGGCGCAATGGACCGCGACACGCTCCGCGAAGTGGTGGACCACGCCGTCACCGCCGGCTGCCACATCTTCGCCGTGCCGCCGGTCTTCGAGGTGCCCGGCGTCAGCCCGGTCGTCGTCTGGAAGCGCGGCCAGCCCCTCGTCGAGCTCGCCGGCCAGACGCTCAGGGCCCAGCAGTTCCTGGTGAAGCGCGCGCTGGACGTAGCGGGCGCCGCCCTCGGCCTCGTGCTCCTCTCGCCCGTCTTTGCCGTCCTCGCCATCGTCATCAAGCTCGACTCGAAGGGCGCGGTGTTCTTCACCCAGCGCCGCGCGGGGATTGGCGGGCGGCCGTTCCGGATGTGGAAACTCCGGACGATGCGCGACGGCGCCGACGGCCTGAAGGAGGCCCTCGCCCACCTCAACCACTCCGGCGACCCGCGGCTCTTCAAGATCTTGGAGGACCCGCGCGTCACGGGCGTGGGGGGATGGCTGCGCCGCTGGAGTCTGGACGAGCTGCCGCAGCTCTGGAACGTCCTGAAGGGCGAAATGTCGCTCGTCGGCCCGCGCCCCTTCTTCGAGAGCGACCTCGAGTACTACGAGATCCACCACTTCGGCCGTCTGGGGGCGAAGCCGGGCATCACGGGCCTGTGGCAGGTGAGCGGCCGGAGCGATATCGTGGATTTCGAGGAGGTCGTGGCCATGGACACGAAGTACGTGCGGAATTGGTCGCTCCTCCTTGACCTCGCGATCCTTGCTCGCACCATCCCCGCGCTGGTGCGCCGGCGGGGGGCCAGGTAGGGCGGCGAGGCGGGCCCCGCTCGCGTGAATCCGGGGGCCGTTCAACCGGACCGCGTGTCGTCCGCCTCTTGGTGGAATGGCATGTGGGATGGTGCGCTCATCCGGTACGTCGAACGGCCGGAAGATGTTCGCGTCCAGTGGGAGTTGTACGACGTCGTCAAGTTCGAGCATCTGCGTCGCCTTTTCCCACGTGGTCACGGCACGCGCTCGCTCGAGTGCGGCTGCGGGTCGGCCGGCGTGTCGCTCTTCTTCGCGAAGCGGGGCTACGACGCGGTCATGCTCGACTTCGCGCCCAACGCCCTGGCGCTGGCGCGACGCAATTTCCTGGCGGAGGGCGTCGCAGGGCGATTCGTGTGTGCCGATGTGGGGGGCACCCCGTTTCGTGACGGAGCGTACGACGTTGTCATGTCGTTCGGATTGATCGAGCACTTCGTCGATGTGCGTCCGATCATTCGGGAAATGGTCCGCGTGCTCCGCCCAGGGGGCATGCTGTTCTTGGACATCGTTCCGAAGCGCTTCAACGTGCAGACGATCGCGAATGTCACCTTCAACTGGTACGCAGCTCTCGCGCATGGCGTGCTGACGGGGCGGCCACTGGAGGGGTGGCGCCGAGCGCGAGCGCTGTTCGCGCCGCCCTTCTTCGAGAACAGCTACCGGACGGAGCAGTACGCGGCGTGGATGGAGGAAGCGGGTCTGGTGGACGTGCAGATCTCCGGGAACAATCCGTTCCCACGTCTGTATCTGCCTGGGCCCCTCGACCGGATCTTCATCAGGCTGCTGACCGGCCTCCTGCCGTGGTGGCGGCGTTTTGACGCGCAACCGGACGGCTGGTTCAAGAGGCATTGGGCGCGGGCGTGGTGGGCTCGCGGCATCAAGCCGGCGTGATGGTGCGTGTGACTGGGCGTGCCGGTGCCATCCTGGCGGGCGCAGTCCTGTTGCTGCAGCCCATCTGCCTGCCGGCGCGTGCGCAAGTCCGCCCCTTGATCACGATCGGTAGCACCGCTGAGGACCGCCTCCGGCTGGACCAGATCCTGGGCAGGGCCTCGACCGACGGTTATCTCCTGCGTACCCCGTCCGCGGTGAACGCGCGGGTCCGATCCTCCGGCGCTGGGTTGTGGCTCAAGTTGCTCTCGCCCGAAGTCCGGTCGGTCTGGAACAGTCGCATCCCCTTCTTGCGCAACGACGGTGCGATGTGGGCGGGACGTGGTACCAGCGTCCTCGTTCGGGGAGGTGTGCGGGCCGGTTACGGCCCCGTGGAGATCGTCCTTGCCCCCGAATTCGCGTACAGCCAGAACGGCCCCTTCGAGGTCTTCCCGGGGCGGGAGCCCGGACGATCCACGTTCTCGTCCCCGTGGCACATCGGTGCGGAGTCAGCGGACCTGCCGCTTCGCTTCGGAGATCAGCCGGTGCGCGTCGTTGGTCTGGGCCAGAGTTCACTCACCGTGTTCGCGGGTCCGGTGGCGGTGGGCGCATCCACCGAGAATCAGTGGTGGGGGCCAGGCATCCGCAACGCCATCGTGATGAGCAACAACGCGCAGGGCATCCCGCACCTGTTCGTCCGGACGGCGCGCCCGGTCCGGACGCCGCTCGGGCCGGTCGAGGCACGCTGGATCGTGGGCGGACTCACGGAGTCGCTCTACTTCGACACGCTGGCGACCAACGACCTCCGGTCGCTCAGCGGTCTCGTCGTGACGCTTCGGCCTGGCGGAGCGCGCAACTTCACTGTCGGACTCGCGCGGACGGTCTACGGTGAGGCCGAGGGGCGCGGCGACGTCCTCGGCCGCTTCTTCGAGGTCCTGACACGATTCGAGCGCCTGGCGAATCCAGGAGAGGCGGACTCGTCAAGGAGCAGGGACCAGCTCCTGTCGCTCTTCGGGCGCTGGATCTTCCCGGAGAGCGGGTTTGAGGTATACGGCGAGTGGGCGCGTGTCGAGTTGCCGCGATCGTTGCGGGACCTGCTCCTCGCGCCGCACCACACGCAAGGGTACACGCTCGGCCTGCAGTGGGCGCGTGCCGCGGGCCGGGGCGGCGCGGCATTCCGACTCCAGGCCGAGCTGAGCAATCTGGAGCAGTCCATCGTTTTCGCGGACCGACCGCCTCCGCCTGACTACTACGCGGGCCGCGCGACGGCGCACGGCTACACCCAGCGCGGGAAGATCATCGGGGCTGCTATCGGACCGGGCACCTCCAGCCAGTGGCTGGCAGGGGATCTCGTGGCCCCCCGGTGGCAGGTCGGCGTCTTCGCGGGGCGCATCCGGTGGGAGAATGATGCCCTCTACCGACAGCGGAACGTGAACTGGTACCGCCACGACGGGTCGGTGTTCGCGGGATTCCGCGCAGGGGTCAGGTTGCGGCGTCTGGATCTGGCCGGCGAGTTCGCCGCCGGCGACCGGATGAACTATCTCTTCCAGAACGGCATGCTCAACCCGGGCGGGCGCCGCACGATCGACATCGTCAACTACACGATTGCACTGGTGCTGTCACCGCGGTGAGAGCTCGACTGGGAGATATCCTTGAACGCGCTCAGCCAACCACTGGAGTAGCGGTGGTAGTTGAGCGCGATCAGCTCCCGGGCGACGGTCGGGAGACGGCGCCATCTCGGTCCGGGCAAGCGCACGCGATCTGCCAAGTGGGCCATCTTCCTTTCCATCCGCGAGAGAAGGTCGCGCTGCCGGCGTTCGACTCCGAGACTGCCGAGTCGCTCACGAACCGCCTCGAATTGGTGACGCTGGCGCACATAGTCGCTTGACGGGGTACGCATCACCAGATTCACGCGACGGGAGAACGTCAGCTTCTCCGCCCCTATCCGGTTCCCGATGTGCTGGCGGTACTTGATCAGCGGCTGTTCGACCATCGCCACCCGCCCCGTCGCCGCGGCGATCAGACCGATCCAGCCGTCGTGAACCCAGCCGTCCGGAATCGGCAGGACGACGTCCCGCACGCCGGCCCGGAAAGCCATCGTCGCCCCCGTGACGACGTTCCGCCACAGAAGGACGTCGAAGATGCCTCCGCTGCGTGCCTGCTGCCGTTTCCTCTCGCCGAAGTCGACCGCATCCCACAGCGAGTACCCGAGCGGGCGCAGGTCCTCGTCCACCACATCGGCGTCCGAGAACACGGTTCCGGCATGCGGATCACCCGCAAGCGCCGACTCGAGCACGCGGAGTTTGTCCGGGTACCAGACGTCGTCCTGGTCCGAGAGGGCGATCCAGTCCCCTTCGCAGCGGCGGATGGCGGTGCCGAAGTTCCGCGTGACCCCCACGTTGACTTCCTGGCGGGAGACCCGCACGGGGAACGGCGCCTGTTCCGCGAACCGGCGAACGATCTCCCAGGTGCCGTCCGTGGACGCGTCGTCGGAGACGACCATTTCGTCGGGACGGCGGGTCTGACCGAGGATGCTCTCGAGTTGGGCGGGGAGATGGCGAGCGCCGTCGTACGTGCAGAGCGCGACCGAGCACCTCATGCCGGACGGCGGCGCCGCCTCGGCGAGCGGACCCGCGGGTGCCCTCACCGGAGGGCCGCGAGGCGCCTGATCCCGACGTCGCGCAGCTGCACGACGGCGCGTCGCTCGTCCCGATCCATGAGCGCGCGCCAGGCGACCGTCCCGAAGGCAACGGTGGCGACAAACACGAACGCTACGCGCAGGCCGATCGGCTGGTCGCTCAGCAGGAGGGAGACTCCCAGCACTGCGACGGCGGCGGCCAGCGTGACCTGGAGGCGCGGCCGGAGCCTGCCCCGGCTCGTTCCCCGCTCGCGGTGTGCGAGTAGGAACAGCACCAGCCCATCCACTGCGACCCGGATCGTCCAGGCGATGGCCGCTCCGGCGATCCCGAATCGCGCGATCAGGAGCCAGGCGAGCACGAGGTACAGCGGCAGCTCCACGAGATGGAGCCTCGCCGCGACCGAGGGACGCCCGGCTCCCTGGATCAGGTAGAAGGGCACCTGCGCGAGACCATTGCAGAACACTCCGATCGCCAGCACCTGGAGGACGCGCGAGCTCTGGCTGGCGACGTCCGGACCCATCCAGAGGCGCAGGCCCTCACCGGCGAAGGTCGTCACCAGCAGAACGAGCGGGAAGAGGGCGACCCCGATGAGCCTGACCCCGCGGTCGAAGAGCTTCTCCGCCGCCTCGGGCGTTCCGCCGGCCGTCGCGGCGAAGGCGGGGAAGAGCGCGCTCGCCACCGCGCCGGGCACCACCAGCAGCTTGGAAACCAACTCGTACGGGGCGGCGTAGTAGGCGACGGCGGCCGCCGAGATGATCGCGCCGATGAGGAACCGATCCAGCGTGCCCATCAGCGGGCTCACCACCGTGCTGACCGTGAACCAGCCGCCGCTGCGGACGAGGGGGCCGATGGCGCTGCTCGGGCCCAGGATTCCCTTCCTGAGTGAAGGCTGGACGACGAAGCACAATGCCAGATGGACCACCACCCCGAAGACCCGGGACGCCAGCAGCACCATCAGCACCACCGCCAGATTCCGCGTGAAGGGCAGGGCGGCCAGTGGAGCTGCGTAGTTCAGGATCCCGAGCGGCACGCGCGCGGCATTGACCAGGTCGAACCGCTGGTAGGCCTCCAGCAGGCCCCGCAGTCCGCTCGTGAGCACGGTGGCCGGGACAGCGGCCGCAAGGACGTAGAACCCCCACTTTGCCTCGTCCTGGAGCGCCGGCGAGATGCCGAGTCCGTGGCTCACGAGCCACGGGGTGATCAGAAACGCCACCAGCCAGCCGAAGAGCCCCAGGAGCAGGAGGAGGCGGAACGCGGTCCAGACCAGAGCGTCCAGCGCGTCCCGATCGCTGCCGGCGAGGCGCTCGGAGACCAGCCGGGTCAGCGCACGCCCCAGTCCCAGATCGAAATAGCCGAAGTACCCGATGACGGCCCAGCCGAGGCTGAGGATGCCGAAGCGCTCAGTGCCGAGCGCGTGCAACAGCACGGGCACGGCAAGGAACGCGACCAGGAAGGGCGCGGCGTGCCCCAGGACGTTGAGGGAGGAATTCCAGGCGAGCCGGCGTCCGGTGCTCACGGTGGCGGCGCGATGCGCCACAGGCCCGCAAACCGCTGCGCGTCGCCGTCGAACGTCTGCAGTCGAACCCCGGTGAAGGTCGTGTCCCGGAACGGGGCAGGCGGGCGGATCGTCAGGTTCCCAACGACCTCTCCAGTGTCCAGGGGATTCAGAGTGAGCAGGAACAGGCCCGACGGAATGGTCCTGCTCACCAGCAGGGCCGGCGTGACGGCGATTCCGCCGGTGCGCCGAAATTCTGCCACGGCGTCCACGATCGGGACGTCAGCGTCGGCCCTGAGGACCTGCCCAAGGTACCGGAGGCTGGGCCCCACACCCCAATAACCAAGGAACCGCATCTCGTCACTCGCGAAAGTCGCTATGCTTACTCCAGAGATGACGGTGGGCGGGAGGGGGGCGGGTAGGCGGACCGTCAGGTCTCCGACGACCTCTCCGGCGCCAGCTGCGCTCGCCGCGAGAGGGAAACGGCCGGCGCCGTCCGTCCGCGCGTCGATGTTGTCCGGTGTGATGGCGATCCCTCCGGTGCGCCGGAACTCGACATCGAGACCGATGGCCGGCCCCTCCGTGCCCCGCAGCCACAGCGCGCTCCCGTAGAGGATCCCGTAGCCGTATCCCCACACGCCAAGCAGGATGAGCGATTCCGTGTCCACTGTCTGCATGCTTATCGCTTGGATCGTCTCGGCAACGGCAGGAGGCGGAGGCCGGACGATCAGGTTGCCGACGAGGACGCCATCGGCGAGCGGAGTTGTGACGAGCGAGAATGCGCCGTCGGCGTTCGTGCTCACGACGAAAGTATCCGGGTCAGCGGCGATCCCTCCGGTCCGCTGGAATTCGACTTCGATGCCGGCCGATCGGATTCCGGAGCCTCGGCGGAACAGAACTCCGACGTACGGGAGACCGGTACCGATCCTCCACACGCCCGCCACCTCCGGTATGCGATCCAAGTAGGTCGCTTCGAATCCCACGCCCGACAAGCGGTAGACCCGGGGCAGCGACGGCGCCGTGACGACGAGGTCGG
>Ga0315273_10013632_pt1 | contig 10459 bp, 9 predicted proteins | sample YL17G02_0_MG_FD_205753 | JGI IMG/M metagenome (GOLD analysis project Ga0315273, IMG submission 205753) | Sediment microbial communities from Yellowstone Lake, YNP, Wyoming, USA - YL17G02_0 | ecosystem: Environmental > Aquatic > Freshwater > Lake > Sediment | place: USA: Wyoming | collected... | reverse complement strand
GCTCGGCATCTCGCTCGAGGAGATCGTGATCTCGGGAGGCGGCGCGTCGAGCCCCCTGTTCATGCGCATCTTCGCCGACGTCTTCGGGATCCCCGCGTCACGGAGCGTGGGCAGCGGCGGCGCGAGCCTCGGCGCCGCCATCTGTGCCGCCGCGGCGTCGGGGATCTATCCCGACGTCGAGACGGCGGCAGAGAAGATGACCAAGGACCGCGAGTCGTTCGTGCCCGACCCGGCAAACGCCGCGATCTACGAACGGATGAACGAGACTGTCTACCAGACCATCCGCGACGCTACGGATCCGCTCCTCGAGCGCTGCTATCCGATCTTCCACTGAGACGGCCAACGACCCCACCACGTAAAGGAACGCCACCATGGAGTTGAGCAGAGAAGCGATCGTCGAGAGTCTTCAGCAGATCCTGGGCGCCGAGAACGTCGACACCGACGAGCACGTCCTCCAGCAGAGCAGCATCGACAACTTCCGCAAGCTGGAGAACATCTTCGGTGTCTACACCCTGCCGGCGCCCGCCGCGGTGGCGCGGGTCGGGAGCACCGAGGAGGCGGCCGCAGTGCTCGCGTTCGCGGAGAAGCACGGCATCAACGTCGTTCCGCGCACGGGGGGCACGGCGACCGAGGGCGGTCTCGAGACCGTCGTCGCCAACTCGATCGTCCTCGACGGCTCCGGGATGAATCAGATCCTCGGCGTCGACGCGTACAACATGCAGGCCACCTGCCAGTGCGGCGTTCCACTGCAGGCGCTCGAGGATGCTGCGCGGGAGCAGGGGCTCACCACCGGGCACTCGCCGCAGTCGAAGCCGGTGGCGCACATGGGCGGCCTCGTCGCTACCCGCAGCATCGGTCAGTTCTCGACTCTGTACGGCGGCATCGAGGACATGGTCGTGGGCCTCGAGGCCGTCTTCCCTGGCGGCGAGGTAACGCGGATCAAGAACGTTCCCCGCCGGGCGGCAGGCCCCGACATCCGCCACGTCGTGATCGGCAACGAGGGCGCTCTGTGCTTCATCACCGAGGTGACGGTGAAGCTCTTCCCCTACCTGCCCGAGAACAACGTCTTCCTCGGCTGGACGCTGAAGAGCATGAAGACCGGTTTCGAGGTGCTGCGCGAGGTGATGGTGAACGGCTACCACCCATCCGTGGCGCGCCTGTACGACCCCGGCGACGGCGGCCTCCACTTCTCTCACTTCGCCGAGGCGGACGACTGCGTGCTGCTGTTCATGGCCGAGGGAGCGGCCGGGATCGCGAAGGCGACGGCCGAGGGTATCGACGCGATCGTCGCGAACCACCCGGAGTGCAGGAAGGTCGACAGCGGCCTGATCGAGACCTGGTTCAACGACCTCGTCTGGGACGCAACCAAGATCACGGCCGAGGACGAGCGGATCCGGCGGACGCGTAACGTCAACCGCACGACCGAGATCTCCGCCGACTGGAGCTCCGTCAACGACATCTACGAGAGCGCCCTGAAGCGCATCCTGCTCGAGATCCCCGACATCACAATGGCGGGAGGGCACTCCTCCCACAGCTACATCAACGGCACCAACATGTACTTCAACTACTTCTACGACCTGGTCGACTGCGGGCCGGAGGAGGAGGTGACGAAGTACTACCTCCCGATCATCGCCATCATCTGTGAGGAGACGCTCCGGCGGGGCGGCTCGATCGTCCACCACCATGGGATCGGGAAGGCGCGGACCCCGTGGGTCAAGGACGAATACGGATCCTCGTACCACATCCTCGAGACCCTGAAACACGCCTTCGACCCAAACGGCATCATGAACAAGGGGACGATCATCCCCGGGTGAGCGCGTTCGTCAGCGCCTGCTCGAGGCCGCATCGGCGACTGCCCGCTCGACCTCGCAGAGCAGCGCCTTGACCACCGGGAAGCCCGAGATCGGGTCGTAGTTCGACGCGTCCGTGAGGTCGTTGACGTTCGCGTTCCTCCAGGCCTCAGGCCCGAGCGGTCCGCCGCCGCCCATGTTCGCCTCGACCGCCCCGCGGACGATGTCCTCCGTCGGGTGCGCCTTGAAGCGCACCCGGCCGCGCGGGGTGACCACGTCCACCTCGTCGCCTCCGGCAATACCGCGGGCAGCGGCGTCTGCCGTGTGAAGGTGGACGAGCGGCCACGGTTGCATGGCGACGAGCGAGGGGATGTTGTGGTGCTGGGAGCGGAAGTCCGCGCTCGTCCGCGCCCCGGAGGTGAGGACGAGCGGATAGCGGCGCGCCAGCTCGGGCGAGGCGAGCGGGCCCTCGGTCGGCTCGGTGTAGACGGGCAGCGGCTCGTAGCCGCAGCTACGGAACCACTCGGAGGCTATCTCGAAGCGACCGGTGGGAGTGTTGAAGCCGGGCCGGCCGTCCGCGCGCAGCCCGCCGGTCTCGTACTTGCGGTAGCGCCGCGGAGGCTGGGGCAGATCGACGCCGTTCGGGCTCGAGGCGAGCTCGTCGTACGTGATGCCCGTACCCTCGAGCGCCAGCTCCACCATGCCGCGCTCGGTCTGCGGCCAGCGCTCGCCGTAGCCCAGGCGGGCGGCCAGCTCGGCGAAGATCAGGTAATCGTTGCGGGCTTCGCCGATGGGCTCGATCACGCGGCGCCGGAGCTCGACGTGGCCGTGGTACTCCTGATAGGACTCGATCTCGAACATCGTCGTCGCCGGCAGCACGAGGTCGGCGTACGCCGAGTCGGCGGTCGGGAAGCGGTTGATCGTGACGAGCAGGTCGAGCGCGGAGAGCGCCCGCCGCCAGCGCGACGGCTCCGGCCAGGCGGTGAGGATCGACGTGCCGCTGACGATCATGCCGCGCACCGGGTAGGGCTCGCCCTCGAGGATCGCCTTCGGCAGGAGCGCCGCGTGCGCCTCCCGCCGCATCTCGTGGAAGACCGGGAACTCTGCGGCTCCGATCACGGGACGCATTCCGGCCGGCGCCGACGTCACGTTCCGGTGCAGGCGGAGCCGATCGGGCGAACGGATGAGCTTGCCGCCGGGTGTATCGAGATGGCCAGCGATCGCCTGCAGGGTGAGCGCGGCGCGAATCGCCTGCACGCCCGAGTTCGAGTACTCGAGGCCCGTGTACATGAGGATCGAGCAGCCGGCGGCCGTCCCAACGGCGTGCGCGAGCTCGCGCACGGTATCCGCCGGAACGCCGGTGATGGCCTCGACGCGCTCGGGTGCGAAGTCCGCCACATACGCGGCCAGCTCGTCGAACCCGTGCGTGAAACGCTCGACGAAGGCGTGGTCATAGCAGCTGTCTGCGATCAGCACGTGCAGCATCCCGAGCGCGAGCGCGCCGTCTGTGCCGGGGCGGATGCCGAGCCACTCGGCGCGCAGCGCCCGCGCCGTCTGGGAACGGCGGGGGTCGATCACGACCACGCGGCCGCCGCGCGCCTGCAACTGCTTCAGGCGGACGATGTTCTCCGGCGGCGATGCCGTGGCCGGATTGGCGCCCCAGACGAGCGCGAGGTCAGCGCGGTCGAGATCCTCGGATAGGTCGCGGTACTCCTGCCCGAAGCACGAGTGCGGAGCGATCATCCCGTAGGAGACGAAGCAGAGCGAGCCGACGCCGGTGGTGTTGGGCGAGCCGAACGGGAACAGCACCGCGTTCGCGGACGACTCGGCCGGACCGGCCGGCGCGAACGTCTCGTTGAGGCCGAGCTCGAAGTTGCCGCGCCCGGTGTAGACGGCGAGCGCCTCCGGGCCGTTCTCGGCCGCGATCGCCTGCAGCCGTTCGACAAGGAAGGTATAGGCGTCGTCCCACGACACCCGCTCGAAGCGCCCCTCGCCGCGTCTGCCGACCCGCAGCTGCGGGTACAGCAGCCGGTCCGGCGAGTACACGACCTCCGGGGCCCGCGTGCCGCGCGTGCAGACGATGCCGCGCGGGTGGTCGCGGCGCGGCCGTAGGCGCTTGATCCGCCCCTGCTCGAGAACGACCTCGACACCGCACCCCGCCGAGCAGACGCCGCAGATCCCCGCGACCACCGTCTCGCCCCCCTCCGGGGCTCCAATGATGCGGCTCACGACGTCGATTGTCAGCGCGAACTCCTTCTCTCGGGATCGGCGCCGCAAGCGCCTCCTCTGCTCCCACGGTAGGAGGAGCCGACAGCAGCGGCATCCGGGAATTCGCGCATTGCGGCCGTCCACATCCAGCTGGTGCGGCCTCCAACGCCGACAACGAGTTCCAGATCAAACGTTTGGGGAGGCCGCACTAGCGGGTGCTGCCGAAGCCGGCCTTGCTCGCAGCCGGAAGCCGCTCAGGGGAGGCTGTTTCTTACGGAGGTGTGGCTCGATGACGATCTCTAGACTTGGGCCATAGAGGATGCTGCTCGAGGCCGAACGTGCGCTGATCGTCCACCACGCCGGGAGTCTTCGCTCGGACGGTCTCGTCGTGGGGACGGCCGGGAACCTCAGCGTCCGCACGGGCGACCTCGTCGCGATCACGCCGAGCTCGGTCGACTACGACGAGCTCGACCCCGGCCTCATCTGTGTCGTCGGGATCGACGGTGAGATCGTCGAGGCCGAGACCGCGGCCTCGAGCGAGCTGCCGATGCACCTCGCCGTCTACCGCGCGACCGACGCGGCTGCGATCGTCCACACCCACGCCCCGTACGCAACCACGCTCTCCACCGTCGTCGACGAGCTTCCTGCGATCCACTACACGATCGCGGAGCTCGGCGGCCCCGTGCGCGTCGCGCAGTACGCGACCTTCGGGACGGACGAGCTCGCCGGCAGCGTCATGGACGCGCTCCACGGGCGGAGCGCGGTGCTCCTCGGGAGCCATGGCACGCTCACGGTCGGCGACTCCCTCGAGCAGGCGTACTGGCGTACCGTGCTGCTCGAGTGGCTCGCCACGCTGTACTACCGGGCCACGCTCCTCGGCGCGCCCCGGCTCCTCCCCCCCGAGGAGATCGAGCTGGTAGCCAGCCGGCTGCGTGCGATGCAGGCCTAGAGTGCGTCGCTCTCGAGCCGGGCCCGGACCGCCGCGAGGAACCGGGCCGCGAGAACGCCGTCGACGACGCGATGGTCGGCGGTCAGGGTGAGCTCGACCCAGGGGCCGATGCGCACCTCGCCGGCGGCGGCGCTCACGCGCTCTGTGATCGCGCCCACGGCGAGGATCGCCGTCTGATCGGGGTCGACGATGGCGGAGAAGCGGTCGACACCGAACATCCCGAGGTTGCTGAGCGTGATCGCGGCAGGCCCGCCGCTGACCTTGCCCTCCCGCGCCAGGTGCTCGGCCTGCCCGGTCAGCTCGACGAGCGCAGACAGAGCGAGGAGATCGGGCTCGGCGATCGTCGGTACGAGCAGCGTCTCCTCTCCCGCTACCGCGAGGCCGACGTCGGCCCGCTCGAGCTGTCGCACCCGCGGCCCCTCGGCCACCCAGAGCCGGTTCACCGCAGGGTGCTCGCGCAGCGCACCGGCCGTCGCCTGCAGCAGCAGATGCGTGTAGGTGAGACCTGCGGCGCCGCCCTCACGCTCCTGCGCGAGCCGGGCAGCAGCCCGGCTCATGTCGACATCGACGGCCACGCTGAACTGGGGAATCGTCTGCACCGACCGTATCAGGCGCTCTGCCACCGCACGCCGGTGGCGCGACACCTCGAACTCACCCTCCGGCGCGGCGGCAGCCCCGATCCGCGCGAGCACGTCCTCTTTCTCGATCCGCCCGCCCGGGCCGCTGCCGTGGACGGACGCCAGGTCGATGCCGTGCTCCTGTGCGAGCTTCCGGGCGACGGGTACGGCCTGCTTCTTCGCCGCCGGCTCCTTGGCCGACGGCTCCGCGGCGGGAACCTCCTCCCCTGGAGCTCCGATGAACCCGAGCACCTCGCCGACGGCGACGCTCTCGTCCGCGCCGTGCAGCACCGCGAGCAGCGTGCCCGAGACCGCCGCCTCGACCTCGAGGGTCGCCTTGTCGGTCTCGACCTCGAGCAGGAACTCGCCCTGCTCCACGGGCTCCCCCACCGCCTTGAGCCACCGGACGATCCGCAGCTCGTCCGCGGTCGTCCCGAGCGGCGGCATGCGCACCGGACGGGCCATCAGAGGCTTAGCTGCCGGATCGCCGTCTTGATCCGCTCCACGGAGGGGACGATCGCGTCCTCGAGCGACGGCGCCGACGGCATCGGGGCGTCGAACGACGCGACCCGCCGGATCGGCGCCTCGAGGTCGTAGAGACACTCCTCGGCCACCCGGGCCGCGACCTCGGCTCCCCAGCCCCCGGTGAGCGTGTCCTCATGGACGATCACGAGCCGCCCCGTCTTCCGCACCGACGCGAAGATGGTCTCCGTGTCGAGCGGAAGCAGTGTCAGCGGGTCGATCACCTCGCACTCGATCCCCTCGTCGTCGGCGAGCTCCTCGGCCGCCGCCAGCGTGCGGTAGAGGGCAAGGTGGGTCGCGACGACCGTCACGTTGGCGCCCGGCCGCTTCACAACCGCCTGCCCGATCGGGACGAGATACTCCTCCTCCGGCACCTCCGCCGTCAGGTCGAGCCCGCCCGCCTGCTCTCGCCCCTTGCTCCCGTAGAGCAGCTTGTGCTCGAAGAAGAGGACGGGGTTGTCGTCGCGGACGGCGCTCTTGAGCAAACCCTTCGCGTTGTAGGCGTCGGAGACGCAGACGACCTTGAGGCCGGGTACGTGGACGAAGTAGCTCTCGGGGCTCTGCCCGTGCTGGGCGCCGCGATTGGTGGCGCCGACGGGGGCCCGCATGACGAGCGGCACCGAAACCTTGCCGCCGGACATGTAGCGGAGCTTCGCGGCCTGGTTCACGAGCTCGTCCATGCACTCGAAGAGGAAGTCGGAGTACTGCATGTCGGCGATGGGGCGCATCCCGAGCGCAGCTGCGCCGACAGCGGCGCCGGCGATCACCTTCTCGCTGATCGGCGTGTCGACGATGCGGTCGTGGCCGAACTCCTCGGGCAGGCCGAGGTAAACGCCGAAAGCGCCGCCGAAGCCGCCGGCGATGCCGATGTCCTCGCCGATCAGGAACACGGACTCGTCGCGGCGCATCTCCTCCGCGATCGCCTCGCGCAGCGCCTCGCCGATCGTCAGGCGGCGCGACGGCGGCTCGGCGCTCTCAAGCGTAGACATCGGTCAGTGCCTCGTTCGGGTCGGCGTCGGGCGAGGCGCGCGCGAACTCGACCGCATCGTCGATCGCCGCCTCGACCTCGCTCTCGAGATCCTCCACGGCCTCGAGTCCGACCGCTTCGTGCCCGACGAGGACGGCGCGCAGCCGGGGGATCGGGTCGCGCTCCTGCCAGGCCGCCTCCTCGTCGCTTTCCCGGTAGCCGCGCGCGTCGCTGCGGCTGTGACCGACGAAGCGGTACGTCTTGCACTCGAGCAGCGTCGGGCCGTCGCCGGCGCGCGCGCTCGCCACCGCTCGAGCGCCCGCCTCGCGCACGGCGAGCACGTCCATCCCGTCGACCACGTGGCCCGGGATGCCGTAGGCGGCGGCACGGTCGGCGACGTCGATGAGAGCCGAGACGGCGTGGAAGGGCGTGGATGCACCGTAGAGGTTGTTCTCGCAGACGAAGACGATGGGTAGCCGCCGGACGGCCGCGAAGTTCATTCCCTCGTGGAAGGCACCCTCGTTGCTCGCCCCGTCGCCGAAGAAGCAGACAGCGACCTGGTCGGTGCGCCGCAGCTTGAACGCGAGGCCGAGGCCTGTGACGACGGTGTTGCCGGCGCCGACGATCGCGATCGCGGGCAGCATCCCGACCGCAGGGTCGCCGAGGTGCATCGAGCCTCCCTTGCCGGCGCAACAGCCGGTGCTCTTGCCGTAGAGCTCGGCCATCGCAGCCCGCGCCGTCACTCCCTTCGCGAGTGCGTGGCCGTGCGGCCGGTGCGTGGAGGTGATCCAGTCGGTCGGCCGGAGCAGGTCGCAGATTCCGACGGCGACTGCCTCCTGGCCCTGGCACTGGTGGAGCGTCCCGGGGATCTCGCCCTCGAGGAAGAGGTAGTAGACCGTCTCCTCGAAGCGTCGGATGAGGAGCATTTGCCGGTACAACCCGGCGAGCGTTCCCGGGTCAGGCGGCGCGACCACTGCCGCCATAGTGCCGGATCAGGTCACGGACCGCCTCGACCATCGGCGCTTTGCCGGCCTCGAGTAGGTCGGCCGGCCCGTGCGAGCCGATGACGGCGTGCACGTCCGGCTCGGCCGGCATCCGGGCCAAGGCTTCGGTGAGCCCACGGAGGAATGCGGCCCTCAGCACGGTGCCGACGTTGAACTTCGCCACCCCTGCAGCGATCGCCGGCGCTACGGCCTCACGCGGAAAGCCCGTGGCGCCGTGGATGACGAGAGGGACGGGGACGCGCTCGTGCACGGCCCGCAGCCGGTCGAGATCGATCGCCGCGCTCCCGTGGGCTAGCAGGTGGACGTTCCCGACCGAGACGGCGAGGCAGTCGACGCCCGTCGTTTCGACGAAGGAGGCCGCCTGCTCGGGGTCGGTGAGGATCGCCACCGAGCCGTCACTCGTTCCATGCGCCGCGTTGGGCAGGTTGCCGAGCTCCGCCTCGACGGCTGCGCCGCGGGCGTGTGCGGCCTCCACGAGCTGCGCGACCGCGGCAACGGCATCCTCGTACGCGAGGACGCCCGTGTGCATCATCACGGCGTTGAACCCGGCGTCGAGGCCACGCAGCGACTGCTCCAGCGTGTGGGTCTCGTTGAGGAGGAGGGCGACCGGCACGCGGGCCCGGCGGGCAGCCTCGGCGCCGAGGGCGCCGAGCAGCTCGATGCCACCTCCGTCGAACCAGAGCCGATGCCCCAGCAGGCAGCCGAAGCCGATGATCACCGGCGCCCGCTCGGTCTCCGCGGCCTCGACGACCGCCTCGAGCGAGTAGCCGTCCCACGCCTCAAAGTACCCGAGCGCGTATCCGTGCGCGCGGGCGTCCGCGAGTAGTTCTGTCAGCGGGGCGAGAGCCACGGCGTGTGGGTTTCGAGGTAGGCGTCGGCCTCGGCGCGTGTGAAGAGCCCGGCGGTGCAGCCGAGCTTCGTGCACGCGGAGGCCCCGATTACGCTGGCGAACTCCAGGCAGCGGCAAAGGCTCCAGCTCTGGAGGAGCCCGTAGACGAGGCCGGCGGCGAAGGCGTCGCCGGCGCCCGAGGGTTCGACGAAGTCGACACGGGGAGCGGGCAGCTCGATCGACTCGTCACGGCTCACGGCGACGAGCCCGCGCTCGCCCATCGTCACGATCACGGTCATGGCTCCAAGCTCGAGCAGGCGCTCGGCCTGCCGGCGCGGGTCGCTCTCTCCCGTCAGCGCGCCTGCCTCGTCGTCGTTCGGCACGAAGTAGTCGACCTCGGGCAGGACGCCCGCGACATCGTCGAGCGACAGCGCCCGCCCGGCCGGGGCGACGACGTCGAAGACGATGCGCAAACCGGCGTGCCGTGCGAGCCGAAGCTGCTCGGCGAGCTCGTCCTGCCGCAGGGCGGGGAGCACGAGAAAGCCGCCGACGTAGAGCACGTCGGGCCCGTCGGCGATCGCGGGCGCGAGGTCGGCGGCGCAGAGCGCTGCGTTCGCGCCGAAAGTGTGGATGTAACGTCGGTCTTCGCCGCTCACCGGGACGATCACCGTCTTCGAGGTGCCGAAGCCCGGGGCGCAGCCAATGCCGCCCACATCGATTCCCGCAGCGTTCAGCTCGTGCTGGACGAATTCGCCGAAGACGTCGTCACCGACCTTCGCGACGACCGCCGGCCGCACGCCGAGCCGCGCGAGCGCCGTCGCGGCGTTGGCGGCGCAACCGCCGGTCTCGACCAAGAAGTCATCCGTCGCGACCAGCTCTCCCGGCTCGGGCAGGCGCGGCAGGGGCGGCACGAAAACGTCCGCGACGACGATCCCGGCGCAGACCACCGCCGCGCGCGCGCCGACGGCGCTAGCCATCGGCGACGACCGTCGCCCGCCCGATCTCGGGGTCGGTGAAGATGTCGAGCTCGTCGCGACTCTCTGTCGAGAACTCGGAGACGATCACGCCGTCAGGCCCGGCCTGGAACCAGTGCAGCGTCCCGGGTGGGATCGTGTGCTGGTCGCCGGGCTCGAGGACGATCTCGTGCCAGACGGTGTAGACGCCGAGGTCGGCGCGGGCTGGGCGGCAGACGGGCGTGGGCGTCGGCTCGCCCTCGGTGTAGAGGTAGACACGTCCCCGGCGGCAGCGGAAGGTCTCCTCCTTGCCTGGCGTGCCCTCGAATGGCGGATGGAGGTGCTCGGGACAGGTCTGGCCGGGGAACATCACGAGCTCCTTCGCGCAGACGCGCTCGGTGTTCACGTAGACGACCACCTCGAGGCCGGTCTGCTCGAGCTCGGAGAGGCCGAAGTCCGCCGCCTCGATCTCGCGCTGCTCGGCTGGGGTGAGAACGATGCCGGCCTCCGCGAGCGCAGCGGCCGCGCGTGCCTGCGCCTGCTCGACCTCGACCCGCGTCAGCATGCCGGCCCCCGCCGATGGAGGTCCGGGTCGACCACGCCCGCGAAGCTCTCCTGGT
>Ga0315273_10013631_pt1 | contig 10459 bp, 6 predicted proteins | sample YL17G02_0_MG_FD_205753 | JGI IMG/M metagenome (GOLD analysis project Ga0315273, IMG submission 205753) | Sediment microbial communities from Yellowstone Lake, YNP, Wyoming, USA - YL17G02_0 | ecosystem: Environmental > Aquatic > Freshwater > Lake > Sediment | place: USA: Wyoming | collected... | reverse complement strand
GAACTCCCCAAGGGCGAACGCGTCGGCCGCCACATCGGCGCGTGCAAACAGGCGGAAACCCTCCTGTAGGGGCTCGCCCAGGATCCCCTCGTTGAGCCAGCCGGCGCTGACGCGAGGCGTAATCTCGATCGGACCCGCGTGGATTGGCGTGACGTCGAGCGTGAGCTCCGGCAATCGTTCGTCGACGCGCGTGGCCTCCGTCGCCGTGGTCAGGAGCGCGCGCGAGGCCTGAAGAGCGAGATCGCCAACCTCGCTGTTTCCCGTTAACTGGAATGCGTACGACAACTTCTCCCGATTCCCCTTCGCGTCATAGTCCAGCCTACCGGTGGCCTCCCATCCTGGGACGAGGGCGGCGGTGTGACGAAGGTAGAGAGCGGCCTCGGAGTCGCCGACCTTGGCCGGAAAGCGGTAGACGGAGAGTTCACCCCTATGGCCGTTGAGATCGTAGCGCAGCGCGCCGCCGAGGCCCACTTCCAAGTAGCGGGTGAAGATGTCGACGTTGACGCTGCCGTAGACCGACTCACTGAGAAAGAACGGCAAGCTCCACTTTGCGAACCAACCCCGCGCTGCGCTGTTGCCGATCGCAGGGAAGAGGGGCGCTTCGAGGGTCTCCTTGAGCGGTTGAACGTAGAGGGGAAGCCATACGAGTCCCACCCCGGCGGCGCGTCCAGTGAGGCTGAAGGCGACGAACAGACGATCCGGATAGAGAAGAAGGCGCTCAGCCCGTAGGCTGTACGGCTGATCGCGGAGGTCGGCGTTGCAGCAGTTGCAGGTTGTGAGCTCGCTTCCGAAAGCCTCGAGGAGCGCCACGCGACCTTCCTCGAAGCGGAGCTCGCCGCGTTCGGCGCGGAAGAAGAGTTCGACGTCCTCGCCGTCGGAGTTGGTGAACCTGGTGGACCCCGCGAGCGACGTTGCCTGCGCGGTGTGAGTCAGTACCGCGCCCGTCTCGGTGTCTACTTCTGCAACGAGCGTCTCGCTCTGGACGGACACCTCCTCACCGGCATCAAGCGCCACGTGGCCGGTGGCCGTGACTCGCCAACTCGAGGACTGCACCTGCTCGAGAACGAGGAGATCCGCGCGGATGGCCGTTCCCTCGAACGTCGCGCTCACCGATCCCGAGGCGCGCATCAACGCCCCGTCTTCGGAGAGGAAGAGCTCGTCACAATCGATGTGAACGGGGACTCCCGGGGCTGCGAACGACGAGGGGGCGGAGAGAGCGAGTGCCAGAAGCGGGAGAACTAGAAACGGGAGCCGGGTTCGAATGCGACTCCACACGTCGCGCGAGGCTAACCTGTCGACGCGGAGGAAGAGAAGGACTCCGACGGCGCCGAACAAGATGTCGGGCAGCCACGCGGCCAGGGCGGGGTTCATCGCACCGCGGCGGCCGAGCGTCTGCGTCCACCACAGCACGCCTTGATAGACGGCGACGAGGAGGAGGCCGAGGACCACGCCCACAGCGCGGCCGCGCGGCAGGAACGCGAGACTGAGCGAGCCGCTCAACAGGACGAAGATGACCGCGGCGAGGGGGAGCGCCATCTTGAGGTGGATCTCGACGAGGTACTCATCGACACGCTGGCCGTTCGCCCGCGCCTGGCCGACGCGCTCCCACAGCTCTCCGATCCCCATTTCGGAGGTCGTTCGCGACCGCGAGAGGAGCTGGGACACACCCTGATCGACGGGAATGACGAGCGAGTCGACGACGGCGGAGAAGGTGAGGGTTCCCTCTCGATCGAAACCGTAGACGTGTGCGTCCCCGAGGTGCCATGAGCCGTCGCTCCACACGCCTTCATCGGCGGTCAGCATGGTCAGTTGGGCCGGGGTCTGCTGTTGGGGGAAGAGCTGCCCGGTCGTATCGTAGATGTGGACGTCGTAGATCTTGCCCGTCGACTCCTCGTACCGGCGGATGTAGAGAAACTGGTCGTTCGGGCCTTTGAAGAAAGCGTTGGACGTGATGCGTGGAACTCCCTGACGGAAGATGACAGTGCGGAGCGCGTCCTGATATGCACTCTCCGATGCGGGAACCAGCCAGTTGTAGACCGCGAAGTCGGCGGCCGCGATGACGCTGGCGGCGAGCACGAGCGGCAGGAGTACGCGCCGCAGAGGGATCCCCAGGGACTCCAGGGCCACGATCTCGCGGTCGTGAACCATCCTGCCCAAGCCGAGGAACGTGGCGAACAGGACGCTCATCGGGACGGCGACCACGAGCAGGCTCGGAACCTTGAGGAGAACGAGCCGCAAGAGCATTGGCATCGTGACGCCGCGGTCGACCATCAGATCGGACAAGGACAAGATGATGTTCAGCAGGATGAAGAGGATGAGTCCCGCGAGGGCCAACGCAAACGGGCCGATCATCTCGCGCAGGACATAGCGGTCGGAGCGGCGCAGCATCACGCGGCATGATAGCCAACCGGACAACGTGGCTGCTAGGCCAGTCGTCCCCGGGGAGCGCCGTCGCGTGGTCTGCCCCGCGCCCATCAAGTATAGTTGCCGAAAGAAGCCATGGGAACGTGCGTCTACATCGAAACCTGGGGCTGCCAGATGAATCTCCACCAGTCGGAAGGGATGGCCGGGGTGCTGGAGCGTGCCGGCTACGCCATCGTTGATCGATTGGAAGACGCAGACGTCGTCCTGTTCAACGGCTGCATGGTCCGGGGAAAGGCGGAAGAGAAGCTGCTCGGGCGAATCGGCGCCGTGGTCGAAGAGAAGCGCCGGCGGGACGTCGTGTTCGGAGTCGGCGGCTGCTTCGGGCAAGTGCACGGAGACTCGCTGTTCGCGCGGTCGCGAGCCATCGACTTCGTGTTCGGAACTCGACAGCATCTGGCACTGCCCGACCTGGTTGATCAGGCGCGCCGAGAGCGAGCCTCCCTTCTCAGCGTGGCGGACGACGCGTCCCTGGAGGAGACGCCGTTTCTGCGGACGAGTGCGGTGACCGCCATGGTGACGGTCGCCGAAGGGTGCTCCAACGCCTGCTCCTACTGTGTGGTTCCCCGTGCGCGCGGCCCGATGCGGAGCCGGGACCCGGAGGCCATCCTCGCTGAGGTGCAGAGCGTGGTCCGAGACGGCCATCGAGAGATTCTGCTCCTTGGTCAGAACGTGAATGCGTACGGAAGGGATTGGCCCGCCGTCGGCAACTTCGCGCGACTTCTCGAACGCGTGTCTGCCGAGGGGCCGGCGCGCATCCGTTTCACGAGCTCACATCCGCGGGACATGACGCAGGAGATCCTCGACGTCATGGCCGCGCACGCCAACGTGTGCCACCACCTCCATCTTGCCCTCCAGTCGGGATCGGATCGAGTGCTCGGTGCGATGAACCGTGGCTACGGACGAGACAGCTTCCTCCGGATCGCCGAGGAGGCGCGGCGGACGCTTCCGGGGATCAATCTGACGACCGACCTGATCGTCGGATTCCCCGGGGAAAGCGCGAGCGAGTTCGAGGAGACGCTCGATGTGGTTCGCGAGATTCGGTTTGGCTCCATCTACGCGGCGAAGTACTCGCCCCGGCCCCTGACGCGGGCGGCCGACATGCTCGATGACGTCTCGCGCGACGAGAAAGAGCAGCGTCTGGCGAGAGTCCTCGAGGCCGAGCGGACGATCGCTGCAGAGGAAAACGCGCGCTTCGTTGGCCGAACCTTGGTCGTACTTGTGGAGGGAGAGGCGGACGGCGGACGGCGCTTCGGCCGTGCCGACGATCACCGGACGGTCGTCGTGGAGGGAGAGGTCGGCGTAGGTGAACTCGTTCCAGTGACGATCCTGCGGGCGTCGGCGTCAGCGTTGACGGGGGCCGTCGAAACCGTGGGCAAGCCGACGACCTGATCTGCCCAGGCGTCCGCGGCGGAGGGGCGTCGCCTCCAGGCCGCACGTGAGGCGATCTCGGGCGGCCGGGCAAGCCCGCGACGATGTGCGGTTTGCCGGCCCGGAGGGAGAGAGATGAGATTCGGTGAGCCCTCTCTGGGGGACGTAACAGCTGCCGCGGCGTGCGTCGCCGCTACGTTCCGCTGATGGGTATTGCATGGAGCGCGCTCGGCCTCGGTCAGTTCGTGGCGGTCGCGGGGGACGGCTCCGCGCTCTTCCGCGAAGGCGCTCACGTTCGGGAAGCCGCATTCCCGGATGACCCGACGGTCCTGCGCGTGACCTACGGCGAGGCCGTGGAGCACGGAATCCCGAACCTCGACCTCTCTCTCTTGTACCGTGGCCTGTTTCCCTGCGAGGCGGATCATGGCCTGGCGTCCGCATGCGCGGCGCGCGGCATTGCCTATCGTTCGAAGACGGCGGCCGTGTCCGTCGGGAAGCTCCTTCTCTGCGTGGTCGCCGAGGCGGCAACCCTCGACCGGGGAATGCTCCAACTCCTCGGTTACCTCTGCGGCGGGGCCGTCCAGGATCTTCTGCTCGGTTTCGCCACCCTGCCGATTCCTGCGGAGCCCGAAGACAAGGGAGAGGCGACCTCGAGGTCGGCTCAGGCACCCCAGGAGCGCGGCTGGACCGCGGAGGACGATGTGCTCGGGCCGAGCGGGCTCGTTGCGCGGCAGCTCCCTACACACGAGGTGCGCCGGGGTCAGCTTGACATGGCCGGGGCGGTCGCAGAGACCCTGCGCCTTGGCGGCGCACTCTGCGTCGAGGCGGGTCCGGGAACGGGGAAGACGTTCGCCTACCTCGTGCCGGCCCTCGTCCACCTGGAGGCGGAGCGGGCGTCGCGCGTCGTCGTGTGCACGCGGACAAAACAGCTCCAGGAGCAGGTCTTCCGAAAGGACCTCCCCTTCCTCGCTTCGCTGATGAGTTCTGAGGTGGCGACGGCGATCCTCAAGGGACGGGAGAACTACCTCTGCCTGCGGCGATGGGAGATCCTGGTGCGGGAAATGAGCGACGGCCTCGAGCGGGAACGGTTGGCGTCGTTGGCCTCGCTCGGTCGCTGGGTTTTCGACACGGAAACGGGGGACATCGAGGAGAACAGCGCGTTTCTCGCCCAGGATGACGCGCGAGAGCTGTGGTCCCGCCTCGGCGACTCGCCGACAAGCTGCGCCGGCTCGTTTTGTCCGCATGTCGACGAGTGCTTTTCGATCCGCGCGCGCCGGCTGGCTCGAAAAGCCGACCTTGTAGTGGTGAATCACTCGCTCCTGCTGAGCGACGCCGCGGCGGGCGGCGTGGTTCTCGGCAAGTACACACGCCTCATCGTGGACGAAGCCCACGCGTTCGAGGCGACAGCGCGGCTTGCCTTCACGGCCACCTTGTCGGAGGCGCGGGTGGAGCGCGTGGTCGACGAGCTCGGGCCTGGGCGGAGTGGGCGGCGCCACGGGTGGTTCGATCGTCTCTCCTTGCCCCCGGAGCAGAACCAAGCGGCCGCAGCGGGTGAGGCGTCGGCGGTTGTCCGCAGCTTGACGGTGCGCGTCGTGCAGGCTGTCGCGACGCAAGTCGTCGACGACCGGCGAGGACCCCTTCCGGGACTGTCCGCCGTGGCGGAGGAGGTGGCGGCGCTGCGCAGCGCGTTGCGGCGCTGGGAGATCCTCATCGAGGAGACCATCGAGCGCCTGCGCGACGAGCCGGAGCTTGCCCGAGAGGGCGAGGGCGGCCTGGCGGCGATCGGCGAACTCATCCACGTGTGCGAAGTGCTAGCGGCGCCCGCGGCGGACAATACGGTCCACTGGTACGAATGGGAGTTCGGCCGACTTGCGCTTCACGTCACGCCTCTCGACGTGGCTCCGATCCTGGAGGCGCGCGTCTATCAAGGGGTCGAGTCCATCATCCTCACGTCGGCGACGTTGTCGCTCGGTGGGGACTTCGCGTACCTCAAGGAGAGTCTGGGGTTGCCGCGTGCGTTCGATCCCGTCCGCACCACCGTCGTAGAGAGTCCTTTCCAGTACGAGAATCTGATGCGTATCCTTCTGCCCTCGGGTCTCCCCTCCGTGCTGGCCGATCCCGGGGCGTACGCGGAGGCGCTCGCCTCGCTTCTCATCGAGCTTCACGGCGCACTTGGGAGGAACGGCCTCGTCCTCTTCACGTCGTACGACCTCCTGTTCGAGGTGCGAAAACGCATCCACGACCGAGTCCCCACCCTGGCGCAGGGAGTCGACGGATCGCGCACCGCCCTTCTGGAGCGATTTCGGCGGGAGCCGCAGGGCATGGTTCTCCTGGGGACTGACAGCTTCTGGGAGGGCATCGATTTGCCCGGAGAGGAACTTGAGTATGTGGTCGTGACGCGCCTCCCGTTCGCCGTCCCGACCGACCCCGTGTTTGCCGCTCTGTCCCTCGAATTGAGCCGCCGCGGGAAGGACGCGTTCCTCGATCTAGCGTTGCCGCAGGCGGTGCTCCGATTGCGCCAGGGCGTTGGGCGCCTGATTCGCACGAGAACGGACCGCGGAGTGGTCATCCTGACGGACGACCGCATTCGGACAAAGCCGTACGGACGGCGATTCACAGAAGCGCTGCCGGTGCGGGTCGAGAACGTGGCGTCCGCACGGGACGCCGCCCGCGAAGCAGCTTGTTGGTTCGAGCGAGCCGACCCAGAATTGACTTGAGCTCTCCAGACCGGTAGAATGACGGCCACGCAAATAATCTCCAGCGCTTCCGATTCACAGAACTCAAGACTTGATGGCTATCTCCGTAGTAGTACCAGCGTATAACGAGGCCGGTCGTATAGGGGCCGTTCTTGAGCCGATCCTTGCAAGCGCTCTCGTGGACGAGATCATCGTCGTCGACGATGGCTCCGAAGACGCGACAGCCGACGAGGCCGGGCGGTTTCCGGTGCGGGTGATTCGACTTCCGGAGAACCGTGGGAAGGCGTCGGCTCTCGATGCCGGGGTTTCCGTAGCGAAGAACGACGTGTTCCTGTTCCTTGACGCGGACCTCGTCGGGTTGCGGACCGAGCACATCGATCAGTTGATCCGCGCTTACGTCGACGGGGATCTTGACATGGCGGTCGGTGTCTTCTCCGACGGGCGGCGAAATACCGATCTGGCGCAGAAGATCAACCCCTACGCGTCGGGGCAGCGCGTTCTTCCGAGGCGGTTGTGGGAGCGAGCCAAGGAGAACGTGCACGAGATGAACTTCGGGATCGAGATTGCGCTGTCGCGACTGGCGGCGAGAGAAGGGTGGCGGAAGGAGTACGTTAAGCTCGCCGGCGTGACCCACGTGCTCAAGGAAGAGAAACGCGGACTCGCCAAGGGGCTGCTCGACCGCTTCCAGATGTACGGCGACATGATCAAGTGGCTGTTCAAGAGGGTGTAGATGAGGATTGTCATTGGGTGCGATCACACCGGGGTGGCGCTGAAGGTGGCGCTGCAGGAGACGGTTCTAGCCGAGCATAGCGTGATCGATGTCGGGACGGACTCCACGGTCTCGGTGGACTACCCGGACATCGCGCGGGCGGCGGTCGCCGTCTTGCGCAAGGGAGACGCCGAGCGGGCGATTCTCATTTGTGGTACGGGAATCGGGATGGCCATGGCCGCCGGGCGGTGTCGCGGAGTGCGCGCCGCGACGTGCTCCGACCCGTACGTCGCCGAGATGAGCCGGCGCCACAACGACGCCAACGTGCTCTGCCTCGGGGCGCGCGTCGTGGGATGCGGGATGGCCGAAAGCATCGTGCGAACGTGGCTTGGCGCGGATTTCGATGGGGGTCGGCACGCGCGGCGAGTGGAGAAGGTCGAGGGATCGCCGTAGAGAGCGGGCAGCGGCACAGGGCCGCCCGATGGAGCACAGTCGCGAGGTGAGTAGTCATGGAAGTCAGAGAACTGCGCGCGAAGAAGGTCGATGAGTTGGAGGAGTACGGCGAGAGGCTGGGGATCGCGGACGCGCGCCAGATCTCTCGGGACGACCTCATGCGCTTGGTCATGGCGGAGCTGGCCAAGGCGAAGGACCTTCAGTTCACGGACGGGATCCTCGAATTGCATCCGGATGGGTACGGGTTCCTGCGCAGCGACAGCTGCCTTCCGGGCAAAGCCGACGTGTACATCTCCCCCTCGCAGATCAAGCGGTTCAGCCTGCGTGACGGGGATCTCGTCAGCGGCCCGGTGCGCGGGCCGAAGAATGACGAACGGTACTTCGCTCTCCTCAAGGCGGACGCCGTCAACGCTCGTGACCCAGAGGAGTCGCGCCGCCGGGTGCAGTTTCAGGACCTGACGCCGCTCCATCCGGACGAGCACCTCAAGCTCGAGCACGACCCCAGCGAGATCTCGACGAGGATGATCGACCTGTTCTGCCCGATTGGGAAGGGGCAACGCGGGTTGATCGTCTCGCCGCCCAAGGCGGGCAAGACGACGCTGTTGAAGAAGATCGCGGCGGGAATCAACGCGAACCACCCCGAGATCAAGCTGTTCGTCCTCCTCGTGGACGAGCGGCCGGAGGAAGTCACCGACTTCAAGCGATCGATCAAGAACGGGGAAGTCGTCGCGGCGACGTTTGACCAGGAGCCGAAGCACCACACGCGCGTCGCCGAGTTGGTCACCGACCGTGCCAAGCGACTCGTTGAATTGGGTCACGATGTCGTGATCCTGATGGATTCGATCACGCGCCTGGCGCGCGCCTATAACCTGTCCATTCCGGCCTCGGGCAAGCTCTTGTCGGGCGGAATGGATCCCACGGCGCTGTACAAGCCGAAGGAGTTCTTCGGCGCGGCCCGCAACATCGAGGAGGGCGGGAGTCTGACGATCATCGCCACCGCGCTCGTCGACACGGGGAGCAAGCTGGACCAGGTTGTGTTCGAGGAGTTCAAGGGGACGGGGAACATGGAGCTGGTCTTGAACCGCGATCTCCAGAACCGCCGGATTTTCCCGGCGATCGACATCGAGCAGAGCGGCACCCGCAAGGAAGAGCTGCTTCTCGGGGAGAAGGAATTGAAACGCGTGTGGATCCTCCGTAAGATGATCGGTGAGTTGCACGACCTCCAGGCGGCGATGGAGTTCATCAAGGTGAAGATGGAGGGGACGCGGGACAACGACCAGTTCCTCGAGCTGATGAAGGGTGACTAGCCAAACGAGGTACGGGAGCCGGGGCGACAGGCCGATTCGCAAGGATCGGGTGCTGATCGTGGGGCTCGTCGTTGTCGCGATCATCGTCGTCGGTGTTCTCCTGAAGAGCGGATGCACGAAGCGCGAGGACAAGCCGGTCGCCGTCCTGTCGGACGGGCAGACGGTCGGCACGACCGCAACCCTACCCGCGACGACGGGGACGCCGCCGCCGAGCGACGTGGATTCCGTCGTCAAGGCCATACTTCCGACATCGTCCGGCTCTACGGCGTCGCCGGGCTCGTCCTCAGGCAGCACGACGCCGACGACTTCGAAACCGGCGGCCGCCACGACGGCGCCTGCCGCGACGACGCCGTCGTCGAACGCGAGCATCGTCTCGCACACCGTGAAGCAGGGCGAGACGCTTCAGAGCCTCGCTACCTCGATGGGGGTCAGCGTGAGAGACCTGCGCGCGGACAACCAGATCTACGGAACGGGGGCGCCGACCGCCGGGCGAGTCCTCTACGCCGCGAAGACGGGGCTCGTGCACACGATCAAGTCCGGTCAGACGTTGACGGACATCTCCGCGACGTACGGCGTGTCGGTCGACGCGATCACAAGAGCGAACGGGATCTCGTCCTCGACGACGATCTTTGCCGGCGCGCGGCTCGTGATCCCGGGAGCCAGTTCGGCTTTCTGGGACACGGTGACCACGCTGTCGCGCGGGTCGACGGCGCAGTTCATCTGGCCGCTCCAGGGAGCGGTCGTGTCTTCGTTCGGATGGAGACAGCATCCCGTGCTCGATATGCGGCATCACCACGATGGAATCGATCTTGACGTTCCGGAAGGGACGACGGCGTACGCTTCGGCGGGGGGCGAGGTGTACTTCACCGGCGAGCAACCGGGCTACGGCAACGTGCTCATTCTTGAGCATGCGGCAGGGTTCTACACGCTCTACGGGCACCTCAAGAGCTCGCTCGTCAACAAAGGGCAGTACGTGGAGAAAGGTCAGCGCGTGGCGATTTCGGGGAACACGGGCATCTCGTCGGGTCCGCACTTGCACTTCGAGCTGCGGAATGGCGAGTTCCCCGTGGATCCTATCTCTTTCCTGCCCTAGTCACTCATGGACGTTCTCATCGTTGAAGGCGGTCGTAGACTCGTTGGGCGCGTGCGCGTCGAGGGGGCGAAGAATGCCGCCCTTCCGGCGTGCGTGGCATCTCTCCTCACGGACGAGCCCGTCCTGGTCCACCGGGTTCCTCAACTGCGCGACGTCAGCACGATCCTCTTCACGCTCGGCGCCTTGGGGAAGCGCGTCGTGCGGAACGGAGGAAGCGTGGCCATCTCCGAGGACGGACCGCTCACGGCCGAAGCGAGCCCGTATTCGGTCCGGAAGATGAGAGCCTCGTTTCTCGTGCTCGGCCCGCTGGTCGGGCGTCTGGGACGAGCCGTTGTGTCTCTGCCTGGCGGCTGCTCGATCGGCGCGCGCCCGGTGGATCTTCACCTGCAGGGATTGCGCGCCCTCGGAG
>Ga0315273_10013628_pt1 | contig 10460 bp, 7 predicted proteins | sample YL17G02_0_MG_FD_205753 | JGI IMG/M metagenome (GOLD analysis project Ga0315273, IMG submission 205753) | Sediment microbial communities from Yellowstone Lake, YNP, Wyoming, USA - YL17G02_0 | ecosystem: Environmental > Aquatic > Freshwater > Lake > Sediment | place: USA: Wyoming | collected... | reverse complement strand
CGGATGGCCGCTTTCGTCAAATCATCCCAGGTAATCCCGCAGTTTGCGGCTCCGGATAGGGTGGCGAAGTTTGCGCAGCGCCTTCGCCTCGATCTGCCGGATGCGCTCTCGGGTGACGCCGAACTCCTGGCCGACCTCCTCAAGGGTCCGTGCGGTGCCATCTTTGAGCCCGAACCGCATCTCCAACACTTTGCGCTCCCGCTCGCTGAGACCGCTGAGGATCTCGCTCATCTGATCGTGGAGCATACGCCGGCTGGCCTGGTCGGCTGGTCCCGGCAGGCTGTCGTCCTCTATGAAGTCACCGAGCGAACTATTTTCTTCCGTCCCCACAGGCGTCTCGAGCGACATGGGCTCCTGAGCGATCCGCATGATGCGACGAACCTTCGTCGCCGCGATCTGCAGCCGGCGGTTCAGCGAAGGCTCGGGCAGTAACCCCGCCGCCATCGCCTCCTCGATCGAGCGCCGGTCGTCCGGGGTCAGGAAGTCCATGTCCAGGGCTACCTCTTCGGGGGTCGGCTCGCGGCCGAGTTCCTGCATAAGGCGGCGCTGCACCCGGATCTGACGATTAATGCTCTCCACCATGTGCACCGGTATTCGGATCGTCCGCGCCTGGTCGGCAATCGCCCGGCTGATCGCCTGCCGGATCCACCAGGTCGCATAGGTACTGAACTTGTATCCCAACGTCGGGTCGAACTTGTCCACTGCCCGCAGCAGGCCGATGTTGCCTTCCTGGATCAAGTCAAGGAAGGACATGCCTCGCCCAACATAGCGCTTCGCGACGCTTACCACCAGCCGTAAATTGGCCTGCGCCAGGCGTTGCTCCGCTGCCAACCCGTCCTGCTTGATCTTGAGCAGTTCATCGCGCTCGTCGGGTGTCAGGTCCTTGTTCTTGGCCGCCTGAATCGCTTCCTTGCCCTGCTGGATCGCCGTTGCAAGTGTCACTTCTTCTTCGCCCGAGAGCAGGGGGGTCCGGCCGATTTCGTGAAGGTACATCCGCACGGGATCGCTCGCTACCGCCGGGTCGTCCCACTCGTCGAGGACCTGCTCCAGGGGCAGCCTGGCTTCCCACTCGACCTCCTGCTCGAGTTTCTCGTCGCGCTCGATGATCGGCGCCTCACCGTCATCGCCGAAGGCAAGGGGCAAGGCTTCGGCCAATCCGTCTGGGCCGACCGCAATCCTAACCTCGACCAGGTCTTCCTCGTCCAGGTCGTCGGCAAGCAGCTCGCTAGTCTCCGGGTCCCCGTCGACGGGCTCGTCGGCATCGACTTCGATGTCGCCGTCTTCGAGCCAGTCGGGTTTGGCCCGGGGCTTGCGCTTTCGCCTTTCAGGGCTCATCTATGAGATTCCTATGCGTGAGAATGAGATCTACAGCTCGGCGTGATGGGTTGGCCGGCCTTGGGCCGATGCCAGCGCCAGCGCTCCACTCATCGACCGGTTGAAGCGCAGTTTCTGCACGTGCCGGATCTGAGCCTTGCAGGACTCGACCGCATCCTGGTAGGTGCGCAGTTGCTCGCGGTCGCCCGTGTCCTGGCACTCCAAGATCAAAACTTCGAGGTGCTCTATCTGCTCGCCCAGGTTGCGGGCCCGCAGTCGAATGAGCGAGTCAATCAGGTCCTGCCCGATCTTCTCGTCGGTCAGTGTGGGAAGCTGCTGCGCGCGCTCCAGCACCTTCCGGAGATGGGGATGCAGCGCCTCAGCAATCGTGGACGAAAGGTCCTGCGGCCTCCACTCTTCCCCGATCGGAAGGGCGTCCTGTAGCGCCGTCAACACGGCACGGTTCTCGGCGCCTGCGAAGTCGCTCGGGTTCAGCGGTGGCACGTGCAGATCGATCATTTGAGCGTCCAAATCGGCAAGCAGGTCCGGGCGAATGAGCAAATAGCCGAGGATGTGCTCTTCCAGGGCTGCTCTCGCGGCCTCGCTCGGCGGCTGACTCGCGTTCCCGTCGCCGGATGTCCGTGAGACGGCTTCGGTGGCTCGCTGCGCGCCGGAGGTTCGGGCCTGGCCTGCGGCGATCCGGTTCACTATGCTGACTCGCTCGGCGACCAACCGCTCACTGGACCCGGTCAGCCGGGCCAGCTGTTGAACGTAGTGCTCGCGCTCGATCGGGCTGCCAAGCTCACCGATCAGGGGTGCCATCCGCTCCACGGCATTGGCCTTGCCTCGCGCCGTGGTCAGGTCCTCTTCGCCACGCACAAGATTCAGGTAGAAGTCCACGATGGGCCGCGCATCGGCGATGACCTGTCTCCAACGCTGCACGTCCGAGAGCGCCAACTCGTCGGGGTCCAACCCGTCAGGCAGGGCCGCGATGCGGAGCTGCGCTTTAAGCCGGCTCTCCTGGCGAACCAGCCCCGTTGGGCTGAACACAGGTTGCCATTCCCGGTCCAGCGCATTCCGGGCAGTCTCCAGGCCTCGCAATACAGCATGATCGCCCGCAGCATCCGGGTCCAGGGCGAGCGTAATGTTGTTGGAATGGCGCTTCACCTGCCGCAACTGCGACTCGGTCAGCGCTGTTCCCATCCCCGCCACCACGTTCCGAACCCCTGCCTGGTGCGATCCCAGGACGTCCATATAACCCTCAACGATTACCACCAGGTTCTCGTCGCGGATCGCTTTCCGGGCCATATCCAGCCCGTACAGGCAATTGCTCTTGTCAAAGAGAGGCCCCTGAGGGGAGTTAATGTACTTCGGTTGCGGCCGCTCAGGATCCTCCTTCAACTGCCTGGCGCCAAAGGCGATAGTCCGTCCCAGAGCATCTCTGATCGGGATCATGAGCCGGCCGCGGAACCGGTCGTAGAATCCGCTGCCATCCTCGCGCCCTATGATCAGACCCGTTTCCTCCAACTCTGCAGGAGCGAACCCTTTTTTCTCCAGGTGGGTCTTGAGGGCCTCCCAGCTATCCAGAGTGTAGCCGAGCTGCCAGCCCTCCCACGTCTCGCGCACGAGTCCGCGCAGGTCCAGGTAGCTGCGAGCGATCTCGGCCTCGGGAGCCCGGTTGAGCAGGTAGTTGAAGAAGACCGCCGCCTCCGCCAGGATCTGGCGAAGGAGATCCAGATGCTGCTCGTCAGCCGAGGCAGCCGTTTCACGGGGCTTGAGCTCCACCCCGGCTCTGGCCGCCAGCATTTGCAGCGCTTCACCGAAATCGAGGTTCTCCCGCTTCATGACAAAGGTGAAGATGTCCCCGCCGGTGCTGCAAGCCCCAAAGCAATGCCAGGTCTGGGCGTCCGGAAAGACCACGAACGACGGGGTCTTCTCATTGTGAAACGGACACAACCCTTTGTAATTGCGCCCCGCCTTCTTGAGCGGGACGTGGTTTGAGATAACCTCGACGATGTCGAGGCGCTCCTTGATTTCGTCCGTTACGCTCATAGGCTGTTCGGCAATCGGTGCGAATCGAGAGCGCTCCTGGTCACAAGGTCCTGCGAACGTGTGCGCCAGGGGAGGCCGCGTCTCCGGCCAAGGCATCCGCAATTATACCGGAGCGACGGCGGTGTGTCAAAAGACATCGAGAGCGGTCGGACCGGATCTGTCCCGTTCGGAGCTTACTCGACGGGTTCGACCCAAAAAGTGCCCGCCACCGCTTTGAAGATGGCGGGCACTCGTATCTACCTATCCGAACCAGGCCCTTCGCGAGGCGCTGCGACTCTGGGCAGGCCTTACTGCTTTGGAGCGTGCTTGATCGCCGCCTGCGCCGCCGCCAGCCGGGCAATCGGCACACGGAAAGGCGAGCAGCTAACATAGTTGTTGCCGATCATGTGGCACCACTCGATTGAGCTCGGGTCGCCGCCGTGCTCGCCGCAGATGCCCACTTCGAGCGCCGGGCGGGCCTTCCGCCCTTCCTGGACGCAGATGTCCATCAGCCAGCCCACGCCTTCACGGTCGATCGTCTGGAAGGGATTGAACGGCAGAATCCCATCCTCAACATACTTGAGCAGGAAGTTGCGCTCGGCATCATCCCGGCTGTAACCGAAGGTCATCTGCGTCAGGTCGTTCGTGCCGAACGAGAAGAACTCGGCCAGTTCCGCGATCTCGGCCGAGGTAACTGCCGCCCGCGGGATTTCGATCATGGTGCCGAACTTATAGTCTATCTGGGCCTTCTTCTCTGCCGTAACCGCTTTTGCGATGCGTTCGAGCTTGGGCTGGATGACCTTCAGCTCGTTCACAGTGCCGGTCAGCGGGATCATCACCTCGACGTGCGGGTCGAAGCCTCGCAGCGCGACGTCGCAGGCCGCCTCGAAAATGGCGCGCACCTGCATCTCGACGATCTCCGGCATCACGATGCTCAGGCGGATGCCCCGCAGTCCCATCATCGGGTTGGATTCGTGCATGCCGCGGATGGCCGAAAGCAGAGTCTCCTTTTCGGGCAAACCCTTCGACTCACCCTTGACGCGCATCTCGATGACCTCTTCCAGCAGCTTCTCTTCGTCCGGCATGAACTCGTGAAGCGGCGGGTCGATCAGACGGATGATCACCGGCAATCCGGTCATCGCCTCGAACAGACCGTCGAAGTCGTTGCGCTGGTAGGGCAGCAACTCGTCCAGTGCCGCCGTGCGCTCGGCGCTGCTCTTCGCCAGGATCATCCGCTGCACGATCGGCAAGCGCTCGATCTCAAAAAACATGTGCTCGGTGCGGCAGAGGCCAATGCCGAGGGCGCCGAAGGTGCGGGCGCGCCGCGCGTCCGCCGGATAATCGGCGTTCGCCCAAACTTGCAGCCCACGCGTCGGGGAATTGTTCTTTCCCGCTGCACGACTGGTCGGCTCGGCGGAGACTTCGTCGGCCCATTTCAGCAGAACGATCAGGTCGGTCTGCTCTTCGAACTTCGGCTCGACCGTGGGGATCTTCCCGACAAAAGCTTCGCCGGTGCCCCCGTCCACACTGATCCAATCCCCTTCCTTAACCACCACGCCGCCTGCGGTTATCGTGCGCGCCTCCATATCGATCTTGATGCTGGCCGCCCCGACGACGCATGGCTTCCCGAACTGGCGCGCGACCACGGCCGCATGGCTTGTCGCACCGCCTTCACACGTCAGGATACCTTGGGCAGCGATCATCCCGTGCACATCGTCCGGCTTGGTGAACGGCCGCACCATGACCACGGGCCCGTGCTTGGCCTTCTCCTCCGCAAGGTCCGCGTCGAAATAAGCCTGGCCCACGGCCGCGCCGGGCGAAGCGTTCACGCCCTTGGCCAGGAACTTGCCCTCTTTCGTCGCCGCCTTCATGGCTACGGGATCGAACTGCGGGTGGAGCAGTGAGTCGACCTGGTCGGGCGTCACGCGGGACACTGCCTCCCGCCTGGTGATGAGACCCTCGTTCGCCATGTCCACGGCGATCTTGATCGCCGAAGCGGCGCTGCGCTTGCCGTTGCGGGTCTGAAGCATCCACAGCTTGCCGCGCTCGATCGTAAACTCAACGTCCTGCATGTTGCGATAGTGATTCTCGAGGATCTTGCAGATGTCCATGAACTGGGCATATGCCTCGGGCAGCTCCTCGCCCATCACCGCCACGTTCTGCGGAGTGCGGATCCCGGCGACCACGTCTTCGCCCTGCGCGTTGATCAGGTACTCGCCGTAGACCGCCCGCTCGCCTGTGCTCGGATTGCGGGTGAACGCCACCCCGGTGCCCGAGGTGTTTCCCATGTTGCCGAATACCATCGTGACGATGCTCACGGCCGTGCCAAGGTTGTGCGGGATCCCTTCATGATTGCGGTAATCAAATGCCCGCTTGCCGTTCCAGCTCTTGAAGACCGCCTCAGTCGCCAGCCGCAGCTGCACGATCGGGTCCTGCGGAAAGTTGAAACCCTTGTGCTTCTTGACGATTACCTTGTACTCCGCGGCCAGTTCCTTCAAGTTTTCGGTGGTCAGGTCGACGTCCTGCCTGGCGCCGACTTTGGCCTTAAGGCTCGCTAGGGCGTGCTCGAACGCCGTATCGGGGATCTCTAACACGACCTTCCCGAAGCCTTCGATAAGGCGCCGGTAGGCGTCCCAGGCGAAGCGTGGGTTCAGCGTCAGTTTTGCCAGGCCCTCGACCGTCGCATCGGTGAGGCCGATGTTGAGCACCGTGTCCATCATCCCTGGCATGGATTCCTTGGCGCCCGAGCGGCAAGAAACCAGCAAAGGGTTCGCGACATTCCCGAAACCCTTGCCCGTCACTGCTTCGATCTGCTTCAGAGCTTCCAGCTCCTGGTCCCACATGCCTTCCGGGAACTTTTCTCCCGACGCAAGATAAGCGTTGCACGCCTCGGTCGTCACCGTGAAACCGGGTGGCACCGGCAGCTTGATACGTGTCATCTCGAACAAGTTCGCGCCTTTGCCGCCGAGCAGCGAGCGTACGGCGTCCCAACTCCCGCCGACATGCCGCTCTGCATCAGTCACTTCAGTAAAGAGATAAACCCACTTCTTCGCCATGCTAGATAGTACCTCCTCGTCGGTTCGCCCACAGGGGCTCATGTGGCACAAACACCCATTATATGCCGCGGGCAGACCCTTGGCAAAAAACAAGCGACAATCTTCTCAACCCAGGTCCATTTCTGAGGACAAACAAAGGACAGGGAATTCGCTCCCTGTCCCAACGTGGACTTTGCTGTGCGCTTGCCGCCATAGGGATCGGCTTGCTGCACCCTGGCGGACTCAGTTGGACCAGGGGTCCCCCTCCTCGGGTTCCTCTTCCTCTTCTTCGTCCTCGTCTTCCTCGAGATCTTCCCATTCGCCCTCGCCCAGCTCATTGATCTCGAGTTCTTCCTCTTCTTCCTCTTCCCAGTTCACGTCCTCGGGATGCGCGGGCAGGTCGATCTCGTCTACCGCCTCTTCGGGGATCTCCTCGTACGTCGCGCAGTAACCTTCCCGGTCAATCCGGATTTCCTCTGCGCCGCACAGACCGTTGTCCCAGTTGACGCAATCGGCGAGTTTGCAGAATACTTTGACGGTCATTGCCTGTTCTCCCCGGAGCAAGCTGGCGGATGATCACTTGCGGTGCGGCCCTAGCCTCTAACGGACACGCTGCTGGAGAATGCCACAAGTCCTCGGGTCGCGCAAGTTTGCATTTGCCGCGAGGTAGCGCACTAGGACAGGGTGACTATCAGGTTGGCGCGACTCCAAGCCGCCTCGCAATCCATGCGTGGGCATGCCCCGGCAGCCTCACCTGGCTTAAACTGGGACCTCAGCCTCGGCATATCTTGTTTGATTTGCCCGGAGACCGTAGCGCGTGCACGCCGCGTCGAAAATCTTGTTGATCAAGTCGTTGTAGGGGATGCCGGCCGCCTCTGCCTCGATCACAAGGTCGCTTATCCCGGGACATAGACCGGGAAGAGGATTGACTTCGAGGATGTACGGCTCGTCCCCCTGGTCGGCGTCCAACCGGAAGTCCACACGCGCCACGTCCAGGCACCCGGTGACGCGGAAGACGGCGGCCGTGAGCCAGTTGAGTCTGGCGACCAGGTCATCGTCCAGGGGTGCCGGGCAGAACTGATGGAAGTCGTGTGCCCATTCCGTCTTCATTCGATTAGTGTAGACCCCGCCCTCGCTCTCGGGATAGGCAGTGAAATCGACTTCGAGAGCGGGCAGAAAGCGCAGCCCGTAGGTCACACGCGTTGCCACCTCGTCTTCCGGCACCCGCCACGCGGTGGGCTGCGTCAGGTTGCCGACGCACCCCACTGTCACCTCACGCCCTCGCACGAAATGCTCCACAAGGATTGGCTGGCGGTAGCGCGCCAGTTGCGCCGCCAACTGCGCACGCAGTTCCCCCTCCGATCGCACGATCGACTCCCCGCTCACGCCCATCCCCGTGCCTTCCCGGCTCGGCTTGACGAAGAGCGGGAAACTTAAGTCGGCATCCAGCGGCTCGTCGGGCCGCTCGAACACTTGGAACGGAGGCGTGGCCAGACCGTGAAATGCCAGAACGCGCTTGGTCATAGGCTTGTCGAGGCTGAGCGCAAGCGCCAACACCCCGCTGCCCGTGTAGGGAAGGCGCAGCATCTCCAGGATCGAAGGGACATGCGCCTCACGGCTGTCCCCCCAATGTCCCTCGCAGAGGTTGAAACAGATATCCGGACTGAGTTTGGGCAGCGTTTCAACCAGCGACAGGTTGCCTTCCAAGAAGGTCGCGTGATGCCCACGCGCCTCCAACGCGCTCACAATGGAATTGACCGTGATGTCCGAGTCGAGGTCATCCCATGCGTCGTCGGTCATCCCGTCGAAATGTGGCGCGTTCTTCTTCAGGTTCGCGAGTACGGCGACATTGATCCCCATCGATTCCTTCTGCTGACTCCACTTCAGCGATCGTGCCCGTTACTGTTGTGGTTCGCTGGCTGCCCCGGGTCCCTCGTCGCGGGCTGCAGCGAATCCCACGTAATGTCCCCCAGGCTAACTGGCTGAGATGCGCCGCGCTGGTGCGCCTGGTCGAACCCTTGGGGCTTGATGTTGTCGGCGGACCCCGCAAGCAGACCGGCAACCCCCTCCTGTCCGGCGTCGCTGTTCCTCCCGGACTGCTCCGGTCGCGCGGCCGTGTGGCCGGTGTAGTCATTCGGCTCGTTATAGGTTGTGATAAAGCCCTCGAAGTTGCGCAGTACCACCTTGCCGGGCGCCTGGCTGATCAGGTATTGCGGCATCACCGGTATCTTTCCGCCGCCCCCAGGGGCATCGACAACATATGTCGGGATCGCATACCCGCTTGTGTGACCCCGCAGGCTTTCGATGATCTCAATGCCCTTGCTCACGGACGTCCGGAAGTGACCCGCCCCCTCCACAAGGTCGCACTGATAAAGGTAGTATGGCCGCACGCGATTCAGCACGAGCTTGTGGACCAACTCCTTCATCACCTCGACCGAATCGTTGACGCCCGCCAGCAGCACGGTCTGCGCCCCCAACGGAATCCCTGCATCGGCCATCCGCGCCACCGCCGCAGCCACCTCGGGGGTCAGCTCCTTTGCGTGGTTGAAGTGGAGGTTCATCCACAACGGGTGAAATTGGCACAGCATCGCCACCAGCTCCGGCGTGATTCGCTGCGGCATGAAGACCGGAACGCGGCTGCCGATGCGGATGATCTCGACGTGCGGAATTTCCCGCAGCCGTCGCAGCAAGTCCTCAAGGATCCGCTGGGGCAATACCAGCGGATCGCCGCCGCTGAGCAGCACATCCCGAACCTGCGGCGTGCGGGCGATGTAGTCGATCTGCGCGTCGTAGTCGCTCCGTCTGAACTGTGCGCCCGGATCGCCCACAATGCGGCTTCGCGTGCAATACCGGCAGTAGCTCGCACACTGGGTGGTCACCAGCATCAAGACGCGGTCAGGGTAACGGTGAACCAGTCCCGGAACCGGGCTGTGCCCGTCCTCATTCAGCGAGTCCGCGTACATCCCGTCGAAGGCGACGAGCTCCCTGCTCGTCGGGATGACCTGGCGGCGGATCGGGCAATCAGGATCTTCGGGGTCGATCAGTGATGCAAAATAAGGGGTGATGTCCACTCGGAAGTGATGGCTGCGACAGCCTTCAACTTCCTCGTCGGTCAGATGGATAATCTGGCTCAACTCGTCCAGCGAGTTCAGACGGTGGCTGAGTTGCCAGCGCCAATCATCCCACTGGCTGTCGGGTACGTTCGCCCAGATGGGGACGCGGTGGGACGCACGGGGCAGGCTTCGGTGGGGAGGCTCCTCCGTTGCGCCGGATTGGGGAGGCTCGTCGCTTAGTGCCATCAGTTCGGTAACGCTATACATCTCTCTCATCTCCTAATAGGGTGAAGTTCTTTAAGCAAAGCAAACCCCCACAACCTCGATGAATCAACAGGCCGACGGGCATCGCGCTTCACCGCGTCGCACCTGCCAGGGTCGCAGGGGTTAATGGGCTAACACAGGTCGTGCGCTGTCGCAAGTCATGGTTTGCTGGCAGCTGGACTGGAATACAGGCTACCTTTCGTCATCTTCGAACTCGTCCTCGTTCTCATCCTCTCCGAGTTCTTCGTCCTCTTCCTCATCCTCTTCTTCCTCGTCCCACTCGTCCTCCCCTTCTTCATACGAGAAGAACTCGAGGGCGCTGGCCGGGGCGCTACACTCCGGGCATTTCGCGGGCCGTCGAGCTTCCATCCCCTCTTCGATATACCCGCACTCCATGCATTCCCACTCGCCATTCACTGCCGGGACCTTGTTTGTCGCTACCATCTCGCTGCTCCGTTGTGTCATGCCAGGAAACAAGGCAACAGTCCGCTTGGGTTCTGCCTGGAGCTTCGCTCGACTCTGACTATGACACCAGCCACACACAGCGTCAGTGAGCGAATACCCAAATACCGGGGGAAGACGACCTTAATTCTAACCACTTGCGCCCTATTGTCAATTCTTGCAAGCAGGCTCTTCGGATCGTTCGAACTCTCACATTCGCCCGTACCACCGGTCCCGCTTTGTTTTGACACCCGCCGGTCAATATGGCATACTTCGACCTGCAATGTGGCTCTGAAATGACTATGCAGCCTCGTCTCTGGTG
>Ga0315273_10013625_pt1 | contig 10461 bp, 10 predicted proteins | sample YL17G02_0_MG_FD_205753 | JGI IMG/M metagenome (GOLD analysis project Ga0315273, IMG submission 205753) | Sediment microbial communities from Yellowstone Lake, YNP, Wyoming, USA - YL17G02_0 | ecosystem: Environmental > Aquatic > Freshwater > Lake > Sediment | place: USA: Wyoming | collected... | reverse complement strand
AAACCCAGTCCCGGCACCCGTTTGCTCAAAAGTGCCAAAAAAACTTTGCACATTCCGAGTCGACACAATACTGACTACCGAGGGGGAGACTTTTGCCACTGCATCAATAATCGCTGAATCCTCATTGAGAGCCACTGTCTCCTGTTTATTGCCATCTGTGCCACTAGAATTCCCCAACGGCAGATTCAAAGGTCCTTTATACCATCCGCTCCAAACTACGAGAGCCAGCAACAAAGCCCCGCCAACAACCCCCCCAAATAAGCTGTACCAAAAATGATCGAATCCTTTTTTATCCATCTCCTTAGAAAATTAATTATAAGATACTGGGCGCTAAAGCGAACAACCAGTCGAAGATAAACAAGGCTAAGACTAAAACTAGCGCTATCCCAATATATTCAAATGCCACCCGTACTGTCAAATTCCCGCGCAAATAATGCACTACCAGCTCGGAAAATAAATAATAAACCACTAATAGCAAAAAAGCTTTGAAGTAAGCATTTTTGTACCAAGCACTGGTCATCCAGACCATCTCTTCACCAATTAGTACCAAGACTGCGGCATATAAACTAAATCTCTTGGTTGGTAAATCATGCCGCCAGAATAAGAGATATAACACTAATACTAGCTGCACCACTGTAGCCAGCATCAACCACATGACACTGATGTTATAAAAACGCACCAATAACATCAGGGATAAAGTCGCCACAAATAAAATCAACAGATCAATAGAACCCAGCCAATTAATAGCTGGCAAACTCCACTGACCAGTATCAATGCGCTTTTGGTGACAATAACTAATAAATGCCACTGCCACAGCAATAATAGCAATAGCTAACTGGGCTTGCCAAAGATTAAACAAAGAAAAGGCTAAAAACCCAATGCCAGAGAGGACTGACCACAACAGCTCCCCCACAAATATTCCAATATCCTGTTGAAACTTCGCATTGCCAATCCACCAAGCAAACAACACCACGGCTACTACTACTAAACCTAACCACCACGGTAGCTGCTTAGGGAACCAGTACATGGCTTCCAAGAGACCAACTAAAACTATTTCCAGCAGGATCAGTTTACGATAATTCCACAGCCAATCAGTGATCATAAAGAGTGCAATTAATTAGTGGAAGCATCGCTGCCGAGCACGACTCTGGCTAAAGCCCCTGAAGTAGTAGTCAGCTTATCAGTGCCTACATCAGCATTTAAACTGGTGGCTAATTTTCTGACTTCCCAGGTTTTTTGACCACCGCTTAAATCATAGACCACCGTCTTAGTCAGACCTTTAACCGTATTGTTACCCGTCAGCACAACTTTGTAACCATCCTTTTCTAACTGAGTGGCGACTTTTTTCGCTAGACCAGTAATATTAGTCCCATTCAATATTTCAATTTTCAGCGGTTCCGTGCTAGCGGGTTGGTTTGAGTCTTCTAATTTAACTTCCCCTGCAATAACTTTAGCCACATAATCACTAATCACCTTTAGATCATCTCCAACAGGGCGGAGCACATACATTTCATCTACTTTGGTGCCGTAGAGCAGCCCTGTGAGCGAATCATCAAAAACTTTGGTGACTAACTTAGTTAAGTCGATATCTTTGAACAAAGTGACAAATCGCTTCATCTCCGAGAGTTTCAAATTGCTGTCAAAATGATTCGTTAGAATATCCATAATGGCAATAACTTTAGCCGGGTTACTCAGCATATTCAATTCACTAGCTTTGTTTTTAATGGCCATAATGACCTTTTGTTGCCGTCTGGCGCGGTCAAAATCGGAGGTGCTTTGGCGGGAACGAGCATACTTGAGAGCAGTAGCACCATCCATCGTATAAGTACCCGCTTTGATATCAACTATTTGATAACTATAATTTGGACCTGGATATTTATCATCATACAAATCTTTGTCTACTGTAACTGTGATGCCACCCAACTCATCAATTAATTTAGCAAAACCAGCAAAATCAATCTTTATATAATAAGGAATATTTAAGCCTAACACTCCACCGGCAATCTGGGCGATTAATTTACCCCCGCCATTGGTTGCTTTATTATTACCAACCTCATAAACGGCATTGATTTTAGTATTGCCGTATCCAGGAACTTGGACATATAAATCCCGCGGGATCGAGAAGAGAAAACTTTGGCCGTCTGCCCGCGTGGTCAGGCTAGCCACTATTAAAGTATCAGTCAGATTAGGACCATCATTACCCTCACCTGGGATACCCGCCAACACCAAATTCACCCGGCCCTGATCTTCACCAATCAGCGTAGTCGTTCCAAAAGTAAACAAGTCTTTAATAAAGTTCTCTTTAGAAACATGCCACCCGCTCAAAGCCAATTTGGTTCCAAACCAACCCAACAAGAGCAGCACCGCCACGACTAAACTCACCCCTAGCCATCTACTTGCCCCGCCGCGTTTCCTTAGTACATGTACACTTTCCGCAACTGGTATAGTTGGCTCTGCCTCAGCTATAACTCGACTCATCCGGCTCCGGGTTCTTAAATCTTTTTTTCTGATAACCATTTCCCCTTAGTTTAAAGAGTTAATACCTATTCAATATAACAGAAATGAATTGACAAAAAAATATCCTACTCACCACAATAGAGACAGGACTGATTAAAATTTGGATGTCTAAAACACCAATCTTTCATAATGTACCCGTCAAATTGCCTCAAACTTCTTTGGGGTGGTCTTTGTTAATTGCCTTATTATTAGTTATCGTTGGCACCATTTCTTTTATTTATGCTGATGGTTTAACAATTCTGTATCGCTCTTGGCTAAGCTTAACCACTCCCCACATCCAATTAGAAATTAAGCCCGAAAGTACCATTATTCCGGCTGATGGTAATACCCAAATTTATATTGATATCCAACTCAAAAACCCGAAAGACCAACTGCTGGATGGCACTGATATTATAGTCGCGATCTTAAGTGGTCAAGCGGATATTACTAAAGCGGAGAAACCTCCCGCTGATGTGTCAAAACGTATTTTTTTGCGGGCACCTAATCAACCCCAAGTCATCACCCTATCTTTTACTTATAAACATTTAATTAAAAACTTAGCAATTGATGTTTTTGACCCTAACCCGCCAGCTCCTCCCACTATCACCGCCCCTACCAACGGCACCAATTTCACCACCGCCACTCCTACCATCACCGGAGCAGCCGCTAATGACAATAAAATAGAGATTTACGCCGACGGGGTCCTCAACACCACTACGGGAATTACCAATGGGAGTTGGTCGGCTAGTCTACAAACACCCCTCAAAAGCGGCAAACACAAAATATTTGTTGTCACAATTAATAAATACAATGTCCGCAGTATTGCTAGCCCAACTATCACTATTGATGTGCAAACTCCCAACCCAGAAATTGACCTGTTGAATCTGCGCATTAAGCCTAACCCAACCAAAGCCGGAACCACTTTCCAGATTTTTGTACCTATCTCCTCTAATACTAAAGCGGTGCAACTTTTGATGGACAATAACCAATACCCTCTGCAAGATACTAATAGCTCCAGTATATTTAGTGGGGTAATCCCTGCCCCAAAAAATCCCGGTTTGTATCGTTTATCTTTGATCATTACCACTGATAGTGGAGAAAATATCCTTGCCGAAAAAGTGGCTTCCATACAGGTAAATTAGAGATTATTCGATTGACAAATGACTGTTTAGATGCTAGGATAATAACTGGTTGCGGAAGGCTTTAAAACCAGCTTTTTAAATATAAAAATGCACAGCAGGCAGGTTGCCTGCGAGTTACAGCCTATTCTTAAGCCACGAGGAAACTTATTAATACCTCCGAAAACCTCCCTCCCCGCTCCCGCTTATCTCGTCGCCGGGAAAGGGACAAAAAAATTGATCTGGCTCCTGCTGTCGATCTCATCAAACAGATGGGCCGTGTTAAGCGTGGGTTAAAAACTATCCACTTGAGCAAAGGTTCCTCTAGAAAGAAATCTCTGAATTTGCAACAGATGACCCGCAATCTAGCGGTTTATAATACCCGCTGGTGGATTGTTGGTTTAGCAGTGATTGTGATTACTTCTGGTTTCAGAATCTATCTCCCCCAAGATACTGGCGGACCCGCCACCAGCACTAGCAACCGCTACCGGACAATTGCTCAATTAGCTTCTACTGCCGATATCATAGAATTTGATAACCTGCTTAATAGTGAGGAATATAGTATCCCGCTAGATACTAATGGCGATTATTTGTTTAAAACTGGTGGGACAGAAACTATTATTAGCCGTAGTTCCCGCAAAGAAACTATTAAATATACCGTGCGGTCAGGTGAAACTCTTAGCACTTTAGCGACTGACTTTGGTCTCACGGCTTTAACTATTAAATATGCCAATAACCTGTCTAGTAATACTTTAAAAACCGGCCAGGAACTCCGTATTCCGCCGGTTGATGGCTTATACACCACTGTTAAACGCGGTAACACTCTAAGCAGTTTAGCTAAACAGTACAAGGTGAACATTGATGACATTGCTAAATATAACGGTCTAACTACTAATGAAGCCATCATCACCGGTCAAGAGCTCTTAATTCCTGGAGCTGTGATGCCTAAAGCTCAAGCTACTCCTAAACCTGGCACTAATATGAACGTCCCCGCTTACAGCCCAGTACCTTATTCGGGCAAATTTATTTGGCCGACTGAAACCGCCACTCATTTCATTAGCCAAAAACCCCGCACAGGCCATATGGCATTAGATCTTAACAAACTCAACGGCTGGGGCATTTATGCTAGTGCGGCTGGAGTGGTCCAAACTAAAACTGGCTATAACGGTGGCTATGGTAATTTGATCACTATTAATCATGGCAGTGGCTGGGCAACCTATTATGGTCACTTAGCCCAATTCAAAGTTAAAACTGGTGACTATGTCCAACAAGGCCAACTAATTGCTATTATGGGTACCACAGGGCGTTCCACCGGCTTTCATGTCCACTTCGAGATCCGCCACAGCGGTTCTCTGATGAACCCGTTAGATTACTTACCCCATTAAATCTTTGTGTTTATCGGGTAGATGTCGCACAATGTAGACACTTGTCCCGTTAGAAATAATCATCGGGACAAGCGAGGTGAATTAATGTACACAATACAAACACTAAACAGATTTTTAACGGGATGAGCGCTATCGAAACTCATATCGATGATTTTCTCGACTATTTAGAAATTGAGAAAAACCGCAGCCCCAAGACCATTGAAAACTATGCTCATTATTTGAGCCGATTTGCTGAATTTTCTACACATAAAGGAACCAAAAGATTTTCCCCCGCTCTTATTACTCTCCCCTTAATCCGCAAATACCGGCTTTATTTAAACCACACCAAAGATGCTACCGGTAAGCTACTTAAATTAATCACCCAAAATTACCACATTATCGCCTTGCGGGCTTTTTTGAAATTTCTGGCTAAACAAGATGTTAAATCACTCCCAGCCGAAAAAATAGAGCTCGCCAAAACTAGCGAACGCCAGATTGATTTTCTATCACTAGAAGAATTAAACAGCATCTTCAAAGCTGTCCCCCACGATGACAAGTTAGAATCCTTACGCAACCTCACAATTTTAACTGTCTTATTCTCTACCGGTCTCCGGGTATCGGAACTGACCCACCTCACGCGTAAACATATTGATCTTAAGCGCGGCGAATTTATGGTCCGGGGCAAAGGTGACAAACCTCGGGTAGTGTTTCTATCCTCCGAAGCTAAAGAATTATTACAAAAATATTTTAATCGGCGTACCGACAATGCCGAAGCGGTGTTTATCTCTCACGCCGGAGCCACTCCGCATGAACCCTTAACTCCCCGCAGTATCCAAAGAATTGTCCAAAAATATGCCACTTTGGCAGGGCTAGCCAAAAAAGTGACTCCCCATGTGTTGCGCCACTCTTTTGCGACTGATCTATTAATTAATGGGGCTGACATTCGGTCTGTCCAAGTTATGTTGGGCCACTCCTCCATCACCACCACCCAAATCTATACCCACATTACCAACCCCCAATTAAAGGAAGTGCATCGTAATTTTCACAACAAATATAAAAAAGTAAAAGGTTAAAGAAGATTACCTGCCCTGCAACTTTTTAGCAAATCACTCTGAAGTTTATAAGCATTGGCATGGCTAAGATAGCCAAGGTAGGAGGGCATGGCTTTGGTAATAGATTCAACATCGTCAACTGCTAAACTTTGGAAGATCTTCTGACTTATTCTCTTGACGGTCTTTACCCGAGGCAACTGATAATGGGGCAAGGCAACATAACCGACATAATCTATGCCCCATTTTAGCTTTCTGAAAGATATTTTGTCTGGATGTATCTTGAGTTTTAGCTCGGTTTTAAGGAATTGGTTCACCTCCACCAGATACTCTATTAACTCATCTGGATTGTCTGAAAGGAAAAGAAAGTCATCGGCATAGCGAAGGTAATACTTAGCCCTCAAATGATGTTTAGCAAACTTATCCAGAGGATCAAGATAAACATTGGCAAACAGCTGGGAAGTAAGATTACCCAATGGCATACCCTTGCCGGATGAATGTTCGAAGCTCGAAATAATGTTTTTAAGTAGATTCAAGAGTTTTTTATCCTCTATTCTTTTTGAAAGCAAACCCATTAAAACCTCATGGTCAACACTGTCGAAGAATTTACGGATATCCAGCTTTAGGGCGAAACAGGGTTTAGTGTAATTCTTACTAACTTTCCTAGCCAAACTAGCTAACCTAGAAAAAGCTTTGTGAGTACCTTTACCGTTCCGGCAGGAGTAACTGTCATAGACAAAAGTTTTATCAAAAACTGGATACAAAATTCTATAGATAGCTTTATGGAGTATCCTATCTCGTACGCTTGCCTTATGAATACTTCTGGGTTTAGGATCAGAGATTTTAAATGGATAATAAGTTGAATGTTTATACCCACCCGATTTCAAACCCGCGTTGAGATTAATGATATTTGACATGAGGTTCCTCTCAAATTGTTGTACATCCTTACGGGAACGCTTTCCAATTATAAACTCCTGCCAGGCTTCCAGGAGATTCTCCAATGAGATAATGTTTTTATAATATTCGCTAACGATTTTCATATGACGGGTAACGACATTCACACACACACACACACACACACAGAGAGAGAGAGAGAGAGAGTTGCTCCCACTGCTCCAGCGACTGAAACAAGTATACCTGCTTTGGTATGGATACTACCAAACTCTGCCTAAACTGCATCGGCACTCTCTCGGGCAGAGAATAGACACCCTATTTATAGAAATAATTGAAGCTGTGGCTCAAGCCAGTTTCCTAAGTCGCGCAGAAAAACCGCCGTATGTTAGATTAGCCATTCGCAAAACCGACACCCTAAAAATTCTTTTAATGGTCTTGTGGGAAACTAAATCGCTGGACAATAAGAAATATGTGGTAATATCGGTGCAAATGGATGAGATTGGCAAGATGTTGGGTGGCTGGAATGGACAGTTAAACAAGCAAAACTCTCCTGGAAAACCAGGAGAGAAATGAAGACAGTAGCCACGGACAAACACCCAGCGGTTGTTGTCATTCCAGACATTGTCGGGGTTGTCATAGTTGCTATTGAGCCAATGATCATTGTCATCGTGTTCAACGTTGAACACGTTCAGATCGCCATTGGAATCCGCATTGTGCTAGGTACTATCCATTACCACCACTCTTTGATCCCACTCCGCCAGCTGACGGATGGCAGGATTTTAGAGTTGTATTTTATGCGGCATCTCTAATGCCTGAGTATCTCGCACCAAGTATCTTCATTTTTTGACCCGTTCGACTTGGCTCAGGGTCATCCCGAGTTTATCGAGGGGTGAAGTTTCTGCATGCAACCTCTGTTTCTAACCTTGATCGGAAACACTCTCATTGCATGGATACTGGGTTCGACAGCCAGAAACCGTGATCTCTGGCATATTCGCCTAATTCCATACTTAGTTTACCAGATACAGAAAGCCCGCGTTTCAAAACGCGGGCAAGAGTCAAGCTCAAAGGATTCAAGAAGAGCAAAATTCCAAGGTTCAAGCGCCAAACTACTTACTTGCCACGGACAAACACCCAGCGGTTGTAGTCATACCAGACATTGCCGGGGCTGTCATAGTGGCAATCGAGCCAATGAGCATTGCCAGCGTGTTCAACGTTGAACACGCTCAGATCGCCATTGGAATCCGCTATGGGTTCCATGCCGATCAGAAGATATTCGTTGTTGGGCTGGTCCATATACTGCAGTCGCAGTTGCGGACCAACCTCGGGCGGACAGAGCGACAGACCCAAGCTCTGGGCCTTGGCATAGATGTCTTTGCGAGTGGCGCCTTTGGGGAAACCGAGCTCGGCTACAGTCACGATGATCAGGTCGATATCTGTGGGCTGATCGCTGACCGTGAAGGCGGGTTTGCCCATGATATCCTTTGCCCAGTCGCCGACTCGACCGCCAGCTTTCTGGATTGCATTGCAGAAGTCATTGACGGTTTTGAGGCCAGTGCCAAGCTGGATGGTCTTCCAGACCGGTCGTTCGATGACCGGCAATCGAAGAGCCTGCTCGGAAGCTAGTCGGTCCAATGTCTCCCAGATCTCCTTGCGAAAGTCGGGGTGCCTTTTGGCCAGCTCCAGCTTTTCCTTACCGCCGGGATAGTTCTTGGTGGCCAGCACAAGCAGGTCAGCCTGACCTTCGCTAACTGGCTCAACGGTTGTAGAAGTACGCTGATCTTTATTATTCATCAGGTAGCTCCTCCTTTGTACCACTTCTGTAATCCGTCCCTTCACTTTACATATAGTGAGGGATCGGTGTCTTCGTGGTTATTGTCAATAATTTTAACTTACCACAAAATCCGCTCCTAGTCAAGAGTTTTCCGCTTCCAGAGCTGAATACTAGAGATTAGAGAATAGAGATTAGCGATTAGTGAACCCCTCCTCTCTTCCCCTTGGTAAGGGAAGGACGTCAAACGTCCTAAGGGTGTAGGAGGGTTGAAAAACCAGCTCTTGGAGGAGGGATGTCATGTTTTTGTCTTCAACCCCGCCATTGGAGTTTGAGCGTTACGAATACAGAAAATTACCGCTACGAAGCTGGTAATACCAGCGAGAGTGGAAAGGTATATTTTCTGATATGAGTAGCGAAAACGACTGGCGGGAGCTTTTACGCCACTTTTCTGGAAAAGTGGCAAAACAAATTTAGGCCTGGATTCCCGATCAGGTCGGGAATGACAACACAAGATCCTGAAACAAGTTCAGGATGACGGTTCTTGAATCCCAGGATGACCCGTCCTTCGCTCTCCGAGCTACGGAGGGCTAACGCAATCCATCAAAACTCTAATACTTCTTCTAGGAATTCTTTGGAGCGCAAATTCTTTTCCATCATATAATCAAGGAAACTGGAACTAATCTTGGCAACCTGCGGAGTAACTTCTGACAAATTTTCCTTTTGATAAAAATGCTTTAACGGCGCATTAGCCATCGCACACAGAATTTCCGCGGTAGATTGATCTAAAACTATTGCTTGGGGATCACTAAAAAAATGATCATTATCCACCAAACCGCCCAGCATAACACTAAAGCCAAATTTTTGAGTGGGATCAATTGGTTTTTCACAGACAATGCATTTGTTGAGCTCTGGTTTAAATCCTAAAGCTGACAATATATTAAACTCAAAAAATCCCTTAATAAAATCTAAGGGTAGCCTATTGGAATTAATTTCTTTAAAAACAGCATAGACTAAATCAAACACTCGGTCAGCTTCTTGAGTCTCTTCTACTAACTTATCAATAATCTCGGCGACATAATAAGCCAAGCCAATTTTGCGCAGGTTGAGGCTAATCTGACGGAAACTTTCGATAGTGGCAGCCCCCGTGATAATGTCTAAATTCCGACCTTCCGCTAAGAGATAATCGTTATATCGGAATAGTTCCAAAAACCCGCTCAGTTTGGCATTTGGGCGTCGGACTCCCCTGGCAACTACTCTAATTTTACCGCGATCTCCTGTAATAATGGTAAGGATCTTATCCGCTTCGCCTAAGTTAATTCTCTTGATAATAATCCCTTTGGTTTTGATCACAGCCATAGTCTCATTTTACCAGAACCCCACCTTAAAATTGCCAAACCTCCTCAGACCTGATATTTTACTAGATGTAGACAGAAAAATTGTTTACAACAACATTAAAATTCGGGTCTTCTCCGAACCAGAGGCTTCTCTGAACCGGAGGTCTGATCCGGTCTCCGACTCGGATAAGTCTCTGACTCGGAGAGAGGTCCTCCAGTCGCTGAAAGCGACTCCGGACCGGAGGGGCGCATAGCTCAGTTGGTTAGAGCGCAGTCCTGATAAGACTGAGGTCCCTGGTTCGAGACCAGGTGCGCCCACCAGTCTTCGCTTCCTGGCGGAAGCTTCGCCTGGCTCCGCCGGATTAATAAAAGCGAAGACTGCCCTGCATAGCGCTATCTATATCGGGAGAGACTAATGATCTATTCCCGATGAGA
>Ga0315273_10013624_pt1 | contig 10461 bp, 7 predicted proteins | sample YL17G02_0_MG_FD_205753 | JGI IMG/M metagenome (GOLD analysis project Ga0315273, IMG submission 205753) | Sediment microbial communities from Yellowstone Lake, YNP, Wyoming, USA - YL17G02_0 | ecosystem: Environmental > Aquatic > Freshwater > Lake > Sediment | place: USA: Wyoming | collected... | reverse complement strand
CGCTGTGAAATTTGAAACGATGGAGCCGACATCCGTCGCCGACGAGACGACCAGGATGATCCTTCCCCCCGGACGGAGATGCGCCCGGGCCTCCGAGGCGAAGCGTGCGATCACGCGGTACCCTTTCCCGGCGTACCAGGCATGTCCGGCATGATCGCTGGGCTCCCCCTGATAAAAGGGGGGGTTCCAGACGATATAGTCAAAGGTGTCATCTTTGTCGAGGTGGTCGAAGAGATCTCCCCGCACGACCCTCACCTCCAGACCGTTGATCCGTGCATTGTCACGCGTAGACTCCACCGCCACCGGATTGATGTCGACCGCTGTCACCAGCGCGCCACGCCTGGCGGCAATGAGCGAAAGTATCCCCGATCCGCACCCCATATCGAGCAGTGCCTTCCGGCCGAGGTCGAGGCTCAGGAGGTGCTCCCCCAGGAATCGGCTTGTCAGATAGAACCTCGGGTGAAAGACCGTCGGCGGCACGGAGAGCAAAAGGCCCGACATCGAGGTGACGTGCGTCCGTCTCATGGCCGGTTTCACATAGAGGTGGTACGCCAGGGTGTGTGCCACCCGCTGGATCAGCCGTCGTGCCCGGGACGATCTCATCGTTCCTTCCATGGTCGTGAGCTCCTCCTCCGGAGCTCGCAAGACCGGGCGTTCCGATGCCGCAGCCGGGTTCGCGCATGTGATTGCCCTGCCTGAACCTGCCGGGCAGCCTCTCCCGGACCTTGCGGCCGATCGCCTTGCCCGGCCCCGTTGTCGCCGAAAAGTTCGTGATAGACCGGTGCGATCGCATCGTGATCGTGTCTGGCCGCATCCGGAGCGACTGAAGGGATCAGGGTCGGTAGCTTTGTCGGTGCCATAGTTAGAAGCCCTCGATCTCAGGCTGCCGGTAGCGGAGCATCTTCTGCGCAAGCGCGATCTCGTACGGGAAGGCGTAGAGCGAGAGCCTGTAGCGCCAGGTACCCAGGAGCTTCAGCACGCGGCGGCCGATCTGGCCAAGCTTAAGGTCCGAGAGGGTGGGGTGGCGTGCGTTCAGCACCCGCTCAAAGTTCCTGATCCGGTCGATGTCTTTCCTCGTCAGCCATGGGATCACGGGGTTCTTCCGCAGGTCATGCATCTGCCATTCGGGAAGGAGCCAGTCATCCAGCGACGTCGGATAGGCGAAGCGGTGTGTCTGCGCAAGGCTGAAGAGGTCCGCGTCCTCGAAATGGACAGGCGAGTAGACGTAGATGATGATTTCGGTCTCAGGGTTGACCGCTTTCACTTTTCTTATGAAACGGATGTCGTCTTCGATGTCTTGTTCCACCGTGGGCGTCGGACTGCCGAGCACGAAGGAGAATTCCGGGACGATCCCGTAGGTTCGCATTTTTGCGGCCAGAGTGAGGACGGTCTCCGGGGTCTGTGTCCCTCCTTTTTCCATGAGGGTCAGCACCTGCTGCGAACTTGATTCCGCCCCCATGAAGATCATCCTGCAGCCGGAATCCCGCATCGCGCGCCACGTCCGGTCGTCGTAGGCCAGGAGCGTGTCCGGTCGTGCCTCCCCCCACCAGGTGAATCCCCGGCCGTTGATCCTCTCGGCGAATTCACGCGTCCGCTTCTCGGAGGTAAAGAAGTTGTTGTCGTGAAATTCCACTGCGTTGACCCCGTGTTGTTCCTGAAACCAGAGGAGATCGCGCACGATCCGCGCGGGCTCCAGGCCGACCCAGCGCGCCTTATAGGAGGCCGCGACGGCGCAGAAACCACACATGAACGGACACCCGACGCTCGAATGATAGTTCACGGTCCGGGTACCGACGTAGGTCCTCCCGATGTATCGCTGCACATCGACCTTATGGTACGGAAGGGGAGGAAGGTCATTCGGGTCGATGAGCGGCTGCTTGTCATTATGCCGGATCGCCCCCTCAGTGAACGAGAGACCAGGGACGGAGGAGAGGGACCCACCGTTCTCGAGAGAGTCGATCAATCGCCGGAAGGCGAAGTCCCCCTGATCGCGTATGACAAAATCGACGTAGGGAGCGCGAAGCACGACCACCGAGTGCAGGGTGGGAAAATAGCCCCCCCAGATGATGATGACAGAGGGGAACTGATCCCGGAGGAGCCGGGAGAGGAGTATCGACTGTTCCAGTTGTGGTCCCGGCATCACGGTGAAGCCGACATACCTGACCCCTTTCTCCCTGATGAGTTCCGGCAACGCGGTAAAAAGGGACGGCCCGGTGTTCCCGTCCAGGATCTCATAGTCGTATCTCCCTTCGAGCGAAGCGCCAATGGACAGGACCGACAGCGGGAGGCGGGCGCGCCAGCGTGTCGCACGGGGATTGACGAGGCAGATCATGAGTGAACCTTTCTTACGGCGATCACCTTGAACGCGGCGGGCGAACGTCTGCGGAGAGCCCGGGCGAGCAGGGGGCGCAGCTGCCAGCGGAGTCCGTACCGGGGGGAGAGAATCTCCACCTGAAGAGTGGAGGGAATTTCCCGAAGCAGGTCCGTGGTGAGGAAACTGCCCGGGGAGTCATCCGCCAGAGCAATGCCGAACCGATCCCGCACCGTCTCCCGCCGCTCGCGGAGCATGGACGAACCGCTTCCGCTGTCATCGTAGATGGGCGAATCAACGATGTAGACGATGCCACGATCCCGGAGGAGGCGGAAGGCATGCCCAAGGGTGCGCAGGATATCGGGCGAATAGTGAAGAGATGCATTGAACACAACGACATCAAACGTGGAGGGCGCAAAGGGGAGTGCGTCGAAGTCGGCTCTTACGGTGGAGATCTTCCCCCCCGTCCGTCCGAGCGCACCGAGACCGTCCAACGGGTCGAGGTTGATATCCAGTGCGACAAGGCTGAGTCCGTGCTCTGCAAGCCGGGCGGCACACCAGCCGTTGCCCGCTCCAACATCCAGGACCCGGGCATGTCGCCCCGCGGTCTGCTGGAGCAGGTGATCCAGAAAACAGTCAAACGAGCGCGCCCGGAGGCGCCAGATTTGCCTGAACCTCCCGGAGCGGTCCCGGTAGGGGAGGTCCCGGTAGTACAGCGTCGATTCGTCCCCCCATCCTTCCGCCCTGCGGACCTGGCGATAGTCGGCCAGAAACCGTTCCACCGCAGCTCTCCGTTGGGGGAGTATGAAACTGGGAATTCCCTCTTCTCTCGCAAAAGAGATCTGTTCGACCTGACAGTGCCAACCGTCCGGTACACCGCTCAGCGGGGTGTGGCAGGAGGGGCAGACGAAATCCAACATCGGGCCGTCGGCCCGGGAGAGTTCTTGCGTGCGCGAGGATATGTCCACCGGGGTCGGGGCGTTCACGATTCATGTCTCCTGTAAAGGTCGGCGAAGCTGGCTGCAGTCCAGTCGGCGGTGTGTTCCTGTGCCCAGGACCTCGCCTGCCGTGTGAGCCTCTCTGTGCGCATCGGATCCCCGAGGAGAGAAAGGGCCCCTTCGGCGAGCCCGGTGTGATCACCTGGACTGACGGTCACCGCCATTGCGTCTCCCAAATCGGAGAGGAGTCCAACGCGCGTGCCACAGATCGGGACGCCGGATGCCGCCGCTTCGGCGAAGACGACCCCTTCCCCCTCGTAGAGTGAGCTGTGGAGAAGCATGTGGGCGTCGGCGAGATGATGACCGATCTCTTCATGGGGGACGAACCCCTTGAACGTGACCCGATTTTCTATTCCGAGGTCGGCCGCGAGCCGGCGAAGCGCTCCATGGAGTGTATCGAGGCCGATGACAGTGAGGTGGGAGTCCACCTGCCGGCTGATCCCCCGAAAAGCTCTCAGCAGGGTTGATTGGTCTTTGACGCTGTTCAGATGACCGATATGGATGAAGCGGTACGGGGGAGGGACAGACCGTTCATTGTTGGGACGCAACAGGGAGTTCTCGGCCCCGAAAGGAATCACACGGATGCCCTCGCCCCGGTTGAAATTGAAGGGGCGCAGGGCGTCCCGCTGATACCGCGTGAGAAATGTGAGAGTGGTGGCATGCCGGGCTGTCCAGAGCGTTGCAATGCGTGGCGCCAGTCTGCTCATGTTGCCGTAGCGAATCGACGGCAGGCATGCAGCTTCTCCCCCCAGCATGCTCACCACGCTTGGAAGACCGTGCAGCCTGCCTGCCAGGACAGCGATGAGACCGCCGGGGAGCGCCCAGAACCCGTGGACGAGAGAGTAGGGACGCACCCGATGATCCCGTCTGAACGCGCGCAGGGTACGATGGACCATCGTGATGATATGGTCATCATGACGCGAGGGGACAAACGTGACGATCGCTCTGCCGCACCGGAATGTCGCACGGTTCCCCCCCGGGCCGATGACGGTATAGACCGTGATGTCGTGATCCCCGGAGAGACGCTTCACCATGCCGGCGATCGACGGGACGTCCTCCGAAGAGCCGGGGGGGGCCACACCTCCGTGCATGAACATCGCGATCCGTTTCACGCGGGTTCACCAATCCGCTCTCTGGCAGCGAGGAGTTCCGCGGCCGCGGAAAAAACGACTTCCGGCGTGAGCCGAGTGAGACACCGCACGTCGCCGTAGCGGCAGACAGGGCTCATGCATTGGCCGCACGGGAGGTCCCCCGAGTGGAAGACCCTGCAAGAATTCCCGGTCGGTGCGGACCAGACGTGGTTCCCCGATCCGAAGAGGGCGACGGTCGGTATTCCCGAGGACCAGGCCATATGCATCAATCCGGAGTCCTCGGTGATGACAGCATCGGCATGCTGCAGCACCGCAAATGCCACCCCCGGCGTCGATCGGCCGACAAGATTGACCGCCGCACTCCCGAGGTGCCGGGTGATCTGTGCGGCCTTTTCGCGCATGCGCTCCGTTCCGACGAGCATGAATTGCACCGGTTCGCGCCGGAGCCAGATGCCGGCGAGCGCGACGTAATTTCCAACCGGCCAGTTCCTTGTTTCCCATAACCCGCCGGGGTTCAGCAGAATCAGCCTCTTCCCGGGACTGAACCCGTGATCGCGCAGCAGGAGGAGGGCGTCGAGGCGGACCTGCTTGCGGAGGCACATCTCATGCGCCGGTGAAACGTCGGTGAATCCTGACCGCCGGAATGTCTCCATCACGCGTTCCGATGCGGGTCGCGGGGAAAACCTGTCGAACTCTCCCCAGGAGGCGGGACGTGCAAGCCGGCGGACAGTTCTCGTCATCCAGTTTCGCTGGAGATCCAGGATCAGATCATAGTTCATCCGGCGGGCATAGGTACCCCACCGGATGGCCTGGATGAGCCTCGTCCCCGCATCCGTGGGCGACGGGATCGCATGGACCTGATCGAACCCTGCGAGCGACCGCAGGAGGGAGGCGGCAGGCTCCGACGTCAGGAAATCAATCCGGGCTCCGGGGTATCGGGCGCGCAGGCCGAGGGAGGCGGGAAGCGTCAGGGCCACGTCTCCCAGCGCATGGAGACGGATGATCAGAATGCGGCGGGGGGGGGATGGCCCGCGCCAGGGGGAATACGACTGCCGTTCCCTGATCGTCCGATCCCTCACGCCGCCTCCTTCGGAACCTGGCGGCCCGGACGTCCGGAAGAAGGGGATCCTCCGTTGCGGCGGAACTCACGGAGCAGTCCGTCCCGGAGCAGGACCGTCCGCACATGCCGTGGAAGATTCTGATGGTGATGGCTGAAGACGATCGTCGTCTTCCGTTGCCGCTCACGCGCAAGATTCTTCCAGAGCCGGCGTTCCAGGTCGCTGCCCAGCATCGCATTCGCTTCGTCGAGCACGAGGATGGGGGGATCGTGAATGATCGCGCGTGCAACGGCGATCCGCGCCTTCTGTCCCCCGCTGAGCGTGTACCCGCGCTCGCCGACGATGGTCTCCAGCCCCGCGGGCATCGAAGAAATCAGATCGGCAAGGCAACTCGTATCGATGGCCCGGGAGAGCTCTTCTGCGGTCACCGGGGAATCCGAGAAGACGATGTTCTCCCGAAGGGTGCCGTGGATCAGAACGGGTTCCTGGCCGACGTAGCCGATCTGGCGCCGTAACGCTCCAAGGTCCCAGGCTTGAAGCGGTATCCCGTCAACGAGTATCTCCCCGCGCCCTGGGTGATGAAATCCCATGAGAAGGCTCGCGAGAGTCGACTTCCCGCTCCCCGAGGGGCCCGCGATGAGGTACCATTCTCCGGACCCTATCGTCAGGTCCACATCCCTGAGGACCTCCGTGGTCCCGTCATAGGAGAAGGAGACGTGGTCAAAGGTCACCTCGCCCGCCACCCGGTGCCTGGAGGCCCCGGCGGGAAGTTGAACCGGCTGGCGGTCCATCAAATCGGTGATACGGCCAAGCGCTGCCGAGAAATCCTGAAAGAGGAGATAGATCTTTCCGATCGAAAGGACCGCCATCGTCATCGTGTAGGAATAGAAATAGAATGCGATCACATTACCGATCGTCCATCCGGGAACGAGTGTGCCGCGCGTCCCCGCGTAGAATATGACCAGGAGCGCTCCGGAGACGAGGAGGTAGACGGCCTGGTTCACTCTCACGTGAAGCATCGACGATGCGACTTCTGTGCCGAGAGCGCGGTCCAGTAGTGTCGTGTAGCGCCGCAGTTCCAGTTTCTCCCGCACAAACGCCTTAATGTCCCGGATCCCCGCGAGCGATTCCGCCAGAAAAGCGTTGGCGGAGGCATGATCGTTCCGGCTCTCGACGGCGAGAGTCCGGATTCTTCGGCTCAGGAGGAAGACGAAGGGAGCGGGTGCCGCGACGAGGGCGATAATCATCAGGGTGGCGGCAGGACTCAACATGGCCATCAGGACCAGGCATCCCGCCACGAAGAGCGCATTCTGGTAGGCCGGGGACAGGAGGTCCGAAAAGAGATTCTGTAGCTTTCCGACATCCTCGGTGGCGCGGGCGGAGAGCTCGCCGACCTGGGCGTTGCGGTGGAAGCTCATCGGCCTGTCGAGCAACGAGTGATAGAGTCGCGTGCGCACAGAATTGCGCAGCAGGAAACCGAGCGTCTTCATCTCCACCTGCTGGAAGTATCCCACCAGAGCCGACGCGGCAAAGATACCCAGGAGGATGAGGCAGAGGAGGTCGATGGTCGCGCCCGAGGAGCCGCGCCCCCCCGCCCGGTCGACCATCAGCTTGAGGAGCCAGGGATACAGAAGCGACGTGACCGAGACAAACGTAAGCCCGAGCAGTGCGTGCGCAATCCGGCGTTTCCACGGGCTGATGAGCTGCAGGATAAAACGGATCCGTCCGGGGGTGGGCCTCATCTGTCCTTTCTCCTCAGGACAATGGCGTAGTGATCCCCGATCGAGGCGAAGGGGGGGAACCCGGCCACGACGTCATCGACCCGCTCGAGCAGACTGATGGCGTCTCCCAGCAGCGTGTACGCACGGATGAAGTTCGGAGGGGGGGTGAGGATTGCCAGCCCTATCGTCCTGACGTGCTCGAAATCCTTCCCGAACGCGGCGCGGAAGGAGTGCGGAGAGTGGTAATAGGTACGCACCCTGCCGCCATGAAGGTCCGCCACGGTACCTCCGCGGGCCTGCCTCCGGAACGCCTGGCGCCACCGGAACCGGAGGAGGGAGGAGAGCGTCTCCCAGAGGCAGAATGAAGGCATGACGGTGGCAATGAGGCAGGCTCCGGGCCTCAGGAGTCTGCCCAGATCAGCGGCCACGGACGCCAGCCGCTCGGTGCAGTTCAATCCACCGAGATTGGAGTACGCGCCGTCAAAGGTCATCCCCGAGAGTTCTCCCAGCTGATCGAAGGAGAGTTCTCTCGTTTCGATGCATCGCCGGAGCGCGGCCCGTTCTGTCTTTTCGGCGGTTTCCCGTACCATCCCCGGGGAGAGGTCGGTGGCGAGGACGTTCATACCGTGCCGGGCGAGGAATATCGCGTCATTTCCTGTACCGCAATTGATCTCGAGCAGCCTTCCCCCCGCAGGGAAATAACGGAGGTAGAGGCCTGATGTGACCGACCGGATCCGTTGAATGCCCGGAAGACCTTCGTACGCCGCATCATAGACCGGCGCAGCGGCGTCGAACGCCTGTCGCGTCCGTTCTATGTCGATCTCTGTGAAGCTGTCGCGGGATGTCACGTCATTTTCGATGAGGGGCATTTCACTTCGCATGATGCGGGACAAGGTCAGAGGGCCCCACGGCCGGGGGGGGCCGAAGGCCTGGAGAGCATCGCGAGCTCGGCTTCCCGACCCGGGAGAGTGATCCAGTGGTAGGCGGCGGAGGCGATCCGCCGCATCATCCAGGGGGTGGTCGTCCAGGGGTGAACGGCGACATCCCTGGCAATATCGAGCCCCTGCCAGAGGCGGAATCGTTTGTGGGTGACCGTATGAAGGGTCCTGTAGAATTCAGGCGAATATGCCCCCGGAAAAAGGGGATCGAGATCCTCGCTGTTCAGCCAATTCTGTTTCTCTCCCAGTTGTCCCTGCACCTTCTCGAAAAACCTGGTCCCCGGCAGGGGGTAGGAGACCGATATGCCGATCTCGTCAGGCCGGCACGTCCTGATCATCTCCCACGTCAGGCGGATGTCGTCTTGCGTCTCACCGGGATAGCCGTACTGGAGGAAGAATCCCACACGGATGCCGGCCTGTTTCAGTTTCCTTGCTGCCTCGTGGATCTGCGCGATGGTGGTCCCTTTTTCCATCGCATCGAGAATCGCCTGCGATCCTGACTCCGCCCCGACCCAGACCGTCCTGCATCCGGCATTCCGCAGTTCGCCGATCGTGTCCCCCTTGAGGAGGAGATCAACCCGGGCAAGGCACTTGAATGGAATGACCGCGTCCTCTTTGACGACCTCCGCGCTGAATGCGGCCACCCATCCCGGTGCGAGCCCGAATATGTCATCGCAGAACCAGATATGATCCGGCCTGAGCGTGTTCTTCAATGCCTTCATTTCTTCGACGACGTTACCCGGGCTTCGTGAGTTGTACACCTGGCCGTACAGAGGCTTTGCGCACCAGTTGCAGTGGAAAGGACAGCCCCGCGTCGTGACCATGTTCAGGGAGAAGTACCCGTGCTGGTTCTTCCAGACCCGCCGGTAGCGCTCGCCATCGATCAGGTCCCATGCCGGAAACGGAAGGGTGTCAAGCTCGCGGAGGACGGGGCGGGGAGGGGTCCGGCATATGATTCCCCCTTCGACGTATGCGAGGCCGGGGATGGACTCCCGTTTTCCACGTTGACGGAGCAGGAGATCGAGGAGCTCTCCGAGGGTGCGTTCTCCTTCCCCGACGATCACATAGTCGGCCTGATGCGCGACGTACTGCTCGACGTGGTCCGCGGGGTCGGATCCGTGGACGATGACCGTACATCCCGCCTGTTTGGCGAGAGACGAAAGCGCAAAAGCGGCCTCCCGCATGCGGCTCAGGCACATCTTTGTCAGATAGTTGAAGTCATCCTCGTAGATGACGACCACCGCGGGGCGGTGTCGCGTGAGGGATTCCAGGATGTCTTCTTCACTCTCTGCAAGCATGCTGTCGAACAAAGCGACAGAGTAGCCCCGTTCCCTTGCGACGCTCGCGGCGTACATGGTCCCGAGAGGCGGGTATGGCATCATCGCCTTGTGTTCCTTCGGGTCAAAGCGAAGAAAGTAGGAATGGGTGAAGAGAATGTCGGCCATGTCGGAATATGTTGTGACGGCAGGCGCGCCTCCTACGGTGTGGGGCGCGCAGCCTTCAGTTTCTCGTCATACAGGGCCAGGATCTTATCCTGGTAGTTGTTGGGATACGCCCGCGATTCGTGCCTGGTGGATCGGAAGAGGCGGTCCCGGGTGGCGTCGTCAAATTCGGGATAACGCCGCGCCCAGACACGCTTCATCGCGTGGAGAAGGATCGTGTCGAGCCGGTCGGCCGGGATCAGGGCGAAAGGAAACTCCAGCACCTTCTGCAGGAGACTGGGTCGTTCGCTGGGTTTCTTCCCGGGAAGGAGACCGACGTCAAAGTTCGGGAAGAACTCCCAGATCCAGGCGTTCGCCTGCAGGTACTCATGGAAGAGACCGCTGTTATACAATGGTTTGAGATGGGCGATCTCGGCAGCAAGGAAGATATTCCGTTCATCGAGCCCTGGATGGTCGGAGGTCACGAACGTATTGAGACAGAAGAACTTCTTCCTGTCGAAAAGAAAAATCTTCTTGAAGAGGATGAGGAGCGTCCTGGCGATCCAGAGACGATGCGGGGAGGTGATGATGAAAAAGTCCACGTCGCTGTTCCTCCCCGTTGCGTTCTTGGAGAGATCGCCCGAGACACAGACCCCCCGGACAAAAGGGAAGCGTTTGATGACGTGCATCGCGGCGCGGGCCATCATCCACATCATCCGTGCGTGTTGTTCCCTCGCCTTGCGGCGGTAGACGACTTCTTTGCCTCTCCCCTTCAGGAAATAGAAACCTTCATGGTGAAGGACCTCTTCGCCGGGGCCTTGCTCCCGGAGCCGCCGGCGTACCTCGGCCAGCGGTATGGAATTGTGCGGGAGGAAGGCAAACAGCTCCTCCCCCGTGAGGGGGTATTGCCAGATGTCATAGTA
>Ga0315273_10013622_pt1 | contig 10461 bp, 9 predicted proteins | sample YL17G02_0_MG_FD_205753 | JGI IMG/M metagenome (GOLD analysis project Ga0315273, IMG submission 205753) | Sediment microbial communities from Yellowstone Lake, YNP, Wyoming, USA - YL17G02_0 | ecosystem: Environmental > Aquatic > Freshwater > Lake > Sediment | place: USA: Wyoming | collected... | reverse complement strand
GCCTCTGCATCTCTGCGGTCAACTTCTTCTTTTGCTTCTTCTTACTCTCACCCCTCGAACTTGCGGATGAGCAGGCAGGCGTTGTGGCCGCCGAAGCCGAAGCTGTTGGACAGGACAACCTTGACGGGCGCCTCGCGCGGGGTGTTGGCCACGTAGTCGAGGTCGCACCCGTCGTCGGGGGTTTCCAGGTTCAGCGTGGCTGGGACCACGCCGGTCTCGACCGCCTTGGCACAGGCTATGAGTTCCACGCCGCCGGAGGCGCCGAGAAGGTGGCCGGTGGAGCTCTTCGTGGACGACGCCATCAGGCCGTTGTAGGCATGCCGGCCGAAGGTCTTCTTCATCGCGATTGTCTCGGCCAGGTCGCCCAGGTCGGTGCTGGTGCCGTGGACGTTGACGTAGTCTACGTCGTCGGCATTGACCTGGCCGTCCCGCAGGGCGTCCTTCATTGCCAGGATGGCGCCCCTGCCTTCGGGGTCCGGCGCGGTGAGGTGGTAGCCGTCGGCGCTGGCGCCGTAGCCGATGAGCTCGGCGTATATCTTCGCGTCGCGGGTCATGGCGTGGGAAAGCTCTTCAAGGACGACCACGCCGGAACCCTCGCTCAGAAGGAAGCCGTCGCGGTCCTTGTCGAATGGCCTGCTGGCGCGCTGGGGCTCGTCGTTGCGGGTGCTCAGGCCCTTGAGGGCGCAGAAGCTGGCCAGGCCGATGGGCGTCAGGGCCGCCTCGGAGCCGCCGGTGATGGCGATGTCGCACGCTCCGCGCTGGAGTATCCGGAATGCTTCGCCGATGGAGTTTGCGGCCGACGCACAGGCGGTGCAGACGGAGAAGTTCGGTCCGCGGAGTCCCCAGAGGATGGATATGTTGCCGCTGGCGGCATTGCCCATCAGCTTGGGCACGGTCAGGGGGCTGACCCGCCCGGGACCCTTATCGAGCATTCGCTTGTGCTGATCTTCGAGTTCCTGCAAGCCGCCGATGCCGCTGCCGACGATAACGGCGCAGCGGTCAGGCTGCTCGCCGGCGAAGTTCAGCCCGCTGTCGGCCACGGCCTCGATGGCGGCCTGGACGGCGAACTGGGCGAAGCGGTCCATCCGCCGCGATTCCCTGGGGTCCACCAGGTCCGACGTTACGGTCTGCCAGTCCTGGACTTCCCCGCCGATCTGTGATGCGAACGGGGAAGGATCGAACCGCGCTATTCGGCGGATGCCACTCTTGCAGGCCAGCAGATCCGCCCAGAACCGCCCAACGTTATGGGCGAGCGGATTGACCGTTCCCAGGCCCGTCAGTACGACGCGGCAGTTAGCCATTGAATCCGGACCTCTGGCACTCAGGCCTTACTGGAGTGCTCCTTGATGTAGTCAATGGCCTGGCCGACAGTCTGGATCTTCTCGGCCTCCTCGTCGGGGATGCTCATCTCGAACTCGTCCTCGAACTCCATCACGAGTTCGACGGTGTCCAGAGAGTCGGCGTTGAGGTCATTGACGAACGATGTTTCCCGGGTGATCTCGCTCTTATCGACACCCATCTGTTCGGAAACGATCTCAATCACTTTTGCTTCGATTTCTTCCGACACGTTCCTACCTCCCTGAAGATTCCAAGGATTTACGCACGTTTTCCGATTTTTCACTCGTGCCACACAGCGCCCGCACCTTTGCGGGCGGCGTACTATAGCTTGGCTGGACCGGCCTTGCAACAATCATCTCCCGCCGATACGGGACAAATTATTTACTTATCTACGTGTGCATTCCCCCGTCAACGCTGAGGACCTGCCCGGTAATGTAGCTGGACCTGTCCGACGCCAGGAACGCTGCCGCCCTGGCGATATCCACCGCCTCGCCCATCCTCTTCATCGGGATCATCGACAGTGCTATGTCCTTGGCCTGCTGGGGCAGGGCGTCGGTCATGTCCGTGCGGATGAAGCCCGGGGCGATGGCGTTGCAGCGGATGTTCTTGCCCGCAAGCTCGATGGCCGTCGTCTTGGTCAGGCCAAGCATGCCGGCCTTGGAGGCCGAGTAGTTCGCCTGCCCGCGGTTGCCTTCCAAACCGCTGTAGCTGGCCATGTTTATGATCGCCCCGCCGCGCTGGCGGACCATGTGCCGGCTGACCGCCCGCGTGCCGTAAAACGCGCCGTAAAGGTTCACCTTCAGCACCAGGTCCCAGTCCTTGTCGTCCATCCGCATCAGCAGCCCGTCGCGGGTGATGCCGGCGTTGTTCACCAGCACGTCGACGTGCCCGTACTTCTCGGCCACGTCATCGACAAGGGCCGTGAAGCCCTCGCTGTCGGTCACGTCGAGCTTTCGGCAGTCGAGCTTCTCGCCCGGCGAGTCGAGGTCGGCCTGCATCTCGGGGAACTTCTCAGCCAGCAGGTCCACCGCTACGACGGTCATACCCATCGCCAGCAATTCGCGGCAGATTTCCCGCCCGATTCCCCGGGCCGCCCCGGTTACGATTGCAACCTTATCACTATCAGCCATCTAGCGTTTCTCCGCCTTCGTGTTCCCGTGCCGCTGATTTGTGTTTCCTGAAAGACCGTTCTCCCGAAGAGGTCGTGGAGGAAATAGGTCTTATAGGTCCTATAGGACCCATAGGTCTCATTTCTCTTTCTTTGATTGCTTTGCGCGAGACATTCTTCTTCTTTTGTTACTTCGCCAGTTCCTCGACGGCCTGGAGGCTGTTTATGCTGACGATGTCGGCCCGGCGGTTGATCCGTCGCATCAGCCCGGCCAGGACCCGCCCGGGGCCGATCTCGTAATACCTTTCAACGCCTTGGGACTCAAGTGATTCCATTGTCTGCTGCCAGCGGACGGCCCCGGTGAGTTGGGCGATGAGCTTGGCCGGTATGGCCGGGCCATCGGCGTAGACCTGGGCGTCGACGTTGGCGAGCACCGGCACGGCCGGCGTGCGGAAGGCCAGGCCGGCAAGGGTCTGGGCGAGTCCCTCGGCCGCCGGGGCCATGATCCGGCTGTGGAACGCGCCGGCAACGTTGAGCCTCACGGCGCCCTTGGCCCCGTGCTCGGCAGCCAACTGCTCGACCCGCTTGCACGCGGCCAGCGAGCCGGAGATGACTATCTGCCCGGGGCAGTTGAAGTTAGCGCACGTCAGAGGCTCGCCCTGGCTCGCTGCGGCCACCAAGACCTGTGCCTGTGGCTCGTCCAGGCCGATCACGCTGACCATCCCCGACGCCGTGGCCGTGGCGGCCTGCTGCATGAGTTGGCCGCGCCTGGCGACCAGGCTGACGGCGGGGGTAAGGTCGATGGCGCCGGCGGCGTAAAGGGCGGTGTACTCGCCGAGGCTCAGGCCCGCCGCAAATGCCGGCCGGATGGCGGCGAATTTGTCCGCCCCGAGCAGGTCGCGCATGACCGCCAGCGTCGCGGCCGAGACCGTGAAGATCGCCGGCTGGCAGACATCGGTGCGGGCGAGCTGGTCGTCGGGGCCCTGGAAGCAGAACTTCCTGAGTGCCAGGCCGGTGGCGGCCTCGGCCTGCTCGAAGACGGCCCGGGCGCCGGCGAAGGCGTCGCAGAGGTCCTTGCCCATGCCGACTTGCTGAGCGCCCTGTCCCGGAAACAGCCATGCTGTTTTCATTACGTTGATTCTCTGAATCTCCGCTCTGAAAAGAAGGTCCTAGCTCCTAGCTGTTAGGTCTTAGGGTGGCAAAGCCTGCCTGCCGGCAGAGCCTCAATCCGGCTCTTGCCATAAGCCAAGGTTCTCCGCTGTGGCCCTAGGAGCTAAGACCTAGGACCTATGACCTTTTCTTCATGTCTTCGGGTGGTCCGAAGGTTAATGTCTGACTGCGACTTTGCGGTTGACGATGCCTTATGCCTTAGGGCTAAAGGCGAACGACGGCCCCGGCCCAGGTAAGGCCCGCGCCGAAGGCCACCAGCAACAGCGTTGAGCCCGGCCCGATCCGCCCCTCGTCGCGGGCGGCCTGCATGGCCAGGGGAATGGACGCCGCCGACGTGTTGCCGTACATGTCGATGTTGACGAAGACCTTCTCCCGCGGGAGCTTGAACTTCTCAGCCGCCGACTCGATTATCCGGCTGTTGACCTGGTGAGGCACGACCAGGTCGATGTCGTCGACGGTCAGGCCGCACTGCTCCATGCAGTTGCCCAGAAGCCACTGCATCTTCTCGACGGCGAACTTGTAGACGTCCCGCCCGCGCATCTTGATGTAGTGGCCGCCGTTGCCGACGGTCTGGAGCGAGGCCGGGCTGCGCGAGCCGCCGGCAGGGATGTGAATGAAATCCCATCCGCTGCCATCGGCGTGCAGGACGGAGTAGATCACGCCGCGGTCCTGATCCTCGGTTCCCTCGAGCACGACCGCGCCTGCGCCGTCGCCGAAGAGCACGCAGCTCCCGCGGTCGGCGTAGTCGGCGAACCTGCTGAGAGTCTCGGTGCCGATGACCAGCACGCGCTTGTAGGTGCCGGTCTCGATGAACTTGCTGGCGACGCTGAGGGCGTAGATGAACCCGCTGCACGCGGCGCCGACGTCGAAAGCCGGGATGTCCTTTGCGCCAAGGTCGTTCTGAATGCAGCAAGCCGTCGAGGGCAGGATCATCTCGGGCGAGGCGGTCGCCACGATTATCAGGTCGATGTCCCGCGGAGTCAGCTTGGCGTCGGCGAGGGCGTTTTTCGCGGCGATGACGCCCAGCGTGGCGGTGGACTGGCCTTCGGAAACGACGTGCCGCTGCCGGATGCCCGTTCGCTGCATGATCCACTCGTCGGACGTGTCGAGAAACTTCTCGATGTCGGCGTTGGTGAGCACTTTTTCCGGCACGACCGCCCCGAGGCCGATAATGGCGGCTCGCAACGGCCTAGGCATTGCTGCTCCTGAAAGGCGCGGGCGCCCCACGGTTCTCACCCTGGCTGATAAGCTCCACGATCTTCTGGTTGACCTGGTGGTTGGCGAATTCCTTGGCCACGCGGGCGGCGTTCATGATGCCACGGAAGTTGCTGGCGCCGTGGCAGATGATGCTGATTCCCGCCACGCCCAGCAGCGGCGCGCCGCCGTACTCGTTGTAATCGTACTTGACCATCAGTTGCCGGGCGGCCTTCTGGATGGCCGAGGCGTGATCGGGCAGGGCCGCGAAAAGCTCCCGCACGATCGCCTCGCCGACGCTGACGGCCATGCCCTCGATGAGCTTGAGCATGACGTTGCCGACGAAGCCCTCGCAGACAATCACGTCGCACTCGCCGCTGAAAAGGTCGCGCCCCTCGGCGTTGCCGACGAAATGGATGTTCTTGTCGGCCTTGAGAAGGTCGCGGGTCTCCTTGACCAGGGTGTTGCCCTTGGCCTCTTCCTCGCCGATGCTCAGCAGGCCCACGCGGGGGTTCTGCACGCCGCCGATGGCCTGGATGTACACCGAGGCCATGATTCCGTACTGATAAAGGTGCTCAGGGCGGCAGTTGACGTTCGCCCCGACGTCGCACATGGCCACCGGGCCGGCCGGCGTGGGGGTTATAACCGCGATGCCGGGCCGGTGAACGCCGCGAAGGCGGCGAAGCCGCATCTGCGCCGCGGCCACGCACGCCCCGGTGTTGCCGGCCGAGATGCACGCGTCAATCTCCCCGTCGCGGTGCATCTCCGCCATGACCGCGATGGAGCATCGAGGCTTGGCGCGGAGAGTCTCCACGGGCGGCTCGTCCATCCCGAGAACCTGGTCGGTGTGCCGGATCTCGATATGGTCGGTCGGCGCGGCAGCCTTGCCAAGGCATTCCTCAATAGCGGGCTGCAGGCCGACAAGGACAATCCTGTCGCCTTTGGCGAGTATTTCACGGGCGGCCACGGCGCCCTTGACCACCTCGGCGGGGGCAAGGTCGCCGCCCATCGCGTCGATGCCAATCCGCACGGATTAGCTCTCCTTCTTGATTTCCAGGCTCAGTCCCGGTCGAACGAAACCGCAGTTCTCACAGGCCGCGTGCGGAAGCTTGGGCGAATTGCACTGCGGGCAGTCGACGTAGTTCACCGGGCTCAGAGCATGGTGGCTGCGACGCGACCGCGTGCGCGCCCGAGACAGTTTCTGTGTCGGCAGCATGATTCCAATCCTCTACAAACAAATCACTTGTACTGCAAGTTCGCCCGGCCTTCAGCGGCGCAGGCAACAAAGGCCATGCAAAAACAAGCCCGGAACTCTAGGCAAATCAGCCGGGTTTGTCAAGCAAAAACAACCTCATGGCTCCCAGGTCTCAGATCCTATGGTGGCGCCATCGCAAGCCCGGGGACCTGCCTGTCGGTAGCAATCCCTGGGTGCGGATTCCGTTCATCTTCTTCTCTTGCCGCGATTTCAGCCAAGGGCCTTGGCCGCCCACTTGCCGGCCGCCGCCAGCGCCTCGGTGAGCTTCTCCGGGTTTTTTCCGCCGGCCTGGGCCAGCGTGCCCCTGCCGCCGCCGCCACCGCCCACGATCGGCGCGACGGCCTTTATCCACTGGTCGGCAGTCATCTTGCCCGTGGCGACCAACTCGTCGGAAACCATCGCCACCAGCATAACCTTGCCGTCGCCGGCAGCGCCGACAAACAGCCCAGCGGCGCCCTTCTGACGCTGGCGGTCGCACTCGGCCCGCATCGCGTTGGCATCCGGCAGGTCCATTCTACCGACCATCACCGGCCCGACGGGCGAGGAAAGCGCCACCTCCGGCGCAAATTCCTTCGCCGCCGCCGCCGCCGGGGCCTTGCCCGCCTTGCGGAGATCCTTGATCTCCTTGGCCATCGCCTCGATCCGGGCCGGGACTTCCTCCGGCTTGGTGCGAAGCAACCCGGCGGCGGTGCGAAGAAGTTCATCCGCGCCGAGCATGTGCTCGATCGCGGCGCGGCCGGTAAGTGCGGTAATCCGCCGCACGCCCTTTGCCACGGACTCCTCGGAGATGATCTTCAGCGCGGCGATCTGCCCGGTGTGCTTGAGGTGCGTGCCGCCGCAGAACTCGGCCGAGCACGCCGACGCCCCGCCGGGCCGGGATGGGCCGCCGATTGTGATCACCCGCACGGGGTCGGGGTACTTCTCGCCGAAGACAGCCCGCACGCCGGGGACCTTCTTAGCCTCGGCAAGGGGCATGACGCGATGGGTGACCGGCTCATCGGCGAGGATTCGCTCATTGACCATTCGCTCGACCTGGGCGAGCTGCTCGTGTGTGACGGCCTGGTTGTGCGAGAAGTCGAACCGCAGCCTGTCCGGCGCCACCACGCTGCCGGCCTGGTTGACGTGCTCGCCGAGAACCTCGCGAAGCGCCCAGTTCAGCAGGTGCGTGCCGGTGTGGTTCCGCATGGTGTCCATGCGCCGCGGGTCCACCGTCAGCGTCACGGCCTGGCCGATAGCCAGGCTGCCGGCCTCGACGCTGCCGACGTGAACGATGCCCGAGCCGGCAAGCTGCGTGTCCGTAACGGCGTAGCGCCCGCCAGGCCATTGCATCGCGCCGCAGTCGCCGACCTGCCCGCCCTGTTCGGCGTAGAAGTTCGTGCGGTCCAGCACCACGGCCGCGCCCTGCCCGGCCTGGAGAAGGCCCCGCGTGATGAACGCCCCGCCAAGCACCCAGCCGAGAACCTTCGCGTCGATCTCCGCGGCGGCGTACTTGGCGCTGTCGTCGGTGGCCGGCAGGTCAAGTATCTCGGCGGCCTGGAAGGCCTTGCCCGCCCCCGACAGTTCGCGGTGCTCGGCCATGGCTTTCTCATACCCGGCCATGTCAACTTCCAGCCCGGCCTCGGCCGCCATTATCTGCGTCAGGTCCACCGGGAAGCCGTATGTCGCGTAGAGGTCGAACGCCACCTCGCCGCCGAGGCATTTGCCGGTCCCTTGGGGCCCCTTCGGGCCCGCCGCGCGGACCTTGTCGGCCTGCTTCTGGAACAGGTCTATGCCGCGGTCCAGCGTCCGCCCGAAGCTGACCTCCTCCTCGCCAATGGTCTCGGCGATGTAATCGCGCCGGCTGCACAACTCCCCGAACGCCCCGCCCATAAGGCCGACGACCGTGTCGACCAGTTTGACGATGAATGGCCCATCGATGTTCAGGTACTGCCGGCCATAGCGGCACGCCCGGCGCAAGATCCGCCTCAGGACGTAGCCGCGCCCTTCGTTGCTGGGCAGCACACCGTCGGCGATGGCGAACGTAAGCGTCCGCGCGTGGTCGGCGATAACGCGGAACGCGACGTCGGTAATGTTGTCCATGTCCGCCGCGTCGAAACGGCTTGCCCTGAGGCCGCTCGAAGGGCTTGCCCCGAGGCCGCCCGAGGGGTCGGCCTTGCTTGTCCCGAGGCAACCCGAGGGGTCGCCCGCCGCGCCCGCCGTACCCGTTGAACATTGAGTATTGGAGCATTGGGCATTCGCGGCCGAAGGCCGCGCGCCATAGCGATGGTCCGTCAGCGTCTCGATCTTCTCGATGATCGGCACGAACAGGTCCGTCGCGTAGTTGCTGTGTTTGCCCTGGAGGACCATGCAGATCCGCTCGAAGCCCATGCCCGTATCGACGTGCCTGGCCGGCAGCGGCGTCAGCTTGCCGTCGGCGCCGCGGCTGTACTGCATGAACACGAGGTTCCATATCTCGATCACGCGAGCATCGCCAGCGTTGACCAGCGACCGCCCGGACTTATCGGGCGTCATGTCGATGTGGATCTCGCTGCAAGGCCCGCACGGGCCAGTCTCGCCCATCTCCCAGAAGTTGTCCTTCTTGTTGCCGCGGAGAATATGAGACGCTTCGATGTCGGTAGCCGTTCGCCACAGCCCATCCGTTTCGTCGTCAGCCGCCAGCCCCTCGGCCGCATCGCCCTGGAAGACCGTCACGTACAGCCGGCTCTTGTCCAAACCCCAGACCTTCGTCAGCAGCTCCCACGCCCAGGCGATGGCCTCGGCCTTGAAGTAGTCGCCGAAGCTCCAGTTGCCGAGCATCTCGAAGAACGTGTGGTGGTACGTGTCGTGCCCGACGTCCTCGAGGTCGTTGTGCTTTCCGCCGGCGCGGATGCACTTCTGGCTGTTGACAGCCCGGACGTAGTCGCGCCTGACCAGCCCAAGGAAGATGTCCTTGAACTGGTTCATGCCGGCGTTGGTGAACAGCAGCGTCGGGTCCTCTGCCGGCAGAAGCGGGCTGGACGGCACGAAGCTGTGCCCTCGCTCGACGAAGAAGTCGATGAACTCGTCTCGTATGTCGTTGCAACTGCGCGCCATAGTCTCTATTCCGTTATCCCGACGGGCGAGCCCGCCTAAAGATCGCTCATTCTACCCTGCCGGCGCGATTGCCGCCAAGGGCCTTTTTGCGCCAGGATTTCGAGATGTGACGCGCCAATGTAAGCCGTTGCAGGCTGCGGGGCGGCGCTGTAGGATCATTAGATATGGTCGATGGGGAAGGAAAACTGCCGCCTGCCGTTCCAGCCGCCACAGGTGGCTGGTTTACGGCGAGCACTGGGATCGCCCTGGCGATCGTGGCGATATACCCCCCGTTCGTATACGCGTTCATTCGTCCTGCCATGAGTATAGGAATGATGGAGTTCTCACTGCTCTATTACGCCCTTGTTGTTGGAGTGGTGGCCTGGATCGTCGCGATGTTCGTGCGGTTGTTCGTTCGCAAGCGGAAGGAGTTGTTGCTCTGGACCGCGCTGCGGTATGGGGTGATCGCGCTGGGAGGGGCGGCTCTTCTGGTTCCTCTCGTCATCGTGATGCAGTGTGTCATAGGCCCACCGGGCTACGTCAGGATGACGGAGAAGTTCCTCGGGCAGATGAAGAAGGATGCCGACATTCCGTCCATACGCGAATGGGCCGAAGCGCAGCGGGTTAAACTTGAAGCCACGCCAACCCCAAGCTGGGAAGACTATTATGTGCCAAGCGATCAATGGCCCCCCGCAATTCAGAAACTCAAGCCCCAACGGGTGTTGTACGATCCTGGTGCCCACTGCGTGCATGTCATCTTCGGTGGCGGGCTCCCCGGCATTTGGGGATTCTCGGTAGCGCTCAAGGGCACCTTGCCTTCTGATGATCAAAGGCTCTTGCGCTGGGGCGATTACACGCGGCCACTTGAGGATGGCGCCTGGGTCTGGAGTGAGACTGAGTAGGGGAAAAGGGGAGGGCTAATACGCATCCAGAATGAGGTTCGCGCAGTCTGTCTCTTTTCAGCCCCGTTCACGGGGCTTTGCCCGCCGAAGGGGGGTATAGACCAGGCCTTTGAGGCCTGGGGGATCGGGATGCCCCTGTTGTTTTTGCTTAGCACGCTTCAGCGCGCTTCAAGAGGGCTTTAGCCTAAAGGCCGCCACCTGCGAGTAAGCGCGCTGAAGCGTGCTGGTATGAAGAAAAAAGGGGCAGGGGCGCAATGCCCACCCAGGCCTGAAAGGCCTGGTCTAAACCCCCGCTGTCGCGGTGGCGAAGCCCCGTGAACGGGGCTGAGAGGAGGCCGCTATCCCGAGTTTCATTCTGGATGCGTATAACCCCTTTATTCACCGCGCCCGGCCTTCAGCCAGCCGTGCTCGACGTACCACTGTGCCGTCAGGCGCATGCCTTC
>Ga0315273_10013620_pt1 | contig 10462 bp, 11 predicted proteins | sample YL17G02_0_MG_FD_205753 | JGI IMG/M metagenome (GOLD analysis project Ga0315273, IMG submission 205753) | Sediment microbial communities from Yellowstone Lake, YNP, Wyoming, USA - YL17G02_0 | ecosystem: Environmental > Aquatic > Freshwater > Lake > Sediment | place: USA: Wyoming | collected... | reverse complement strand
AGCATCCAGATAGATTTGGGTGGTTTCGACCGATTCGTGACCTAACCAGAGTGCAATCGTTGAAAGATCCACTCCTGACGCTCGCAACTCCATGGCCGCCGAATGTCGCAGCTTATGTTCTGAGTTGCTGCAACCGCTGGTTTGCGAATAGGTTGGCGGTAAATTAGTGGTTTTCGTATAAGTCATGTGGAGTCAGACAGTAAGCGATTTCAGCCAAAAAACTGAGAACATTATTTTCAGGTCCAGCCAACGCTTCGCGCACTTCCTCAGCCGGCAACTACAACGATTCCAGAAACGCCAGAAGATCCGGGTAGAGATTCCAATCTACACCTGCGGGCGGGTCCACCTGCCAAGACTGCTCGAACAGGTAGAACTTCCGCAGAGCTTCTCTCTTCGTCTCGATCGGGATCCCTTTGTACCGGCTCGTCGTATTGATCGATACGTGACCCAGCCATTCTTGAATCGCGGTCAAGTCAACTCCGGCGAGGGTCAGGTGGCTAGCAGTCGTGTAGCGCCAGCCATGAACGGGATGAATCTTTTTGTGTCCGAGCGTTGGCGTCTTACGGGTCGCTTCATTCAGGTATCCGAGGCAAAGGTTGTACAGACCGGATCGCGTCAAGCGAGCCCGACGCTGGTTGATAAAGAGGAACTCGCGGAAGGGAGGCAGGGGAACACGACGTTCCGATTTCAGATAGGTTCGAAGGAAAGCCGTGGTGGTTTCCCAAAGCGGGACAATGCGGCTCTTTCTCCCCTTGCCGTAAAGAAGCACCTGTTTTTTGTCGAGGTCGAGATCCGCAATACGGATACCGCACAACTCCGAAGCGCGTGCCCCGGTGTTATACAAAGTGCGCAGGATGCAGAGATCTCGGTAGCCATCCTGGGTTTTTGTGTCAAGCAAAGCGAAAATCGTATCGACTTCCCGTTTCTCCAGAAAGTCCGGCCGCGGTTTCGGCGTCCGCTTCAAGGGAAGTAATAGAATCTGCCGGCACTGAACCTGATAACCGGGCTGCAGCATGGACACCATCTTAAAAAACGATTTCAGGGCGGCCAGGCGCGCGTTGCGCGTGGAGGCGGTATTGCCGAGTTGCTTTTCCAGGTAAGTGAGGAAGTCCAATAAAAATCCGACCTGAAACCGATCGATGTCTGGATCGGCTTGATCGGGCGCACATAGCTTGCAGTAGCGGAGCAACTGAATGAATGTCTGCTTATAACTGGCTTGAGTGTGAGGAGAGACATCTCTGTGCTGAGGTAAATAGCAGGTGAAAAAATAATGCGCGTAATCGGAAAGTTTATTGGAGCTCGGGATCATGGGTCAGCCAGTCCAGGCGATCGAAGCTGCGGGCGAAACGATTTCCCGCTTCGGAGAGCAGTTGTTGCGTTAATGTCAGATAGGTTTTTGTGTGTCCGAAGAAACTGTGTCCCATGTAAGTGGCCAGCAAAGGAAGTTTGGCGTCGACATCCACCTGTTCCCGATACCATCTCATAAGGCGATGCACGGCAAAAGCCCGGCGCAGTTCATGTAGATGGGGCGTGCCATGAGTGCAGCCTTGATAGGTGCGCTCCGGGCGATAGATTCCCAGGTGTTGAAGCGTCTCCCGGAAACAGGCGCTGGCCCACGTCCGGTTATAGGGACGGCGCTGCGGAAGCAACAGGAAGCACGAACCCTCGGGAGCAATCCCAAACAAGCGTTGTCGCAGATCAAGGAGCTGCTCGAGATTGGAGGCGGCTCGCCGGCCTATTGGAATCAGGCGGTCCTTCAGGAACTTCGAGGGCTGAATAAACAAAGTGCGCTGCCGGGCCGAGTAATCCGCAGTGGTGAGTCGGATGGCCTCCGAGACGCGCAAGCCGCAGGCGTAGATGAGATGGTAGAAAACGTAGCGGGATTGAAACCGGTACGAAGTTGTCGGATCCGCGGCGTGAACCGCCTGTTGCTGAAGAAAACCAAAAAAACGACGCAGCTCATCGGCTGAAAATACATAAGGGAGATATTGCTGAGGTTTGAGCATGGGGAACGCGGTCACTGGGTCTTCTGGCATCCAGCCCTGACGCACCAGATAACGACAGAGTCCATGGAAGGTGATGCGCCATTTCATCAAGGTATTTGCCTTGACGCTCCCCTGGTATTGCGCCAACAACTTGAGCCAAAGCCGGCTGTCGCACTGCTGTGCGCTGGCGACGTGGTTTGCCGCCAGGAAACGGTCAATGCGCCTGAGATTATAGGCGGGCCCCACGATAGAAAATCCGAGGTGATCGAGATAATCCAGATAATCCCTCATCGCATCCGCGAGGAAACTTTGATAATTCAACTCGGGCACCTTTTCCATCTCACATGTCCTCGGCATCATTGACGGCTACTTCGCGCAATTGAGTCAGGTCGATCTTGGTATAGACCCGTGTGGAGGAATAATGGCTGTGACCCAGCAGTTCCTGCAGGGTTGAAAAGGGAACGCCGCATCTCAGCACTTCACTGGCAAAACCGTGACGCAACTGATGTCCGCTCGCCTTGATTCTCGCCCGCCGCATTCTTCTGACTATCAGCATGGATACCGAACGCCAGGTCAGGGGCCTGAATGGGGGCGTAAGGCTTAAGAAAACGTTTCTGTAGGGACTGCCGGCAGGCCGCTCGTTTTTCAGATAATCGGCGAGCGCTTCGATCAAGGGGCGCGACAGCGGAAGCCGGAGAATGCTCTTGCCTTTAATGGCGGGAATGGCCACGGCAGCATGAGACCATTCGAGGTCTTGCAGCCTGAGTTCCGCGATCTCACTGGCGCGCACGCCCAGGCTGGCGGCCACCAGGATTATGGCCAGATCGCGTTTCCCTGCGCGATGCCTTCGGTCGATGCTCCGAAGCAAGCGCAACACCTGCTCAACAGCCAGCGCTCGAGGCGTGCGTGCCAGTTGGTATCGGCGCGGCGAGAGCAACGCCGACGCCCAATCCCGTTCCAGCCGGCCAAAGCTGAAAAGATAGCGGAACAAGCCGCGCAGGATCTTATGAACGCGTTGAATCCGGCCGATGTTGTGAGAAGCTTGCTGACGGACGAACAGATCGATATGGCGGCTCTGGAGCTGGTTCCAGGTGGTGACCTGATGACCTTGCAGGAACTGGTCGAAGCGGCGCACGAAGAGCTCGATCTGCAGCCATGAGTTTTTCGCCAGCCCTTTGTGCTCTTCACAAAAACGCAGATAGGCGGCTACCTCCGGGAAGAAGTAATCTCCTCGCGCAAGAGGCCTCAAAGGAAACACGTCGCGTTGGAGGCGTCCGGCGCCGTGTGCCCAGCGGAAAAACGAGTGCAGGCTATGTTGGACAGCAATGTGATGATGCGGACCAAATCGCAGCTTCTTTCTGAAACCCTCGCTGGTTTTGGCCCAAGGTTGATAACGCACCCAGTAATCGGTGAGGTCGTTCGCCAATTCCGGACCGAATTCCTCCAGCGATTGCAATCCGGTGGCTATAACAAAACGGTTCAAACAACTCAGATGCTTTAATCGAAAGTCGATGGTTCGGCGCGCATAGCCATGGGACTTGAGATACGATGCGTAGTCGGCAATCAAGCGGACGAGGTCCAAATCTCCTCCTTCATTTACTTCCCCAGCGGCCGGGGGGAGCGGCGCCGGATGGCAGATTCAGAACTTGATAGATCCCCTGCTCGAATGCGATCAGGTCGCGGGCGACGAGTTCACTGCGGGCGCCGTTGAGTTCGTGGGCAAAGCGGATATCGAGAAATTCCCCAAGCCGTTCGTCGGAATAAAAGCTTACCCCGTCCCGATTGGAAACCGCGACCAGCACGAGGTAGAGGAGTTTCTCCAGGCGGGTTAATCCCTGGTCGAATCCCTGGCGGAAGAATCGATGGTCGATCCAACTGAAGGAACCGCTGATGGATCGAATGCGATCCGGACGCGGCGGTTGCGGTCGTTTGGTCATCATGGGGTCAAACTACGTCGAAAAGTGCCGGCAGTCTATCTGGGCTTGTGTGACTTACACCTGCAGTTTTGCCTTAAACCTCGTTTCGGGAAACAGTTACGAAAATATCACGGCTTGTGTGACTTACATGGGTAATCGAGACGCTGGCCGTTAGATTCCAAAGAGATAGAAGCAGATCACAGCTTGTGGGACTTACCGGCTCAGGCTCCACTCTTTGTAGGCGCATGCGGTGTTTTCTGACGAAGGCGGCGTTGCGGCGCACATACTCCGGGTTTTCCTTGCGATAGTTTTTCTTGTACTCGGCCCTGGTTCCATAGGCTTCCTTTTGCTGCTGGTACATGCTGCGAAAATAATCCGGATGTCGCGCTCGCCACTCTTCATTGGACTGCCGTTTCTGGTTTCGGCTACATTCCTGCCGGCCACAGGTTGTTTGTCGTTCCTTGCGGCGAGGGTCTGGAATAAACAGGCAGCGACAAAAAGGACACCTCTTCCGGTTGACCATGAATGATTTTCCCCTGGAATGCGGAACCTTGCGGCAGTCACCGATAATGGGGCGGAATCATATGAAAACGCCCGCGGAAGAATAAGACGGGGAAGAATAAGAAGGGGAAAGAATCAGAAAAGAGAAGAAAAAGGGAAAAGCTATCTGTTTTTTTTGAAATCAGGAAACATCCCGAAGAAGAACTCAGAACATAATCAAACTCGGAACATAACGCATGACATGAGGACTAACGCGCTTTTTCAATAGAGTCGGGCATTTCAAGCTTGCCGTTCGGACATAGCTCTTTAAAACATGGCTAAATCCGGAGGGAGTAAGAACCTCTCCACGGGTATTTAGGAATACCTCGGATGTAGGGACGGCGCCACGCAGGGACAACCAAGCTCTCAGTGCCCGCACGGCTTCCTTCCATAGTGGCAAGCGGCGTTGCCTTCGGCCTTTCCCTTGCACCAGGATACTGGGATACGGGCCATCGAGTTCAATATCGTCGAGACAAAGCCCCACGAGTTCGGAGACACGCAGTCCAGCAGCAAAGCCCAGATAGAGCATTGCTTGGTCGCGGACACCCTTGCGCGTACAAGGATCTGGTTCATCAAGGACCGCCTTCATTTCTTCTCTGTTCAGATGGTTTACCAGACGTTCCTGAGATCGCTTGTTCGTTAGCGCCCGGATTTGTCGGACTTGATCGAGAGCCGAAGGCGCTTCGTATTCCAAATACTTCATGAACGAACGAATGGCGGTAAGCCGTAGATTTCGAGTTCGCGGAGTGTTGCCGCATTCTCGTTCGAGATGCTCCAGAAAATCTCTAATAATACGGGCGTCGAGATCTTCGAGGTAGAGTTTTGAAGGAACCTTATCAAGTCGATTACTGACGTATCGACATAGAAACTTGAACGTGTAGCTGTAGCTGGCAACGGTGTTCTTGCTAACGCCTTTCTCATTTGAGAGATGCTTGTGGAAAAAGGCGGCAACCAGAGGTGCAAGTGGTGTCATAAGTTCCCTCCATTCGCATAGTCTTCACACTGGGACGCGATCTTTGAGAAGAGCGAAGGAGTTGCCTCAAGATACCAATAGCTATTTCGTACATCGCTATGCCCAAGGTAGGTGGTGAGGGCAACCATATGGCGACCGATGCCATCATGATTCCCTGGTGAATGGGTGAGAACTTGGTTGGCGAAATAGAACCTCAGGTCATGCAGCCGGGGACGAAGTTTATTTTCAGGCTGGGCAATGCCTAGCCTGTATACAAGCCTGCGGAAGATTCCACGAACCGTATTCCCGTGAAGTTTGATGCCCTTTATAGAGACAAAAAGAAAAGGACAAGATCCTGCTTCGCACAGTCTGCGTTTCAGATAACTCTCAATATGTTCCTTCGTGGTTGGGTGCAAGGGAAGCAGCCTGCTCTTTCCAAATTTTGTATTTCGGATCAAAAGGCCGTCGGGCGTCACATCCTCAATCCTCAGGTAGAGCGCTTCGGATATTCGCAGCCCTGTCGAGGCAAGCAGGCCGAAGAGCGTACTATAGATGTGGAATTGAAGCGAACCCTCCGGCGCCAAGGTCCGAGCTGCGCGGACGAGAAGCTCCACGTCCGCGGGAGTGAAAAGAAAGGGCGGTCTTCTTTGAGTTGCGTGACGAGGGAAGGCTTCTTGCGGCGGAATTTCATGGAGGTCGTCTTCCGCGTGCAGGTAGCGAGCCAAACGAATAACGATTTGCAACCGGACATGCTTTCTTCGTGCGCTGTTGTTTCTACTCTGAACCCATTCCAAAACTGTTCGGCTACACAGGTGTGTATCCGCTTTGGCAGAGGCGAAGGCAACAAAGTCACGAAGGATCTCTTCCGTGTCCCGGAGTTGATAACCAATGGCTCGACGAGCGGCTAAATAGGAATCGATAGAAGCGCTCAGCATAACACCTCCTCCGGCCACGGTTGGGCGACCTGTTCGAGCAGGTGAAAGTCGACTTTGGCATAAATCCCCGTCGTTTCGATGGACCGGTGCCGTAGAACCTCGGCAATATGTTCCAGTCCTACATCGGCGCGCAGCATCGCACAGGCGGCTGTATGCCGGAATACATGTGCTCCACGCCTGTTCCGTTGAATGCCCGCACGCCGCAAGGCTGTCCGCGCAATATGTGATATCGCGTGTCCGTGCCCGCGCTCCCCAAAAACTCCATAAGGAGCCACGGCTCGCAGGAAAACGTACTTGCTTTCAATTTGCGGACGCCCCATGCGCAGGTACTCTAACAAGGCTTCACCCACGTCTTGTGGAAGCGGCAATCGGACTTCGCGATTGCCTTTTCCCGAAACCTTAATCGTAGCTGTCTCGAAGGAAAGGTCGCTTAACTTCAGAGCTGCAATGTCCCCGGCACGTAGCCCGAGACGGATCAATAGCAAAAGCACTGCTCGATCACGAATGCCTGTCGGTGTCGTTGGGCAAAATGTCAAAATCCGCTGAACTTCTTCGAAGGTCAATCCCTGCGGCAGAGATTGTTGAGACCAGTTTGCTGGAGACAACAGCGCCTGTTCCAATCCCGCCCGGCATCGCCCATCCAAAGCCAGATACCTCAGGAACATTCTTACGGCAGCCAAGACCATTCGAATGGAATTGCGCCCGTAGTGTCGATATCGCTTCGCTAGGAAATCTCGCAAACCTGCAGCGGTATACGTTTGGGGATCGTCCCTAAGAAATTCAATTAGGTTGGTTACATAAAGTCTATAGGAAAACTGAGTCGTCATGACCGATCCACGATGAGCTGTCAACCAAAGAAGAAAATCACGAACCAAAGCGCTGGATTCCTCTGCCGGTTTTACATGAGGAATTATTTTTTGTTTACGCAAGTGGTGCAGAAAAACGCGGATGCATGAGATAACGTTTCGACGACGATTATGAGAGGCAGCGGGGCATCTGCAACGTGACCGGTGCCTCTCAAACGCAGTGATCGTTCCTTCGTCAACCGTCCCAAGCTTAATGCCTTTTTGTTCGAGCCAAATCCCGAAGTGTGCGACCGAGTGCAGATGAAACCGCACTACGTGAGAGTTGTAGCCGTTCGCAAACAGCGTTTTTTCATAGTCGTAGACAGATTCTAAAAAGCTTGTTGACCGAATTGAGGATAAGCCTCGAATCGGCTTCAAATAGGTATACATATTAGTTTCCTCCCTGGGGTCATTTTCCCCAGGGAAGAAACTATCTTGAGTAAGTCAGCTTTATCAACCATTCGATCCTCCGTATTCATGCGGTTCTCCGTCCAACGCTGAATTGGAACTGCAGATAGTTTCCCGCTGCGGATAACATGAATAAGGGACGACCCGGTCCTTCCGGCAGGCATCGCAATAAACTCTCAGAAAGCCGTTGGCCAGGATCCCACAATCCAGGAATGACCTCAGCTCACGCTCCACGAACCGGGGCACAATGCGGTCGCGGCGGTGTTGCCTTTCCAGAAAAGTTTCGAGTTGTGCGGCGACTACTCCATAAAGGATGCTTTCTTCGGGATTGCGGGGGATATAAACCGCAGCGGTTTCGCAGACGGCGAGGCCCGGCCCGGGGGGCACGAAATGGCCGCCCTGGTATTGATTCTCCTGCGAAACACAACTCGACGGATATGGATAGACCATGATCCTCGATCGACTTCCTGCGGCCGGAAGGCCGCAACATATCTAACTGCCCGTCGGTGGTTTTGATCCGGATTTTTATGGAGCGGCATAGCCGATGCCGGAATCACCAAATACACGAAAATGGTCGCGAGAACTACGAGGACAATCGTGGCAGGGTGAAAGACAATACGGACATGAGGCCCGGGGCCCAAATGTAGCCGGCGAAAAAGTGGTTCAAAAGCCGGCAGGATGCGGATCTCCCTGGAGCTCCAGGTCAATGCGGCTGCACGACACCGTCAGACTCCAAGTCGAAGGGCTCAAACGGGGAAAGAGTGTAATCCGTGTAATCCGTGGCAGATTTCTCAGTTTTTCAAAACTGCGAGGTAAATCCGGTAGGTCGAGCGGATGGCGATGAAGTCCTTGTGCTCGATCCGCAACTCGTCGGCGACTTGGCTCACCTCGTTGTCTTCGACCGTCGAAATCGACTCGTCGGCGGCTGCGACTGCAAACATGCAGTCGATCAGGGCAAGCTTCTGCTCGTGCGTCGCCATTTCGTTGAACTCGCGGCTGACCAGGTAGTTCTCGGTTGATCCGAAGAGAATGTTTTGTGTCTTGGCGATCTGAACGATGATGATTGCCTGCTCCTCGGGCACGCCCCCCGTTTCCACTACGATGCCTTCGATCGCGCGCGTCTCCTCGGGACTGATGCGCAGGTCCGCCCGCGCGATTCGGCCCAGCAGGTACGCAAATGCCGCGATGTAGCGCGCCCGTTCCGGTTCGAGCCGGTCCAAAGCCTCTGTTATCTTGCGCACCGTCTCTGTTTCCGGCGACGAGGCGGACTGATTTGAGGGATCCAGTTTCAAAAATCGCAGCAGAGACATCCGATCGCTCCCAGGGCAAAGGCTCATGATAGCACGCCGGCAGACGGGGAGCCGCAAAGACCAGTGCGCCTGACCGAGCGCCGCTCTATCGGCCTAATGCCTGGCCGACCTACTCATCCTTCAATGTCAGTTTATCTTCCGGGGAACTCGGCGCAACACTCGCGGGACCGCGATCTTCATAGCCAATCCGGTGTTGCGGCCGGTCCGACCGGTCGGCGAATTGCCTCCAGTATCTTGTCCCGGTCATGGGTAAAGACCTGGAGGACCCTGAGCGACACCGAATGCGAGACGACCGCCAGAAGATCCTGCGGCCTCATATTGGCGTTGACAAACTTCTCGGCGGAATCACGGCTTGTCTTGTACTGGTTGCCGCTGATGTGACTATCGTCGAAGAGAATAACCATGCTCAGGTCTCTTCGGTGCGGATCAATGTTGCGGCCAGAGCGGCGGTGAGAGCGGCGGCGGTCAGCAGGGCGAACCCCCAGTTGTAGTTGCGGTGGAGATCGAACAACCGCCCCACCGCGACGGGCGCGAAAGCCTGGCCGATGGCGTCGGCAGTCAGAATCACCCCCATCAGGCGACCCAGGGAAGCGACGCCGAAGGAACGCGCCGTCACGAGCGGTATCAACATGTAATCGCCCCCCATGCCGAATCCGAACAGGAAAGCAAAGCAGTAAATCACACCCGGAAAATGGACGAGATACAGGAGCGGTATGGCCGAACCGACGAACAGGAACGCCGCCAGCATTACGTGCTTCTTGCTGAACCGGTCGGCGAGAAAACCCATCACCAGCCGGCCGGCAATGCTTGAAATCAGCAGAAAACTGGCGACCCTCGCCGCCGCCTCCGGTGAGAATCCCTGATCGCGCAGGAATAGCTGAAGGTGCTGAATTATCCCGCCGACAGCCCCGATGCTCAGGCTGCTCCCGACCAGGATCATCCAGAAAGACCGGGTTCTGATCGCGCTGCGGAGCGGGATTCCGGTAGAGGCCGAATTTGACGGGTGTGCTGTCGTACCTGTCAGACTGTCACCATCGGGGTAAAGCTGGAGATCGGAGGGCCGGTCCTTTATTACCACCAATACCAGCGGCAGAATGGCCAGGAATATGATTCCGCAGATCGCCAGCATCGCCGCGCGCCAGCCGAATTGCCTCACCAGGAGCTGCGCGAGCACGGGAGCCGCGGCGCCACCGATGCCGATCCCCACATAGGCTAAACCCATGGCCCGGCCCCGCATGCGATTGAACCATCGAGAAATCAGGACCTGGTTGGGAATCGGCCCCGCACTGACATAGCCGACGCTCTGCAGCAGGTAGAAAAGATAATACGCCCTCAGCGTATGCATGAAATAGAAGCCGAGAAAGGCGATCCCCGCGGCAAGAAGGCCGGCAATGAGAACCCGCTTGGTGCCGTGGCGATCTATCAGGAAGCCTGCCGATATGCCGAATATCGGGCCGACAATCAGAATGCTGTAAAAAAATCCGGCCGTCACCTGCGCCCGGCTCCAGCCGAATTCGTCAATCAGCGGCGGGTAAAAAACGGGAAAGCTGTAATAGACGATGCCCACGACT
>Ga0315273_10013618_pt1 | contig 10463 bp, 14 predicted proteins | sample YL17G02_0_MG_FD_205753 | JGI IMG/M metagenome (GOLD analysis project Ga0315273, IMG submission 205753) | Sediment microbial communities from Yellowstone Lake, YNP, Wyoming, USA - YL17G02_0 | ecosystem: Environmental > Aquatic > Freshwater > Lake > Sediment | place: USA: Wyoming | collected... | reverse complement strand
GTTGGCCGGAGCGGAGCAGGTTGCGTGCCTCCTCGACGGCGGAGGTGTCAGCATCTGGCACGGCGATGGCCGCGCGTATGTAAGGGGCTTGTTCCGAAAGGAGTTGCGAACTATCCACGCCGGTCTTATCGGCGGCGCTTGTGGAGGGCTTAGGGGCTTGGCCAGCCAGCCTAGCATCGCCCAGCCCCTGCGGTTCTGGTGCGTGTGTTCCGTCTATGCGCATGTCCATGGCTTTCCGTCCAGGTTAATTGTCGAAGGAATCGGCGACTTCTTGAGGGATACTTTGAAACTTTTGCATTCCTTGCCCGACCTCTCCCAGTTGCCGCCGGGCCGATCGGACGGGATCGGTGGGAGGCGCACCGGTCGGCGAATCCGGTTCGCCGCGGGCTGGAAGCGTCCAGGCAACCTCGTAGGCCACGAACCGCTCGAACATCGCCGGGCTGACCAGCGCCAGCCGCCAGTCGACCGGATCGTACCCGCTACCCATCTTGTGAGCAAAGAAATCCTCGATCCGCGCCTGGGTGGCCTTGTCGGTGCTGTCCCATACATGGTCCACCGCCCATAGCAGCTTTCCCTTGCGCAGGTCCAGCAGCCGAAGGTACAGGCCCATCTGCATCCGAGGATGTGGCTGGAAGTGGTTGATCGCCCCGAACAGCACTGCGTCGCACTTCAGGGCCTCGCGAATGGCTACCAACTGCTGCATCGTGTAGGTTTCCGACAGCCCCATCGGCAGGTCCCGACAGGTGCGATCGTTTCGGGCGACGACGTCCATGTGGAATAGTTGGCGGGACTGGACGGCTTGGAACAGTGCCTCGGTTGCAGCGGAAGCCACCTGAGGATAACCGTTGTCCTGGCCGACCTCCACGAAGACCACGCGGTTCAGCGCCATCAGATCCTGGCGCGAGGCGAGGTAGAAGTTGACACTGGATTTCTCGGCGACCTTGTGGTGCTGGCACCCCGCCGAGGCCAGCCATGCGATCAGCGCTACACGAAGCATCGCCCAAGGATTACTCAGCCGGCGCATTGGGGGTCTCCTTTGCCGCCGACGGCCTGCGAACCTGTGCGGTCGTCTCTCCGCCCAGCAGCCTCAGGACCTTTTGAAGCGCCTCCAACTGGGCGGCCTGGGCGTTTCGCATCTCCTCACGGAATCCCAGCACGTTTGCCTTCCACTTTTCCAGTTCGCCTCGCAGTTCCAACAACATGGCATCGGCCTCCTTGAGTTGCTTCTGCGAGTGATCCAGTTCGGATTGAAGCTTGGCCGCCTGGGAGGCTAGTGCTCGATTCTTGTCGGCAAGTTCCTGGTTTTCCCGCTGGGCGGCCAGGAGCTTCTCGCTGGTCTGGGCGTACTTGATCGACCACTCGACAGCGGAGTCGGTGGCGTTGGGAAGCTCCCGTCCGCCTTCGTCCTTCAAGGTTGCCGGGGCGAGGTAATTGGCCTGGTTGGCGGGCGCCGCGGGGGGGTTGGCGGGCGCAGGCGCCGCTGACCGCGCCTTCGCCGGCGCGGGGGCCGTCTGGGGTGGGGCGGTGATCCGCACCACCGGTTCCTGTGCATAGCAGCCGCCCAAGGTGACGGCCAGGACGGCCGCCAATGCGGTGATTCTTGTGGTATTCATGGCACGATCTCCGGGCATAGGGCACTGTCCATCATGGCATCCTCACGGGGCAGTCTGTGCGGCCGAGGCGGCGAACAGGCAACGCAACTGGACCTTCTTGCCGCAGGAGCAGGTCACTTCGACGTTCGCGCCGGCGTCATCCTGTGCAACGATCCGCGCCGAGGCCGCCGCCAGGGCGGTCGGCGTGGCGTCCGCCGCGCCGTCGCCGATCTGGCAGGGGTCGGCCAGCCTCACTTCGTGTTTCTTCAAGACCATTACGGCATCCCTTTTCATGTCGGACGATCCTCGTCGGTCTGGACGTCAGGCCAGGCAATCCACGGAATGTTCCTGCCCATTGGCGTCAGGGGGGGGCGAGGTTCGGACCTCTTGCGTCGCCACGGGGACCGCCGCCGTTGGCCGGCGCAATGGTCTGCGGGCCCGGCGTTTGCCGTTGGCCGACGTTCCTTTGCGGCGCTTGGTGGCGTCGTCCTGCCGGGCCACCGGCGTCAGACCGGTCACTTCGTGTTGCTCGCCTGGCCGGCGGACGGAGTAATCCGTATCGCTGCTCATGGTTCGCTCCTCAGTATCATCGAAAGCTTGAACAAGGCGCTGGCGTGGAGCTGACTGAACCGGGACTCCGTTACACCCAGCACGGCGGCGCCTTCCTTCATGGTCAGGTCCCGCTCGTAGTACAACAGGATGGTGATGCGGTCCCGCTCATCCATTGTTGCGATGGCCTTGGCCAACTTTTCGAGCATTTCCTTGCGTTCCGCCTCGGCTGCGGGCGTCGGTCCGCGATCCGCGGGGACAAACGCATCCAGTCCCGACGGCTCGTCGCTCAGCCCGTGGATGGAGAGGAAGTGCTGCTGGCGGGCCTCTTCCAACGTGCGATAGAGCTGCGCCAGGGAAACACCGGCTTCCGCGGCCAATTCCTCGTCGGCGGGAGGTTGTCCGTTGGCGCCGGTGAACCGCTGATATGCCTGCTGGACCAACCGGATCTGACGATGCGCCGCCGAGGGGACAAAGGAGTTGGCGCGCAGCTCGTCGATGACGGCCCCGCGGATGCGGATATAGGCGTAGGTCTTGAACTCCGCGTTCTTGGAGGGGTCGTAGGCACGGGCGGCCTTGACCAGTCCCAGCGTTCCAGAGGAGATCAGGTCCTCTACGTCCACCTTACGCCCCAGTTGCGCCACGACCTTCTGCACGATGTGGCGGACCAGCGGCAGATGGCCCAGGATCCACTTCTCCTCCATCGACTCGCGAAGCTGGTGCGAATACGCCTTCCTGGCCCGCGCCGCAAGGGTCTGGGGCGGGGTCTGCACAGCCGTCTTGGCGTCCGATTCACTCATGCGCCGTTCCCCCTATTGCTGTGACGGCTCCTGTTTTCCACCATCGTGTCCACGATCATCCCGACCAGGACGCGCGTCAGAATGGTCGTCAGGACGTAGATCACCGCCGCGCCGCCCAGGGCCTTCAACGCGCAGGACAAGGGCGATGCGCCTCCAATCCAGCCAGCCAAGGCCAGGCCGAAGAAGCTCGCTACCGCCACCCGTATGGCTGTCTTGCGCACTCAAGACCCTCTATCATCCGCCGTCGGCGGGTTTGTTCTCATGACGGCCTGACCTCGCCGACCAGTTCGCCTTGCTGAGAGGGCAACGACACCGTCCCGGTTGCCTGAATCCTTGTTCCAACGGCGATTTCGTCGTACGCCAGCACGGGCAGTTGCGGCAGTGGGCGAGACAACATCGCCGAAAGGTGCGGCCGAACGCGAAAATCGCATAACAGCACCGCGGAGTCCTGGCCCTGTTCCATCGCCGCCTTCCAGGCCTCCGAGATTCGCCGGCTCAAATCCATCGCCCTGCCGGAGGACAGCGCAAGTGACTCGCTATCGCCCTCACGGCCGAGGCAATTCCGAAGCTCGTATTCCAGGGACGGGTCCAGCACGATGGCAACGACCTCCCCATCCTTGGAATGTTGCTCGGTGATCGTCCTGACCAGCGACTTCCTCGCCAATTCCGTCAGCACCGCCGGATCCTTGGTCCGTCCGCCGTGATCCCCGAGAGACTCCAGAATTTGCGTCAGGTCACGAATGGGGATGCCGTCCCGAAGCAGGTTCTGGAGAACCCGGTGAATCAAGCCTACGGAGACCACCTGGTCCACCACGCCGTTGACCAGCGCCGGCTGCTTTTCCCGCAACCGGTCCAGCAGCTTCTGCACGTCATCCCGGCTGAGCAGCTCGTAGGCGTGACGCTTGAGCATTTCCGACAAGTGTGTCACCAGCACCGATTCGGGATCGACGACGGTGTAGCCGCCCATCTCAGCGCCTTCCTTCTGGTCCGGATTGATCCACAGGGCGGGCAGATTGAAGACGGGTTCCACCGCTTGTTGGCCGGAAATGGGCTTCTGCACCGAGCCGGGGTCCATGGCCAACAGCTTGTCCGGTTCCAGCTTTCCGGTGCTGATGACGTGGTTGTGGATGCGGATCTCGTAGGTGTTGGGGTCCAGCGCGACGTTGTCGCGGAGACGGACCAGCGGCAACACCAGACCGTACTGCTGGGCGAACTTTCGCCGCAGGGGGGCAATGCGATGTGACAGGCTGCCGCTCTTGCGAGGGTCGATGGTCTTGATCAGCCGCGGGCCGACCTGCACGGACACCTTGTCCACCTCCAGCAGTTCCTCCACCGGCGCCTCGGAGGCCAGCTCAGACCGGGGCTTCTCCTGGGCCTTGGTCAGTTCCTTTTCGTACCGACCCAGCCGGCGGGCCAGCAGGCCCGTTGCCAGCGACAGCACCACGAACGGCGCCTTGGGGAAGCCGGGCACCAGGACCATCGCTCCCAGCAAGACCGCCGCAATTGCCAGCGGGCGGCTGCGGGCGAAAAACTGCCTTACGAGGTCCTGGCTGAGGTTGGTCTGCGTGGAGGTCTTGGAGATCAACAGGCCGGAGGCTGTCGAGATGACCACCGCGGGAATCTGCGTCACCAGGCCGTCGCCGACGGCCAGGATGGAGTAGGTTTGAACCGACTGGGCGGCCGTCAGGCCCCGCGTCATGCCGATGAGGAACCCTCCGATGAGGTTGATGGCGACGATGATAAGCCCGGCGATGGCGTCGCCGCGGATGAACTTGCTGGCGCCGTCCATCGCCCCGTAGAATTCGCTTTCGCGCACGATCTTTTGGCGTCGGGCGCGGGCCTCATCCTCGCCAATCAACCCCGCGTTGAGGTCGGCGTCGATGCTCATCTGCTTGCCGGGCATGGCGTCCAGGTTGAACCTTGCGGCCACTTCGCTGATCCGCTCGGCGCCCTTGGTGATGACCACGAACTGGATGATCGCCAGGATCAGGAAAATCACCAGGCCGATCACCAGGTTGCTGCCGGCCACGAACTGCCCGAAGGTCGCGATGATCTTTCCCGCATCCCCATGCATCAGGATCAGCCGCGTGGAGGCAACGTTCAGCGAGAGGCGGAACAGCGTCACGAACAGCAGCAGGGACGGGAAGGCCGAGAATTCGATCGACTCCCTCGCCGCCAGCACGACCACCAGCGTCGCCAGCCCAACCGCGATGCTGCACGACAACATCATGTCCAGCAGGAACGTCGGAAGCGGGATCAGCAGCGTCGCCAGCACGACAGCCAGGCAGGCGGCGAACACAATATCGTTGTGCGCCAAGAGCCGGGCCATGCCCGGATGCCCGGAGTCCATCAAGGACGTGGTAATCGCTTTTCCGCCTTCAGCACTCATGCCCTAACCGTGCTCCCTCTCGTGTTGCGACGCCGCCTGTAGAGCCGGTAGATCATGGCCAGCACTTCCGCCACGGCCACGAACAGCGTCTCGGGTATGGGCTGCCCCACCTCGACGGTGGCGTAGAGCGTCCGCGCCAGCGGAGGCTTGTGCAAGATCGGAACGCCGTGGGTGCGGGCGATTTCCTTGATCTTCTCGGCCAGCAGGTCGGCGCCCTTGGCGACCACCTCGGGAGCCTGCATAGACGGCGCGTCGTATTTCAGTGCCACGGCCACGTGCGTGGGATTGGTCACCACCACGTCGGCCTGGGGCACCTCCTGGAGCATCCGCCTGCGGGCCATTTCTATGTGCACCGCTCGTATCCTTCCGCGAACCTCCGGCGAGGCCTCGTGCTGGCGCCGCTCCTCCTTGACCTCCTGGCGGCTCATTCGCAGGTTCCGCTTGTATTGCCACCGCTGGTAGACGAAGTCCAGCAGCGCGATGGCCATGAGGGCCACGACGATCCGCAACGAAACGCCGAAGACCAGGTGGGCGGTGGCGGAAAGGGTCTGTTCCGGCGTGCTCCAACGCAGTTGAAGGCAGGCGCCAAGTTTGTCCCGGAGGAAGTCGCAGACCAGCGCCAGGATTACCGTCAGTTTGACCAACGAAATCAGCAGATGCACCAGGGATTGCAGGGAGAACAGGCCCTTGAGGCCGCGGATCGGAGAAATGGCCGAGAGGTTCAGCTTCAACGGTTGGCTGGTGACCACCCAGCCGCCCACCAGCAAGCTGGACAGAACCGAAATACAGGCGCCGGCCAGCATGATCGGCGTGATAAGCCGGAGGGACTCCGTCGCCCTGGCATACACCATCGAACCGATCGCCGAACGATCCATCGCCCCGGTAGTCTGGAAGGACAGGCCCTGCTGCACCTGGAGGATGAACCAGCGGCGGAGGCTGGGGGCCGAAATCGCCAAGGCCACCAACAGAACGAGGACCAGCAGTGCGGATGTTACCTCGGCGCTGGTGGGTATCTGCCCCTGCGACCGCGCTCGCTGCAATCGTTCGGGGGTCGGCTGCTCCGTCTTGTCTGCGGCGGACTCTTCCGGCATGGTGTCCCGTCAACCTGTTCACCCGGTCAGCGACCGGTTCATCCAGTCGGCCAGTTCAGCAATGAAGCTGTTCATCATCGGCACCACGGCCGCGGCGAGGATCAACCCCAGGCCGATCCGCAGCGGCAAGCTTTCCAGCAGGATGTTCATCTCCGGCATCGCCCTGGCCAGCAGGGCCATCACCACTGCCAGCACCAGCAGCGCCGCCAGCACCGGGGCGGCAAGCTTGAGGGCGAACAACAGCATCGCCGCACCAGCCGATACGATCGCCTCGGCCATCACCGCGGGATTCGGCGCCGAACCCATTGGGAAGAGCTTGTAGCTGCCGCCAATGGCCGACAGCAAGAGCCGGTGTCCGCCCGCGGCCAGGAAGACCAGCATGAACGCCGTGTCGAATAACAGGCTGACTGCGTCGCCCTCCTCGCCGCTGACCGGATCGATGATGCTGGAGGTGGCGAAGCCCATCTCGCGCTCTGCCATGCACCCGGCCTGGCGGACCGCCTGAAAGACCAGACTGATAGCAAGGCCCAGGGCCAGGCCGTAAAGGATCTCTCCGCTGAGCATCAGCCCGGCCTCCAGCGTGCCCACCTTGGCGGGGGCGATTGTCACGGGCGTGATCATCGCAAAGAAGATGGTCACCAGGATCGCCGCGCCGGCCCGGACCTGCATAGGGATCGCGCGGTTGCCGAAGATCGGCAGCACCGCAAAGAACGCTGAAATGCGTCCCAACAGCAGCACGAACGGCAGCAGTATGGCAATCCAGGCTTCCATCGACTCAGTGCCCCAGCGTCTGCATGTGGTTGAATACCTCGTTGGTGAAATCCAACGCTGTCTGGATCATCCAATTTCCGCTGAGCAGAAGCGCCACGCCGACGCAGCCGATCTTGATGACCAGTCCAAGGGTCATGTCCCGCAGGGAGGTCACCGCCTGGAGCATGGCCGTCAGCATGCCCACCACCAGCGTCACCACCAACACGGGGGCCGACATCATCAGCGCCACCTCCAACGTCCGCCGGCCGATGTACACCGCAAAGTCGCTGTCCATGTCAAATCCTCGTTCAATACACGAAGCTGGTCACCAACGTCTTGGCCACCAGCCTCCAGCCGTCCACCAGCACGAACAGGATGATCTTGAACGGCAGCGAGATCATCGCCGGGGGCAACATCATCATCCCGGCGCTCAGCAAGATGCTGGAAATCACCAGGTCGATCAGCAGGAACGGGATGAACACCAGGCAGCCCATCTCGAAGGCCACGCGGAATTCGCTGATGGCGAACGACGGAATCGCCACGTGCAGGGGCACTTCGCTCATGGTGGCGGGCTTGGGCACCTTGGCGAGGTCCACAAAAAGCGCCAGGTCCGCAGGGCGCGTCTGACGGAGCATGAACTCTTTCAGTTGATCGTTGCCCTTGGCAAAGGCCGCCTCCAGCGACAGCTTGTTGGCGAGGTAGGGTTGAATCGCCTGCTGGTTGATCCGCCCGAAGGTCGGCGACATCGTGAAGACCGTCAGGAACAGCGCCAAACCGACGATCGCCACCGTGGGAGGGATGTTCTGGGTGGTCAGCGCCCGGCGGATGAAGGACAAGACGATCACGATCCGCGTGAAGGAGGTCATCATCACCAGCAGGCTGGGCAGCAGCGCCAGTGCTCCGAAGACCACTGCCAGCTTCACCGGCGCCGACCAGTCCTTGCCGGTGCTTGTGTTCTGCGGGGCGCTGGCCTTCTCCACGGCGTTCAGCAGGTCGCCCACTTCCGGTAGCGCCGAGGGGGGCGCAACGGCGGCGGGCGGCTGCTGAGCCGGGCATTCGCCCCCGTGCAGCAGGAGGGTTGCCAGCGGGACGACCAGGATGATCCAAGCGGTTCTCATCGTTTCCGGGGTTGCGGCCTAGCCTCCGTCGGGCCTTGGCTGTTGGTGGTTCGGTTCGTCGCCTATCGCGTCGGTCACCTCGGCCAGCACGGTCAGACCCTCGCGCGAGCCTGCCAGAAGGAACTTCTGCTCGCCGACGCGCACCAGATGCAGTGCCTTGCGAGGCTCGAGGTAGATGGTTTCCAACACGGCCATCCGCTTGCCCCCACGGGGGGCGATCCGGGGCAGGAGCTTGCGAATGACCAACAGGCCCACGCCTCCCAGGACCAGTATGACCAGCACTGCCGCCAGCATCTGCCACAGGACGCTCGGCCTGTCGTTGGAGGCGTTGGGCAACGCCAATCCGCCCTTGTCGTCCCAGACCAGCGCCTTGTCCGCTGGCGTGGCGGACGTTTCCACCGAGGCAGGATGGGTCTGTGGCGCGGGCGAAGACTCCGCGCGGGTTGCCGGGGTGCCCTGGGCGGCCAGGGCAGCGCCCGTCCTGCCACAGCCCATCAGCCCCGCTAAGCCCAGAACAAGGCCCGCCGCCGCGGTCCTGGCGGCGCAAGGGAGTTTACGACGACTTGTCATGCCAGGTCGAGTTGCACAAAACGTGCCAAATGCAAGGTGCTGTAATACCAAGAAGTTACAGCAGACAGGCTGGCCACGGAAAGGGATAAAAACCGACGGCCGCGCCGAAAAACTTTACGGCGGGCCTTACAGGGGTGTTGTGGGCCGATCAGGCGCCGGGTTTGCCTTTGTCCGCACTATCGCCTGCCAGTATTTCCCGAATCCGCACGCCCAGTTGGTCTCCCACTACCACCAACTGGCCCGATGCAAACCTCACGCCCCGCAGGTACAAATCCACCGGTTCGCCGACCTTCCGGTCCAGTTTCAGGACCGAACCGGCAGCCAGTTGAAGCACGTCGGCGACCCTCAGTTCGGCATGGCCCAGGCAGGCCTCGACCGTCATGGCCGCCTCCAGAAGGATGTCTATCTGACCGGCGGGACCCCTGACGGTCTTGTCGGCCACCTCGGGCAGTTCCGCGGGGCTGGCGTCCACGGTCTGGGCCTGCGTTTCCTCTTGCTTCGCTTGGGGTTTCGCTTCCGTCGCTGTCGTTTCCGCCATTGTCCGCGCCTTCCTTGTCTTACGGAACCGTTGTTCCCTGGGTCACTTCTTGGCCGCTGCCGCACGGGAGGTGATCTGTAGGGCATACTGCCCCTCGCACGCCGCCGGGAAGCCCGACATGATTAGCCGATCCTTGACCAGCACCTCGGCGGGCTGATCGACGCTCTTGTCGAGCAACAGCACGTCGCCGGCCTCCAGTTTCATCAACTCGCTTATGGTGACACGCGATTGCCCCAGCCGGATCCGCACGGTAACGGGCGCCTGTTCCAGGTGGGCCATTAACGCCTTGCGGATGGCCTCGGCCGACGCCGGCGCCGCCTTACCCGTCGCCGCCCCGGCCAGGCCTTCCAGCGAGTCGCAGGTCAACACGAAGTTCAGGACCGGCTGGGACTGCCCTTCGCCCGTGCCAAGGGCGATCTTGCAGTATTCCTTCGTCGGGTCCCGTCCGATCAGTTCCTCTATCTCCGCGGCTTTCAGCAGCTCGGAGACGCTCGACATCTTTCTGCCGCCAGTCTTCTGGCATGCCTCCAAGAATGCTCCCGTCAGACCGCCAAGTATGTCCAACAGGATGGCCGTTTCAACGCTGGTCAGCTCTCTGGAGGCCTGCTCGCCCGGGGAGGTCGCGCCGAGCAGCCGGCCGACCCACCCGGCGGCAGAGGATCGTGACAGCGCCGCCAGGCCGCAGCGTCGGTCCCCCTCCGCCAGGGCCACGCAGTAAGCATCGGACTGCGATTGCCACGCCTGGAGGTCAGGGGCGTAGTGCTGGGTCACATCCAAGGCCGAGAAGACCGTGGGAGTCCGCAACAGACCGCCCAAGGCTTCGGAGATCGCCCCGGCCAGCTCCTTGGCAAAGTCCTTCAGCCGGGCCACCTGGTCGGGGGTGAACCGGCAGGGCGCCTTCCAGTCGTAGTCCGACACGGAAACCTCCTGCGGCGCCGCGCTGCGGGTCTTGGCTGCCTCCAGCAGGTTCCGTAGAAGCTGCCCGTCAAACTGAGACATCAACAGGGTCATTGAACGTTGAACTCCTCGAGAAAGACCTCGGCGATCAGGGGCTTTTGTTGCGGCC
>Ga0315273_10013616_pt1 | contig 10463 bp, 9 predicted proteins | sample YL17G02_0_MG_FD_205753 | JGI IMG/M metagenome (GOLD analysis project Ga0315273, IMG submission 205753) | Sediment microbial communities from Yellowstone Lake, YNP, Wyoming, USA - YL17G02_0 | ecosystem: Environmental > Aquatic > Freshwater > Lake > Sediment | place: USA: Wyoming | collected... | reverse complement strand
GCCCCGCAGGGGCGGGAGAGAATAGCCCCGGGTGAGCGCAGCGAACCCGGGGTAGGATGTTTGATTCCGTTTGAGCCCCGGAGGGGCGAAACACCTTGGGTGGCAAGGGTTTTCTGTCGCCCCTCCGGGGCTCATTGCCCAAGTATCAGTCAACCCCGGGCTTACGCCCGGGGCTATTCTCTCTACGCCCCTGCGGGGCTCACTAAGTCCGCCGAGGGAGTTTCGCGACAGAAACTAGCCTATCCGCAGCCGCGCGGCGATATACTTATTACCATTCCGGCCTAATTTTTATAGTCCTGCATGTTTAAAGTAAAGACCTAATCCGACCATACGACCAAGGTTCACGGTTCGCGATTCGCAGTTCACGGTCCTCTACAGCGGAACCGCGAACCGTGAACTGCGAACCGCGAACGTAAATGATGCCGGCTCGGAAATGGTCAAACGGGGTTATACTCTTTTCTCCAATTGCAATGATCCCCGTCGAAATCAGCCGGGAGGGTTCACATGCAGACACATTTCGCTCCAGCGGAGAGGGCTGGCGCTTCCCAACTCGAACAACAGGTGATCAGCCTCAGCGGCAGCCCCGTCATCGGGGAACTGATGAGGGTGGTGAACGGCCTGCTGGCGATCCTGAACGAACAGCGCCAGATAATTGCGATCAACACCGCATTCCTGAAGAAACTGGGGCTTGCGGAGGATGCCAGGGTTCTGGGCCTGCGGCCGGGAGAGGCAATCCAATGCATTCATGTCGGGGAGACGCCCGGGGGATGCGGCACAACCAGGTATTGTTCCAGTTGCGGCGCCGCCGTCGCAATCGTCACAGCCTTGAGCGATCCGGAACCCGCCGAGCGCGTATGTGTGGCAACCGTCCGGCAGAAGGGAAAGACAGTCGATCTCCGGTTTAACGTCCGCGCTTGCACAATGACGATCGAGGACCAGAAAATAGTGCTTCTGTTTATGCAGGACGTCACGGAACAGGAGAGGCGGGCCGCTCTCGAGCGCGTCTTTTTCCACGATATCAGCAACATCGTCACCGGTCTTTCCACCGCCAGCTGTCTGATGAGCCTCAGAGACGACCAGGGGCTGCGCAGCCTGGTCCGGCCCATTCAAAAAATGGTCTCGCGCCTGGAGAAGGAGATAAAAATCCAGAGCATTCTGTCCAAGGCGGGAGAGGGTGACTATCAACCGGAATTCCAGACCGTTTCCGCGGAAGAAGTCGTCGACGAGCTCCGATGTGCCTTCGCCACCTGCCCGGTTGTCGGCGGTGTTTTCGTCCGCATGCCGGAACCCGTGCCCGATATCCGCTTCCTCACCGATCTCACCCTCCTGGTCCGAATTCTGACCAATATGCTCAAAAACGCTCTTGAGGCGACGGCGGCCGGCGGAGAGGTGCGCCTGAACCTGGAATGCGACGAGAGGTCTATCACTTTTTCCGCCTGGAACAGGCAGTTCATGCCTGAGGATATAGCGCGCCGGATCTTCCAGGGCCATTTCAGCACGAAGAGAGAAGCCGGCAGGGGTCTCGGCACCTACGCCATGAGGCTGCTGGGAGAACGTTATCTCAAGGGCAGGGTGGATTTCACGACTTCGGAGCAGGAGGGCACCTGGTTCCGAATCACATTGCCTAGATAGTTTCTGCCGCGAAACTCTCCTCGGCAGCCGTAAGCCCCGAAGGGGCGGGAGAGGATAGCCCCGGTTGAGCGTAGCGAACCCGGGGTAGGATGTTTGATTCCGTTTCGGGGCTTACTCAGTCCGCCGAGGATGTTTCGCGACAGAAACCAGATCAGAGGGGGAGTCCGGATGACGGACGAAGCGAAAATGCGCGCGTGGTGGGCCTGCCGCCAGGGTTTGGATGGAAGTCTTGCCGGCAAACCGCCGGCGGAAATTCTCGGGCAAACCGGCTGGGCGCGTTCCGTGGGGGGAGCCAATCCGTATCTCACTCTCTTCTCGCGGGGCTCGACCAGCCGCCAACATGCGGATGACGCGCTCGCCAGACTGGAAATTCACGAACTTCCCAGCGCGCGAGGCTGCACCTATGTCGTCCCGGCGAAGGATTTTGCCCTGGCTTTGAAGGTTGGGCAGGGATTCGGCGACGAAGCGGATATGAAGACTGCGCGCAAATTGGGCGTCACGGATGCCGAGGTCGAAAAACTCTGCGCGGCTGTCATCAAGGCGCTGTCGAAGGACCCGCTTGATCCCAACGAACTGCGGGAAAACACGGGCGGAGCGGCGCGGAATCTGGGTGAGGAAGGGAAAAAGAAGGGGTTGACCAGCATTCTGCCGCTGGCACTGGGAAAGCTTCAGTCTGCCGGTGAGATCCGCCGAATCCCGACCAACGGCCGCATCGATCAGCAACGTTATCGTTATGCACTGTGGAAGCCGAATCCGCTGGCCGGGTTCAAGTTGTCCTCCGAGGAAGCCTATACCGAACTTGCCAGGAAGTTCTTCAGCTGGATCGGTCCGGCCACGCTCGCACAGTTCCAGTGGTTTTCCGGCCTCGGCGTCAAGTCGGCCAAGGCTGCCGTGGAACCGTTGAAACTCGAACCGCTGGAGCCTTCCAGCGACCATTGGATTCTTCCGCATTCCCGCGAGGGTTTCGAAGCCTTCAAGATTCCCCGTAAACCACAGTACGTCCTCGTCAGCAGCCTCGATGGCATCGCCCATCTGCGAAGGAATATCTCGGACCTTGTGGCTCCGGAGGATTTGAAAAGGAGGATTTTCTGCGACAAGGAATTCAAGGCTCTCGGAGGGCTGACCGATCTCTACAATCATGCAATCCTGGACCGGGGCAGGGTGATAGGCCTTTGGGACTATGACGTCGAGACAGAGTCCATCGCCTGGATCTCATTCATAGGCAAAAACGGAGCCTTCGAAGAAGCGGTGAAGAAAACCGAGCGTTTTGTCCGCGCTGATCTGGGAGACGCCCGCTCCTTCAGTCTGGACAGCCCGAAGAGCCGCGCTCCGCGCATCAAGGCTCTGCGCAGCGCAACCTGAGATCTCAGTAGATGCAATCCGGACTGGTCACCAACATTCAGCGCTACTCCACTCAGGATGGACCGGGCATTCGAACCACCGTCTTTTTCAAAGGCTGCCCCTTGGATTGCTGGTGGTGCCACAACCCCGAGGGACGTTCCAGTTCACCGGAAGTGATCGTGCAGGAGGCGCGCTGCGTTCGGTGTGGAGAGTGCGTTCAGGTGTGTCCGGCCGGCGCTCAGGCAGCCGGAAGCGCGCCCCGCGAGGCGAGCAGGGAATGCACCCTGTGCGGCGCCTGCGTCGACGCCTGCCCGGCGGGCGCCCGTCAGATGGCTGGCGCGCGCCGCTCCGTCGATGAAGTGCTCGTCGAGGTGCTGAAGGATTCCCTCTTTTATGACGAGTCGGGAGGAGGGGTTACATTCTCGGGCGGGGAGCCGTTCATGCAGCCGCGATTTTTGAAGGAGCTGCTCGATGCCTGCCTTGCGCACGGCATTCACACCGCAGTCGACACCTGCGGGTATGCGCCTGTCGAACACTTCATGGCAGTCGCCCAAATGGTGGACTTGTTCCTTTACGACCTCAAGTCTATGGATGAGGCGTGGCATCTCGAATATACCGGCGTTTCCAACGCCCTCATCCTGGCGAACCTCAGGCAAATCGGGAAGGTCCACCGCAACATCTGGCTGCGCGTGCCGATCATCCCGGAAGTAAATGACTCCGATGATCAGTTGGACGCCGTGGCCGATTTTGCCGCATCGGTTCCGGGGGTGACCCAGGTGAATCTGCTTCCCTATCACAGGACAGGAGTGCAAAAATTCAAGCGCCTCGGCCGCGAGTACCGTCTGGAGCATGTGCGCCCGCCCTCCCCCAACCGCATGGAGTCGGCGCTGGCGCGGTTCCGTGCTTTCGGGCTGAATGCCAAATCAGGAGGATAGCGAGGTGAATGCACGCACCGCCCGGTTAAGAAAAAGAAGCCTCGATGCCGTGCCCTCGATCTCTCACGAGCGCGCGGCTCTGATCACTGAGTTCTACCACTCCAATCGGGGTAAATACTCCGTGCCGGTGATGCGCGCGAAATCGTTTCATCACCTGTGCGAGCATAAGACCATCTACATCGGGGTGGATGAGCTCATCGTCGGCGAGCGCGGTCCAAGACCCAAGGCGGCGCCGACTTACCCGGAGCTGACTTGCCACAGCCTCGAGGATCTGGAAATTCTGAACTCGCGGCCCAAAACCAGCTACAAGGTCCCCAAGGCCTGTCTCAAAACCTACCGGGAAAAGATCATCCCCTATTGGAGCGGCCGCAGCATGCGGGACAGGATATTCAAGGAGCTTCCGCCCGAATGGAAGGCGGCGTACTCGGCCGGAATGTTCACCGAGTTCATGGAACAGCGCGCCCCCGGCCACACCGTTCTCGACGACAAGATCTACCGGAAGGGAATGCAGGGGTTCAAACAGGACATCGCCCGAGCGCTCGCGGAGCTCGAATTTCTCGATGACCCGGAGGCCTACGACAAGCGGGAGGAGCTGCGTGCGATGGATATCTCCTGCGACGCCGTCATTCTCTTCGCCCGGCGCCACGCGGAACTGGCCCTGCAGATCGCGGCAGTGGAGCCGGATCCCGCGCGCAAGACCGAGCTGGAGAAAATCGCCGACGTCTGCTCCCATGTGCCTGCGCATGCCCCGCGCGATATCCATGAAGCGCTTCAGTACTACTGGTTCTGCCACCTCGCCGTCATTACCGAGCTCAACGGCTGGGACGCCTTCAACCCCGGGCACCTCGACCAGCATCTCCTGCCCTTCTACCGCAAGGGCCTGGCTGACGGCGCCCTTACGGTAGAAAAGGCCCGCGAACTGCTCGAGGCCTTCTTCGTGAAATTCAACAATCACCCCGCCCCGCCCAAGGTGGGCGTCACCGCCGCGGAAAGCGGCACCTATACCGATTTTGCCAACATCAACATCGGCGGCCTGCTGCCCGACGGCTCCGACGGCTCCAATGAAGTCTCCCACATGCTTCTCGATATCGTCGACGAGATGCACCTGCTCCAGCCCAGCACGAACATCCAGCTCTCGCGGAAAAGCCCCGATGCGTTTCTCAAACATGCGTTGAGAGTCATCCGGCAGGGCTACGGATTCCCATCGATTTTCAACGCCGATGCGGTGGTGCAGGAGCAACTCCGCCAGGGGAAGACCCTCGAGGACGCGCGGGCCGGCGGCTGCAGCGGCTGCGTCGAGGTCGGGGCGTTCGGCAAGGAGGCCTACATCCTTACCGGGTACTTCAACCTGGTCAAGGTTCTCGAACTGACCCTCCATAACGGCATCGATCCCGTTTCGGGGCGAAGAATCGGCATCGATACCGGACATCCGGACTCATTCACGATCCTTGATGATCTGTTCGAAGCGTTCCGGAAACAGCTGCATCATTTCGTCGAAATCAAAATCCGCGGCAACCGGCTCATCGAGCGGATGTACGCCACCCTCATGCCCGCGCCTTTTCTCTCCGTCCTCACAGACGATTGCATCGCCAGGGGGCGGGATTACAACGCCGGCGGTGCTCGTTACAACAACACCTTCATCCAGCTGGTGGGAATCGGCAGCATCACGGACTGTTTTGCGGCAATCGGACAGATGGTCTTCGATGAGAAATCCATTTCGATGGGAGAAATCGTTGCTGCGCTCGATGCCAATTTCGAAGGACAAGAGACTCTGCGCCAGCGACTCGTCAATCGCACCCGCAAATATGGCAACGACGACGATTACGCCGATGCGATCATGATCAGAATATTTAACGCCTGCTTTGAAGAGATCGACGACCGGCCGGACGCAAGGGGAGGCCGTTACCGCGTTGAAATGCTCCCCACGACCTGCCATGTGTACTTCGGCTCCATGACGGGAGCCATGTCCGACGGCCGTAAAGCCGGGTTGCCGCTTTCCGAGGGCATCTCGCCCGTGCAGGGCGCCGATCGGCTTGGCCCCACGGCCGTGATCCGCTCGGCCGCAAAAATGGATCACATCAAGACCGGAGGGACCCTCCTCAACATGAAATTTGCGCCCTCACTCGTGGCCGGCGAGGATGGCATCGACAAGTGGGCACACCTGGTGCGGAGTTACTTTAAAATGGATGGGCATCACGTCCAGTTCAACATCGTGCGCGTAGAGACACTCCGCGCTGCACAGGCCGAGCCGGAGAGCCATCGCGATCTGATCGTTCGTGTAGCCGGATACAGCGATTATTTCTGCGATCTATCCGCAGAACTGCAGGAAGAGATCATCACCAGGACCGAGCACAATTCTTTCGCCTAGTACGGTACGTCGCAAATTTTGGCGCATATTCCGCCGCTGGCTTACGCGCGCGGCTCTGCTGAATCCGTGGGTTACGGAGCCGCGACCGTGAGGGAGCGGTTAAGGATTTGAAACCCAATGTACGGCCTCGGAATAAGCACCTCCCTAACTGCGTCTTCTTCGCCGCCCTATCCTTCGCCTGAAGGCGAGGGACTCCGACCATCCCAGAGGAAGACACTAAAAACCGTTTTGGGGCAGCCAAGCGGCTGCCCCATGGGGAGACCCGATTCCTTCCACTCTTGCTCGAATTCGGACCGTTAGAATCTCTTCGATATTCCGAAGGTCCAGAGGTAATCCGCGAATGCCGCGTCACCCCAGGTATTGTCCTGGATGTCGGAGACGCTCCGGAGCCGGTTGCGCGAGAGCGCGACGGGAACCGTCATGTTGAAAACATAGCCCTTCACAGCCAGGATCAGTCCGGGCTCGATGCTGATGCCATACCCCGGCCGACGAAATCCCTTGTCGCCACCCAGCAAGTCGTGCACAGGCACACCTTCCATTCGCCCGGCAAGGCCCAGAGCCAGCCCATATTTCGGGAGGACGGGGAAGGCGAAACCCGCGCGCAGAAGGTATTGATCGGGCACCGAGAAAATGGACTCCGATGCTCGGCTGCGGTAGGTGGGCACCCCGTTGGTCTCCGCGGGATTCATCAGGTACGTCGCCGCGGCGTGCAGCGTCACAAACTTCACCCTCTTGAATGCCTGGCTATCCACAACCATGCCAAACTTGCCATCACCGGGCATGATGGACTGATCTACGGTGCGGACAGCCGTGGTGGTCAGGCTGGTGTGGAACGTATCCGTCACATTATTTTTACCCGTCGGGAACTTCACGCCGATCCCTAAGGAGAAATTTCCCGAATCGTGGGCCTCGGTATTGAGCATCCACCTTCTCACCATCAGGCTCGAATCGCTGATATTCCTGGTGTGAGTTGTGTACCTGGAGACGACCTGCCCGTTTGCGCGGATCGCCTGCGAACGATCGGCAAACAGGACCGGCAGACTGAAGCTGACCGTGGTCCGGTCCGTGAGTCCGTAGGTGGCGGCGAAATCCGCCAGGTAAATCCAGTTGATGACCTGGCTTCCTTCTGTGAGACGTCGGGTCTGTTCCTCGGTCCCGATAAAGTGTCGGTCCGACCGCTGATAGCGGAAGCCAAGGTCGAGCTGCCAATGGTGCTTTTCAAGGTAGGGATTTCCGTGCACGCCAATCACGGGCGCGCTAGTACGTGCAACCACTCAGCCTTGCGCCCAGCCCCGGGACGGGCGCGCAAGGGTCGCAAAGACGACCGAAACTACGGCAAGAAAGATCGGGCCTTTGAGCAACTTCATGCAATCAAACTCCTTTAGAGTAAATTGGAATCGAAATTCACCGCACATTACACCCAGTTCGAATGCAGTTAACAGTTTATAACGCAATTGTGATGCCAATCTTGTTCAAATCTTGAAAATCGCAGCAAATTAAAGATATGTTTGACTTTATATAGAAAACTGATCGCTTGATCCCGATCTGCCAAACATCATAAGACATATGGTTTATGCCCTCGGTGCGATAAAACAATAAAAATTATGATTGCTTTCGCTGCAGGCAGTGATCGGCTAGCATCTCCTCCGTTGCATGGCCCAACAGGATTGATCGAAGCGCCCGGCACTCTGGGGTGATGCGTCGCAAATCCCGGTGCACGATCCGCCGTTTGCTTACGCGCGCGACGGTGAGGAAGCGGTTAAGGATTAAAGACGCACTAAACTAATCACCTAGATTCCCCCGTGAAACTAATTCAGGCTCTCCTCATCTAGTCCCATAGAGAGCAGGAGGCCCTATGCGGATACTGGCGAAATCGATAGCATTCGCGGTTCTTTTATTAATAGTCGTCCCCTCTGCGGCCAAGGCCAACGATCGAGACCATCGCGAGAGAGGCCGGGAGGCTTCCTATAATGCCGGTTTTGAGGAAGGCTACCGAGCCGGCCTGCACCACGGAGAATTCGATTTCCGCGCGCATGAACGATTCGGCTATCGGGGCAGGGACAATTTCAGGGGCGACCACTTTGGTTTCTGGTCGAGATACCGGGGGGACTACTCGAGAGGCTATCGCGAAGGGTACCGGAGGGGATACAGGGACGGCTACGAGCGGTTTGCATTTCCACGTCGTTCGGTGCGGCCAAATTATTACGAACGCTGAAGGTTGGAATATCTTGATTTGGCGGCAATTTTCGTGCAATCTCTAACCTCGATCAGGTACCCCGGATGAGAGACCGCCGAAATTTCTACCGAATATTGAAGGTTCAGCCCGATGCGCCGGTTGAGATCATCCGGGCCAGCTACCGCACCCTGATGCGCGAACTGAAGCAGCATCCTGACCTGGGCGGCTCCGTGGAAGCGGCGGCGATACTGAACGAAGCCTATGAGGTTCTGAGCGATCCCTTGCGGCGTGCCAAGTACGATCGCCAGCTTTCCATTCAATTCAACCGGCGGCCCGCTTCGCCTCCACCCAAGGTGGAGAACCCTGAGCCTCCATCGACCTGCGCCTTTTGCAGACAGAAACTGGGACGTAAAGCCCGGCCCGGCGAGGCTTGCCCGAATTGCGAAAGTCCGATGCTGTCGGAGGAAATGGCGGAACTTCAGAATGACGGCCGGCGATCTGTTGTGCGCATGAGACGCGCCGAACGACTGATGTATTACATCACCTGGCCCGAGAAGGGACGCCAGGGCCGGTTGATCGATCTGTCTCCCAAGGGAACAAGGTTTGTGAGCAGCGAAATGATTCCCCTGGGATCCGTAGTCAAAATCAGTGCGGGTCCTTTCGAGGCGGTAGCTACCATTACGAACATCCAGCAGGAATCCGGCTCCGAACGGCCGCCCTTCTCCATCGGCGCAGCCTTCATCACCGTCAAATTCGAGGCCCGCAAGGGAACCTTCATCTCTACCAGCATTTGATCCCTACCGCGGTTATGCATGGCCGCCGCATTCTCACGCGCCCGCATGCCGTGCCAGTGTAGTGCGTCTCAAATTCTTAACCGCTCCGTCACGGTCGCGGCTCTGTGACCCATTGATTCAACAGAGCCGCGCGCGTGAGCAAGCGGCGGAATAGATGCCAAGATTTGCAGCCCACCACACCAGGTGATGCGGGGGATTACTTTGAACGCCAGCTGTTATGGAGGTGGGTCGATGTAGCGGCCTTGTGCTCTTCGACGAAGTGGTTGTAGACCCGGACGAACTCCGGCAGGTTTTTGACCGGGGTAAGCGAAGAGAAGAAGGATTGCACGGTTTCTATCCGTTCCACCGCGAGATGCTTTGCCGGCCTCAGGGTGAGAATGCCTGCCGCCTCTTCGAAGCTTCTGCGGGCCGAGGCGATTGCCTTCTGGATATCCCCGCCATCTTCCTTGAAAAAATCCGATCCGGGGACCTGCCGGAAATGAACAATCTTGGTCATGCCCCCTACCCAAAGCATGTCGATGACGTCGGCATCTCGCAAGGCGATTTGTTCCCGGCTTTGCGGGGTGGGGAGGTCGGCGTGGTAGCAGGCCGTCCAATAGCGGCGGATAAAGGGGATATCGCTGTGGGTTTCGATGATCTGTGCAATCTGGTCCGCCAGGGAGATCTTTTTACGCAAATTCACAAGAATCACCTTCCGGGCGAGCGACGCGCCTCGCGCGTGGTGGTGCCAGGTATCGATTCCGCCGGAGGAGGCTTCCCGATGATCCAGTTTGGAAATATCGTGAAGAATGGCCGCAAGTTCCAGGAGGTCGGCATCCAGGCCCTCGCCTGAGGCGATTTCAAGGGCGTTTCGGCGGACGCGTTCCACATGGTCCAGGTTCATCTGAACCAGCCCCGCTGTAATCGGGCTGCCGGGAAAGCGGGCTTCATCCGAATAGGTCTGCTCCACCAGTTCGCGCGCTTTTTGAAGATCGGATGGCTGAATGGTCTCGGGGTATTGTCTACCTTTTGGAATATCGCTTCACCGCATTCAAGGGAGAACCTGTTCTACAACCTTTAAGCATAAGAAATCGGCAACTTTCGGGATATCCAATAGAAATGAGTGAACAACAGGTGAGGCTCATCCGGATCTCAATGAATCCGGATAGGGTTGCCCGTAACCCTATTTCTCAGCAACGGCCTCGACCACGTTTGGTTATGGTATTGAAATCGCTGTT
>Ga0315273_10013614_pt1 | contig 10464 bp, 5 predicted proteins | sample YL17G02_0_MG_FD_205753 | JGI IMG/M metagenome (GOLD analysis project Ga0315273, IMG submission 205753) | Sediment microbial communities from Yellowstone Lake, YNP, Wyoming, USA - YL17G02_0 | ecosystem: Environmental > Aquatic > Freshwater > Lake > Sediment | place: USA: Wyoming | collected... | reverse complement strand
TCCAGGATTTCCTCCGGCGTCCGCGTGGACTTCGGAATGCGCCGGCAGGTCAGCGTCTCGACGCACACGTCGCCGGTGCGGGCGGCGATCTCCGCGACCGCCGACCCGAAGCCGCCGCCGTAGTTGTCCTCGACGGTCAGCACGCGTCCGCCGGCCCGCCGCAGCACGTCCATCAGACGCTCCGTCTTGATCGGCAGGCAGTACGCATCGACGACCGTGGCGCGGACGTTCTGCTTGGCGAGCAACTCCGCCGCCTGCCGCGCGACGTGGACCATGTAGCCCGACGCGACCAGCGCCAGGTCGTCGCCGGTGCCGAGCACCTGGAAGCCGCCGGGCTCGAACGTCGTCTGCGGCCCGTAGAGCAGCGGCACCTCCGGCCGGTGCGTGCGCATGTAGCACATGCCGCGCAGCTCGACCATCAGCCGCGTGCAGGCATACGCGGCGACCGCGTCGGACGGATGGAAGAACCACGCAATCGGGCTTTCGCGATCGTCGCCGGGCACCGTGGTGAACGCCCGGAAGAACGCGACATCGACCAGGCCCATCTGGCTCGGCCCGTCGGCCGCGAGCGAGATGCCCGCGTGCGAGCCGACGAGCTTGATGTTCGCCCGCGTGATGTTGGCCATCTCGACCTGGTCGTAGGCGCGGGAGATGAACTTGGCGAACGAGTTGGCGAAGGGGATGAACCCCGCCGCCGCCAGCCCCGCCGCCGCCGACACCATGTTCTGCTCGGCGATCTTGCACTCGAAAAAGCGCTCGGGGTGCGCCTTGGCGAAGATCTCCGCGAACGTCGAGTTGCTCACGTCGCCGTCGAGCACGACGACCTGCGGCAACAGGTCGCCGGCGACCTTGAGGGCCGCGCCGTAAGCCCGCCGCGTGCCCATCAGCCCCTTTTTCAGCAGCGCGCCGAGCCCGCCCGCTTCCATCGCTTCGGCAAACGCCGGCCACTTCGCTTCGCGCGGGTCCGGCCGCGCAGCGGGCGTCGCCCGCGCCGGCGCCGGCGCCGACGGAGCGCCCAGTTTCTCGTCCGTCTTGAACGCCGCCACCGTCTTGTCGAGCGACGCGTCGGCGGCCGGCAGGTCAGCCTCCGTCAGCGGCTTGCCATGCCAGTTGCCCTTGAGCAATTGCTCGACGCCCCAACCCTTGATCGTTCGTGCGACGATCGCCAGCGGCCGCTGGTTCTGGCCGAACCTGGCCAGCGCCGCCGCGATCTCGTCCGGGTTGTGCCCGTCGATCTCGACCACGTCCCAGTTGAAAGCGGTCAGCTTGGCGACCAGGGACTTCGCCGACTGCTGGGCCGACACGTTCGCGGCCTGCCCCTGCCCGTTGGCGTTGAAGATCGCACAGACGCTGGTCAGCTTGTGATCGACGACGAAATCCGCCGCCTCCCAAATCTGCCCCTCGCGCGATTCGCCGTCGCCGATCAGGACGTACACCCGCCGGTCGCTCTTGTCCAACCGGGCGGCCAGCGCCAGGCCCGCCGCGACGCTCAGGCCCTGCCCGAGGCTGCCGGTGGCGGCATCGAAGAACGGGAAGCCCTCCGCGGGGTTAGGGTGGCCGTCGAGGACGCTGTCGCGGGCGCGGAGCTGATCGACCTCGCTGATCGTCAGCCGCGTCGCCGATGCCCGTTCGCGGCCGACCATCCCGCCAAGGTCGGCGTACGCGGCATATATTATCGGAACCGCGTGACCTTCCGACAGCACCAGCCGGTCGCACGTCGGCGACCACGGATCGGCCGGGTCCCACCGCATTTGGCGGTACATCAGGTACGTCACAATGTGGGCCAGCGAAAGCGCGCTGGATGGGTGCCCGGAGCCGGCCTTCGCCGTCATCCGCACCGCCAGCTTGCCCAGTTCCGCCGCCTTCCGCTGCACCGCCGCCGCAACAGCCATACCGCTCCTCCCGACCGTCCATTCGCAGTCCGCTGACGACAAACGCGGCGAGTCTATCGGTCGCCGCTGGGCCCGGCAAGCCGCCAATCCGCACCCCCGCAGGCGCTCAGTCTGAGCCTTGGTCGACCCGACCCCGTGATGCGACCCGCCGGTAGTCAGCGCTCGGCCCCCTCTCGTAGACCAGCTCAGCGCGGACATCGTCGAATGCCTCGATCAATCCCGTGGGCCAGTAGTCCTCCTGCACCAGGACGCGCGGGTATTCGCCGTCCGGCGGCAGACGCCGCAGCAGCACCGTGTGCGTGCCCGGCCCCAGCCGCGACGAGGCCGCGATGATTGCCGCTCCCGGCTCGTTCCGCGCTACCCAACCCTCGATGATCTCCTGCGTCGGTGGCGGCACGAACGCCGCCCCGGGGCCGTAAGTCCAGTCGTGCCGGCCGTACCGCTCGATCTCGACCCGCCGCTCGACTTTTCCCGACGCCCGCTGGCGTTGCTCGTGGATGCTAACGGCGGCGCCGGAGTAGACGAAATCGACCGTCAACTCGTAGGTACGTGCTCGCCCGTCGACGCTCCAGCGCGTGATCTCCTCCCGCTCTTGCCCGCGCTGCCGGACCGCGCCGCCGGTGTAGCCGCGCTCCGGGTCGCGCTCGACCGCGCCGCGGGTCACGACGATGGTCTCGTCGCCGCTGGCCAGGTGCCCGAGATACCTGGTCTGCACGCTCTCGCGCCCCCAGCGCGACACCGGGCCGCGCTCGGTGAGCGCCGCCGCCAGCGCGATTCCCGCCCGCTCCGCCTCCTCGACTGACGGCCACGCCGCCAGCGGCTGAATCTGGACGGTCTGCGCGATGCGCTCCGCGACGGCGTCCGCTCCCTCGGCCTGCGCCGGGCCCGCCCAGACCAGGATGAGCGCGACCTGCGCCGGGGACCGTGCGACGACCCGCGCCGACGGCAGCAGCTCGTCGCCCCGTCCCAGCCGCGGATGGCGCAGCGTCGTCAGCGTCGCCCCGTCCGCACGCTGCGTCTCGCTCAGCCGATCCTCAATGTCCCACAGCAGCCAGGCCTCGCCCGCCAGATCGGCCAGCAGCGCGCGGGGCGTGCGGCCGGCGGCCAGCCACGATCGGAGCACCGCGATCGACCACGCCGGCACCCCATCGATTGAGCCGCTCAGATACACGCCCGGCACTTGCTCGAAGTCCGTCGCGGTCACCTGCCAGTCGTTTTCGAGCGGGAACGCCACCCCCGCTTGCCGGAGGCGCGCCTGCGGATCGCCGCCCAGCGTCGCATCCTCGATGCGCAGCGTCCGGCAAACGTCCTCCAGAATGTCGATGTCGGAGGGGCGCAGTTCAAACAACGGCTCGTACCAGATCGTGATGACCTCTCCGCGCGGCAGGCACGTAAACCGGACGATGGTCTCCGTCTCGACGTGACCGCCGCGGAATCGTCGCCGCACCGGGTTGCTGACCTCGACGGCGGCGTACGGGCCGATGCGCGCCGGCCGCAGCGTGCCGCGCGTTTGCGGGGCATCCAATCTGAGCCGCCTGAGCTGGGCCTCGATCGGCACAAAGCTGGGCAGCCGCTGGTACTCGAAGCGGATCCGTCGCTCGTAGTCGAACGCGCTGCGTCGCCAACCTGGCTCGCGCACCGGCAGGATGAACACCTGCGGTTCTTGCGGGTGTGGCCGCCAGTCCCGCGGCAGCCGCACCCATAGCGGCGTGTTGCCGACGCGCTGCTCCGGGCCCAGCACGCGGCTGCTGCCCACCTGCCACCAGGCCAGCCCCAGCGCGCCGACCAGCACCCCGGCGCCGATGAACAGCAGCAAGCGCGGCCGCCCCGGCCTGGTCCCTGTGTGCACCTCAATGAGCATCGGGCGGCATCATATGCGGGTCGCCGCACAGGTGCCACGCGCGCCGCCGTGCGCGGCGTGCCGCCGCTCTTGAGCGGCGCGCTGGTAGGGCAAAGCTCCGCTTTGCCGCCGCGCAGCGCGCGTACGGCGAAGCTCTCCTTGCGGACGCGCAAAGCGAAGCTTTGCACTACCCGTCAGCGCCGCCGCGTCCATTCGTCGCCGGCAAAGCGCGGCTGGCGTCGTGCGACGTCCGCGAGTTGCTCCGCGGTCCACTCCGTCGGCCGCGCCGGCACGCCCAACGCGCCCGCCAACCGCGTTATGAATTGGTCGATCCACCGCGCGACGCGTTCCGCCGGCGGCGCGCCCAGGTCCGCGCCCGGGTGCGACGCGAAGCGCCGCCCCAGCAGCAGCGACCCGTGCTGCAACACGCGGCCCGCAATCCGCCGCTGCGCGCTGCCCAGCACCTTCCGCCCGTCGATGAGCAGGTCCGTCCGCCCCGGCTTCTCGAAGCAGAAGAACGGGCCGGCGTGCGGCGTCGCCATCGGAAAGCTGTCGGGCGCCAGCTCCGTCTGGAGTCCGTCGTCCGCCAGCGCGTCCCGCCAGCACTCGTGCGTCAGCCGGTACAACGCCACCGGCCGCTGCCCCGCGGCCGGCACGGAGTCGTCCAGCACCAGCGCGTAGGTCACTTCGCGATCGTGCAGGATGGCCCCCCCGCCCGTCATCCGCCGCACCACCGCCAGCCCGCGCACGTCCTCCGGCAGCCGCGCCACGTCCGCGTAGCGCTGGAAGTACCCCAGGCTGATCGTCGGCGGCGTCCATCCGTACACGCGCAGCGCCGCCGGCCGCAGTGCGTCGGAATGGAGCAGGTGCTCATCCCGGGCCATATTCGTCGGCCCGTCCAGCGGTGGATCACGCAAGACGTGCAGCATCATGGAAAACGGGTCGGGAGTTTTCTGCCTACTTCGCCGGCCCTTCCGGCCTCCGCGGCGGCGGGAGCTCGATCGGCCCGAAACGATCCTCGTGCGCCTTCACCGCCTGCTGCAACGCCACCATCAGCCGCTTCGCATTCTGCGGCAGCAGCATCAGCCGGTGCGACACCTTGATCGCCGGCTGCGCCACATTCGGCAGCGGCGACGTGGCCCCAAAGTACAGCACGATTTCCTCCGGCGTGCCGGCCAACGCGAAGAAGTTGGCGTAGACCGTCTCCATGGCACTGGCGTCCAGCCGAATCTGCGGCTGTTGCGGTGATTGCGGTTGCGGTTCCATGTGGCGGCTCTCCTCCTCGCCGAAGATCATCTCTCTGCTCCCCAAACACCCCCCGACCAGGGCAGTCTACCCGAGCTGCGCCGCTGATGCACCCCGGAAAAGGCGCCGCGAACAGGTGCGAAAAGGTGTCAGGAACCTGTTCCGCCGCAGGGCAGGTGCCCAAGACCTTGTCCGGTCTGATACCTTTGTCGGTCCCGAACGGCCAGCGCGAAGGCCGCGGCCCTGCCGTCCTGCGCCGGATTCTGCCCGCGAAACCGCCCGACGACCCCTTGCACCACATGGTCGGTCGTGGCAAAATGTTGGGTTCTCAGCCGAAGTCCGCCAGGACCGGCCGGGCGAGGCGGGAGTTCCGGGTGCAGCCGATGTCTGCCGCCTGACGATCACCGGTGGCCGCGCGGGTGCGCCCGTGCGGCTCATTGACCCCCGGACTTGGCCGCGGGGTACCGGACCGCGAAGTGCATGCCCGCGCGCGGCTCCAAAGCAGTCGTTCCCCAGTTCACTGGTATATGGTCGCGGGCGGGCCGCTGGCTCCGCCGGCGGGTGATTCAGCTACAGGGAGATGCCCGATGTCCAGTTATGCAGACGCCGTGATGCAGGAGTTGATTGCCCGGAACCCGGAGCAGAAGGAGTTTCGCCAGGCGGTGCACGAAGTCGTGTCGTCATTGGACCCCGTGCTCGACCGGCACCCCGAGCTCCGCAAAGCCAAGATTCTGGAACGGATCGTCGAGCCCGAACGCGTCATCATGTTCCGCGTCCCCTGGCAGGACGACCGCGGCGAAGTCCAGGTCAACCGCGGCATGCGCGTCGAGTTCAACTCCGCCCTCGGCCCGTACAAGGGCGGCCTCCGCTTTCACCCCTCCGTCAACCTCAGCATCATCAAGTTCCTCGGCTTTGAGCAAACCTTCAAGAACGCCCTCACCACCCTCCCTATGGGCGGCGGCAAAGGCGGCGCCGATTTCTCCGCCCGCGGCAAGTCCGACGCCGAGGTCATGCGCTTCTGCCAGTCCTTCATGAACGAGCTCTTCCGCCACATCGGCGAGTGCGTCGATGTCCCTGCCGGCGACGTCGGCGTCGGTGGCCGCGAAATCGGCTACCTCTTCGGCCAGTACAAGAGACTCACCCGGCGCTTTGAGGGCGTCCTCACCGGCAAGGGCCTCGACTGGGGCGGCTCCCGCGTCCGCAAGGAGGCCGCCGGCTACGGCACCGTGTACTTCGGTGCCGAGATGCTGCGCACCCGCAACGAATCCTTCGCAGGCAAGACCGTCGCCATCTCCGGCTACGGCAACCTCGGCGCCCACGCCCTTGAGAAGCTCAACGAGCTCGGCGCCAAGGTCGTCACCATCGCCGACGAGAAACATCACGTCTACGAGCCCGAAGGCATCCGCGGCGAGAATGCCGCCTTCGTCATGGACCTCTGGCAAGTACGGCGCCAGTTGCTCGACGCCTACGCCAGCAAGTTCGGCGTCCAGCTTCGCGACGGGCGGCCGTGGAAGGTCCCCTGCGATACCGCCATCCCGACCGGTGCTGAGAATGAGATCACGTTGGATGACGCCCAAGCCCTGGTGGCGAGCGGCTGCACCTGCGTCGTGGAAGGGGCCAACATGCCTTGCACGGCCGATGCCGTCCAGTTCTTCCAGGAGCGCGGCGTGCTCTTCGGCCCCGGCAAGGCGGCCAACGCGGGCGGCGTCGCCACCAGCGGCCTGGAAATGAGCCAGAACGCGATGCGTCTGAACTGGTCGCGCGAGGAGGTCGATCGGCGGCTGCACGAGATCATGGTGAACATTCACGAGACCTGCCGCACGACGGCGGAGATGTACGGGACGCCTGGCAACTACGTGAACGGGGCCAACATTGCCGGGTTCCTGAAGGTGGCGCACGCGATGATGGACCAGGGCCTGGTGTAGCGTAGCGGCGTCTGCGGGATGGGGGTCCTCGTTCTCGTGCGAGCGCCGGCGGCGCGTTGTCGCGGCCACCGGCCCCCGCCGAGCGTCGCGTGCCGCACGACCGTGTCTTCCCCGAGGCGCACCGGCGGGCTTAGGCCCCGAAGCGCGCGGCGCCCCCCGCTTGCACGGACGCCCTTTGCGGTATAGTGTCGCTGGTCTGTACGCACCCGAAGCACGCCAGAGGCTTGGCTAGAACGGGGCCTGTCCCGAGTGCCGTGGTCGCTGGTAGGCCGCTGGTTTCGCCGGCCGATGGTCCAATTACACGAAGAGGCTCGATGCCCAGTTACGCAGATGTGGTGATGCAGGACGTGATCGCCCGCAATCCCGAGCAGAAGGAGTTCCACCAGGCCGTTCACGAGGTTCTGTCGTCGCTCGGCCCGGTGCTCGACCGCCACCCCGAGTTCCGCAAAGCCAAAATCCTCGAACGGATCGTCGAGCCCGAACGCGTCGTCATGTTCCGTGTCCCCTGGCAGGACGACCGTGGCGAAGTCCAGGTCAACCGCGGCATGCGCGTCGAGTTCAACTCCGCCCTCGGCCCGTACAAGGGCGGCCTCCGCTTCCACCCCTCCGTCAACCTCAGCATCATCAAGTTCCTGGCTTTCGAGCAGACCTTCAAGAACGCCCTCACCACGCTCCCCATGGGCGGCGGCAAAGGCGGGGCCGACTTCTCCCCCCGTGGCAAGTCCGACGCCGAGGTCATGCGCTTCTGCCAGTCCTTCATGAACGAACTCTTCCGCCACATCGGCGAGTGCGTCGACGTCCCCGCCGGCGATATCGGCGTCGGCGGCCGCGAGATCGGCTTCCTCTTCGGCCAGTACAAGAGACTCACCCGGCGCTTTGAGGGCGTGCTCACCGGCAAAGGCCTCAACTGGGGCGGCTCGCTCATGCGGCCCGAAGCCGCCGGCTACGGCCAGGTCTGCTTTGTCGAAGAGATGCTCAAAACCCGCGGCAAGTCTCTCAAAGGCGCCCGCTGCGTCATCAGCGGCTCCGGCAACGTCGCCCAGTACGCCTGCGAGAAGGTGCTGCAACTAGGCGGCAAGCCTGTCACCTTCTCCGACTCCAACGGCTTCGTCGTCGATGAGGACGGCATCGACGCTCCGAAGCTCGCCTTCGTCATGGAGCTGAAGAACGTCCGGCGGGGCCGGATCAAGGAATACGCCGCCAAGTATCCCAAGGCCAACTATGTCGAGCTGGACGGCAAGCTAGACCACAACCCGCTGTGGCAGGTGAAGTGCGACGTCGCCCTGCCCTCGGCCACGCAGAACGAGATCAACGCCGTCGACGCCAATAACTTGGTCAAAGGCGGCTGCTTCTGCGTCTCCGAAGGCGCGAACATGCCGACCACGCCCGATGGCGTCAACGTCTTCCTCGAAGCCAACACCCTCTTCGGCCCCGGCAAGGCGGCCAACGCGGGCGGGGTCGCGACCAGCGGCCTGGAGATGAGCCAGAATGCGATGCGTCTGAACTGGTCGCGCGAGGAGGTCGATCGTCGGCTGCACGAGATCATGATCAACATCCACGAGACCTGCCGCACGACGGCGGAGAAGTACGGCACGCCGGGCAGCTATGTGAATGGCGCCAACATCGCGGGCTTCCTCAAGGTCGCCCATGCGATGATGGATCAGGGGCTGGTGTGAACGGCGCGGATCGCGAGCATCGAGTAGCGAGCCAGCCGCACACTGCGCGAGGGTGGTGAAGGCATCTTGTTCCCCATGCCGCGTCCGGCCCCCATGCCGGACTCTGATGGGCACTCGGCGTTCTGCGTCGGCCATCCCTCGACCGCGCTCGGGACCGGGCCGGGGCCCACGCTGCGGCGCGGTAATGCGTTCTGGGGGAGCTGAAAGCCCCTGCTCACGGCGCCTGCGGGGCGGTTGTCGGCTCCACCGCGGCCGGGGCGCTGCCCGGCACGCCGGCCAGGCTCTCCAGCTCGCCGGGGGCGAACATCCGCAACAGCACCTCGGTCTGTTTCGCCTCTTCCAGCAGGCGCGGCTCCAGGCGCAGCGCGGCCCGCAGCGCCGTCGCCGCCGCCTCGCGCTGTCCAGCCTTCGCGTGCGCGATCGCCGTCAGGAAATGAGCCGACGCCCGCCGGCTGTTGATCTCCAGCGCCTTGGTCAGGTGCTGAAGCGCGGCGTCCACCTGGCCGGCGTTGATCTCCAGGGCCGCCAGCGCCTCCCACGCCGGCGCCATCCGCGCCGCGCTGGCTAGCGCGTTCTTCAAATGCTCCACGGCAACGCTGGGGCGCCAGGCCGCCGCCTCCAGCCGGCCCAGGTAGTAGTGGGCGTCCGGCCGGCCCGGGTCGAGCCGCGCTGCGGCCTCCAGCGCCTGCCGCGCCGCCTCAAGCTGCTTCGCGTACCAGAGCGTCACGCCGCGCCAGACCTCGATCTCGTATCGGTCCGGACCCGGCCGCTCGGAAGCGGCCATGCCGCCCTGTGTCGCGGCGCCGGCCGGCGGCCCCGCGCCCGGCGCGCTCGTCGCCGCGGTGCCGGCCTTGGTCTCCGGCGGCAGACGACTGGCCAGATACTCGAAGATGGCAAGCGCTTCGACTGTCCGCCCCGACTGGGCCAGCACGACCGCCTGGAGGAAGTTGTGCTCGGCCGCCAACTCCTCGGGCACGCCGCCGCTCTCCGCCAGCACGGCGCCCATCCGCTCCCAGCGCTCCAGCGCCATCAGCAGCCGCGCGAGCAGCAGCCGGTCGCGCTGCGCCAGCGCCGCCGTGTTGCCCACCGTGTCGAGCGCCTCGTCCGCCAGCGCCGGTTCGTCGCTGGCGAGCAGCGCCGCCGCCAGCAGCACGCGCGACGGCGGCGCGCCGCGGGTCGCTTCGAGGAACCGTTCGGCGAGCGGCAGCGCTTCCTGCGGCCAGCCGCGCGCCAGGGCCGTCCGCAGCGCAACCTCGGTGTAGGCCAGCAACGGATCGCCCGCGGCCGCCGCCCGTTTCGCAAACGCCTCCGCTGCCGAATTTTGCCCCACCAGCCGCGCGAGCACGGCCAGCCGCGCCCACGTCGCACCGCTCCACTCCGCCCGGCCAATGTGGGTCAGCGCTTCGGTCACCAGCGCCGCGGCCTGGACCTGGTCCGCGACATCCGCCGGCGTTGTCGGCGCCTCTCCCATGACCCGCGCCAGCTTGACCGCGATCTCCGCTTCCGCCGGCACAGACACGACCGGTGCGGTCGCCGGTCTCTCGGCGCCGGCCGGCTTGGTCGCCGGCTCGACCGGTCGCGGGGTCGCTTCCGGCGGGCGGACCTCGGCCGGCGGGGGCTCCACCGGCGTGGACGGCGTCCGGCCGCGAGGTTCAAGCGCGGAAGGCGACTCCGTGCGGGGGGCCTTTTCCAGCGCCGCCAACCGCTGCTCCAGCTCCTGCACCGCCTGCGCCTGCTGACGTAGCGACCCGCGCACCAGCAACGCCGCGATGATCACCACCAGGGCCAGCAGCACCGTGCTGACCAGCCAGTACACGTACAGACGCTCCACCGCATCCGGCGCTGGCCGGCCGCGGCCCGGCGCCCCCGCGGGTTCCTGCGACGTG
>Ga0315273_10013613_pt1 | contig 10464 bp, 8 predicted proteins | sample YL17G02_0_MG_FD_205753 | JGI IMG/M metagenome (GOLD analysis project Ga0315273, IMG submission 205753) | Sediment microbial communities from Yellowstone Lake, YNP, Wyoming, USA - YL17G02_0 | ecosystem: Environmental > Aquatic > Freshwater > Lake > Sediment | place: USA: Wyoming | collected... | reverse complement strand
ATTTATAGTACTTATATAATACAATACATATATATATATTTATATTAATATAAAATATATAAATATATTATAAATAAATGAATGTTAAAACATTCATATTTATAATATATTTATAGTATTATTAATCATAGATTAATAATACTTTAAAAGAACATATTATATATTATTAATCATAGATTAATAATATAATATATAATATATTTATATAATATATTTATATAGTAATATTTTCTATTTGTAAACAAATAGAGAAATATTATTTATTAAATAGATTAATAACGCTTCGCGTATGCTTTAAAAACAAAATAGCTACGCTATTTTGGTATAATTTAAAAATATATAATATATTATTAATCTACGATTAATAATATAAAAAAAAAAAAAAAAGAAACTTAAGACAAATGTCTTTCTTTTCTCCCATAAGAAAACTAAATAAAGATTTTACTTTGCTGTTATCTAGTCAATGAGAAAATTAAAATAAAGATAAACTTATTTTTAATTAAAAAAATTATTTTTTAAGATTATAGAATATAATAAAACAGATTTAGGTGTTTTTGTTTTAAAGTGAAATTTATTTGTAAAGCCAGTTTAAGAACTGGTTAGGGGGGGTTTCACAACTCCATTTTAATAGTGAAATACGTATATGTCTTTTTTTTTTGTTTTATTATTAATTTTATTTATAAATTTTTTGTTAATCTTTTATGTTTTATACAAAAGTCTAGAGATAAATTAAAAAAGAAAATGGATTCTTCTTTTTTAAAGGGTTCATTATTTTATGGTTTAAATTTACAAAAAGCTATTAATCATGATATGATTTATTTTGTTAGATTTCATGATAAGATTTTGTGTACAGTTTTTGGAATTTCAATTTTAGTTTTACTTATTCTTTACAAAATAGTTTTAGGTAACCAAAATAAAGGTTTAAATTTAACTTGTGTTGAACAAAAGGTTTGAGAAACAGTGTGAACTATTTTTCCGGCTATAATATTATTGTTTTTAGCTTTTCCTTCATTAAAGTTACTTTATAAATTAGATGGTAATTGAGTATTTGATTCGCCTTTAGTTAAAGTCAAGGTTGTAGGACGTCAATGATATTGGAGTTATGAAATAAAAGATTTAAATTTTGATTCTTTTATGATACCAAGTAAAGAATTAAATGTCGGAGATTTACGTTTATTAGAGGTGGATCGTCCATTGTTTTTACCTAGGTTAAATATTTTACAATTTTTTATTACTTCTAGAGATGTTATTCATTGTTTTAGTTTACCATCCTTTGGAGTTAAGTGTGATGCGGTTCCAGCTCGTTTAAATAAAATCTATTTAGATTGTTATTGAGTTGGTTCCTTTTATGGTCAATGTTCTGAGATTTGTGGTGCTAATCATAGGTTTATGCCAATAGTATTGGAAATAATAAAGTAATTATGCTAATTATTTTTTTAGTATTAAGTTTGTTCTTGATTTTATTTTTTATTTGAGTTAACTGAAAAATTTATAAGAATAATACAATTAATAAACAACAAACTCCTTTTGAGTGTGGATTTGATCCTAAGGACAATGCTCGTTTACCTTTTTCTTTACAATTTTTTCTAATAGTAATATTATTTTTAATATTTGATGTAGAGTTATCTTTATTATTACAAATACCTCTAATATTTGATTTTGGATTATTTAAGAGTCGTTTTATTTTTTTATTCATCTTATTAACTTTATTAATAGGTTTAATAGAAGAATGGCGTCGTGGTTTATTGAAATGAAAGTAATCCTTAATGTTTATTAAAAGTAAGTTAAATAAACTGAGGGATTCATGTTCCCTTATTAACGTAAGTTCTTTTAAAAAATTTAGTATTTGGTTTTGGTACAAAAAGAGAAATTTAAAATCTACATAAAAATTTTATCTTTAAACCTGAAAAAAATTTTAATGGTATTAGTAGTAAAAATTTTTTATTTATGAAAATAAGATTATGTTTTAAATTATAAAGGAAGATAAAATTTGTGCCAGCATCTGCGGTTACACAAATTCCTATTTCTTTTTTTAAGAAAAAAAATAAATAAATTTTATATATTTATACAGAAAATTTAGTTTAATAAGTTTTTGTATAAACCTAATTTATTAAATAATTTTATTTTATGAAGTCAAGAAAAAAAACTAAGATTAGAGACCTTATTATTTCTTGAAATAATTTTTATTTCTAAATGAACTTAAAAAACTTGGCGGTAATAAATATTTTTCCAGGGGAGCGTGTTGATTAATTTGATGATCCACATAATAATTTACCTTTAAAAAATTTATAACTATAATTGTTGTAAATTTATGTATAAATATAATTTAGAATACATATTTAGTCAGTGTACGGCCGTTTAAAAATATTTTTTAGAAATATTTTTGACAATTCATTTATACAGGTCAATGTGCAGCTTATGTGAAGGTTTAGATTCGCTACTTTATTATAAATTATATGATATAATGGATGTAATAATTATATTTTATAGGACTTGGAAGTAAATAAAAATTATTTAGTTTTATTGAAGTTAACTCTTTATTGCGTACACACCGCCCGTCAATTTTTTTGAAAAAAAAGATAAGTCGTAACATGGTAACTTTAGCTGAAGCTAAGGTTAAAAAATATTTTTTATAATATTTATTTTGCCTCATATAGCGAAAATTCCTTTTATCTTTTTGATTTTAAATTTAATTTTTTTTTTTTTTTTTTTTTTTTTGTTTCTATTTTTTAAAAAGAAGAGAAATATTAGTATTAGTAATTAGATTTCAGTTTACATAAAATTTTTATTAAATTATTATAATTTTTTTTACAATTATTTTTATTCTAAAATTAATCCTTGGATTAATCGATGATTATGCTCTACTAATCATAAGGATATAGGGACTTTATATTTTATATTTGGGGTTTGGTCAGCGTTAATTGGTACTGCCTTTAGATATATTATTCGTTTACAGTTAAATAAAGGGGGTATTTTTAATGATGGGCAATTATATAAAAGAGTTATTACTGCTCATGGTTTAATAATGATTTTTTTTTTTGTAATGCCTATTTTAATTGGTGGTTTTGGTAAATGGTTAATACCTTTATTATTAACTATGCCTGATATGACTTATCCCCGATTAAATAATATGAGATTTTGATTATTACCCCCTTCAATAATTATGCTTATTGGTTCCTTTTTAGTTGAAAGTAGTGTAGGGACAGGTTGAACTCTTTACCCTCCTCTCTCTTCAGGTTTAGCTCATGATGGGCCAAGTGTGGATTTAGCTATTTTTTCTTTACATTTAGCTGGAGTAAGATCTATTTTAGGGTCAATTAATTTTGTTTGTACAATAAACCAAGGGGAGCATACGATTAGGTGAAATTGACATCATTTGCCTTTATTTATTTGATCAGTTTTAGTTACTGGTTATTTGTTGGTTATTTCTTTACCAGTTTTAGCTGGAGGTTTAACAATGCTTTTAACTGATCGAAATTTTAATACTTCTTTTTTTGAGCCTGCCGGTGGGGGGGATCCTATTTTATTTCAACATATATTTTGGTTTTTTGGTCATCCTGAAGTGTATATTTTAATTTTACCTGCATTTGGTTTAATTTCTCATTTATTAGTTTTTTATAGAGGTAAGGCCTCAGTATTTGGACATTTAGGTATGATTTATGCTTTAATTAGGATTGGCATTTTAGGTTTTATTGTTTGAGCTCATCATATGTTTACTGTTGGTTTAGATGTTGATACACGTGCTTATTTTACAGGAGCAACTATGATTATTGCTGTTCCTACAGGAATAAAGATATTTAGATGATTAGCTACACTTTTAGGCTATAAGACTTATTATACAGATCCTGTTATTTATTGAGTAATTGGTTTTATTTTTTTATTTACAATAGGGGGTTTAACAGGTATAATATTATCAAATGCAAGTTTAGATCTTGCTCTTCATGATACTTATTATGTAGTCGCTCATTTTCATTATGTATTGTCAATGGGTGCTGTTTTTGCTATTTTTTCTGGAGTAATTCATTTTTGACCTTTATTTACAGGTTTAACAATGCATAGTAAATATTTAATTAGACAATTTTGATTAATGTTTGTAGGAGTTAATATAACTTTTTTTCCTCAACATTTTTTAGGCCTCTCAGGGATGCCTCGTCGTATAAGTGATTTTCCTGATGGTTTTTTGTTTTGAAATGGTGTTTCTTCTTTAGGGTCAACACTATCTGTAGTGGGTGTTATATTTTTTTTTTTTATAATTTGAGAAAGTTTATTTTCTGAGCGCCAAGTAATAAATGTGTCGGCACCTGCAAGACAAGTAGAATGGTTATTTAATAGTTATCCTGTTAGTTTACATGGTTCTTCTAGTTTATTAAAAGTGTACCGTAGAGATTATTGTTTTAGTTCTCCTCAAATTTATTCAGTTAATATATCATATTTTCAACAGCTTTTAAGTTTTTTTAAGCGACAATAAAAATCTTAGGTTAAAATAGACCTTTAATTTTCAAAATTAAAAGTGAAGAATTATTCTTCTGATTTTGGTTTAATTTATATACATATTTCTAGTTTGAATTAGTTTTTATTTAATAATTAAATAGGTTTTGTACTTTTTGTTTCACGTTTATTTTATTTAAAAAATAAATTTTTGTTTCCGAAATTTAATGTTTAAATTTTTTATTATATAGTAATTTTTAGTTTAAGTGAATTAAAATTAAAATAAAGAATTAGTTAAAGAGAATTTATTCGAATTAAATGATATCTGATTTAGAAGTACAATTTAACAATATATTTAAAATAAGAAAAGTTATTTTAAAATTTTTGAAAATTTTATAATTAATAAAAATTAAGATTAACAGTTTCTTAGAATTTAAAAGTATTACTACTTTTTTGGAGAATAATTTTTTATTGTAACCTTCTATTTAAATTATTATATGCAATTTTGAATAAATCAGTAATTCTAATAAATATATTTTAACTCAAGAATATTATAACTGTTTATTAAAAACATTTCTTTAAGAATATATTTAAAGTAAGTTCTGCCCAATGAAAATTTTTTAATGGCCGCAGTATTTTGACTGTGCAAAGGTAGCATAATTACTTGTCTTTTAATTAAAGACTTTGTCTGAAAGAATTAATAATAGTATATCTGCTTGAAAATATTTATAAATGAACTTTCGTTAAAAGTAAAAATGCTTTACATAAAAAAAAAGACGATAAGACCCTTCAAGGTTTTATAAAAATTGTTTTAAGTTCGTTTTTTATTTTTAATGGGGCATTAATTTTTGTTTTAATAATTTTTTGATCCAAATTTTTTGATTATAGGTTAAAGTTACTGTAGGGATAACAGAGTAATATTTTTTAAAGTTCATATTAAAAAAAGTGTTTACCACCTCGATGTTGAATCAAAAATAATTTTAGGAGTAGAAGCTTAAGTATTAGGTCTGTTCGACCTTTAATTTTTTACGTGATTTGAGTTTAAACCGGCGTAAGCCAGGTTGGTTTCTATCTTTTATAGTTTCTTTTTTGTACGAAAGGAATTTAAGAAATAGATTTTCTTTTAAAAGGTATTTTAATAAATTTTTATATTTATTTATGAGTATAACTAGGTTAAGAAAATGTTTTTTGGTCTTAGGTATATCCTTATTTTTTTTTAGTTTTTTTTTTATTAAAAAATCTTTTATTTTTAGTTTAAAAGTCTTCCAAAAATTTAGAGGTTTAGAATTAGATTTTTTGGTTTTAATTGATTGAATTTCTATTTTGTTTTTTTCAGTATTATTAATTATTGTGACATGTGTATTAAAATTCTCCTATATTTATGTTGGTGAGGACAACCGATTTACAAGTATTTTATTACTTTTTGTTATTTCAATGACATGTTTAATTTTTTTTCCTAGATTTATTTTTTTGTTGATCGGGTGAGATGGTTTAGGTATAACAAGTTTTTTGTTAATAATATATTATTATTCTTCAAGTTCTTGATCGGCTGGTTTAAAGACTTATTTAATTAATCGATTAGGAGATTGTTTTTTAGTTTTAAGAATAAGATTATTATTTTTTCAAGGTCATTGAAAAATATTAAGTTTTGATTACTCGGTAAAAGTTTTATTATTAATTAGATTAATATTAGGATTTTTTACTAAGAGAGCAATTTATCCTTTTAGCAGATGATTACCTGCTGCTATGGCTGCTCCTACTCCTGTGTCAGCTTTGGTTCATTCTTCGACATTGGTAACAGCTGGGATTTATTTGATAATTCGGTTTAAATATTTTTTTCCTAAATGAGTTTTTTTTGTTTTTGGTGTATTAGGTTTATTAACTTTATTTATAGCTAGGTTTGCTGCTTGTTTGGAATGAGACTCTAAGAAGATTATAGCTTTTTCAACTTTAAGCCAGCTTGGTTTAATGTTATATAGTTTAAGTCTAGGATTAAACTTATTTTGTTTTTTTCATTTATTAACTCATGCTGTGTTTAAGGCTTTATTGTTTATTTGTGTAGGGTATTATATTCATTTAAATTTACATAACCAAGATATACGATTATTGAAAAATCTCTGAAAGTTTAAACCTATATGTAGAATTTGTGTGATAATATGTGTATTAGCTCTTTCAGGTTTTCCTTTTTTATCTGGATTTTTTTCAAAGGATGTTATTATTGAATCTAATTTATTTTGTAATAATTCATTTTTTTTTGTTTTTTTTTTATTTTCATTGGTTTTAACATCTTATTATAGATTTCGCCTAGTAAAAAAAGTCTTATCAAATAAAAATTTAGATTCAAAAATTAATATTTGTAAAGAGAAAGAATTTAAAATTATGTCAATTTTTCCTTTAGTGATTTTAAGTATTTTTTTAGGATGTTTAATAAAAAATTTCTTATTTATAAAAGTATTTCCTTCATTAAGATTCAAGGTTATTTTAATTCTTCTTATTTTTATTGGGTGAGGTTTATCTAAACAAAAGAGTTATAGATTTAAATGATTTTTTTCAAAAATTTCTTTCTTAATTCCTTTAAAAAGTAGGTTTGTTAATAATAATTTTACAAATGTAGGAGTTTTATTTTTCAAAAATCTAGACCAAGGTTGGTTTTATTATATTTTAAGTAAGTTAGTAATGGTTATTAAGTTTAAAATTTTAAAAATTTCAAGTGTTGTTTATATTTTTTTCTCCCCTAGGTTTTTTTTTTATTTTAACATAATCTTTTTTTTTATTATAATAACTAGTTTTTTTTTTTAACTGAAATTAGTGTATAAAGCATTTAAAGTTTTCTTTTTTAAGGTGAAATAAAAATTTCGTTTCAGAATGATGCTTGATCTTTTTGCCAGAGTAGATTATTCTTCTGCTAAATTAAAAAAATTACATTTATTTATATGAATACTAAGAAGTTGTTGGGTTTTTTTTTATTTATCTAAAATATTTTGAAAATTTTCTCGTTTAAATATATTTTCAATGTTTATGTCAAAGTTAGTAATTATAACTTTAAATAGTTCAAACTTATTAAAGATTAAGGGTAGTACTATGTTTTTTTTAAGCTGTTTTATTTTTATTTTAGGCATGAAATTTTGAGGTATAACCCCTTATAAATTTGGTCTTACTACACAAATAGTTCTTACTATTAGAATTTCATTTATTTTATGATTATCTATTTTTTTTTTATTTTTTAGTTATTTACCTATACAATTTATGTCTCATTTTACTCCTTTAGGTTGTCCTAAAGTTCTTGTTTCTTTTTTAAACATTATAGAATTAATCTCTGCTTTTTTACGTCCTTTAACTTTAGCATTGCGTTTAAGAATGAAAATGACGGCAGGTCATATTTTAATTACTTTATTATCAACGTGTGTGACTTTATGTTTTTTAAAAGTGAAAGTTTTATTTTTTTTTTGTTTAATTATATTATCTTTTTTTTTTGTTTTTGAAGCTGGTATTTGTGTAATACAGTCTTTTATTTTTAGTTTACTTGGTGTTCATTATTTAGAGGGTTAATAAGTTATTTTTCAAAAGGGTAAATTTACCTACTCCTCAAAAAATTTCTTTTTTTTGGAATTTTGGTTCATTATTAGGTTTATTTTTAATTGTTCAGTTTATTTCAGGATTTTGGTTATCCTTACATTATTCTTCTACGGATGCTTTTAATTCTGTTGATCTTATAGTTCGTGATATTTGATTGGGTTGGTTAATTCGTAGTATACACGCTAAAGGTGCTTCAGCTTTTTTTTTTTTCATGTATTTACATATGGGTCGCAGATTATATTATAGTTTTTATTTAACAAAAAATTATACTTGATTATCAGGAGTAATAATTTATATAATCAGTATGGCTACAGCTTTTTTAGGTTATGTTTTACCTTGAGGAAAAATGTCATATTGAGGAGCTACTGTTATTACTAAATTTATAACTGTTATTCCTTTTATAGGTAACTTAATCTTAGAAGGTGTTTGAGGAGGTTATGCTGTTAGGGTTTATCCTACTTTAAGCCGGTTTTTTGCTTTACATTTTTTTTTACCTTTTATGATTATTTTATTAATTTTTGTTCATCTTTTTTTTTTACATTTAAATGGGTCAGGAAAACCTTTAGGTATAAAAAGAGAAGGAGAAAAGATTTCTTTTCATCCTTATTTTACTTTAAAGGATTTATTCTTTTTTTTTTATGTATTTTTAGTATTTATTTTGATTATTTTTATATATCCTAAAATTTTTATGGATAGAAGTAATTTTGTAGAAGCTAATCCTTTATTGACACCAATACATATTCAACCTGAATGATATTTTTTACCAGCTTATGCAATTTTACGTTCTATTCCTTCAAAGTTAGGGGGTGTTGTAGCTTTACTATTTTCAATTATAGTATTATTTTTTATACCTTATTTAATTACTATACACCAAAATAATTTTCATTATAATATATTTTATCGAATTCATTTTTGGATTTGGGTATCTAAAGTTATATGTTTAATGTGAATTGGCTCAAAGAGAGTTGAAAATCCTTATGTATTTATAGGTCGGGTAAGTACATTTATTTATTTTATTTTTTTTTTTAATTTAAGTTTCTTCCCTCAATTAGTTAAGTATATATTTTTTTAGTTTAAATAAAATATCTATTTTCCACATAGAAGTTCATTGTTATGAAAAAGTATGTTTTTGGTTCTCTTTGTATAAACTATTTTATTTTGAAAATAAAACTTTGGGAATATTTTCTCGAGAGCCTTATTTTAACAAAATGGCAGAGATAATGTATTAAATTTAGAATTTAATGATGGGGGTTAGATCCCCTTTTGTTATTTTTATTTAGAAAGTGGCAGATAAATGTATAAGATTTAAGCTCTTAAGATGAAATTATTTTCCTTTTTAAATGGTGGATCTTCTTTTTGTGTTATTAATAGTTATTAAATTTTTTATTTTATTTTTAAAAACAGTTCTTGGTTTAGGTTTAGGTTTATTATTTCTTTCAGTAATTATTACATTTTTAGTTTATTATGTAGTTAATTTATGATACGGTTTTATTTTTTACTTAATATATATTGGAGGTATTTTGGTATTGTTTATTTATATAAGTTGTTTAAGATTTAAACCTAGAAATAATTTTAGTTTAAAAAATTATTTTGGTTTTATATTGTTTATTTCTATTTGTAAGTTTAGTTATTATTTTTTAAATGATTCTCAAGCTTTAGATTATAGTTTAAATTTATTTAATAGTTTTGAAAAAATTTTTATTTTATTTTTAATTTTTGTTTTATTTTTAGTGTTATGATTGATAACAAAGTTAATTTTTCGAAAAAAGGGTTCTCTTCGTCCTTTTTTTTAGCGAAGTAGTTTAAACAAAAACTTTAAATTGTAAATTTAAGAATAATTATAATATTTTTCGTAAAAAAAATACCTTAATATAAAGGATTTGGTTTCGACCCAAAATATGATAATAAAATATCTTTTTTTTGGTTTATTTCATTTGTAATTAGATGGCTGCTAACTATTTAAGAAGTAATTAATAATTATTTATAAACCTAAAAAAGTAGTATAAACACAAATATATTGAATTGCAAATTCAAAGCTATTTTAGATCTTTTTTTCATTCACTTTATACTTTAAAAAAAAGAGTCATTTTGCGTATGACAATTAGTTTCGACTTTAAGTGACAACTTAATTATTATTTATATGTGGTTACTGTATATTTAATATATACATGAAACATTGTGTAGTAAATTGGTAGTTTATTATTAAATATTGATGGTAAAATAATATAATTATTTTTAGTTAAAAATAAGTTTATCTTTATTTTAATTTTCTGTTACCTAACTAACAGCAAAGTAAAATCTTTATTTAGTTTTCTTATTGGAGAAAAGAAAGACATTTGTCTTAAGTTTCTTTTTTTTTTTTTTATATTATTAATCGTAGATTAATAATATATTATATATTTTTAAATTATACCAAAATAGCGTAGTTATTTTGTTTTTAAATTATACGCGAAGCGTTAT
>Ga0315273_10013611_pt1 | contig 10465 bp, 6 predicted proteins | sample YL17G02_0_MG_FD_205753 | JGI IMG/M metagenome (GOLD analysis project Ga0315273, IMG submission 205753) | Sediment microbial communities from Yellowstone Lake, YNP, Wyoming, USA - YL17G02_0 | ecosystem: Environmental > Aquatic > Freshwater > Lake > Sediment | place: USA: Wyoming | collected... | reverse complement strand
TTTGGCGCCCCCCGGTTTTGCTGCCGGCGCCTTTTTAAGTTTGGCAATCTTGGCTTTGATTTCCGCTTGCAGCTTCTCCGTCCCCTTGTGCTTGGGGATAAGCTGCATCATCTCATTGAGTGATTCCAAGCGAGCGGCGTCGTCAGTCGCTTCTCGATAACGTTGCTCGGCGGCTTTGTATGGCGGAGTCAAGTTTGCTGGCATAGGTCCTAATCTAACTGTCAACCCGGGGCTGTGTCAAGCCGGTACTACTGTTGTGAAATTCGATCTGCGAGCTCGCGGTAGCTCTGATTAAAGTAGTTGAGTTCTATAGCTCGGTCGATCAGCTGTCGCGCCAGATCGTTTCTGCCCATCACAAAACAGCTTTTGGCCAGCACATAAGGCAAGTAGTCGTCCATGTCCTGGAGCGGATTTTTTTCGATGATCTCAACTGCTTCTTGGTGATGACCGGTGGCGGCGAGAATGCCGGCGAGCAGGCGCTGCGCGCTGGGATCATTGCGAAATTCGGGTGGTGCGTCAGCCAACATGTGTTGTGCGTTGCCATTGTCGCCTATCCGGAAGAGGAGATAGATGGCGTGATAGCGATACAGAATACTCTCCGGCTCCAACTCCGTTAGGCGCAAGTAGGTTTGACAAGCTTCGGGGTACTTAGCCAGCCTACGCTGCAATTGTCCGAGCAACGACCACGTGTTAACCAGCGTTGAATCGAAACTAAGCCTCTTCTTCCACGCCTCTTCAGCCCCCTCGAAATCCCCGCATTCGCGCAGCAGATAACCCCAGCTGACAAGACGTTTCCCTGTGTCGAAATGCTCGGAATAGTGAATGTCGTCGGCCAGCATCTCTTTCAAGAACTCAGTCCGTAGTTCGGCGTTGAATATGAGCCACGGAATGATTCGTGCAACAATCGTTACTGCCAGGATCACCACGATTACCACCCGCCTCGGCGCCCGTAGCGCGATCATGCCGGCCAGAGGCAAAGCGAACATTGACAACATATCCCAGTCGCGGAACGCTCCCAGTACAGGGTCAATTATAATAGTAGATAGTACCGTTCCCGCCAGCGCGATCATCATTAAGGTTGTCGCCTTGTCCCAGCGTTTGCCAATCAGCGTGAGATAAAGTGCAGGAGAAACCAGCAACAGTGTACAGAGTAGATCCCGCAGGTGCGCCTGCGAAAGCAAGGAATATGCGGAGTAGTCGTTTGGCAGCAGGGGAACCATAAGTCTCCAGCGGAAGGCTAAGAAGAACATAATGGCGACCCCGACAATTGCTAAGGGCAGTGCATATTTGATGACCCACCGGGGTCTGTCCTTGTACAGGTAGAACAACGAAGGAAACAGAGCCGCTCCCGACAGATGTGACAGCGTTGCCAATGCGAAGAATATCGCTGGTGCCGCCGTTACCCGCTCTTCTTTGACACATTTCCACGCAAAATACAAGTAGTAAAGGATGAAGAGATTGAGCAACCCGTAACTCTCAACATAGCCGAAGTAAAACTGAATCGTGGCCGTGCACAAAAACGCCAAAGCGATGATTGCCTTCTCAATCGGACTCATGCCGAATCTCGCCAGTAGACGAATTCCATTCAGGTAGAACAGGCCGGTCACGAAGCCGACAATCCGGTAGCTCCAAAGTGATGAACCGACAAGCAGATAGATCAACCGATGTACCAGAATGTCCAGTGGCTCCGAATATATGATCGTCTGGCCAGCATCCGCCATGCGCTGCATCCCATCCCCCATTAGATGATTCTGCGACGGCAACAGCAACATGCCGGTTGTGAAGGCTGCCGCTCCCGCCAGCCAGACGAGCCTGGATTTGATAACGATTTCAAGGTAGCGCGGAAAAACAGCGAAGAACAGCAGCGCCGCGGCAATCAGATAGAACGGCAACGCAACCGGATAATTGCAGAACATCGTTGGTCAGTCCTTGTCGGTATGACAACCATCAGTCCGGCAATCTATCCGCTTTCCATCCGTTGTCCAAGCTTAAATGCATCGAGCTGCCGCGGGACAGCGATTTGTATCTCAGCCTGTAAACATCGAGACTTGTGGATGGTCGAAAATGCCCAAATATCTGCCCTCTCCAAGCGCCGGATCCTCACCTGACTCTCACTGTGGGGCTATGTCAAGCCGGTACTACCGTTGTGGAATTCGATCTGCGAGTTCGCGATAGCTTTTATTGAAGTAGTTGAGCTCTACGGCTCGGTCTATCAGTTGTCGCGCCAGATCGTTTCTGCCCACCACAAGACAGCTTTTGGCCAGCACATACGGCAAGTAGTCGTCCGTGTCCTGGAGCGGATTCTTTTCGATGATTTCTATCGCTTCCCGGTGATGCCCGGTGGCGGCGAGAATACCGGCAAGCAGACGTGCTGTGCTTGGATTATTGAGGAACTCCGGAGGGGCGTTAGTCAGCAGGCGTTGTGCGTTGTTATTGTCTCCCATCCGAAAGAGGAGATAGCTCGCTCGATAGCGATACTCAAGATTATCCGGTTGCAGCTCCAGCATTCGGAGGTAAGTCTGATACGATTCGGGAAACTCTCCCATCCCGAATAGCAGCGGCGCCAGCATCGACAGGGTGTTGAGTTGGTCTGGACTGAAAGTGAGCCGCTTTTTCCACGCCTCTTTGGCCCCCTGGTGGTCACCGATTTTGTACAACAGATAACCCCAGCTATCGAGACGTTCCCCTTTGCCGAAATGCTCGGAATAGTGAATGTCGTCGGCGAGCATCTCTTTCACAAACTCGGTCCGTAGTTCGGCGTTGAATGTGAGCCACGGGATGATTCGCGTGACAATCGTGACCGCCAGGATCACGACGATTACCGCCCGCCTCGGCGCCCGTAGCGCGATCATGCCGGCCAGGGGCAGCGCGAACAAAGACAGCAAATCCCAGTCGCGTACAGCTCCCAACACAGGGTCGATCACTATGGTGTACAGCAGTGTTCCCGCGAGAGCGATCACGGTGAAGGCCGTTGCCCTTTCCCAACGCTTGCCGATCAGCGCGAGATAAAACGACGGAGACACCAACAACAGCAAGCAGAGCAAATCCCGCAAGTGCGCTCCCGAAAACAGGGAATAAGTGGAATAGTCGTTTGGTAGCAGCGTGACCAGTAGTCTCCAGTAACGGCCAAGGAAAAACACGACGCCAACGGCAAGTATCGCTAACGGCAAAACATATTTGGTGACCCAGCGGAATCTGTCTTTGTAAAGAAAAACTAACGAGGGAAACAGGGCGGCTCCCGACAGATGCGACACTGTTGCCAACACAAAAAACACCGCCGGCGCCGCCGTCACCCGCTCTTCTTTGACACATTTCCACGCGAAATACAAGTAGTAGAGGATGAAGAGATTGATCAACCCATAACTCTCAACATAGCCGAAGTAAAACTGAATTGTGGCCGTGCACAAAAACGCCAAAGCGATGATTGCCTTCTCGATCGGACTCGTGCCGAATCTCACCAGTAGACGAATTCCATTCAGGTAGAACAGGCCAGTCACGAAGCCGACAATCCGGTAGCTCCAAAGTGATGAACCGACAAGCAAATAGATCAACCGATGCATTAGCATGTCCAGTGGCTCCGCATACAGGATCGTCTGGCCAGCGTTTGCCAAGCGCAGCATCCCATCCCCCAGCAAATGATTCTGCGATGGTAGCAACAACATGCCGGCTGTGAACGCCGCCGCTCCCGCTAACCAGACGAGTTTGGATTTGATAACGGCTTCAAGGTACCGCGGAAAGACAGCCAGGAACAACAGCGCCGCTGCAATCAGATAAAACGGCAGCGCAACCGGGTAGTTGCAGAACATCGTCAGCCAGTCCTTGTCAGTGTGACAACCATCAGTCCGGCAATCTATCCGTTATCCACCCGTTGTCCAAACCCAAATGCACGGAGCTGCCGCGGGACGACGATTTGTATCTCAGCCTGTAAACATCGGGGCTTACGGATGGTTGCAAATGCCCAAACCTCTGCCAGATTCGAACGCCTGATCCCTTCAGCCGCTGTTCAAGCGGTCTGAAGTGGGTCAGACCCCAAAAAATTTGAAAAAACAGCAGTTTTTTGTGATTTTTATATTGCTAAACATTTTAATACTGCTTATTAACTACTCCCGAGACGTAGTAAATACAGGGTGAAATGAATGTTAGGCAGTTTTCACCCTTGTAAAGACTGATTAAACTCAAACCGTGGGAGGAAACCATGGCAAACAAGCCGCTGACGAAATCACAGCTTGTCACCGCGTTGGCCGACAAGAACGGCATGACCAAAGTTCAAGTCAGCAAATTCTTCGACACCCTGCACATGACCGCCGTTAGCGAAGCCAAGAAGGCCGGCGAGTTCACGTTGCCCGGTTTCGGCAAACTGGTGAAAGCCAACCGCAAGGCGCGTATGGGGCGCAATCCGCAGACCGGCGAGGCGATCAAGATTCCGGCCAAGACCGTGGTGAAGTTCCGTGTCGCCAAGGCCTGCAAGGACGCCATCATTCCGCCGAAGAAGTAATTCGGACATTTCTTGCTCTTCGTAATTTCGAGGTGTTCAGGTTGACTGGACACCTTTCTTATTGGGGAGCAATCGTTGGATAGCCGAGAGTTGCCAAGAACCGGCTAGAGGCCGTTATCTTTGAAAAGGTCGCCGTTGACGGTTTTCTTTTTCTTCTTGGCGAGTTGTGAGAGGTTCTGGCCTTCCTCTGCCAGAAGTTGTTTAACCAGACGATTGATCTTGGTGATCTGTGTCTTGAGAATGCTGCGCACTTCCCCCCGCAGTTTGCCCACCCGACCTTCCAGCTTGTCAACGTACTGATCCATTTCTTCACGACACTCGCAACCGAGCTTGGCTAGTTGCGCATGAATGGGAATCTTCGGATCAAACTTGGGGATGGCGCAGACTTCGAAGGCGCGGCGACACACGTGTCGTTCTCCCCATAGTCCCTGTGGTTGGTAGGCCTTGATGGCTTCGTTCACGGTGGACGAATTGAGAATGGAAGCAAGATAATCAGCTTCCAACGCACTGGATGTGCAACAGTAATAAGTCGTGTGGCCGGCAACGAAACCTTTCAGAGGCAACGCCCCTCGTTTCGCCTCTTGTCGTATGTAGACAGCCGCCGCCAAGTTCGTGCCCGACGTATTGAACAACACCAAGTGCTCAGGACGGAAATTCTGCTTCGTCAATTTCTGATTGTAGTTGAGCCATTCCACGAGACTGTAGTTAGTCGATGCACGGTCTTTGTCCCAGAGCTTCTCACAGTCAAGAAGCCATGAAGCAGACTCCAAGTGTCCGAGGGCATGAAGATCGCGGCTGTTTAACATCGAAATACTGTCGCGAGTTCGTTTCACGGGCAGGAATACGGGTACTATCCGAGAAATCGCGAAGGGCAGGATGCTCTTTGACAGCACGGTCCCGTACAAATACTGCTTATCAATCCTACCCTTGATCTTGACCTGCCAAGGTTTCTTTGCCTCTTTGAGTGCGTCCGCACTCGTCTGCAAGTGAGGCGTGGTCACATGTTCCCAAGAGTCGGGCTGTCGCTCTACGTACCAAAAGCATCTGGGAACAATTGTTGCACCCTGTAGAACGCGAGGATAGTAGTACTTGGACCGAACTTCTGTCGAAAGGAATGTGAATTTATCCTTTGTCCGCGTCAGCGACCCCTTGGCGGCAACCCAGGTTAGATTCTTGAGCAACAGATGACCAGAATATGTCTGCAAAGGGATACTTGCTCTGAGGTGTCGGCGCGGGCGTCGAATGACTGTGACACACGGGACGTTGAACACAGGGGACACCTCGCCGAAATCGAGTATTTCGGAGACGCCGCGGTCCTGAAAGTGACTGTGCTGCTGCGAGGGAAGTATCACCGAGCGCGGAAGCACCATGGCGATCGTTCCTTCTTCCTTCAGGAACTGTCTTTCGGCATAAACGAAGAAAAGAGTGCTGGTGTCCATGTGCGTAAACAGCTTGCCTTCTTTGGACGTCAGTAATTCGCACTTGAAGGTAAGTTCCTTGACGCGCCTTTTGTAACTCTCATCTTGTATGTAGCGGTAGGCAAGCCACGGAGGGTTGCCAACGACGTAATCGACTTTCTTGTGTCGAATGTAAGCTGGACGATATGCGTTCTTAAGAATATACCCCCAAACTGTGTCACGCCCGTCCCGAAGCAGCTTGTCCATCAACAGGTAGTTTTGTTGCCAGAACCACTTTTCCCTCTCCTCGAAATCATCGCAATTAGTTCCAGAGAATGCATCCCACGCATCCTTCGCTTTGGCGCCCTGTTTGCGTGTCAACTCGCAGGAGGAAACCATGCGGTCTATAAGCTCATCCAAGTCAATATCTCGGCTCAATGTCTTCAATGGAATATGGAAGGCTTCGGAGTCTGACACTTTGACGTTGAGTGTCTTCGTTGCATCTTCCTCCGATACGAGTAGAGTGTCAGCCATGTAAATCGGCAGACTGATCTCTTTCTTAAATGATCGTAGCTCATTGGTCAGACTGAGTAGTATGTTGGCTTTCGACATTAGCACTGCTAGGGGGTGAACATCTATACCAAGAAGTGACTCTAACGTCTTCTTCACGAGCTTGTTTCCTGAGACACCCTGAGTCCGCCAGCGTCTAATGGCGGCGAGAAAGAACGTCCCCGATCCGCAGGCGGGATCTAACACCGTTCCGTCCTTGTAGTCGATGGCGTCTAGAGTTACGTCGGCAATCCAGTCGGGCGTATAGTATTCACCCAAGGCGTGTCTACTGGCAGGATCAACCAGTTCCTGATATATCTCTTTCAGGATGTCCTCGCCGACATTGTCGAATTTGAAGCGATTGATGTATTTCTCCAGCATGAAAAGGAAGCCGACGAAATCATGTTCGATTTCGGTGTCGAGCGCCCAACTGAAGAAGTCGGGCTCGGCCAGATTCGGGAGATTGTGCGAACAGAAGAATGCGCCCGTGACGATTCCGAGGAAGTGCTCTTTGTCAAGCGTCCCTACAGGCACCAGCGCCTTGGCGACCATCAGGCGAGAGAGCATGGTCAGATAGGTGTGACGAACGAATAAGTCCGGGTTGCCCAGCTTTTCGCCGTAGACCTTGCCCAAGAGTGAATTCCATTCATTGAACTTCACTTCGACGTGACGGCTTGATTTCACCGACTCAAAGAGCTCCAACAGCTTGGTGCGGCATTTGTTGAAGACCGCGCTTTGGGCTCCGAAAGCTGCGCTGATGTCGTTAGCTCCGGGGGTGGTTCTCTTGCCGACAAACAGGATATTGTCGAAAGACCGCCACGAAGCCAAGGGGTCATCGGCTTTTAGCTTGAACTCCGCGACCTTGCAAAGCTCCTTCTTCTCCAATTGGTATAGCTCGAAACTCAACCCGTCGCTCACAAGTCCGTAGTATTCCTCGGGGGTCTTGCGTGAACTGAAATACTTCTTTAGCTCGCGCTCGGCGTCCTCGTGCTCTCGTTTCAGGTCGGTCTTAAACTCGAAAATCACATACTTGTAGAGAGCATCGATTCTGCCCCTGACCTCATCCGCTTTGACTTTCTCCTCCAGCACCACTTCCTCTGGCTCGACTCCAAAGGCCTTATGAAGAAAACTCATGAACAAACTGCGGCGTTGGTCGTGGTGTACCTTGCGTCTTACAGCGTCCTTGATCTGTTCAAGGTAGTCTTGGAGGAGACCAGGGAACTTCCGGTCATAGGGAACGATTTCGCTTTCCAAACGCATGGACGTAAGGAACAGATTCGTTGGCAGAGCTGCAAGGAGAATCTTTGATTCGCCGCTTGCTTGTCACATTGCCCCACGGGAGTGTATATTGCTCTCATGTACATCCTCGGTATCTCAGCATTCTATCATGATTCGGCGGCGGCGTTGTGTCGCGATGGGAAGATCATTGCGGCGGCACAGGAGGAACGGTTCAGCCGCATCAAACATGATGCTCGGTTTCCCACCGACGCTATCCGCTATTGTCTCGACTATACAGGAATCAAGGCCGAGCAGGTTGATGTCGTCTGCTACTACGACAAGCCGCTGCTGACTTTCGAACGCCTGCTTGATACTTATTTTGCCTTTGCGCCGCGCGGTTTTCGCTCGTTCTCCAAGGCGTTGTCACTCTGGCTGAATTTCAAGCTGCATATTCCGCGCGAGATCAAACGGGGTATTGGCGAAGGTTTCAACGGTGGAATTCTGTTCTCCAAGCATCATCTTTCGCATGCGGCATCGACCTTCTATCCATCGCCGTTCGAGCGCGCGGCGATTGTGACTATTGACGGTGTGGGGGAGTGGAGCACGACAACCATCGGTAGGGGAGAGGGCAAGCGCATCGAGATTCTCAAAGAGATCCGCTTTCCGCATTCGCTGGGCTTGCTCTATTCGGCGTTCACCTACTACCTCGGCTTTACCGTCAACTCGGGTGAATACAAGTTGATGGGCTTGGCGCCTTATGGCGAATTCAAATACGTCGATCTGATTCTGGAAAAACTGGTTGATGTCAAAGACGACGGTTCGCTCTGGATGGACATGCGGTATTTCGATTATTGTCATGGTTTGCGGATGACGTCGCGCAAGTTTCATGACCTGTTTGGTATGAAGCCGAAGCGGCCGGATGAACCGTTTAATGAAAAGCAACTGGATATTGCCGCTTCGATTCAGGAGGTCGCTAATCAGATTATGCTCAAGCTCGCGCGCCATGCGAAAGAAGTCACAGGTGAGAAAAATCTCTGTCTGGCCGGTGGTTGCGCGCTCAATTCCGTTGCCAACGGATTGATCCGTCGTTCAGAGATGTTCGAAAATCTCTTTATCCAGCCGGCAGCCGGTGACGCAGGTGGGGCCATTGGCGCTGCACTGGCGGCATGGCACATCTTCATCGGCAATGAGCGTGTCCCTGAGTCCATGGACAGCCAGTCGGGAAGCTATCTCGGACCGTCGTATGGAGAGGACGAAATTGCGCGCTTCCTCGATTCGATTGGCGCAGTTTATCAGCAGCGCGAACGCAAAGAAATTCCGACTGTCATTGCGGAGGCGATTGACCACCAGAAGGTCGTCGGGTTGTTGCAAGGGAGAATGGAATTTGGCCCGCGGGCGCTGGGTGCGCGCAGTATTCTGGCCGATGCGCGTTCGCCGGAAACGCAGTCCAAGCTCAATCTCAAGATAAAATTCCGCGAGTCATTCCGACCGTTTGCGCCGGCGGTTCTGCGCGAGGATGTCGCCGACTACTTCGATGGCGACTGCGATAGCCCTTATATGCTGCTGGTGGAGCCGATCAAAGAGTCAATTCGCAACCGACCATCCAAAGCAGAGCAGAGTCTGCGGGGAATTGATCGCCTGCGCTCGATCCGGTCATCCGTGCCGGCGGTGACGCATGTAGATTACTCCGGACGCGTACAGACCGTGACCAAAGGGCGTAACGGCGTTTTCTATGACATCATCAGCGCGTTCAAACAGCGTACCGGCTGCAGCGTAATCGTCAATACCAGTTTCAACATTCGCGGCGAGCCGATTGTCAACACGCCGCAAGAGGCGTACCGTTGTTTTATGTTCACCGATATGGATATGCTTGTTCTGGAGAATCTCGTGTTGCACAAATCGGAGCAGCCGCAGTATCCCGGCGCAGATGCGTACCGCAAGAGCTTTGGAGTCGACTGATGCGACAGATTGTGATGTTCCCGCGAAAGCGACTGTTGAAAAACCTCGGAATTGTCATTGCGAGGAGTCAGGGCGGGAGAGAGAGGGGAAGGGCAATGACGACGAAGCAATCTGCGCGCTTGCATCTGGAGAGCGTAAATCGAGATTGCTTCGTCGTTCTCCACACCCTGCATCACCTCTCCGCACTCCTCGCAATGACACGGTCTGGACTTTTTCAACAGTCCCACAGTCGGGAATCCATCGGGTGGTTCGTGTGGGAAGGAATTGCATGTTAGGCAGAATCAACTGGCATCCAAACCGCCGCGAGATCAGATACTTCTCAGTGACCATGCTGGTTGCTTTCGCGCTCGCCAATGTCATTCTCCTATTGGCAGGCAAGTACCGTGTTGCGGGGTGGTTTTTCGGTTGCGGTTTCGTCCTCAGTGTCGGCTGCTACTTCGTCCCACCGGTCGGCAAGTTGGTCTACTTCGTCTGGATGGCCGCCACCTATGTCCTTGGCCGCATTGTCTCACCGGTCGTCACCGCAATCATTTTCTATTTGCTGGTTACGCCAATCGCGTTAGTCAATCGGCTTATGGGGAAGGACCGACTGCGGTTGAAGAAACCGAAGGATGTGAGCACCTATTTCGTCGATCATACCGAGTCGCAGGACAAAGAGTCGATGCGGAGGCAGTTTTGAGATAGCTTGAAGCCGCGCAGACAAAACAGCGCCGTCAGGAACAGAGAGGTTGTCCCATAAGTTTTGGTTGATGGTGTTTTGTTGCGGTGTTAGTTTCTGGGCGATTTGGAGGAAGAGAGATGATATATCGCCGAGAGGATGTACGTCAGTTGGGGTTTTCGTGCCTTG
>Ga0315273_10013610_pt1 | contig 10465 bp, 9 predicted proteins | sample YL17G02_0_MG_FD_205753 | JGI IMG/M metagenome (GOLD analysis project Ga0315273, IMG submission 205753) | Sediment microbial communities from Yellowstone Lake, YNP, Wyoming, USA - YL17G02_0 | ecosystem: Environmental > Aquatic > Freshwater > Lake > Sediment | place: USA: Wyoming | collected... | reverse complement strand
AAGGCGGTTCGCTTTCTCGACGACGTCATCGACATGAACCGCTATCCCCTCGAGAAGATCCGCGAGATGACTCTCAAGAACCGCAAGATCGGCCTCGGCGTCATGGGCTTTGCCGACATGCTCATCGAGCTCGAGATACCGTACAATTCGGAGGAGGCGCTCGAGGTCGCCGAAGAGGTCATGGGCTTCATCCAGCGCGAAGCGCGCGCGAAGAGCGCGGCGCTCGCCGAGGAGCGCGGCACCTTTCCATCCTTCAAGGGGAGCGTCTATGACCGGGAAGGCTCGCCGAAGATGCGCAACGCGACGACGACGACGATCGCGCCGACGGGGACGCTGAGCATCATCGCGGGCTGCTCGAGCGGCATCGAGCCGATATTCGCCGTCGCCTTCGTGCGCAACGTCATGGACAACGACGAGCTCCTCGAGGTCAATTCGCTCTTCAAGGATATCGCGACGCGCGAGGGTTTCTGCAGCGAGGAGCTCCTCAGGAAGATCGCGCAGGAAGGCTCCGTGCAGGGCATCGAGGGGATTCCCGAAAAGTGGCGCAGGATCTTCATCACCGCGCACGACATCACGCCCGAGTGGCACGTCCGCATTCAGGCGGCGTTCCAGAAATACACCGACAACGCGGTGTCGAAGACGGTGAACTTTGCGCACAGCGCGACGAAGGAAGAGGTCGAGAAGGTGTACCTTCTCGCCTACGAGCTCGGGTGCAAGGGCGTGACGATCTACCGCGACGGGAGCCGCACCGAACAGGTGCTCAACATCGGCAAGGTGAACCGGACCGAGGAGAAGGGGAGCGCCGCCATAGACGAGTCGCTTCTCACGCCGCGGGCCCGCCCATCGGTGATCGCGGGGAGCACGCGCAAGGTGACGACGGGCTGCGGAAACCTCTACGTCACGATCAACGAGGACGAGCACGGGCTGTTCGAGGTATTTACACAGATGGGCAAGGCGGGGGGGTGCTCGTCGTCCCAGGCGGAGGCGATCAGCCGCCTCATTTCGCTGTCCCTGCGCGCCGGGCTCGATCCGAAGGCGATCGTCAAGCAGCTCCACGGCGTCCGCTGCCCGAACCCGGGGTGGGAGAAGGGCGGCATGATCCTCTCGTGCAGCGACGCGATCGCGAAGGCGATGGAACGCTACCTCCTCGAGAAGAAGACCCCCGTCGGGAAGAAGGTCGCGATTATGTCGACTGCCTACCGCGAGAAGATCGAGGGATTCTGCCCCGACTGCGGCTGCGCGCTCGAGCACGAGAGCGGTTGCAACGTCTGCAGGGAGTGCGGTTTTTCGAAGTGCGGATAACGCGGGTTCGAACTGCGCCGCCTTGAACCGAGGAGACGAAAGCCCCTTCCCGTCGCAACCGGAAGGGGCTTTTTCCATGACTGGCCCGGGGGGCTCGACGGCAACTCCGGAACGCCCGGCCGCCGCTGCCGCTCGGGCGGGGAGGTTTCGATGCAGGAAAAGGTGACGTTCAGCAAAGCGCAGATTCTGTCCCCGACTCCCGTCGTCCTCGTCGGCTGCGCGCACCGGGAGCTCGGGATCAACCTTCTCACGATCGCATGGACCGGCGTCGACTGCTCCGACCCGCCCCACATCCACGTTTCGATCCGGCCGTCGAGATTCTCGCACCGGATGATCAAGGAGAGCGGATGTTTCACGGTCAATATTCCGACGCGTGAGCTCGTGCGGCAGGTCGATCTCTGCGGCGTCGTTTCGGGACGGGACGGCGACAAGTTCGCGCGCGCGGGGCTCACGCCCGTGAGCGCCGCCTCCGTCGAGGCGCCTATCGTCGCCGAATGCCCCGTCAATTTCGAATGCAGGCTCCGGCAGATCGTGCCGCTCGGCGTTCATGACATGTTCATCGGCGAGATCGTCGAGCGGCGCGCGGACGCCTCGGTCGTGAGAAACGACCGGGTCGAGTTCGGGAGGCTTCCGCTCGTCGTCTATGTGAACGGCGAGTACTGGAGCCTCGGAGAACGGATCGGCACGCACGGATTCTCGAGCACGTGATGGATAAACGAATCGCGCTCCTCGTCGCAACGATCGCCTCCTTCATCACGCCCTTCATGGCGTCTTCCGTCACTATCGCCCTACCCGCGATCGGGAAGGAATTCTCGATGACGGCGGTTGTGCTCGCTTGGGTGGCGACCGCGTACATTCTCGCCGCCGCCATGTTCCTCGTGCCGTTCGGGAAGCTCGCGGATATATACGGCAGAAAGAGGATCTTCCTCGCCGGCATGGCGATCTTCACCGCGGCCACGGCTCTCTGCGGCATAGCCCCATCCGCCGCCCTACTCATCGCGCTCAGGGTCGCGCAGGGCGTCGGCGCCTCGATGATCTTCGGCACGAGCATCGCGATCGTGACGTCGGTCATCCCTCCGAAAGAGCGGGGGAGAGCGCTCGGAATAACGACCGCGGCGGTGTACCTCGGGCTCTCGCTCGGGCCCGTTCTCGGCGGGTTTCTCACGCAGCGCTTCGGCTGGCGGAGCGTTTTTCTCGCGAGCGCGCCGCTCGGGCTTCTCGATATCGTGATCATCGCGCGGAGACTCGAGGGAGAATGGGCGGAGGCGAAGGGAGAGCGGTTCGACCTGTTCGGTTCATTGGTATACTGCGTCGCGCTCGCCGCCCTCATGTACGGGTTCCCGCGGCTCGCCTCCCCGCCCGGCGCCTGGCTCGTTTTCGCGGGAGCGCTCGGGATCGCCGCCTTCGTTCTGTGGGAGCGCAGGGCGCGGAGCCCCCTCCTCCATATTGAGCTTTTCGCGAGAAACAGGGTCTACGCCTTCTCGAACCTCGCCGCACTCATCAACTACAGCGCGAGCTCCGCGGTCACGTTTCTCATGAGTCTTTACCTCCAATACATCAAAGCGCTCACGCCCCAGGCAGCGGGTCTCATCCTCGTGGCCCAGCCGGTCGTGATGGCTCTCTTTTCCCCCTTTGCGGGGAGGCTCTCCGACCGGATCGAATCCCGCGTCGTCGCGTCGTGGGGAATGGCGCTCACCACCGCGGCGCTCGTCGTTTTCATTTTTCTCGGACCCGAAACCTCGCCTCTCATGATCATCGCGAACCTCATGCTTCTCGGCTTCGGCTTCGCGCTCTTTTCCTCTCCGAATACGAACGCGGTGATGGGCTCGGTCGAGAGCCGGTTTTACGGCGTGGCGTCCGCGACGCTCGCCACGATGCGCTCGACGGGTCAGATGCTGAGCATGGGCATCGCGATGCTCATCTTCGCCGTGAACATAGGCGACGTCGCGATCACGCCGGAACATTACGGGCCGTTCTTGACGAGCGTGCGGACCGCCTTTATCATCTTCTCGATTCTGAGCTGCGTCGGGATATTCTCGTCGCTCGCGCGGGGGAACGCTCGATCGAACAATGAGCCCCGTTGCAGCGGGGGGCTCGATTTCCAGAGGAGGTGATCGTCGTGGAGGATGCCGGTTTCAAATACGGCATGGGATGGCTTCCCGATTATCCTGATTTCCGGGACTACTCCGTCGAGCACGCCGAGGTGAGCCCGCGCCTCAAGGCGCTCGGCCAAAAGGATTCCGTTAGAGCGATGCTCGTGAAGGTGCGCGTCGCGGGCGCGGCGAAAAAGAAGCTTCCGCCTTCGATCGATCTCAGGCGCTGGTGCTCCCCCGTCGAGGACCAGGGCTCTCTCGGCTCGTGCACGGCGAACGCCGCCGCCGGAATCGTTGAGTACTTCGAGCGGAAGGCATTCGGGAAGCACATCGACGTCTCGCGGCTTTTTCTCTACAAGGCGACCAGGAATCTCATGCATTCGCCGGGTGACACGGGCGCGTTCCTGCGAACGACGATGGGGGCGCTCGTCCTTTTCGGCGCGCCGCCCGAAGAGCACTGGCCCTACCGGATCGCCGATTTCGACCGGGAGCCGCCGGCTTTCTGCTACGCCTTCGCGCAGAATTACCAGGCGATGAGCTACTACCGCCTCGATCCTCCGGGCACCGGCGGCGAGAAGCTCCTCGCGCGCATCAAGACGAATCTCGCTGCACTTTTGCCGGCGATGTTCGGATTCACGGTCTACAGCTCGATCTCCGGGGCGGAGTCGACGGGGGAGATACCGCTGCCGGCGGCCGGCGACAGGATCGTCGGCGGACATGCCGTCGCCGCCGTCGGGTACGATGACAAGAAGAGAATAAAAAACGCCTCCGCCAAGGCAAAGGCGACCATGGGCGCGATCCTCGTAAGGAACTCGTGGGGAAAGGACTGGGGAGAAAAGGGCTACGGCTGGCTTCCCTACGACTACGTGCGCGAGGGTCTGGCGGACGACTGGTGGTCGCTCCTCAAGAGCGAATGGATCGATACGGGGGAGTTCAAGGCATGAAAGAGGGTGCGCCGTGAAAATGCGGAACGCAGAATGGATCGTGCTTGGGATCGTGATCTTCTCGTTCATCCTCGGGGTCATCATGTATGGCAGGATGCCGGAACAGATGGCTTCGCACTGGAACATCAGGAACGAAGTCGACGGATCTATGTCGCGTTTCTGGGGGCTTTTCTTCGCACCGTTCCTTTTGCTCGGGCTCTTTGTGCTTTTTCTTGCGATCCCGCGTATCGATCCGTTGAAACGGAATATCGAAACGTTCAGGACACACTTCCAAGGCTTCATCATACTTCTCTTCTTGTTCTTGTTCTACCTGTACGTCGTGACGATCGCGTGGAACCTTGGCCGCCGGTTCGTCATGATCCGGTTCCTCGCACCCGGCTTCGCGCTCCTTTTCTTCTTCTGCGGCGTTTTGCTGGAGCGCACGAAGCGGAACTGGTTCGTGGGCATCCGGACGCCGTGGACGCTTTCGAGCGACCGCGTGTGGGACAGAACGCACCGGCTGGGTGGGCGCCTGTTCAAGATTGCCGGCGTTCTCTGCCTTGGGGGCATCGCATTCCCCGGACATGCGCTCTATTTTGTCCTCGTTCCGGTTCTGTTTGCAGCGGCCTGCGCTGCGGCTTATTCGTACCGGGAGTATCAAAAGGAGTCGAAGGAGGAACCGGCGTCGAAATAGCGGGCCGGCGCCGGTCATCCGGCGAACGCTGTCGCGAGCCTGTCGGCGAGGCAGAAGCCTTTCAACGTGGGGACGGCGCGGTCGTTTTCGACCGTCACGAGCGATTCTCCGAGCAGTGTCTCCAAGGTGCTTCGCCAGCCGGGGTAGCGCTGAAGGGCTTCGAGCGGCACCCCATCCCGCGTTCGCAGTCCGAGGTAGAGCGTTTCGAAGGCGAGCTCGCCCTCGGTCAGCGTCTCGCGGCCCTCGACCGCGCTCCCTCCCCGCGCCAGCGACCGGCAGTATTCCTCCACGGAGCGAACGTTCCACCAGCGCATTTTGCCCTCGAACGAGTGAGCCGACGGCCCGAGGCCGAGGTATGGCGTGTGGTTCCAATACTGGTGATTGTGACGTGAGATGAACCGCTCGTCGCGCGCGAAGTTTGAAATCTCGTAATGAAGGTAGCCTCGGGCGCGGAGTATTTCGGCCGTTCTCATGAAAAACGATCTCTGGGCCTCCTCGCCGGCCGAGGTCAGCGTCCCCGCCTCGAGCATTCTTCCGAATTCCGTTTCGGGATCTATCGTCATCTGATAACACGAGAGATGCTCGGGAGCGAATCCGAGCGCGCGCTCGAGGGTTCGTTCCCAGGCCGCGAGGCTCTGCCCTTCGAAGCCGTACATGAGGTCGAGCCCCACATTCGCGAATCCCGCGGTCCTGATCTCGCCGATCGAGCGCTCCGCCTGCGCAGCGTCGTGTCTTCTCCGGAGGAACCGAAGTTCCGAATCGTCGAACGACTGAACGCCGAGGCTCACGCGATTGACGCCGAGGTCGCGCCAGGTCTCGAGCTTGGATGCCGTCACGTCGTCGGGGTTCGCCTCGATCGTGATCTCCGAATCGAGCGCGAAATCGAACGCCGCGGTGAGAACGTCGAAGAGGGTGTGAATCTCTTCTTCTCCGAGGAGCGACGGCGTGCCGCCGCCGACGTAGAGCGTGTCGAATGTCCCGAAGACGCCTCGATAGAGCGCCGCTTCTTCGGCCACGGCGCTGATCCACCCGGCGACACTCATTCCCGACGTGATCGAATAGAAATCGCAGTACGGGCACTTGGTCTTGCAGAAGGGGACGTGGAGGTAGAGGCCGCTCATGGGGCCGCCGGGGGCGCTGGGGTCGCGGGGGGCGCTGGGGCCGCTGGGGCCGCCGGGGCCGCCGGAGGTCCCGGGCGCCGCGTCATCCCGACCGCCGTCGTTTCGCCGATCATTCTTCATCGGTCTTGAGAACCGCCACGAAAGCGCTCTGCGGGATCATCACCTGGCCGACGGAGCGCATCTTCTTCTTGCCCTTCGCCTGCTTCTCGAGGAGCTTGCGCTTCCGGGTGATGTCCCCGCCGTAGCACTTGGCCGTGACATCCTTGCGGAAGGGCGCGACGGTCGAGCGCGCGATGATCTTCCCGCCGATCGCGCCCTGGATGGCGATCTTGAAGAGGTGGCGCGGGATCGCCTTGCGGAGCTTCTCGCAGACCGAGGCGGCCCTGAGGTGCGCGCGGTCCTTGTGCGTGATCATGGAGAGCGCGTCGACCTTTTCGCCGTTCACGAGGATGTCGAGCTTCGAGAGCTCGCTCCGGCGATAGTCGAGGAGCTCGTAGTCGAACGACCCGTACCCCTGCGTGACGCTCTTGAGCTTGTCGTAGAAATCGAAGACGACCTCGGCGAGGGGAAGCTCGAAGAGGAGCTCGATCCTCCCCGGGACGGGGTAACTGAAGTGCGAGTTCTCGCCGCGCTTGTCGAGGCAGAGCTTCATGACGGCGCCCATGTAGCGGTCCGGCATAAGGATCGTCGCTTTGATGTACGGCTCGAGCGCGTAGTCGATCACGATGGGGTCCGGGTAGTTCTGCGGGTTGTCGACCGCGATCGTCTCGCCGCTCTTGAGGACGAACTTGTACATGACGCTCGGCGAGGTCATGATGATCGACTGCGCGAACTCGCGCTCGAGTCGTTCCTGGAAGATCTCGAGGTGGAGGAGCCCGAGAAACCCGCAGCGGAATCCCTGCCCGAGCGCCTGGGACGAGTCCTTCTGGTAGATGAGCGAGGCGTCGTTGAGCTTGTAGCGCTCGAGGGCATCGGTGAGAGAAGCGAAATCCTCCGCCTCGACCGGGTAGACCGACGAGAACACGACCGGCTTGACCTCTCGGAAGCCGGGGAGCGGTGCGGCGACCGGATTGTCCTCGAGCGTGATCGTGTCCCCGATGCGCGTGTCGCTCACCGTCTTGATCCCCGCGACGACGTAGCCGACCTCTCCCGCGCGGATCTCGTTTCGCTTCTCGCGGGTGATGCGGAACACGCCGACCTCCTCGACGCGGTGCGTCGTCCCGAGCGACATGAGCCGTATCGTGTCTCCGGTCCGCAGCGTGCCGTCGAAGATGCGGCAGCTGATGATCGCGCCGCGGAACGTGTCGTATTTCGCGTCGAAGATGAGCGCGGCCAAGGGCTTCTCGGGATCACCCGTCGGAGGCGGGATGCGCGTCGTGATCGCCTCGAGGATCTCCTCCATCCCGGCGCCCGTCTTCCCCGAGGCGAGAATCGCGTCCTCCGCGTCGAGGCCGAGCTCGGTCTCGATCTCTTCCTTCGTATGCTCGATGTCGGCGGAGGGGGAATCGATCTTGTTGATGACCGGGATGACCTCGAGGTTGTGCTCGATGGCCGCGTAGAGATTGGCGAGCGTCTGCGCCTGCACCCCCTGCGTCGCGTCGACGAGGAGCAGCACCCCCTCGCACGATGCGAGCGCCCGCGAGACCTCGTAGGAGAAATCGACGTGCCCCGGCGTATCGATGAGGTTGAGGATATACTCGTCCCCCGTCTTGTTCGTGTACGGGAGGCACACGGTCTGGCTCTTGATCGTGATTCCCCGCTCGCGCTCGATATCCATGTTGTCGAGCATCTGGTCGTGGAATTGGCGGTCTTCGACGAGCTTCGCCCGCTGGATGAATCGGTCGGCAAGGGTCGATTTCCCGTGGTCGATATGCGCGATGATGCTGAAGTTCCGTATCTGAATCATAGTCCCCGAAATGTAGCTGTTTCCCCTGCGGGTGTAAAGCCCGCATTTCCCGGGGATAGGGCGGCGCATGGGGCGTTTTCCGCCGAAATTCCCGAATTTTTTTGTTTGAATATTTTTCGCTTTTTTAGTATAAATCGGGCAATGACACAAAGGAGGTCAGAATGAACATCTACGTGGGCAATCTCTCCTATGACATGACCGAGGAGGATTTGCGCAAGGAATTCGAAGCCTTCGGGAAGGTTGATTCGGTGAATATCATTAAGGATAAGTTCACTGATAGATCGAGAGGTTTCGCGTTCGTCGAGATGGCCGGCAGTGAAGAGGGAAAGGCCGCGGTTGCCGCTATCAACGGCAAGGACGTTAAGGGCAGAGCGCTCAACGTGAGCGAAGCCCGTCCTCGCGCCGAGGGCGGTCACCGGGGCGGCAGTGGAGGCGGCGGCGAGAGGCGCGGCGGTGGAGGCGGCGGCGGAGGCCGGCGCGACCGCGGGGATCGCTGGTAGCGTCGAGACAGCCGAATGAAGCGGGCTCGTATGCCCGCACCGTATCAGCGCTCGCGGATCTCCCTCGGGAGGCCGCCGGAGCGCTGAGAAACACGTAAACGAATATGCGCGCCGGGGAGGTTTTTGCGCAAAAAGCTCTCCGGCGTGCTTTTTAGGGAGGCGTGCGTGAAGTCCGATCGACTGGTCTCGCTCGTCTGGTTTCTCGTTCTCGCCGCCGCGATCGTCACGCTCGTCGTCCCGGAGACGCGCGATCGATTCGCCGCCCTGACGCGGAGCCACCCGTACCTCATGGGAATGTTCAAGATCGGTCTTCTCGGCACGATGGGGGAGCTCCTCGGCGGAAAGATCGTATCGGGACGGTGGCGCCTGCGGGGGATCCGTCTCGCTCAGCGCGCGCTTGTCTGGGCGTTTCTCGGCGTCGTTTTCACCGCCGTGTTCCCCCTCTTCTCGTACGGCGCCGACGGCCTCGTCGCACAGGGCCTTCTCCCGGGCGCCGGTGTGAAGCTCGCCGCGGCGTTTTGGAAATCGTTTTTCATGAATATCATCTTCGCCTTTCCCATGATGGTCTTCCACCGCTTCACCGACACCCTCATCGGAGACGGGGCGCTCTTTTCCCGGTGGCCGGTCGCGGCGACCTTCACCGCGATCGATTGGAAAAACATGTTCTCGATCGTCGCACCCTCGTGCGTCTGGTTCTGGATTCCCGCGCAGACGATCACGTTTCTCTTGCCTCCCGAATTCCGGATCATGAGCGCGGCGTTCCTCGCGGTCGCGCTCGGCTTCATCCTCGGTACGGCGAAACGGCTCTCGACGAAGAAAGCGGGGACGGTGCGCCATGGGGTCTAGCTCCGGGCTCGGCCATGAGCTCTTCGTCTGGGTCGTCATTCCCGGGCTCATCTTTCTCGCCCGTATCTGCGACTGCTCGATCGGGACGATGCGGATCCTCTTCATCGGCCGGGGGCACCGCTTTCTGGCCCCGTTCCTCGGATTTTTCGAGGTGCTCATCTGGCTCTTGGCGATACGCCAGATCATGATGAACCTCACGAACTCCTTCTACTACGTCGCGTACGCGAGCGGCTTCGCCATGGGAACCTTCGTCGGGATGTATATCGAGGAGCGGCTCGCGATGGGAACGATCCTTATCCGCGTCGTGACGAGCATGGAGTGCACCGGGCTCATCGAGTACCTCAAGGGGGAGGATTACGGGGTCACGAGCGTCGACGCGCAGGGCTCGCGCGGCGACGTGAATCTCATCTACACGATCGTCAAGCGGAGCGACCTCGCGCACGTCATCGAGATCATCAACCGTTTCAACCCGCGTGCCTTCTACACGATCGAAGACGTCCGGTTCGTGCGGGAGGGCGTGTTCCCCGACACCGAGCCATCGCGGATGAGGAACTATCTCGGCATGCTGAGGTTCTGGAAAAAGTTCAAGTAATCCGCGGAGGCTTTTTTCGGAGGGCGCTCGTGGGCAGGCTGGAATCGCTCATCGTCGGAACATTCGTCGCGATCCTCGTCCCCGTGTGTCTGTTCTTCGCGGCCTGGTGGCTGAGCGTTGGGATCGCGCCGGAGCGATACATCTTCGCCTGCGCCCTCGGGGGGCTCGTCTTCGGCGCCGTCCTCGACGTGCTCTTCGTCCGGCGATGGACGTCGCGGGCATACCGTGCCCCGCTCCTCGCGCTCATGCTCCTGTCCATCTTCGTTTCCGTCGTTACCTACGCCGTTTTCATGGGGGTGCCCGTCGGTATTTTCGTGCCGGGCGCCCTCGCGGGCGCCTACATCGGCAGAAGGCTCGTCTTCGCGGGCGCGGCCGGGGACGCGGCGGCGAGGACGATCAGGCGCACGGGGTTCTTCGCCGCGGGCGTGATCGCCTGCGCGGCGGCCTTTTCGGCGTACCTCGTGCTGAGATACCCTTTCGCGGCGGCG
>Ga0315273_10013608_pt1 | contig 10465 bp, 9 predicted proteins | sample YL17G02_0_MG_FD_205753 | JGI IMG/M metagenome (GOLD analysis project Ga0315273, IMG submission 205753) | Sediment microbial communities from Yellowstone Lake, YNP, Wyoming, USA - YL17G02_0 | ecosystem: Environmental > Aquatic > Freshwater > Lake > Sediment | place: USA: Wyoming | collected... | reverse complement strand
CCGGAGCCCGCATCGGAGCTCTCGGGCGTCATCAGGCGGGATAGGCCGAGGGCTTCGGTCCGTAGCCGCAGGCTGAGATCAACCGGGCTAGGCGTGCGCCGTTCTTGCCGGCTCTAAAGCGCGCGCCGAATCTCAGGAGCCGGCTACGCACGTAGGCGTTCCATGGCGGACTTTCTCGGACGCGGGTTCGACTCCCGCCGCCTCCACCAAAGGTTTCTCGATGGAATCTCGCTACAGCGTTTCGCTGAGGAAGACCGAAGAGGGTTACAGCGTTTGGGTGCCCGGGCTGCCCGGTTGCGCTTCGCAGGGGCATACCGAGCAGGAGGCTCTCGAAAACATCCGGGACGCCATCCGCGGCTACCTGGAGGTCGCTGAAGAATTGGCCGCCGGAGGCGAAAAGCGGGAAGTCGTTCTTGAGCGATAGGAATGGGGATCCCAGGGATTCCGCATCTTCGCGCAGTCCGGACGCTGGAGAGGGCTGGATTTAGGGTGGTTCGGCAGGGCAGGCACATCGTCATGACCGACGGGGAACATGTCGTGACGATCCCCCGTCACGACCCAGTGAACGCGAACACCATGGCGGTCATCGTGCGGGGGGCTGGCTTGGCCCCTGAGGAGTTCCGTAGGCTTCTTTAGCCAGTTGGACTCCCCGACCGAGTTTCCCGTGGGACTCCCGCGGGGTCCCATGCGTAGTCTGACGGTCAACCGCCGACGCTTTCTCCCCATATTCACTGTGCGATTCCAGCCCGAGGCATCCCCGCGGATCACACGCGAGCCGCAAGTTGGAGTTACTCGGGTCTGCCGAGACCATGGCATTCGAAGAGATCGGGGCGCTGAGGCAAGTCTGGAGCATGGCGACACCGGACTGGAGCGCTCTCGATAAAGCCGAATGGCTTCATCGGCGGTTCAGCCTTTCCTTCTGGGATGCGCTCCTCATCGCGTCCTGTATCGAGGCTGGCGCCCGGCGGCTGTACTCCGAGGACTTCGGCGGCTGCCGGGCAATTGAGTCGCTGGAGATCGTCAACCCCTTCGAGGAAACCTGAGAGTCCGCCATCTCAGGTTTGTCGGGGGAAGACAGAAGGCTACTCCGCGGAGGACACAATCAGCGGCGTTGTGCAATTCTTAGCCTGCTACCCGAAATCCTCGGCATTGCCAAGAGTCCGCAGCCGGAGCGACTTGGTTCCTTCCGTGCGGCGGCTGCGTCCCGCGTCGCCAGATCCCGGCGATGACCGTATCCTGGAAGTGGCTGTCAGTTGCGGGGCGCTCATTGTGACCCACAACTTGAGAGACTTCGAAGCGGCGAATTCGCGCCGCGAGGCCCGGTATGAACGTGAAGATCAACGTCCCCGACGATATCTACCGCAAGGCGGAAGCGGCCGCCCGCGAGCAGCGGATGTCTGTCGGGGAGATTCTGGAATCCGCCGTGGAGGAGCACTGGCAAGCCTGGGACGCCCTGAAAACCCGAGCTGCGAAGGGGAACCCGGAGAAGTTCCGGGCCGTGATGGCGAAAGTGCCCAACGTCGAGCCGGACGACTACGACCGGCTGTGACAGCCGCTGCCGCTGCGAGGCTTGTCGCGGGCCTCTGGCTTGCTTGATCCGTCATCCAGCTTCCTGCGCAGCAGGTCCAGCGCGGTCTGGGCGGCCAGGGCGCGGACGCGCGCGCGGTTGCCCAGGAAGCGGGCGCGCAACGAGCAGACGCCGTCCGGGCCGGCCAGGGCGGTGAAGACCGTGCCCACGGGCTTGTCTTCGGCGCCGCCGGCGGGGCCTGCGATTCCGGTGACCGACAGCGCCCAGGTCGTGCCGGTGCGCTCGCGCGCGCCCGCGGCCATGGCTTCGGCCGCCTGCGGGCTCACGGCGGAGTGCTCGGCCAGCAACTGGGCGCCGACGCCCAGAAGCGCGGTCTTCATGGCATCCGTGTTGACCAGGAAGCCGCCGGCAAAATAGTCCGAGCTGCCGGCAACGCTGGTGAGACGCTCCCCCACCAGGCCTCCGGTACAGCTTTCGGCGACGGCGAGCGTCTCACGCCGCTGGCGCAGCAGGCCGCCGACGACCTGCTCGAGCGGGTCGCCGGTGCGCGAGTAGATGCGGTCGCCGAGCAACTCCTCGATGCCGGCGCCGAGTTCGGCCAGCAGCGCCTCGGCCTCGGCCCCGGTCGGGCATCGCGCGCGCAAGTGAATCTGGATGTCGCCGGGCGCGGCGAGAATGGTCGTCACGGGATTCGCGTAGGGCTTGTAGACCGGCGAGATCAACTGGTCCAGGTCCGACTCGGCCATGCCCGCGACGCGATAGAAACGCGTGCGCAGAACCAGCGGCGGAACCATCTGTTCCAGGCGCGGCAGGCATTCGCGTTCAAACATCGGCTCGAGTTCGGCGGGAGGTCCGGGCAGCAGCATCAGGGCGCGGCCATCCAATTCGATCCACTGCCCCGGCGCGGTGCCGTTGGGGTTCGCCAAAGCCTCGGCGCCGTCGATGACGCAGGCCTGGCGGCGGTTGATTTCGGCCATCTGGCGGCCCATGCGCGCGAACCGGGCCTGAATATGATCGGCGATCTCGGGACGGAAGGTCATGCCGCGGCCGAGCGCGGCGGCCACGGCGTCGCGGGTGATGTCATCCTCGGTGGGCCCCAAGCCGCCGGTCAGGACGACGATCTCGCTGCGGCCGGCGGCCAGGCGCACGGCGTCCCTCAGGCGCGCATGATCGTCCCCGACCACGCACTTGTACACCACTTCGACGCCCAGCGCGTTGAGCCGGCCGGTGAGGTAAAGCGAGTTGGTATCCAGGCGCTCGGAGGTGAGAAGTTCCGAGCCGACGGCGATGATCTCGGCGTTCATCTAGATCAGTTGTTTTCCCTGGATCCCCGCGTCCAGCTTGTACAGCGCGGTATTGGTGGCCAGGCAGAGAGCGTCGGACGGCGTGAAGGCCAGCCCGACGATACCGGGTCCGGAGGCGAACAATTCGGCTTTGCCGTCGGAGGAGATGCGCACGACGCCCTTTCGCCCGCGCAGGGATGCCGCCACGTACATCCGGCCCTGAGCGTCGAAGGCCATGCCCTGCGGGCGGCCGAGGCCGCGATAGAAGACCTCGACGACCCCGGCGGGCGAGACGCGGTAGACCGAATCGAAGCTGGATGTTGTGGGGGCGGTCACGTAAAGGGAGCAGTCGGGACCGAAGGCCAGGTGATAGGCCGAGATCGAGCCCTCCAGCGTCGCGTAAACGTAGATCTGCCGGTTCGGCGCGATTTTGAAGATGGTGCCCGAGCGGTCGCCGACGTAGAGGTTTTCTTCCGGGTCGAAGGCGATGCCGGTGGCGACGCCCATGCCCTCGGCGAACAGGGACATGGCGCCGTCGGGCGTCACCTGGTAGATGATCCCGTCATGCCGGCTGGATACGTACAGCATTCCGTTGCCGTCGAACGCCAGTCCGGTGGCATTCATGATATCGGTCAAAAACGGCCGGATGTTGTGGTGGAGGTCGATCTTGTAGACCGAGACCTGGGTCTTCTGCCCGCGCGAACCGCTGAGGGTGGTAAAGATATTCCCCTTCGAGTCGAGGGCCGGGTTGGCCACCGGGTGCAAGGCGTCGGCGATCTGGACGCCGATGTCGCAGACCCAGGCGCGGGAGGATTTCTCCCCGTTCTCGACGACCAGTTCTCCGACCGCGGCGCCTTCCGGCACGCGCGCGACCATATAGGTGTCGGATGCGACGATGAGGGAGGCCGGCATGCTCCCGACCGTAACGCGGGGCCGCTCGCCGCGGAGCAGGTTCTTGCCGTAGATCTGGAACTCGCCGCCGGGAATCGCGGCGGCGGGGTGCACTCGATCGATCTCGGGCCGCCCTTCGGACTTTTTCAGCAACGCCATATTCAATACAGATTGAACCATCCCGCCGCCCATAACACAAGCGCGGCATACAGGCCCGCCATCAGATCGTCGGCGACGATGCCAACGCCACCCGGAAGCCGCTCGAGTTGGCGCACCGGCGCGGGCTTCCAGATATCGAACAGACGAAACAGCAGGAACGCCGCCATAACGCTCTTCCAGTTGAGGACCGAGGCGCCGGCCAACGCCAGCCATTGGCCGACGACTTCGTCCACCACGACCAGGTTGGGATCTTTCCTGCCGACGCATTCCGCCACTCGAGTGGCGGCCCAGACGGCGGGCGGCGTGAACAGCAGCGCCAGGACGCCGAAATGCCAGGGCAGGAAGCCGGCGAAGCGGGCCAGCGGCCAGGCCAGCAACAGGGCGCACAACGCGCCCCAGGTGCCGCGCGCGGCGGGCATGTAGCCGCAACCGAACCAGGTGCCGATTGCGAATGCGATTTTGTCTTTCACGACGCCTCCGCCGGCAGAATCCGGAATGGGTTCGGCGCGGGCGGATCGGCGGGTTCGGGATCGCCGACCAGCGCGCCGACCAGATCGTAGTCGTGCGTTTTTTCGATCCGCATGCGGCGGAACTCGCCCGGCCGCGGCGCGGTGTGGCCGGGGTCGGAGATGTAGCAGACGCCGTCGATCTCGGGCGCCTGGGTGGCCAGCCGGGCTTGCCACAGGAGGTCCGATTCCTTCGACGGGCCTTCGACCAGCACGTCCAGCTCGCGGCCCTGGAGCAGCCGGTTGCGCGCGCGGGAGATCTTCCGCTGGAGGGACATCAGCCGCCGCTTGCGGTTGTAGATGGCGCGCCCATCCAGCTTGCCGTCCAGGCGGCAACTGGCGCTGGTATCTTCATCCGAGTAGCCGAACACGCCGAGGTGGTCGAAACGCGCCGCCTGAACGAACTGGCAGAGTTGGGTGAAGTCGGCCTCCGTCTCTCCCGGGAAGCCGACGATCATGCTGGTGCGAACGGCGACGCCGGGGATGGTTTTTCGGATGCGCTCGACCAGTTTGAGGAAGATGTCGCCGGATGCGCCGCGCTTCATGCGCCGCAGCAGGCGGGCGCTGGCGTGTTGCAGCGGGACGTCGATGTAGGGGACCAGCGAGGGGTGCGCGGCGATGGTGTCGAGCAGTTTCGGCGTCACCTGGTTGGGGTAGGCGTAGAGGAAGCGGATCCACTTGGGCCGGGGCGTTTCGATTTGCGCCAGGCGCTCGAGCAGCAGCGCCAGGCCGTCCCGGATGCCGAGATCCTGGCCGTAGCCGGTGGTGTCCTGCCCGATGAGGTTGATCTCGCGGATGCCCTGGGCGAACAGCCGCGTGGCCTCGGCTTCGACCGACTCGGGAGGCCGGCTGCGGAAGTTGCCGCGGTAGTGGGGGATGACGCAGAAGGAGCAGGGGTGGTCGCAGCCCTCGGCGATTTTGATGTAGGCGTAATGGCGGGGGGTGGCCAAAACGCGCGGTGTGAGGTGGTGGTAGAGGTAGGGTGCGGCGCCGGGGCGCGCCGGGCGGTCCTCGCACAGATCGACGATGCTGTCGAGTTGGTTGACGCCGAGAACGGCGTCGACTTCCGGCAGCAGGTCGCGGATGCGGTGGTGGAAGCGTTCGACCAGACAGCCGGCGACGACCAGTTTTCGGGCGCACCCGGACGTTTTGAACGCGGCCATTTCCAGGATAGTGTCGATGGACTCCTGCTTGGCCGGGTCGATGAACGAGCAGGTATTGACGACGATGACGTCGGCCTCGGCGGGACGCGAGGTCAACTCATGGCCTCGGGCGGCCAACAGCCCCATCATGACCTCGGTATCGACAAGGTTTTTGGGACAACCCAGACTGACGAAACCGACTTTCAAGGTGAGAATCCAGGGAAAACGGGAGCGCAATTTCAGGATAGCAGAGGGGGGAAGGGGGGCTCGAGCGCGGGTGGGGGGCAGGGGACCCCTGCGGTGGGTTTCGGGTGGGTTCTCCTTGGGTTCTTCCTGGGTCCTTCTCGGGTTCTTCTTGGGTTCTTCTTGGGTTCTTCCCGGGTTCTTCTTGGGATGTCGCAGGCGGAGGTTTTTGGAATTCGCGGGCGGAAGTCCGCGGGGCCGGGATGTGTGTCCGGAAGCGCATGGATAAAGGCTCCGGAGCACATTGCGGGCCGCCGTCCGGCCCAGCGGCCGGGTGAGCGGATGGGCGCCCGGCGAGGGCGATTTGAGCGAAACTTTTTTTGCCGGGCCGGCCGGAGCGCGGCGGGCAGGGATCTGGCACGCGAGGTTGTCGAGGGAAGCGGCTTGTCGAGCGGGAGTTCGCATGAAGTACGTCTACGACCCTATTGTAGCGGGCGTATGCAGCGGGAATTGGGAAGTGCTTCGCTATGGTGTTGATAAGGAAGGAATCATTTAGACGTGGCGGGCGTGACTCGTCCACGGATGGACACGGTTAGCCGAGCTTCAGGTCCTCCGCGATGGAAGTAAGGAGCGTGTTCAGCTTCTCAACCACGGCAGTAGCGTTGACGCCCGAAACGTCCAATTCCACTTCGATGCGGAATCTCAGGTCCGACCCGGCTGCCAGGCGGGTGATCTCGCTGATCTGGTCAGCCAAATCCTGAATCTGGGCGGGACGGAGTTCCGCCCGGGCAATCCGCGTGCCAGGCTTCGGGGCCGGCGTGGGTTGCGGGCTCGGCGGCGGCGGCGTCTGCTGCTGCGGTACTCGCAGGACCACCGTCTTCGAGGCTGCGTAATCGCAGGGCCAACCGCCCGAAGATTCCGAACGCTCCAGGATGCGCGATCGCAATGCTGCATCGATGGCATCCTTGACGGTTGCCCACGGCAGCGTTTTGCCGGCCTTCTTGGAAAGACCAACGGAAAGGGCCAAGGCAGTTGTGGCGCCTCCGCTCCATGCTTCGGACAGCACATCGGGGACCAGAGCCATCGGCGAGATCGCCTCCGGCGGAGGCTGCAACTGGGCATCGTGGTTGAGGAGACCCACCGGGATCTCCTCCGCAAAGATGCTGGCCGGGCCGATGGTCAGCCACAGCCGCCCTTCTTTCACCGCACTTTGGATCGCCTGCTCCACCATGGCCCGGTCAACCTTGGGGATCACGACCGGTTCTTCGTAACCATCCCGCGGAACCTGGATCACCTTGCCGCCGGAGAAGTAGTCGACCACATCCTTCACCGCAATTGCCGGTTGTCTCCAAAGCCCCGGTAAGGTTTGCGGCGAGAGGAGAGCCATTGGGATGTCCGAAAGGGTGGCGGCTTGCGGCAGCACCACTTCCAGTCCGGGCTCCTTCAACGCCACATCGTCGGGAGTCTGCCGCCAGAAGGTCTTGACGGACTTATCCGGCCGAGTCAGGCGAAGAACGAAGTTCCCATCGACGCAGCCGCTGACCAGCGTGTCCAGAATCGCCTTCCGGTTGAGCATCTTCGGCAACTGCGGCCGCTGAGCGAAGGCGTTGACAAGGTCCTTCACCCGGTGCGCCGTTTCGCCTTCGCGCCAGAGATCGTAAGGCCCCCCAGGGAGCATGGCTTCCGCACTGATGGCGGTGTCCTGGATACGCGAGCGGGCGTCATCCTTGATGATATGGAACAGAGACCGAGAATCGACGGAAATCTTGAAGGCCTGCGCCTCGTTCTTGTCCGACACCGCCACGACGATGCAGTACGCCTGTTGAATTGCCTCCGGGATTCTCTTCCTGGCTGTGTCGCGCTTCGCCGCCAACAAGTCGGCACGGATCGGGTCCAGGGGCTGATCCTTGAGTTGCAGCGCAACTTGCTCCCAGCCGACGTACTCCCGGATCGAGTTGCGGACAATATCCAACCCGTCACGCGACGGCGCCACCAGCACCACCGCGTTGCGAAACACGCGCAGGTTGTCCGCCGCGGTGCGCTCGTCGAGGAAACGCCGAGCTTCGGCACTCGGCTTTCCCGAGTCGGACGCGGCCTTCGGGCCGAGGACCGCAAAGTGAAAATCACCGTCGTCTTCGATGTCTTTCGGGCGTTCGGGGAGATTGTGGACCTTACCGACGACAGCCGATGCGCCCGCGGTGAGACTCTTGACCCGCTGGATCTCATCGAGCAGTTTTGTTTCGATCAGATCCGGCAGGATGTTCCCACACGCGGCGCTGTGCATCTGCTTCAGGTTCGGCCGCGAACCCAAACGCCACGTCTTCGGCAGTCCCTTGGAGCCGTCGCTCCCCGTCTCAGCGTCATTGATGGCCGCCTCATCCAGAAACCAGGAGATGTCGGTCCAACGCTTCAGGACCTTTTCGAGTTCGATCTTGTCCGGCCGCGTGTGACCGAGCAAGGCCAGCAACTCCCGCGCCAGCGCCCGGTGGCCGATCGGTTGCGAGTGAAGGAACGTGGCCATCACGGCCTGCTCCGCCTCCCGGTGGCGAAGCCCGGGGAACAGGAGTTGGATCTGCCGCGCCTTCTCCAGTTCTCCCTGAAGGATGGCCGACCACTCCTGCTTCTTGCCTTCGTACTCCTCGCTGGTCGCGACGCTGGTCAACTCACGGGCCGACTCCGAGATGCCGCTCCCGCCCGGTTCGGGCAGGAACACGTTGGTGGAGACCAGCGGCGACTGGTCCCACTTCTCGGCATCACGAAGAGCGAGCGCAAACGTGCGGAGCACGCCGCGCGTCCGCTGAAAGCTCTCGAGGTTAGTCCACTTGGTGAAAAAGACCTCCGTCAGGTCCGGGTGGAACGGGTAGCTCTTCAAGTAGCGCTCCTCGGCGTTCTTGCCCTCCTTGGCTGTCTGTTCATCCAGCGCGGCGATGCCTTTGAGGGCGGCCACGACGTGCGCGCGAAACGCCTCGCGGTCGCGAATCGAGTCCGGCGTAAAGAAACGCCGGCGGAGCACCTCCGCCACATCTTCCTTCTGAACCGGCTGCACCCCTTCCTCGCGCTGTCTCCGGAAGATGGCGTACAACTCCTGCGTGAGTTCCTTGCCCAGGGTGTCGCTCTTTGCCGGATCGGTCGCCAACAGGGAGGCTACAATCGCGCAGCGATCCACCTTCGTGGCGGCCTGTGTCAGGTACTGGAAGAAGTCGATGAGCTTGCCGCGCCACGCGGGGTCCAGTCCCACTTTCCCCCGGGCGAACATCAAGACCTCGTCGATCAGCACCAACGTCGACAGGTTGTCCTTGCCCGGAAGCGCGAGCAACTCCACCATCAGATTCTCGGCCGGCGCGCTCTCCCGCTCTTCGGCTTTGCCTTCGGCATGGAGCAGGCGCAGGCCGTCGTCCCCGGCGATCTGATAGGCCAGCACGCTCCACGGGTTCTTGAGCCATCGCCGCTCGCCAGACGGGCTCCGCACCTCCATGCCTTTCTCGGGGTCCAGCTTGTCGAAGGCAAGCACGACAATGCGGGACTTCGGAGGCGTCATCCCGATGTGCTCGACAAACTCCTTGACCGCCGGGAGGTCGGGAAGGGCGTCCGGTTCCAACACCAGGTGATAGAGGGCAATCAGCGTGTGCGTCTTCCCGCCGCCATAGGTCAGTTCGAGTTGCCGGACTGCCTTGTCGTTCTTGCCGGCCAAGCGGGCGCAGACGTCCTTGGTCAGTTCCCGGAGGTTGAACGTGGGATACGTCAGGGCGAAGAACTGATCCGGCCGCTGGTAGACCGGCTTCGCCTTCTCCATCACGACGTCATAGAGGTCGGCGGCGAACACCGCCAGCGACAACTCGCCCGAGCGCACATCCTCTCGAAGCTGGACAACCTTATGCCAGGGACTCCATGAAACCTTGCTCATTTATGCGTCTCCAACCGCTATCCCGCGGGAAACCATGACCGCAAAGTCGAAAGAAATTTAACGAAGGATGCGTCATGGCAATGTGAAAACCGCACCTTCTCCGCCAACTCACGATACAGCGCGGAGCTTCGCCGTCTCCTGGCATGGCGCAAGGCGGCCTCAACTGCCTCTTTAGGCCGGGTGGGCTTCGGGCTCCCGGGTTCCAGAAACCCTTGATCGATAAGCCAATCCCTCAGATTCGTGTCACCGCATGGCCAACCAAGAATCGAATCAACGTGCGGCGAATCGCTCCATACCCAGGCTTCCAACTCCGGGTCGAGAACAATCGCGGCGGATCGGTTCTGCCACCCATTCTGGCCGAGCCGTGTCTCGATCAAGGTCTCTATGGCGTCCCTGGTCTCCGCCCTTGCTCCGCAGCCCTCATGGTCGAGCATCACCAGGCAATGACCCGCGGACTTATGAAACGCACGCAAGAAGAGGTGCGCCTCGTTGAACACGCCCGGGTCCTTCTTGGGATGGCTGAAGATCCGCGTCGAGATGGATCGAATGCCGAGAGACTTGTCCCTTTGCAGCAGCCCCTCGAGAGACTGCTGCATGTCCTTATCCGCGACGAGGATTACAAGGTCAATTACGTTTCCTGCCGGGATCATCCCAGCACCCCCGCGGCGAACAGGTCACTCACGTTCACTTCGCCTTTCCATTCGCTCAGTGCCGGGTGCTCGTCGCCGCGAACGATGTCGGTTGCCCCTTCCGGCGTCTTTGCAAAACAGAGAAGTTGCCTGGGCTTGGCAACCGCCAGCAGCACTGGAGAATGGGTCGCCAGCAGGACTTGGCCGTCATAAACAGAGGAAAGGGATTGATAAATGGTT
>Ga0315273_10013607_pt1 | contig 10466 bp, 7 predicted proteins | sample YL17G02_0_MG_FD_205753 | JGI IMG/M metagenome (GOLD analysis project Ga0315273, IMG submission 205753) | Sediment microbial communities from Yellowstone Lake, YNP, Wyoming, USA - YL17G02_0 | ecosystem: Environmental > Aquatic > Freshwater > Lake > Sediment | place: USA: Wyoming | collected... | reverse complement strand
GCGAGGTGGCCGACGTGCGGCGGGTCGAACGTTCCCCCAAAGATCCCGATGCGCGGTGCTCGCCTGCTGTCCCGACGCCGGCGAACCGGACGCAGGCCCGGCGCACCGGCGGGCTGTGTCATCGCCCCGCCATCACCGCTCGAGGCGTGCGCGCTCTCGTGCGGCGCGCGCGGCGAGCAGTTGGCCCGGAAACGCCGCTTCGATCTGCTTCAGCTGCTGGATTGCCTCGGGTTTCATTCCCGACAGCGCGTCCGCCAGCGCAAGCCCGAGCGAGGCTTCGGCCGCCTGGGGCGTTTCGGCAAACTCGTCGATCACACGGTGAAAATAGGTGCGCGCGGGCTCGGTGAGCCTGAGCTTCAAGTAGAGATTGCCGGTCTTGAGCAGCTTGGTCGCGATCCGCTGCCGCGTCTCGCCGAGCCGGCGCGTCACTTCCCCCTGGAGCCAGTGGCCGGGATAACTGCGCTGATAACTCTCCCACTGCGCGAGCGCTTTCATCGTGTACTCCTGATCGAAGTCCGGCCCGCGTGCCTGGCCGAACAGTGCCTCGCCGAGCCGGAACGATGCGGCCGCGCTCGAATCACTCTCGGGGTAGTCGCGCAGCATGCGCTCGAACTCGAGCTCGGCCGAGGGCCAGTCCCTCGCGAGCAGGTGGGCCTCGCCGAGCATGTAGAGCGCTTCGTCGACGTCCGCGCTGCCGGGATTGTTCGCGACGAAGGACTTCAGCAACTCGGCCGCCTGAAGGTAGTGGCGTTCGGACATCATCCGGCGCGCAACCGCGAGCCGTTCCGTCTCCGACTGAATTTGCGGCAGGACACTCCCTCCACAGCCGCCGGCGAGCAGTGCGCACATCACGACAGCCTTGATCCACCACGATCGCAACTTGATCACCTCGTCACGGACGGTTCTGGAAGAATAGTGCGACCAGCCCAGCGACGACGCCGACCACGATCACAGGTTCGAAGACCCGCGTCAGATTGCGCTCGGGTACCGAACCGTTCAGGTCGGTGAATCGCGCATCTTCGACGAGCGGGAGCTGCTGGCGGGGAAATGCATCCACGAAGTTCCACGTCGCATCGCCGGTCCACAGTACGCGCGAGGTCGCGGGCTCGCGCAACGTCAGCCGACCCTCGACCAGAGTCTGGCGCTCGATCTTGATGCGGCCCGGCAGCCAGCCGCGCAGCCGCACGTAGGTAACGCGCGCCGAGGCGAGTTGGTAGTCGAGGACGGGATCTGCCGGCGAACTGGTGGCGATTCCGACACTGTCGTCCGGCACGACCGAGCGGCGTACGAGCGCCACCACACCCCGCTTCGAGAGCTCGCGCAACACCGCGTGCTCGACCACGAAATTGAGCGGGTGGCTCTCGCCGGGCGCCACCATGACTTGCTTGCCCGCCCCGAGCGGGATACTGGCCATGGCGTGCTCGAACGCCGTATTCGCCACGAGGCTCGTCATCTGAAGATTTGTCGCCGGCACGCGCGGGCCGCGCGCACTCACGACCGGCTCGATCTCGAACTGGGCCACCGACAGCACAGTGTCTTCGGGCACCTTGGGCCCTGCGGCGTAACGGAACTTCTTCGCCGAGGCCGGAGTCGTCAGCACGCTCGCACACACGACCGCGACGAGTACTACCCCGGCCAGGACGCGCAGCGAGATGCTCGTGAGCACGCTCACGCTCCCCCTGCGAGGATCACGAGTCGTTCGTCGTTACCGGCACGCTCGTGCCGGGCGAACAGATCGTAGGCCGAAGCACCCGTCACGCGTACGGACACGATTTCTCCCGGTGTGAAATCCTCGCCCTCCACCACGACACCTCCATCGACTTCGAATGCCTGACCCGCGGTGCGGGCGGCCCACTGTCCGCGGCCCGCCGGACCATCGATCATCACGGGGATCCGCTGTCCAATCCGGCGCGCGAGCCGGTCGCGCGAGAGCCGCTGCTGCAACTCCAACAGACGCGCGCGGCGGCTGCGGCGCGTGTTGATCGCGACGCGCGGCGTCATCGCGTGGGATGGGGTCTCGGGTTCGCGTTCATATGTGAAGACCACCACGTGATCGAAACCCTCCTCCTCGACGAACCGACACAGCGTCTCGAAGTGCTCCTCGGTCTCGCCAGGAAACCCGACAATGAAGTTGGTGCGAAACGCGACTCCCGGAATGCCCGCGCGAATCCGGCGCACCAGCGCGCGGGTGTCGGCCTCGGTCATCGCGCGCGCCATGGTGCGCAGTTGATCCTGGGCGATGTGCTGGAGCGGCATGTCGACGTAGGGCGTGATGCGTTTCCCGTTCGCCCACACCTCGATGAGCCGGTCGCTCCACAGCCGCGGATACGTGTACTGCACACGGATCCACTCGATGCCCTCGATCGAGTCGAGCCGCTCGAGCAGATCGGCGAGCGTCGGCTTGCCCGCCAGATCGGTTCCATAACCGGTGGTGTCCTGCCCGATCAGGTTCAGCTCCCGCACGCCAAGCCGCGCCAGGTTCTCCGCCTCGGTCACGAGCATGTCGAGCGGCTTGCTCTGCTGGTCGCCGCGCAGGCGCGGGATGATGCAGAACGTGCAGCGGTGATCGCAACCTTCGGAGATCTTGAGGTATGCGATGTGGCGCGGTGTCGACAGGGCGCGCGGTACCAGCGCGTCGAGCGCGCCGCCGGGGAACTCGGTGAGCGCGGTACGCGCGGCGGTGCCGCCATCGAGCACGTGACGCGCCGCCCGCACGACTTCCTTCCATTGACCCGTGCCGAGTACTGCGTCCACTTCAGGAAATTCGGCGAACAGCGAGTCGCCCGCGCGCTGGGCGAGGCAGCCGGCCACGATCAGGCCGCGCAGTCTGCCCGACTGCTTGAGTTCGGCGACGCGCGCAATCGCATCCTTCGATTCGCGCACCGCGCTCTGGAGGAACGCGCACGTGTTGACCACCGCGATGTCGGCTTCGGCAGGATCCGCAACCGTGCGGAAGCCGTCGCGCACCAACAACCCGAGCATGTGTTCGGAGTCCACGGTGTTCTTCGGGCACCCGAGTGTGACGAACGCGAGCGTGGGTGGCCCCTTCGGCGTCGACCGCCGCGCACCGCGCGGCCGCGCGGCAGGGCGCGCCATGCGACCGCCCCGGAGTAGTACGCGCGGGCTCATACGGTGAACCGATCCTCGATCCAGCGCTCGTCGACGAGCACGTCGCGCGCCTTGCTACCCTGAAACGGACCGACCACGCCCATCTGCTCGAGTTGATCCATGAGCCGTCCGGCCCGTGAATAGCCGACCTTGAGACGGCGCTGCAGCAGGGACGTCGAGCCCTGCTGATGCGTCACCACGAGCCGCGCGGCGTCGCGCAGCAGCGCGTCGTCCTCGGAATCCTCGACATCGTCCTCATCGTCGGCCTCCGACATGTCGGGCCGCGTTGCGAGCGGCGGCGGCGTCGGCAACTGGCCGGGCGCGAGCAGCACCGGCTTGATCTTCGCGCGCCAGAACTCGACGATGCGCGCGGTCTCCTCTTCGGACACGTAGCAGCCGTGGATCCGATACGGCTCGGGACGCCCGGCTGGCATGAACAACATGTCACCGTGGCCGAGCAGATTCTCAGCACCGTTCATGTCGAGCACGGTCCGCGAGTCGGTCTTGCTCGCGACCTGGAACGCCACGCGCGAGGGGAAGTTCGCCTTGATCACACCGGTGATGACGTCGACCGACGGCCGCTGGGTCGCAAGCACGAGGTGAATGCCGACCGCTCGCGCCATCTGCGCCAAGCGCGCGATCGGCTCTTCGATCTCGGCCGGCGCGGTGAGCATCAGGTCGGCGAGCTCGTCGATCACGATCACGACATAGGACAGCCGATCCGGAGCCGGCGCTTCGGTGCCGTCGGCATGCGAGGGCCCGTGCGGAACGAGCCCGGCGACGACCTTGTCGTTATACGCCGCGATGTTGCGCGCTCCGCACGTCGCCATGAGCTTGTAGCGCTTTTCCATCTCCGAGACCGCCCAGCGCAGCGCGCGACTCGCCTTCTTGGGTTCGGTCACGACCGGCATGACCAGGTGCGGAATGCCGTTGTAGGCGGACAACTCGAGCATCTTGGGATCGACCATCACCATGCGCAGCGAATCGGGTCCGTGCTGGAACAACAGCCCGGTAATGATCGCGTTGAGACACACACTCTTGCCCGAACCGGTCGCCCCCGCCACCAGCATGTGAGGCATCTTGGTCAGGTCGTAGACGAACGGCTGGCCGACGACGTCCACGCCCATCGGGATCTTGAGTGCGGCATCGCTCTTTTCATAGGCCGGGGCAGAAAGCACTTCACGGAGATACACCGTACGGCGCTTTCGGTTCGGGATCTCGACGCCGACCGCCCCCTTGCCCGGAATCGGCGCGAGAATACGGATGCGCTGGGCGCGCAGCGCCAGTGCCAGATCGTCTTCGCGCGACACGATCTGGTTCACTTTCACCCCCGGCGCGGGCTCGACCTCGAACGTCGTGACGACCGGCCCGGGGTGGATCTCCGTGACACGCCCCACGATCCCAAAATCGGCGAGCTTGGCGACCAGCAGATTCGCTTCGGCCGTGAGGTCGGAGGCGGTGATGAGATCCTCGCTCGGCGCGGCCATCCCGAGCAGCGAGAGCGGCGGGCGGTCTTCGGTCTCCGCGGCCGCGATCGCGGCGGCAATTCCAGCCGAAGGCGGCCCGTCCATCATCGGTGGAGGTGTGTGCAATTTCTCGCGCGGACGCGCGTCCGACTTCTGCATTCCGGGAAACGGCAGGCGGATCTGGGGGCTCGCGGCGGCAGCCTGCGAACTAACCGTAGTTCCGTTCGCGCTCTTGCTCCCAGCGGCACGGGCCGGCACGGCGCTGCGCGGCGCGGGGCGCGGGCCGGCCTCGCTGGGCTTGGGCTCGGATTTCGCGCGGACGACCCGCGGCGCACGCTCCTGTGCGCGGGCGGCGTTCGAGCGGCGTTCGCGCCACTCACCCCACGCCGCGCGTAACCCTTGCGCGGGAGCGACCAACACCGCGTGTGCGAAGTTGCCGATCCAGTGGAACCCCAGCTCGCTCGCGACGATCACGGTGACTCCGCTGAGCGCGCCCAGCACCACCCACGAGCCCACGCTGCCGAGTGCCGCATGCATGGTCATCGCCGAGGCGACGCCCCACGCACCACTCCAGCGCCAGCGGTCGAGACCGGCGAGCCCGAACATCGTGCACAACTCGAAGACGAGCAGCGAGCCGATCCCGGTGCGCACGATGAGCGGGCCGCTCGCGTGGCCCCGCACGCGGTTCCATGCGGCACCGAGCGCGATGACCGGCACACCGTAGGCGGAGAGCGCTCCAAACACCCACACCAGGGCATAGGACAGCGCGGCACCCGCCGGACCGCACGCGTTGTCGGTCGTCCACGGCGCCATGCCGAACACCGGACGCACATAGGTCGCCAGGCTCGCGATCGTGAGAATCGCGAACGCGGCGAGCAGCAGCGCGACAATCCCGCGCCGATTATTCTGGGAAATGGAGGAAGCCACTCGAGTCGGCAGGAAACCCTTCCTGGTCTGTGGGTGCCGCGGGGCGTCGGCAGGCTGCTTCGGAGTTCTTCAAGGTACCCGAAGGAGTCCATGCCGCCTTACGGACGGCCGCCGCCCCGGGTTCGAGATCCGGTGGCGTCCCGCCCACCTCCCTGGCGGGCGACAGCGGGCCATTGTGCCCTAGCCTCCCGGCCGGAGCAATGGGGCCGCCGCCGACCAGGTTCGGCCCCCGAAAAGCCGGCCCACGCGGTCGGGCTGGCAGAGAATCCTCCCGGTGTCATCCGCCAGCGCGGCCGGTGCGAACGGCGCCATTACACCGTGCATCACGGCCGCGATGCCGTCGATCACGACGTAGCGAACGTCACGGTCGGCGAAGGATCTGAAAACGTCCTTGAGTCGTTGGAGCATCCCTGCGGTCCGCGAGGTCGGGGTTGTGGCTCAACGCCATTTCCGTGATGGCGCAAAGATACTCCATGCGCTCCGTGAGCGTCAGCGATTGGAACCAGCGCGCCTTGGCTTGGGGTGATTCGGCGTCTCGCGCATGTGAGATGAAGTGATGCGCGGGATCCTCGCCGCCCGACGGAGATCTGGATGCGTTCAGCTCGCCGCCTTGGCTTCGCCGCTCTCGGCGGGCGCCTCCGGCGCATCGACGATGCCGTCTTCGAGCCACTCGTAGCGCCGGTCCAGCACGCCGCGCGCGACGCGGTAGGCAAACGGATCGCTGTGCGACTGGATCTCTGTGAACAAGTGGTCGACCTTGCGACGCGCATTGCGGCAGAACAGGTCGGCGAGCTCGGTCGCGTTCGTCATCGCGCTGTGCTTGGCGTCGCGATGGGCGCGCACGCACGTCGCCGTCATCGCGAACAGTTCGGCACCGATGTCGACGCAGCGGAATAGCAGCGCCTGCTTCTTCTCGAGTGCGGGGCCGTTCAGCACCATGAGATGAAACTGGGCGCGCGCAAGGCGGCGCGAGGTGTTCTCGACCCAGCGCAGATGTCCGGCCAGTTCGCCGAACTCCGAGTACCTCGGCCACAAACCCCAGCCGAACCACCGCGACGGATACCAGCGTGCATAGAACAGCACCGAGCGCACCGCGCCCGCGAGCCGTTTACCGAGCGGCACGCCGGGCATCACGACATCCCCGGCGACCCGCAAGTGAACGTCGAGCGCTTCGCGCGCGATGAACAAACGCATCACCTGGTTTGTGCCCTCGAAGATGCGATTGATGCGCAGGTCGCGCAGCATCTGCTCGAGCGGGATCGGAGCTTCGCCTCGCGAGACAAGCGAGCGCGCGGTCTCGTAGCCGCGCCCACCTCGTACCTGCACCGCCTGGTCGACGACATCCCATGCGACATCCGAGTTCCACAGCTTGGCGAGGGCGGCCTCGAGCCGGATGTCCGACTTGCCGGCGTCAGCGAGCAGCGATCCGAGATCGGCGATCGCCTCCATCGCGTAGGTTTTCGCCGCCATGTCCGACAGCATCTGGGCCACCGCCTCGTGCTCGCCCACGGCCTTGCCCCACTGCACGCGCTCCGCGGCGAACTTGCGCGCAACCTGCAGGCACCACTTGCCCGATGCGGCACACGTCGCGGGCAGCGTGAGGCGCCCGGTGTTCAACGTGACGAGCGCAAGCTTCAAACCCTTGCCCTCGCCCCACAGCAGGTTCTCTTTCGGCACGCGCACATTCGTGAACCGCATCAGCGCGTTCTCGATACCGCGAATGCCCATGAACTCGAGCCGCTGCACGATCTCCACGCCCGGTTCCTTCGCCTCGACGATGAACGCGCTGATCGGGCCGGGCTTGCCGCCCTTGCCCGGGGTGCGCGCCATTACCACCAGCAATTCCGCGATCGAGCCGTTGGTGCACCACAGCTTTTCGCCGTTGATCAGATAGGCGCTGCCGTCGGGTGTGGGGGTCGCGAGCGTGCTCATGCGCGCGGGATCGGAGCCGACGTCGTTCTCGGTGAGCGCGAACGCCGAAATTGCGCCCTGTGCGAGCCGCGGCAGCAGCCGCTGCTTCTGCTCCTCGGTGCCGAACAGCTTGAGCGGCTGCGGCACGCCGATCGACTGGTGCGCTGACAGCAGCGCCACCAGCGCGCCGCACTTGGTGCCGATCTTGGCCACCACGCGACCATAGGTGTACTGCGACAATCCGAGCCCGCCGTATTCGCGTGGGATCTTGATGCCGAACGCACCCATGTCGCGCAGACGCTGGATCAGATGCTCGGGGATCCGCGCCTCGCGCTCGATCAACTCGGCGTCGACTTCGTTCTCGAGGAACCTGTCGATCTGGTCCAGGAACCCCTGCGCGCGCTTCTGCTCCGCGGGATCGGGTTCAAGGTGCGGATGGATGAGCTCGAGCTTGAGACGCCCGAGGAACAACTCCCTCACGAACGACGGCGCGGTCCAGGTCGTCTCGCGCGACGCTTCGGCGACGGCGCGGGCTTCGTGTTCGGAAACGTGCGAGGTGGAACGGTTGGGCTCGGTCATGGCTCAGGTTTCGGGCGATTTCCCGCCGATCTGAAGGGGTCCGTGCCAGGGGTGCGCGTCGTGCGCACCCCTGCCGCAATTGCGAACGACGTCAGACTAGCCCGGCCCACCGCGCCGCGCCAGCGGAAGCGGCCGGGCAGACCGTATCCGGGAACGGTCGTGGCGGCCCGGGCCGTGTGGAATGCCGAGGAATGCCCGCCCGAACCCGCCTCGTCGCGATACCGGCGCGCCCTGGCTCGTGCGATCTGCACGAAATGCCGGTGCTCCCTCGACGCCCCGCTCATCGGGTCCGCGCTCGCAACGGCGCGTGGCGCTCCCAGCCGGTGCCTTCGTGGCCGAACGTGAACGCATCGGGATGCAGTATCTCCGCGACGATTTCGAGCGTCTCCACCACGCGCGGGCCGGGGCGGTTGAAGAACGCGTTGCCATCACCGAGATAGACTTCGCCGGTGCGCACCGCACGCAGCGCATTCCAGACCGGATGCATCTCGAGCGGCTCCATTTCGATCCGGATCCGATCGAGGTCGAAACCGCACGGAGTCACGAGTATCACCTGGGGATCCGTGGCCGCGAGCACCTCCCACGTGAGCCGCGGCGCGTGCGCGCCGGGAGTTCCGAGCACGTCCATGCCGCCTGCGAGCGCGATCAGTTCCGGCGTCCAGTTGCCCGCCGCCATCAGCGGATCGATCCATTCGATGCACGCCACGCGCGGCCGGTGGCGAAGCGCTTCGGCATGCGCCGCGATCAGGTTCATGCGTTCACGCAGTGCGGCGATCGTCGCCGCCCCGCGCGCCTCAACGCCGAGCGCCGCAGCGACACGCTCGAAGTCATGCCACAGATCGGCGAGCGCGTTCGGTTCGAGGGCGACAATGCGCGGCCGTGACGGCATCAGCGCACACGCGGCCTGTTCCAGATCACGCGCGCTGACCGCGCACACTTCGCACTGGGTCTGGGTCAGGATCAGATCCGGCTCGAGGGCGGCGAGCGCCGGCGCATCGACCGCATACACCGACACGCCCTGCTCGACGATCGCACGTACCCGCTGGTCGATGTCGTAGGACTGTCCGTCCGTCGCGAATTTGGGCGCAGTGACCGCCGGGAGGCGCCGCACCCACGCCGGATGATCGCACTCGTGGGAACGGCCGACCAGCCGGTCGCCGCAGCCCAACGCGCACACCATCTCGGTGCTCGATGCGAGCAACGACACCACACGGCGAGATTCGCTCATGAGCGCAGGATACCGCGCCGAACGCTCGCCTTTCTAATGGGCGAAGACGCGTCAGCGCGTTGCGACCGGCTCGATACCGGTCAGCGCGGGGTATTCGCGGGCGAGCTGCACGAGACGCGTGTCGGTCGGGGCGAGCGCCACCGCGCGTGCATAGAATCCCCTGGCCTCGGTGTTCTTGCCGCCGAACGCGAGCAGCGCAGCGATCACGCCGAGCAGTTCGGAATCCTTTGCGCCGAGGCGCACCGCTTCGCGCAGCTCGGCCAACGCGCGGGTCGGCTCGCTCTGGCTCGCGTACAGCATGCCGAGATGACGGTGCGCTCCGCCACGGTCGGGGTCCGTGCTGACCGCGTTGCGCATCGTCGTCAGCGCGAGATCGGGCAGGCCCATCCTCTCGTACGTGGCCGAGAGCCGCTCCAGCACGAATCCGCGGGTGCGGTCATTGACGTCCGCATCGGCCGCCTTCTCGTATGCCGAGGCGACCGCGGGCAGATCGCCGCGCTGTTCTAGTGCGCGCGCGAGCAGCCACCAATCGCGGGCGCGCCCATCAGCGGTAAGCGGCAGCACCGACAGCACCGTGCACGCGCACGCCACAACCATGACGCCGAGGACACGGGGCTCGCGGCGCGCATCCGGGTTCGCGGCAATGCGGATCAGAGCCGCCACTCCGCCGCCCGCAGCGATGAGCAGCGGCAGCACCATCGGGGCGCGTAGACGATCGGAAACGAAGAACGGAATCATTCCCGCCGCGACCGCCAGCGCGCATGATGCGAGCAGCAGCGCTTCGGCGCGGCGCCGGCGCTCTGCGAATGCGAACCCGATACCGATCGCAGCGAACGGCAGCACGACACCGAATCCCACCGGCAGGGCACCCAGCGCCCACGCGCGCTCGCGCACAAACGCGTAATCGAGGTCGCTCGGAATCTCGGCGGCGGCAAACGCGAGGGCCGCCTTGCGCGCGACGAGCGCCGCGGCTTCGTGCGGTCGCTCGCGCACGAACGCTGCGGCGCGCTCGCCCCAGTACGCAGATGCTTGTTCGTGCGACAGTCGCCGCTGCGCGCCGGCCTCGGCGGCGGCACGCGACGACTGACGCGCATCGCCCGGCCGTGCTGCGAACTCCGCGCCACGGTCGACCCACGGCTCGGCGGGCGTGCCACGGGCTCCGGGATGGTTGCCAGCGTAGGAGTCCGCGCCGTGCGTCGAGGGGAACGAGCCCGCATTCGTGGCGAGCAGGACCGAGACCGCCGCGG
>Ga0315273_10013606_pt1 | contig 10467 bp, 2 predicted proteins | sample YL17G02_0_MG_FD_205753 | JGI IMG/M metagenome (GOLD analysis project Ga0315273, IMG submission 205753) | Sediment microbial communities from Yellowstone Lake, YNP, Wyoming, USA - YL17G02_0 | ecosystem: Environmental > Aquatic > Freshwater > Lake > Sediment | place: USA: Wyoming | collected... | reverse complement strand
AACCTGATGTTCCTCTACGCCCGCAAGACGGAGGAAATGCGGAACCTCCGCTACCACGCGATCCAGCGGGACCGCATGGCCACGATCGGCCAGATGGCCGCCGGCATCGCGCACGAGATCGGCAACCCCGTCGCCTCGCTCTTCTCGCTGATCCACCTGCTCAAGGCGTCCGCCGGATCCGAGGAAGAGAAGGGACGCTTCGCTCTGATGCAGCAGTGCATCGAGCGCATCTCGAAGATCGTCCGCGAGATCGTCGAGTTCGGACGCCCCATCAAGAGCGAGGACTGGACCTACGGCGACGTGGAGAAGGTCGTCCAGGACACCCTCCGCCTCCTCCGCTACGACCACCGCACCCGAAACGTCGCCGTCTCGGTCGAGTTCGAGCTGGGCATGCCGAAAACGATGCTCATCGAGCACCAGCTCCAGCAGATCTTCATGAACGTGATGCTCAACGCGTTCGACGCCATGCACGGCACCGGCACGCTCACCGTGCGCGGCTGGCGCACGGACGGCGCGATCGAGGTGTCCATCGCCGACACGGGCGAGGGCATGCTCCCCGAGCAGCTCCAGCACATCTTCGAGCCCTTCTACACCACCAAGGCCGCCCGCAAGGGCACCGGCCTCGGCCTCGCCCTCAGCTACAATATCGTCCAACGCCACGGCGGATCCATCCGAGTCCAGAGCGAAGTGGGCAAAGGCTCCACCTTCACCGTGTCCATCCCGCTGCGCAAGCCGAACGGAGCCGGACAGACCAGACCCTGACGTGACGTGCTTTTCGTCTTTGCCTCAATCCTCTTCGTGCTCGACCCTTAGCGTTGGTTTTTCAATCGGGTGAGCCATATTTTCCCCTTGACTCCTGTCATTGGCCGCGCTACCATTCCGGCTCGGGGACGAGCAGACGAGGGCCGCCGGCGACCGCTTGCCCCGACAACCGAAGGCGCAGATCCCGGCCACACTCAGGAGGGCAAACCGTGACGGAGGCAAACGGCAAGAAGCTCAGCACCCGCATTATCTGGATGGCCTTCACCTTCACCGCGTTCGCCGCCATGCCTTTCCTGTTGGGCACGCGCACGCTCACCGGAGACGAAGGTTCCAGCGGGATCACCACGGACCCCACGCCGGGCATCCTGATCCACGTCAACGAAGAGACCGACGCGGACGATGCTCCGGAATACGCCGAGAAGGGCTACGTTTGCGTCGGAACCCTCTCCTTCACAGACAAAGAACTGGCGAAGGATCTGCAGTACCCCACCTACTACACGCACTTCGACTACCCGACCGGCCTCCGAGTCTGGGGCGGACAGCCCGGCAAGGGTCAGCCCATCGCGCCGGGAATGCACACCATATCGGAACTGGTTGCGGCAGCGTGCCCCGACCTGGCCGGGAACTGGGGGGTCGACATCTGGGTCGAGGCATTGGCGCCTGGGACCCGGCAGCGGCTCGAGATCTGGGGCGAGCACATCGAGGAGTACCCCAAGGACTGGTCTTTGGCTCACTTCGACGGGAGCATCGAGTTCTGCGGGGTTTCCATCGATCTCCAGATCGCCGCCCCTAAGGTCCCGGTCAACCTGGGGGACGTCCAGGCATTCGAAGCTTTGACACTCACCCTGAGCGACTCGCTCCGGAGCATCCCGCAGCTCAACGACTTTGCGGTCGTGAACCTCAGCTACCCGCCCAACCTGCGGGTCTGGATAAGAGATTACAGCAAGGAGCAGCCCCTCGACGAGGCCAGCATCGCCGACGGGGGGGACCTCGTGCCTTCCGGGGAAGGCTTTTCGCTTGGCGAACTCGGCCTCGACCAAGCCAAGAGCGTGAAGCTCTACGTGGAAGCCGTCGAAGCGGGCGCGGACCTTCGGATCCAGGCGACCCTCTACCCGAATGTCGTCACCACGAGCGCAGCGGACCCGAAGGTCGGCGTCCACCAACTGGAAGTGACGGCGCAGGTGCTGCTCGTGGACGGCAAGCAGACGGGGGAGATAAAGTTCGCCTGCCGCGACGGCGTCCTCGTCACCGCCGAGGGCGCGCTCGACCTTGTCATCGACTCGGACAACACCCGCCAATTCGACGTCCCTGCGCCTTCGGCCGATCTCGAACGCATCGAGGACCTGCCCGGCACCGCCGCCCACCCCGGCAAGATCATCCAGGTCAACGATGGCGACGCCGACGGCGACGGAATCCCCGACTATGCCGATGGCTTCAATTTCGACGGCGTGAAGGACACCGACGACGACCTGATCGCCGCCAAGGAGAACCCGCCGCACTTCGTCCCCCTCGTGGTCAGCATACCCGAGGACGCATGGGACAATCCCGACTTCGACCCCGCGACGGCCACCATCAAGTTCAAGTACCCCGCCTCCGATCCGGCCCAACTCAAGAAACCCGCCGGGGGCGGCTGGGACCTGCCCAAGGGGTCCCTGCGCATCTGGACCCGGGACGCCGCCCAGGCCCGCGCCGGCAGCCCGCCGACCGCCCCGCTCAAGGACGATGATCCCGAGGACCCGGACGCGCGCAACGACCCCGGCCACTTCATTCCGGCCGACACGGCGCTCAAGGCGACGGTCCTCGGGCTGAGCCTCGAAAAGCCGTCCGTCACACTGTACGTCGAAGCGGTGCGCGAGTCGGCCGACTTCGCGGACCTGCGGATCGAGGCCGCCTTCGACCCCACCTGCCTGGGCCTGCCCAAGAGCCGCGACGCTGTTCGCCTCACCGCCATCCGCCTCCAGTTCGTCGTCCCCGACGCCTATGACGAGGCCACCGGCCTGCCTGCCGCAAACGCCGGCGCCGTCGCCACAGACCTCATCGGCGTCTCCGACCCCCGCCCCACCGTAGCGCTCGACTCACTAAGCAGTTCAAGCGTCAGCATCAAGACCGGCCATGCGGAGATCACGCTCAGCGGCACCGTCAAGGACCCGATCGCGGACAACGTACCCCGCGGCTACGTCTCCGCCGGCCTGGCCGACATCAACACCGTGACGATCAAGGTGGATGACAATCCCGACAGGGCGCAGACCGTCCAATTGCCCATGGGGGCCGACGCGCCGAGCGCCGGCTTCTGGCGCCAGCACCCTTACGAAACCAGCTTCGGACCCACCCCAGTCAACATTCCGCTCTCCGAAGGCACCCACATCGTCCGCATCGAGACCTCGGCCAACGCCGCCGGCAATACCGGCTTCGCCGAAGTCGCCGTCACGCTCTCCAAAGCCCCCATTCCCGTCGATCTCGAAGGCCAGGACCCGACGACGATCACGCTCCCGCGCGTCCCGGAGAGGAAAACTCTGGGCCTGTGGCGCTTCGACGAGATCAACGTGGCTCAGTACCCTGCGGTCCCGCGGGGCCTCTGGCATTTCGACGAGGAAGAGGTCCTGCCTCAGATGGAGACCCGCGGCCTCTGGCACTTCGACGAGCCGCTCCCGCCCCGGGGGCCTGTGGAGACCCGGGGCTACTGGGGGTTCGACGAGCCGGCGCCCCCCCTGGAGACCCGCGGCCTCTGGCACTTCGACGAGCCGGCCCCGCCGCCCCCGGCCATGCTGCCCGTCGGCATCTGGCACTTCGACGAGGCGACCGCGGCGCCGCCCGACCCCGAGACTCCGGATGCCTCGGTCAACGCGAGCACGGCCTATCTCCGATCTGGAGCCTCGCTGGCCTGGGGCTACTCGGGCCAGGCGCTGCGCCTCGACTCCACGGACCAATACGCCGAAGTCCCCAACGGTCCTGCGCTCGGCAACAGCGACTTCACGATCGAAGTGTCGGTCTGCCCGGATCAGCAGTACTATTCCAGTGGGACCATCCTGTCCGGCGCCGACTTTGCCTTGCGCCTTGAGAACGGGACCCCGGTCTTCCAGATGGGATGTAGTGGCTGGCCGAGCTTGACGCTTCAAGGGTACTACGGCAGCATCTACGGGTGGTCCTGGTCGCAAATCCGCGTCCAGCGGTCCGGGGACACCGTGACGCTCCTGGTGAACTCGATGCCGCAGACGTGGGCCACCGGGGCGGGATGGTGGAGCGGCGCCGCGGGCACGCTGTTCGTCGGCGGCGGGCTGGTGGGTTCCATCGACGAGGTGGCGGTCTCCGCGCTGCACGTCTATGGGCCGCCTTCCGTCACCGCCGACGCATCAACCCACGGGCACGACGGGACGCTGCTCGTGGACGCGACGTTCGACCCCTGGGGCCAGTCCGGCGGCGCGCTGCGCCTCGGCGGCACGGGCGGCGGCGTCGACGTCCAGGCCAGCCCGGACTTCCTCATGGGGGCACAGGACTTCCGCGTGGAAGCCTGGGTGAAGGTCGAGGCCAACCAGTCGGGCTACTTCCCCGGCGGCCCGGTCGTCTGCGGGCCGGGCTTCGAACTCTCCATCCCGCCCTGCTACGGCTACTCGCCGCCCCCCTGCCTGACCCTCTGGGGCGACTCCTGGGTCACGCTCTCGGGCGGCTGGGTCAACCCCTGGGGCTTTTCCCATCTCGTGGCGCAGCGGTCGGGCGACACGGTGAGCCTGACCGTCGACGGCACCGTGGTCGCGTCGGGCACGTTCGCGGGGAGCCTGAGTTCCTCCCAGACCCCCGTGCGGTTCGGCTCGACGGACCCGATGGGGCAGTGCTTCCTGGGCCTGATCGACGAGGTCTCCATCGCCTCGGCCGATCCGCCGGCGGCGCAGACGCTGACGGCCGACTCGTCGGGCCACCTCCACGACGCCGTGCTCAGCGGCGGCGCGAAGCTCGTCAACGGCGCGCTCCGCGTGGGCGGCGGCTCCGCCGTCGTGCCCGCCAGCTCAGAGCTGGCCGTGGGCGACGATGATTTCTCGATTGAGGTGTCCGTGTGCCCGGACGCAGGTTCCTGTGGGTCGCTCGTGGGGGGGCCGGACTACCAGCTCTGGCTCGGCTGGGGCTCCACACCTTACTTCTGTGGGGCGGGCGTCTCGTTGGGCAACGCGGCGATGTTTGGGTCCCTTTCGCCAAACTGCTGGAGCAGGGTCGCGGCACAGCGGACGGGCAATACCGTGTGGCTGCTCGTGAACGGGACGGCCATCGACACGGCGACGGTCCCTGAGCCTCAGGCCCCCGGCGCCGTAGGGCCGGTGACGCTCGGCAGCGCGGGCGCGGGGCTGCTCGACAACGTGAGGATCGGGATCGGCCCCAGTCCGACCCCGCTCTCGGTCGCGGTCGACTCCTCGGGGAAGGGCAACGACGGGACGCTCTGGGGCAAGGCGGAGTTGACCGGCTCGGTCCTGCGCCTGTTGGGCCTGCCCGGCTGGGGCGGGGGCGGGGTCCATGTTCCCGCGAGCGAGACCCTGGCCCTCGCCGACGCGGATTTCCAGATCGAAGCTTCCGTGTTCCTGCAAGGAGATGCTGGCGGCAGCGTCCTCATGGGCCAAGGCTTCAGCCTGTCCCTCGCGCCCGCGACGTGGAGCTGGTGCAACGGGAATTACGTCTACGGCTCGCAAGTCAGCGGGTGCGGGCTGGTGGGCGGGTACGTCCCCTTGGGCCAGTGGACGCAGCTCGCGGTCCGGCGCTCGGGACACACCGTGCGGCTCTTCGTCAACTGGGCGGAGGTCGCCTCCGGCCCGAGCGCAGGGCCGCACGCGGTCGCCGGCCCGGTTGAGATCGGCGGCGGGTTCGGCAACGGGGATGGCGGCGCTCCCCACTTCTCCGACGGCCTGCTCGACGAGGTCCGGATCGCCTTGGCCCCGTCCCCGTCGCCACCCCTCGCCGCCGATGCCTCGGGCAACGGCCACGCGGGCACGCTGACGGGCTCCGCCCGAAGAGTGCCCAACGGGTCCTGCAACCAAGCCTTGCGCCTCGACGGCGACGGCTCGGCCGTCACCATTCCCGCGAGCGACGCCTTCGTCCTCGGCGCGCGCGCCTTCACGATCCAAGCATCCGTCTGCCCTGACCAGGTCGGCTACGGCACGGGCGGCCAGGTCATCAGCGGGCCAGGCTTCTCTTTGGATATCGCGTGGGACTGGTCTTACAATTGTGGCATGGCCTTCAACCGTGCAGTGTTCACATTCACCGACGCGAACGGTGGGTTCCACCAGTTGTGCGGCGGTGCCCTCTGGCCCAGCGTGTGGAATCAGATCACGGTCCAGCGAACCGGCAACACCGTGTCCCTCTGCGCCGGCACCCCGGAAAACCCCTCCGGTGCCTCCGCCGACTTCGACGGCGTGATCCCCGGCGCAGGCGGCCTGTCCCTCGGCGGCGAAACCTATGCCGGCCTCGTCGACGACGTCTCGATCGCCACCTCCGACTTCCCCATCCCGCACCAGCCCACCACTCCCGACTCCTCGGGCAACGGCCACGACGGCACCTTCTACGGCATCCTGTCCCAGTACCCCGCGGCACGCTCCGGAACGTCCCTGGTCATGGGAGGCTGGGAAGACGCTCAGGCCAGAGTCTGGAACGACTACGTCGAAGTCCCCGCCAGCCCGGGCCTCGTCCTCGGCGCCAACGACTTCGCCATCGAAGCCTGGGTCTGCGACTTCGGATGGGACATGACCGCCAACATCGTCAGCGGCCCCGGCTACGAGATAAGGCTCGCAGCCGATCGGCACATCGTCTGCGAACTCAGCGAAGGCCAGGGGCCGGCCCCGACCACGACGCTCACCAGCAACGCCCAGGCCCCGCCCTACCCGTACCCCGCCTGGGTCGGCATCCGCCTCGTCCGCACCGGCGGGACCGTCACGCTCTTCATCAATGGCCTCCCCGACACCTCCGTCGCCTTCCCCGGCAGCCTGAGCCTGGTCCCTGCGCCCGTTCGCTTCGGCCCCGCCGTGCAAAGCCAGCCCGGCGGCTACGGCCCCATCTGCGTCGACGACGTCTCCATCACCGTCACCTACCCCGCCCCGCCGATCCCCGCCAACTCCCTCCACGCCAGCATCCTCTTCCCCCCCGACGTCGACCCCGCCCTCCCCGGCGCCTTCTTCTACTACTTCTGCGGCACACGCGATGCCACCACCGACGACCCCGTCTTCACCCAGACCACCCCCAACAGCCTCGTCTTCCAGGGCGCCTTCGGAGGCTTCCCGACGACGATCACGATCGCCACCTCAACGTTCGCCGGCCTTACCCCCGCGATCGATAGCTTCCGAGCGGCTACCTCTCACGCGATCGGACCGGATTCCTCTATGACACTCGATGCCGCGTTCACGGAAACAGGGTGTACCTCCAGTCAATTCCGCGCTATCCTCTCCAATGTTACCCTTCCGCCAATCCCCGCGCCTACCGAAGTCCTGAATATCGTGATGGTGGGGAATCCATCCCCGGATCAGCTTAACTCGATCCTCTATTACCTTGGGGACCGGGACCCTGTTGAAGAGGACGCGATCCTAGCGGAGAACCCGGGACAAGAAGGCTCTCTCGTTTTCCATGGGGAGTACCTAGGCGACCCGGTCACCGTGACGTTCGAGGAATTCGCCGGCCTCACGGACATCGTTGACAACATAGTGGTCTCTGTGTCCTATATCTTGGCCGATGGGACAACAAGCTCCCAGAGCTTGACCCTGACCGAAACGGGACCAGTGACGGCCGTTTTCAGAGGAACCTGTATCATTCCCGGCTACACGGATTCCGGGAACGTCCCCGGGTCCTGGGAGAAAGCCGTGACTCAAAGGCCCCGGGCCGCCAAGTTCCGGCCCTTTGCGGTCAAGATCTCAGGGTTGCCCACGGAAGGTCCTGGCCACTTCCTGGTTGCGTTCTCCGGCGCATCTACCAGCTTTGGGCTCACCAAGGCCAGTGACGGAGGCACGTATGCTGGAGGCCCGGACGTGGCGGTAGGCTTTTGGGCTGGCACGCCGGATTGCCCAGGAGTGCTCGTAGGCGGTTTCGCCGTGACAGCAGAACTCGGCAAGGCTCCAGCATTCCAGCCCCTGGCGAGCACAGGCGCAAAGGGGCCAAAGAGCTTCCAGGTGTACCTGACCTTCGACGATGGCCCTTGGGAGGGGACCAACGCGATCCTCACGGTGCTAAAGGAGACCGCTGTCCCAGCGACATTCTTCATTATTGGTTCTCACATAACTAAGAAGGAAAGGGTCGATTCGCTTCGGTCCACAAAGGAGCTCGGTCATCTCATCGGAAACCACAGCACAATCACCCACACGCTCTACTGCTATGAGGACCCCCAGAAGGTACTAGCCGATTATAAAGCCACCGATGTCACGCTTGCAAGGTTCCTGAAAGACCCGGCCGGAACCCGATACAAGCAAGCCCGGTTCCCCGGAGGAAATTGTTGGCGCGTCGGGGATATCTCGCAGGATGCTCTGGTCCATAAGAAGTCAACCCGAGATGCTGCCAATCTGCTGAAGAACGACGGGTACCTCCTCTTCGGCTGGGACGATGAATGGGAATACGAGGGGAGCCCCGGCGGCAAATCTGGGCCCAAGGAGGACTGGGGTGCTGTAGCTGGCAGAATCAAGAGCAAAATGGATGGCGTGACTCGACCCAAAGGTGGGAGGGCTGCAGACAAGTTGGTTCTGCTTATGCACGACCACATGTTTCGGGAGGGCCATGATGCTCAACTGAGGAGCCTCATCCAGGCACTGAAGGCGATGGGGCCAGCTCAGGACGTCGTTTTCAAGACCCTTGCTGATTACTAAGGAGGACTTATGACACTGCCAAATCGGGCGTGTTCTCTGTACGCACTGTTTCTTGGTGCCATTGTAGGATCTTTTCTCCTTGGGTTCTTTGTAAGGGGAAAGCAGTCATCGCATGTCCGGCCTGTTTCCCCGGTAGAGGATGCAGATGCGCTCGACCGGAGGAAGTCATTGGACGAGATAAGGTTGGAGTACCAACGGCGCCCGAATGCGGAGAATGCGTTGGCCCTGCTCCAGAGCCTGGCCATTGAAGCTCCGGACCTTGTACGCGCAGGGCGATTCGAGGCAGCCATTGAAGCACTCAATGAAGGGGTTGCTCTTGAGGAGAGGTACGGGGTGGCAGGCGGCGAAGAGAGGACCGCCAGCTTCGCCGTGGGCCACCTAATAGACCAGTCCATCACGCAGGATGCTTCATTTGTTCTGGCTTACCTGCGTAGTCCAAATGTGTCGCTCAAGGAGAAGACAGGCGTGCTCCAATTCCTGAGGGATGGCGTGTTGGGCAGCGAGAAGGCTTGCTCCGCAGAAGAGGCGTCATCCGCCGTACGGCGGACGGAGCGGCGCGACGAGAAGAATCTGAAGGTGCGCACGAGGGGGACGGTGCCTGACACCCATAAGTGACTGTCCTCATTGGGGTTAGACGCAAATGCAGCCCAAAATGGTGCAAATGTCCCCTGAAGGGTGTTCATGGGCTTGAGGGGTTGGGTGGGGTGGGAGAAAATCCAGGACGGTTGAGAGCCTGGAAGAGGGCCGGTTGTCGACTTAGCGGAGATCCTTATGCCCCGCGCGCGAATCCTGGTCGTCGATGACGAGCAGCCCTTCTGCGACGTACTCTGCGGCGTCCTCGAGAAGAAGGGCCACAACGTCAAGGGCACCGAGTCCGCCGAAGAAGCCCTCCCGCTCCTCGAGCGGCGGCTCTTCGACCTCGTGGTCTGCGACCTGCGGCTGCCCGGCATGAGCGGACTCGACGTCCTCCGCGCCGTGCGCGAGAAGGCGCCCGACACGCGTTTCATCATGATCACCGCCTACGGCGACATCGAGAGCGCGGTCGAAGCCCTCAAGCTCGGCGCCGTCGACTACCTCACCAAGCCGTTCCTCTTCGACGACCTCCTCCTGCGAATCGACCGCCTCATCGAGCGCGTCGCCCTCGAGGAGAGCCACGCCGCCCTCCAGGACGAGCTGGTCGCGCGCTACGGCCCGCGCGGCCTCGTCGGCCAGAGCGTCGCCATGCTCAAGGTCGGCGAGCTGATCCGCCGCGTGGCGCCGACCATCAGCAACGTCCTCATCATCGGCGAGAGCGGGACCGGGAAGGAAGTGGTGGCCCGCACGATCCACCGCATGAGCGACCGGCGGGACCAGAGGCTGGTCACCGTCAACTGCGCGGCGCTCCCCGACACGCTCCTCGAGAGCGAGCTGTTCGGCCACGCCAAGGGCGCGTTCACCGGCGCCCTGCGGAACAAGGAAGGCCTGTTCCAGGCCGCCGACGGCGGCACGCTCTTCCTCGACGAGGTCGGCGCCATGCCCGGCGCCCTCCAGAGCAAGATCCTCCGCGCCGTCGAATCCAAAGAGATCATCCCCATCGGCACCACCGCCGCCATCCGCGCCGACGTGCGGATCCTCGCCGCCACCTCGACCGACCTCGCGGCGGCCTTGAAGACCGGCCGGTTCATGGACGCCCTCTACTATCGCCTCAACGTCTTCGAGATCCGCATGCCCCCGCTCCGCGAGCGGAAGGAGGACATTCCGGTCCTCGTCGAGCACTTCATCCAGCGCTACAGCCAGGAACTCAAGAAGCACGTCGCCGGCGCCAGCGACGAGGCGATGGCCATGCTCATGGCCTACGCGTGGCCGGGCAACGTCCGCGAACTCGAGAACGCCATCGAGCGAGCCA
>Ga0315273_10013605_pt1 | contig 10468 bp, 9 predicted proteins | sample YL17G02_0_MG_FD_205753 | JGI IMG/M metagenome (GOLD analysis project Ga0315273, IMG submission 205753) | Sediment microbial communities from Yellowstone Lake, YNP, Wyoming, USA - YL17G02_0 | ecosystem: Environmental > Aquatic > Freshwater > Lake > Sediment | place: USA: Wyoming | collected... | reverse complement strand
TCACGTCGAGCGCCAACCGGTCCCCCTGCAGCACGCAGCCCGAGGTGGTGATCATGAACACCCAGGCCATGTCCGGCAGCGCGTCGTCGCAATGCAGGACGCGTTGCGCCAGGTACGGGGTGCGCGACTCGAGGTCGGCCAGGACGGTGCGCCCGTCGCGCCGCTCGAAGCCCAGGCGCAGCCGCCCGGACTTGCCGACGGCGCCGCTGCGCATCTGCGGCGGCTCGTCGCGATACGGCGTGAACTCCGCGAGCGCGTTCATTACGCAGCCTGACCCGGAACAACCTTGAGGTCGAACAGAAGGTCTTCACGGATCAGCTTGACGAGCGCGGGAATGCCCTCGCCCGTGCGGCAATTGGTGAACACGAACGGCTTGTCGCCGCGCATCACCTTCGAGTCGTGCGCCATCACTTCGAGACTCGCGCCGACGTAGGGCGCCAGGTCGGTCTTGTTGATGACGAGGATGTCCGACTGCGAGATCCCGGGCCCGTTCTTGCGCGGGATCTTGTCGCCGGCGGCCACGTCGATCACGTAGATGAAGAAATCCACCAGTGCCGGCGAGAACGTCAGCGTGAGGTTGTCGCCGCCGCTCTCGATCAGCACCACGTCGCCGTCGGGGAACCGCGCTTCCATGTCCTCGACCGCCGCGAGGTTCATGCTGGGATCCTCGCGCACGGCCGTGTGCGGGCAGGCGCCGGTCTCGACGCCGATGATGCGTTCCTCGAGCAGGATGCCCTTGAGCGTGCGCTGGACGTGCTTGGCGTCCTCGGTGGTCACCACGTCGTTGGTGATGATGAGGATCTTGATGCCCATCTCGAGCAACGCCGGCGTGATGGCCTCGACGATGGCCGTCTTGCCTGAACCGACAGGACCGCCGATCCCGATTCGCGTAACTTTCTTCACTCGCCTGTATCTCCGGTCGAAAAGCTTTCAGTTCATGAACAGGCGCACGTGCGCCTTGACGTGGACGGCGGCCAGGATCTCCGCCATTGGCGCGAATCCGGCCATGTCGTCGAGGGTGGCGGCCGCCGCGGTTGCATAGGGTGTATCCACGTCGGCATTGAGCTGGAACAGCAGCGCCTGCGTGTCGACGTGGCTGATGCGCATCAGGCGCAGCGCTGCGCCCAGGATCGTGGAGATCACGCCGTACTGGTGGACGACGAAGGCGTCGCGTGCCGACAGCCCCAGTGCGGCGAAGTGGATGGCGAGCGCGACCGGATAGCAGCCCGGCGTCGAGTTGGAAAGGACCCGCCCACGCCAGTCCTGCATCGTCGCGGCACTGGTGACATGCGCGCCCAGCTCCGTGAACTTGCGGCCCATCTTCGTGGACATCGAGCGCGTCTCGCCTGACAACTTCCGCGCGTGGACGCGCGCGTCGATGCTGAGCAACTCATCGATGTCGCCGGCGAGCGCCGCGCGGTGCGCGCAGATGATGGCGATGCCGTCGCCACGGGCGGCCTGCTCCACCGCGGTCCGCGTAAAGTCGCGCAGGCTGGCAACGTCGGTGACCACGCGTTTCTGGATAGCGGACTCGAGACCGCCCGAGAACGAGAAGCCGCCGATCGGGAACATCGAGTCGCCGAACTGCAGCATTCGCGCCAGGTGCGTCGCGGTGACGGGCACCCGGGCGCCGTCATCGTGGGCGTTCATTCGGCGCGGTCGGTATGGGGATGAGTGTGGACGCGGATCGGGGAACGTCCGTGCACGTGCCCGGTCTCGGGGTCCACCGCGACGAAGCTGTCGTGCGCGTGGGTATGCAACGGGCCTTCCGCGCCGCCGAACAGCCGGCGCGATTCGTGCGGCGCGAGGTACGGCACGATTTCGCTGCCGGCGACGAACTCGTAGCGGATCCCTTCGAAACGATGCGTCTTCATCACCGAGGCCATGACCTTGTGGTCGACGGTCAGGGGCACGAATACGCGCGCGCCCTTCACCAGCGCCGGCCAGTGCTGGTTGCCGAGCGCATGCCCGAGTTCGATACAGGTGCGCATTGCATATTCGGCATCCTGCTGTCCTGCCAGCTGGTCGAGGTGGATGATCATCACGTCGCGCAGGCTGATGCGGGCGACCACGGCAGTGCCGGCTGCCGCATCCCACAGCAGCACGTCGCCGTCGCGCAGGAAGGCGCCGCGATCGAGCGACACGGCCACTTCGCGCCCGCTTGCGGTCTTCTTGCGGAAGCGGTTTTTCTGCGCCTCCCAGTGATCAAGGGACAACGCTTCGACGGAACTCGCGGCCAACCGTTCGACCCACTCAGGATCGCCGGCATTGCCCAGCACTTTCTCGACGAGGACCATGTCGCGGCGCCTTAACTGAAGAAATATTTCTGGTTGAGGGAGATCGTGGTCAGGGGCGCCACCGTCGCGTGCACACCGTCGACGGTGACCGCAAAGGTTTCCGGCGAGACCGTAATCTTCGGCGTTGCCGAATTGCGAACCATGTCCTTCTTACCGATCTTGCGGGTGTTCTTCACGGCGATCACCTGGCGCTCGAGGCCGAGGCGCTTGGCGACGCCGGCGGCCTCGGCCGCCTGCGACACGAAAGTCACGCAGGTATCGTTGAGCAGCTTGCCCTGGGCGCCGAACATCGGCCGGTAGTAGGTCGGCTGCGGCGTGGGCAAAGAGGCGTTCGGGTCGCCCATCAATGCCCAGTTGATGACACCGCCCTTGAGCACGATCTTGGGCTTGGCACCAAAGAACGCGGGCTCCCACAGCACCAGGTCGGCGATCTTGCCGACCTCGACCGAGCCCAGCACGTGCGAGATGCCGTGCGCGACCGCCGGGTTGATGGTGACCTTGGCGACGTAGCGCAGGACGCGGAAGTTGTCGTTGCCCTTGGCATCCTCGGGCAACTTGCCCCGCCCCGTCTTCATCGCATCGGCCGTCTGGATGCAGCGCAGCCAGCACTCGCCGATGCGGCCCATCGCCTGCGAGTCGCTGGAGAACATCGAGATCACGCCGAGGTCCTGCATCACGTTCTCGGCCGCGATGGTCTCGGCCCGGATGCGGCTTTCGGTGAACGCCACGTCCGAGGGAATGTCCGGGCTCAGGTGGTGGCACACCATGATCATGTCGTAGAGCTCGGCCTGCGAGTTGACGCCGTAGGGCAGCGTCGGATTGGTCGAGGACGGCAGCACGTTGGGCAGCCCGGCCACCCGGATGATGTCGGGCGCATGACCGCCGCCGGAACCTTCGGTGTGGAACGAGTGGATGGTGCGGCCTTCGAACGCGGCGATGGTGTCCTCGACGAAGCCCGATTCGTTCAGGGTGTCGGTGTGCATGCACACCTGCACGTCCATTTCGTCCGCCACCGTGAGCGCCGAGCGCAGCACCGCAGGCGTGGTGCCCCAGTCCTCGTGGCACTTGAAGCCGACGGCGCCGGCCTCGACCTGCTCGACCAGCGAGTCTTTGCCGTGACCATGGCCCTTGCCGAGGATGCCGACGTTGACCGGCCAGCCCTCGAAGGCGCGCAGCATGTTCCGGATATTGCCCGGGCCCGGCGTCACCGTGGTGGCGTTCGAGCCGTCCGTGGGGCCCGTGCCGCCACCGATCAGCGTCGTGGTGCCGTTGGAGAGCGCGGCGTGCGCCTGCTGTGGCGAGATGAAGTGGATGTGCGTGTCGATGCCGGCCGCGGTCAGGATCAGGTGATTGCCCGAGATGGCGTCGGTCGCGAGGCCCAGCTCCAGCCCTGGCGTGATGCCGCTCATCGTCTGCGGATTGCCGGACTTGCCGATGGCACAGATGCGGCCGTCCCGGATGCCGACGTCGGCCTTCACCACGCCCTGCACCGCATCGATGATCGTGACGTTGGTGATGACGAGGTCGGGCGGACCGCCCGCATACGTCAGCTTGTTGTCCATCCCCATGCCTTCGCGCAGGCTCTTGCCGCCGCCGAAGACGATTTCGTCGCCGTACGCGCCGCGGAGGTCGCGTTCGATCTCGACGAACAACCCGGTATCGCCCAGGCGGATGCGATCACCGGTTGTGGCGCCGAACAGACCAACGTATTCATTGCGGGAAATGGTAGGCATGAAAGCTATCCCTGCGGATGTGGATCGATGCGTCGGGTCAGTGCCGTGCTGATGAACTGCACGGTCACGCTTTGGAGCGGAAGCCTCGCTTGGCCGCAAGCGCCACGGCCTTGGCCTTGGCGGCGTCGCCAGCGGTGGGTCCATCGACCAGGTTGTTGAAGCCGTAGACCGCGCGGTGGCCACCGAAGGGCACCAGGCTCACCTCGCGCTCGTCGCCCGGTTCGAAACGCAACGCCGTGGAGGCCGGAATATTGAGATGCAAGCCAAAGGCCGCAGCCCGGTCGAACTCGAGCGCGGGATTGATTTCGAAGAAGTGGAAATGCGAACCGACCTGGATGGGCCGGTCGCCGGTGTTGCGCACGGCCAGAGTCGTCACCGGCAAGCCTTCGTTGAAGCTGATCGGCGCTGAATGACAAACGTAGCCGCCTACCGCGACCTTGGCCGTCACCGGGTCGACGTCGGCCGCGATCACGGGCCCTGCCTTTACTGCCGCCATGGGATGCTCCTGGGACTTTGCGTTACTGGATCGGCGTGTGAACGGTCACCAGGCGACTGCCATCGGTGAACACTGCTTCTACCTGCACGATCGGGATCAGGTCGGCGACACCGTCCATGACGTCGTCCTTGGTCAGTGCGGTGCGCGCGTCTTTTGTGACTTCTTCAATGGTCTTGCCGGCACGTGCCCCTTCCAAGGCCCGGGCGGAGATGACCGCGACGGCTTCAGGATGGTTCAGCTTGATGCCGTTCGCCTTCCGCTTGAGCGCGACCTCGGCCATCATGTGGATGATGAGTTTGTCGAATTCACGCGGTGTCAGATGCATCGCACGCTCCTGAATCTCGATTGCCCGGCGCTGGTTACACTACTCTACCTTGCAATGCTAATTAATTTTTCTGTCTTGCAATACCAATTAATTTACGATTGCTGCAATGCAATCTCATGCGAGTTGATGCAGAGACGTTTTCCTGATTCGAGCGACGTTTTCCTGATACAAAGGTCGTCGATTCAGCCGGACACCACGAAACCCAGCGCCGGTCCGACAGGGACAGGATCCTGCGATCGGTGTCCCGTTGCGCCTCGGCGCGACATCAATGAAGATGCAGAAGAAGAATTCAGAAGGGAGTTCGCCTCGTGTCATCCAACTTCTCCGGCGGGCGAATGAGCAATTCGCATAAATTGGCAACCGTTCTGACGCTGGCGACGTTGGCGCTACTGGCGTCCTGCAGGAATGCCGAAGACGCAACCCCGCCTGAGGTGCGCCCGGTCCGCGTGACGACCATCGAGAGCCGGGCCGTCGGCGACACAATCGCCCTGACGGGCACGGTGCAGGCGCAGACCGAGATCAACCAGTCGTTCCGGATCGACGGGCGCCTGATCGAGCGCGCCGTCGACGTGGGCGACACCGTCCGCTCCGGCCAGCTGCTGGCGCGGCTGGATCCACAGAACGAAGAAAGCGGCCTGCTGGCGGCGCGGGCGCAACTGGTCGCAGCGCAGGCGCAACGGGTCGAGGCACGCAACAACCATGTGCGCATGCGCGACCTGGTTGCCGAAAACGCCGTGTCGCGCGCCGCGTTCGACCAGGCCGTGGCGATGCTGCAGACCGCCGAGTCGCAGGTCGAGGCCGTGCAGGCAAATCTCAATCTGGCGCAGAACCGCCTCAGCTACACGCGCCTGTTTGCCGACGTGGCCGGAGTGGTGACCGCGCGCGGGCCGGAGCCTGGCGAAGTGGTGTCGGCCGGACGCATGGTCGTGCAGGTCGCGCGCGAAGGCACCCGTGATGCCGTGTTTGACGTGCCGGCACAGGTCAAGGACAGCGCACCGCGCAACTCCGACATCACGGTTGCGTTGGTCGACGACCCGAAGGTCACTGCCGCGGGCAAGGTGCGTGAGGTCTCGCCCCGCGCCGACCCGGTGACCGGCACCTTCGCGGTGCGCGTGCAGCTCATCGACGCGCCGCCGACGATGCGACTCGGCAGCACCGTCACCGGACGCGTCAAGCTCGACGCCGTGCCGGGGATCGAAATCCCGGCCGGGGCCCTGGTGCGCGCCGATGGCGGCACCGCCGTGTGGGTGTACGACGCCACGGCCGGCACTGTCTCCTCACGCAGCATCACCGTGCTCAGCTCGAATGCGACGACGGTGCAGGTTGCCTCCGGCCTGAATAACGGTGACGTGGTCGTCGTTGCGGGCGTGCAGGCGCTGCGACCCGGCCAGAAAGTCCGCTTGCTCGAGACCACGCAGTCGTGATCGGCCCGAACCTGTCGGAATGGGCGCTGCTTAAGCGCTCGCTCGTGGTCTTCCTGATGATCCTCGCGGTGATCGCGGGCACGCTGTCGTTCACGAGCCTGGGGCGCGGCGAAGACCCGGCCTTCACCTTCCGCACGATGGTCGTCGGCGCCGCCTGGCCCGGCGCCACCGTGGAAGAAACGCTGCAGCAGGTGACCGAAAGGCTCGAGCGCACGCTGCAGGAGACCGACCACCTCGACCGCGTGCGCAGCTACACCACGGCCGGGCAGACCACGATTTTCGTCGACCTGAAACAGTCCACGCCGCCGGACGCGGTGGCCGACGTCTGGTACCAGGTGCGCAAGAACGTCGGCGACATGCGCCACACGCTGCCGATGGGCACCGTCGGGCCGTTCATGAACGACGACTTCGGCAGCACCTTCGGCATCATTTACGCCTTCACCGCCGACGGCTTCGACTTCCGCGAACTGCGCGACCACGTCGAAGCGGCGCGCTCGCGACTGCTGCACGTGCCCGACGTCTCCAAGATCGAAGTACTTGGCGCACAGGACGAGCAGATCTACCTGGAATTCTCCACCGAGCGCCTGGCCGGACTGCGCCTGAACATGGGGACCATCCTGGCCACACTGCAGGCGCAGAACCTGGTGCGCCCGGCCGGCACCATCCAGGGCGAGCAGGAACGCGTGTTCCTGCGCGTCACCGGCGCCTTCGATTCCGCGGCCGACATCGAATCGGTCAACATCGTCTCGGGCGAGCGCATCTTCCGGCTCGGCGACATCGCCACGGTGCGCCGCGGCTTCATTGATCCCCCGCAACCGATGTTCCGCGTCAATGGCCAGCCCGCGATCGGCCTGGCCATCGCCATGCGCGACGCCGGCGACATCCTGGCGCTCGGCGAAAACGTGCGCAGGGAAATGGCGGACATCAAGGCCAACCTGCCGGTCGGCATCGAGCCCGTGCTGGTGGCCGACCAGGCCGTCACCGTGGACGTCGCGATCAACGAATTCATGACCTCGCTCTGGCAGGCGATCGTGATCATTCTCGCCATCAGCTTCGTCAGCCTGGGAGTACGGCCCGGCACGGTGGTTGCGCTGGCGATCCCGCTGACGCTGGCGATCGTGTTCGCGGTGATGGACGCGGCCAACATCGACCTGCACCGCATCTCGTTGGGCGCGCTGATCATCGCGCTTGGCCTGCTGGTCGACGACGCGATGACCACGGTGGACGCGATGATCCGGCGTCTCGGCGCGGGCGACACCAAGGACCAGGCAGCGACGTTCGCCTACCGCACGCTGGCCGCGCCGATGCTGATCGGCACGCTGGTCACGATCGCGAGCTTCGTGCCGATCGGCTTCGCGCAGAGCTCCGCGGGCGAGTACACGTTCTCGATCTTCTCGGTGGTCGGCATCTCGCTCATCGTTTCCTGGCTGGTGGCGGTGATCTTCGCGCCGCTGCTCGGCAAGGCCATCCTCAAGGCGCCCAAGGTCGAGGCGGACCCCAAGCCGAGCAAGCTGCTGGCGGGATACAGCGCTTTACTGCAAGGCGCGATCCGCATGAAGTGGCTGACGATCGGGCTCACGCTCGGGGCGTTCGTGGTGTCGCTGTTCCTGTTGCGTTTCGTGCCGCAGCAGTTCTTCCCCGCCTCCGACCGGCCCGAGCTGACGGTGGACATGACGCTGCGGCAGAACGCGTCGATCTACGCCACCGAGGCGCACGTCAAGCGCCTGGAAGAGGTATTGAAGGGTGACCCCGACGTTGACCACTACAGCGCCTATGTCGGGCGCGGCGCCATACGCTTCATCCTGACTCTCAACGTCCAGCTCGCCAACCCGTTCTTTGGCCAGTTCGTGATCGTGGCCAAGGACGTCGACGCGCGCGAACGGCTGCAGGTGAAACTCGAGAAGGTACTGGCCGAGCAGTTCCCGGATGTGGTCGCGCGCGTTTCGCCGCTGGAACTCGGCCCACCGGTCGGCTGGCCGTTGCAGTACCGCGTCTCTGGTCCGGACAAGGATGAAGTGCGTCGCCTGTCGCTGGAACTCGCCCAGGTGCTCGGCACCGACCAGCGTACCCGGCACGTCAATTTCGACTGGATGGAACCGGCGCGGCAGTTGCGCGTCAAGGTCAACCAGGACCAGGCACGCCAGCTGGGCATCAGTACTCAGGCACTGGCCGGCGTGTTGAATGCCGCCATCACCGGCACGACCGTGACCCAGGTGCGGGATGACATCTACCTGGTCAACGTGGTGGCGCGCGCCGTCGACAGCGAGCGCGCGTCGTTCCAGACGCTGAGTTCACTGCAGGTGGCCACGCCGAGCGGGCGCATGGTGCCATTGAAGCAGTTCGCCACCTTTTCCGAGGAACAGGAGTTCCCGATGGTCTGGCGTCGCGACCGCGTGCCCACGCTCACCGTGCGCGCTGACGTGATTCCCGGCGTGCTGCCGGACACGGTGGTGACCGCGCTGGCGCCCAAGATCGACGAGTTCTCGGCCAAGTTGCCCAGGTACTACAAGGTAGCCACCGGCGGCCTGTACGAAGAGAGCGGGACCTCCAGCGCGTCGGTGTTCGCGGTGCTGCCGATGATGATCGTGCTCATGCTGCTGATCATGATGGTCCAGCTGGTGAGCTTCCGCCGGCTGGCAATGGTGGTCGCCATCATGCCGCTCGGCCTGATCGGCGTGGTGCTGGCACTGCTGCTGTTCAACCGGCCGCTGGGCTTCGTCGCCATCCTCGGTGTGCTGGCGTTGATCGGCATGATCGCCAAGAACGCCGTCATCCTGATCGTGCAGATCGAAACCGACCGGGCCGAAGGCAAGGGCGTGTACGAGGCCGTGATTGCCTCGGCGACCTCGCGCATGCGGCCGATGATCCTGGCCGCGGTCTCGACCATCCTCGGCCTGGTCCCGATCGCACCGACGGTGTTCTGGGGACCGATGGCCTTTGCCATCATGGGCGGACTGCTGGTCGCTACGCTGCTGACGCTGGTCCTGCTGCCGACCGTGTACGTGGCGGTGTTCGGGAACGAAAAGGCGACGGCGCCAGTAGAAACGGCCGCAGTCGCCTGACGTGCCATGGGAGCCGCGCCGTTGACGCCGGAACAGGCAACCGTCACCGAATCGCCCGCCGTGAACAACGGCAGGTCCGGGCAACGCGACGTGCTGGACCTGTATCTGGCCGATACGAGGCAGCTGTTCAACTCGATGGATCCAGCGCCGTTTCGCCAGCGCGACCTCGATCCCAGTGCGGCGGCTTACATCGTCGATTGGGCCGAGGAGGCTCCGGCCGGCCAGCCGCTGAGCATGGTTCTGCACCTGGGCAGCGGCTCGACGACCGAGGCCGATGTGGCGATCGTGCGGGAATCCGTGCACGAGTACTTCCAGCGGCGCGCCCTGGCCACCCGGCGGCAGTTGCAGCAACTGTTTCGGGTAGGCCGTTACAGCCTGCTGATCGCGCTGGTGTTCCTTGCTCTGGTGATCGTCGTCGGCGAATCCATCGCCAGCCTGGTCAGCAAGGAGCGCTATGCCTCGCTGATCGAGGACAGCCTGGTCATTGGGTCATGGGTCGCGCTGTGGCGACCGCTCGAGATCTTCCTGTACGACTGGTGGCCGATCAGCGCCGAAGCGAAGCTGTTCGACCGGCTGAGCCGGATGGACGTGCGCACGCGCAACGCAACGGCGGCCGAGTGTGACAAGGTCGAAGGAATTCAGTCGTGAATAGTGATCCGTCATTCACGTCGACGGCCCCGCCGCAATCGCTGCTCTCCACCGCACTGTGGCGCGGCACGGCCTTCTTTCTCTTGTGGATGCTGCTGATGCAGAGCCTGCAGCGGGGCGATCTCGTCGTTGGGGTACTCGCCAGTGTCGGCGCAACCTGGGTCAGCCTGCGCCTGCTGCCACCCTCCTCCGGATGCTTGCGTTTCGGCCGACTGCTCGTGCATCTACCGCACTTCGTGTGGGAGTCGGTGCTGGCGGGGGTCGACGTGGCCCGCCGGGCACTCCACCCGGGCATGCCGCTGCAACCGGGTTTCGTCACTTGCCCGCTGAGCTTCCCGCCGGGCTTTGCGCGTAACACCTTTGCGACGATCACAAGTCTCTTGCCGGGCTCGGTGGCTGCTGGCGAGGTCGATGGCGTGATCGTCTACCACTGCCTCGACACCACCTCGCCGGTGGTGGAGCAGATATGGAAGGAGGAACGTC